>Ga0265296_1000179_pt1 | contig 121063 bp, 101 predicted proteins | sample MunlanPumphouse1_FD_189073 | JGI IMG/M metagenome (GOLD analysis project Ga0265296, IMG submission 189073) | Groundwater microbial communities from a municipal landfill in Southern Ontario, Canada - Pumphouse #1 | ecosystem: Environmental > Aquatic > Deep subsurface > Groundwater | place...
CGATAATATTGCGAAAATTAACCTTTTTGGTAGTTACCAATGGAAATCCTTGTCTTAAATCGTATTTCCTTTGTATGCCAAAAATAGATACATTACCCACGCTGGAGCGATCCTCGTGTTTATCCCCGTTATCCAGTATTTCCCGCACTAAACTTAGATATTGTTGCATACCCGGTTACCACAACTTCACTTGTTGCCTTACAAACAAATGAAGTAAAAATGTGTTTAAATGATGTAATAACATAGTAATAATAACCTAATCTACTTGCCGACGGCACCAAATTTGTTTGGTGAAGTTGGTGGTACCGGGCATACCCCTTTAAGCTTCTTGACATATAACATAAAATAATACTGGTGAAATTATTGTTACTGGGCATATCACCATACAGTATACTGAAAGCTTGACCAAATGGCAATTAAGGCTTAAGATAAGGGTAAAATTACCTTAAAAATCGAGGTGGAAAGTGAAAAATACCAATAAAAAAGCATACCCACTGCTGCAAGATTGGCTGCAATTCCCCGGAGTCATGATGAGCAAAACTAAACGTTGGGGACATTTTAAACCACAGACCCAGAAACAAACCGTACTCCGGCATACGCTGGAACAAATACTTACAACCATCCTAGCTCTGGCAATAGAATGGGCTAATGATAACAAATTCAGTCCGTTATATTTTTTAACCGCCGCCACCACTCATGATTTTGGCGAAAGAGGAAAATATGACGACGATTACATTACCAAAAATGGAGCAAATAAAGCCAAAATAATCGCTCGGGAAAGAAACCGGGTTTATAAATTCTTTGAACGACTGCCTCTGCCGGAACCGGAAAAAAGTTGCATTGTAAGCTTTTTGAAAAACACCTACGAATTACAATACCAATCTGACAAAGACGGGCGATTCTTTAATATTTTGGAAAAACTTGGCTATTTCAGTTTTGCTCTCAAGCAATACCGCGCCGGCCGAAAGAATTTCAAAAAGGTAATACGGAGTCATCACCAAGAACTTTTAAAAGCTTGCAAAAAATACAAAAGTATTAAAATTCTGTATGAACCGTATCTGTCGGAAATTAAAAATATTTTGAAATAGAATTATTCGTACCGAGTGCTTAATTTCGGTACGAATTTTTATTACACCACTTTTTGCCTAATGTCGAGGGATACCTCTGTTATTTTCCCGTGCTGCCAAAACTCCCGTGGCCCCTTTCTGATACTGGCAGTTCTTCAACTTCCACCACCTGCATAGATTCAACTGGTTGAATTAAAATCTGCATTACCTTATCACCAGCCGTAAAATGGTAATCTTCTTGACTGGTATTATATACCGTCAACAGCATTTCGCCTCTAAAACCGCTGTCAATTACGCCCGCCAGAACAGTAATGCCGTGGTTAGCGGCCAAGCCAGATTTATCCCAGCACAAACCCACATACCCCGCTGGAATCGCTATCGCTATGCCGGTTCTAATATTGCTCAAAGTTTGACCGGCCGGTACTGTTACCGCTTCAAGGGCATATAAATCAAGTCCCGCATCGCCCTGATAGCCGGTTGTCGGCAGTTTGGCTTTGGGGTCAAGCCGTTTAACTTGTAATTTCATAAATATTGAGATGGTTACAAAACTATTTCGTAGCGAGATTTAGCAATTTTTGGCCAAAGGCGAGGAAGGCAAGCAAAATGATTTGAGGCGTAATAGAATTACGGCGAAAATCATTTTGCGCAGGCCTGACGAAGCCCTGGACGAAAATAGCAAATCGCAGCAGAAATAGTTTTGAAACCATCTCATTAAATCCTGTTAATTATTTTTTTATCAATTTGCTGATATAAATCAGCTAACGAACCATTGTTCACTAGCTTCACTTTGGCTTTTTTGGCCAGCGCGCGAATAAAAATTTCGGTCGGCAAATTTTCTTCTAGCTTAAACTGCGACAAAGTAAAATTGCTCTCACCGACTTTTTCACCCCGCGCCACGGCGCGCTGATATCTTAATTCTAGCGGCGCGGTTAAATAAACCAATTTAAAACCGGGTAATTTTTTTAAAACCTCATACTCACTGGGATGCCGCAAACCATCAATTACCACCCGCCTAAAACCATGCTGTTCTATTTCCGCCTTTATCACCTTGGCCAATACCCCGCCGCCAAAATGCTCCCTTAATCCACCAACTAACTGAACCTCGTTAACCCGCGATACCGGCAAACGCAAGCGCTGTAAAATATCCGTCAAAATCCGGGAAAACCGATAACTGACAAAACCGTATTTTTTTACCAAGTAACGCGCTGACATCTCCTTGCCTGACAATTTTTCACCAACCAACACCAAAATAACCGGGGTTAACGAAGTTTTACTGTTGGTTGATTTGGCCATGCTTATTAAATATATTAATTATTGTGAGGACTTACGCGTTTAAAAATACCAGGTTCTTAATTAACCCAGTATCATTACGGTTACGGCTTAGTAAAATTCTCGTGGATTTTACTGGCCTGCGGTCCAACGGCGCCAAAATACTTATGCGTATTGTCGTAAGGATGTTCGGCCGGACTGGAAAGCGGCATAAAGGCTATCTGCGCAATCGGCATATTATAATACAATTTAACTGGTAAATTACCAATATTATGCAATTCCAAAGTTGGTTTTAATGAATTACCCGGGTCAATAAAACCGGCGGTCGCGTGAACGATAATGCCAATTCGCCCCAACGAGGATTTACCTTCTAAACGGCCCACCATTTCATCCGACAAAGAAATTTTTTCAACCGTTACCCCCAGCGCGAATTCACCCGGATGAATTACGAAAGGTTCGTCGTCGGCTATTTCCACCTCCTCCATCAAATCAGCTATCGGCTCTTTAACATCAATAAAGGCATGGGCCGTATTACGGAATATTAAAAACTTTCTGTCTAAATGCAAATCAACCGAGGCTGGCTGCAGCGCCCCCGGCATCAATGGTTCAACGCCGATTTTACCGCTCGCCAGCGCGGCTTTAATATCGTGGTCAGAAAGGATCATAAATTAGGAAATAGTTAATCCTAGTATATCAACTTCGCTAACAAAATTAGCGAGCGTGAGTTGAAAGACTGTTTAATGAATAAATGATAATTTAAATTTGGTTAAGATGTTTATTTTACTAATTTTGTTAAAAGCGAGCCCAAGAACCACGAGTTATATATGGGAATACTGACATTACTGCCGCCCACTGCTGGTAAGCAATATACTCCAGTGGCGATGCGAGGGTACCGAAGCTTGCCTGCACCGCAGGGAACTTGTTCTCCTTCGGGGCTCTGGTACTGAGCGAGCGGAAGCGTAAGTAGTTATACTGGGTAAGAATCAAGAATTACGAATTATGAATTAAAATAATCAAATTACTTTGGCCACGATAATTAAAAACCCGTAATTATTAATTAAAGCTTTTTACAAAAATTACACGACCTGCACCGGAACAGCCGGGCTCATTGAGGCACATAATACGATTTTTTGAATATAACTGCCCTTAGCCGACGCCGGACGAGCTTTCTTAACGGCGTCAATAAAGGCTTGGGCGTTAGCTTGCAACTTATCAGCTGAAAAAGAAACTTTACCAACCATCTGATGAATGTTGCCGGTATTATCAGCTTTAAAACTAACCTTACCCTTACCTAATTCCGTAACCGCTTTCGCAATATCCGGCGTGATAGTTTCGGTCTTGGGGTTCGGCATTAAACCTTTTTGCCCCAAAATTTTAGCAATCGGCGCCAGTAACCTCATCATATCCGGCGTGGCGACAGCAACATCAAAATCGCACTTGCCTGTAGTTTGAATTTCTTTAATTAACTCCTCACCGCCGGCAATTGCCGCCCCCGCGGCTTTAGCGGCCTTGAGTTTATCTTCACTGCAAAATACGGCGATTCGTTTTAGCTTACCCAAGCCATGGGGCAATACTAAACTGCCGCGAACCAGTTGATTAGCCTGTTTCACATCTATACCAAGTCGAAAATGAAGTTCCACGGCGGCATCAAATTTGGTCGCTGGCATTTTTTGCAATAATTCAACGGCCTCGCCCAAAGGATAAATCTTGCCTGGTTCTATCATTTGTCGAGCGGCTTCATAACGTTTGCCGCGCTTGGAAGTTTGTATGCCGGCTTTAGCCGGCTGTTTTTTGCTTTCGCTCATAAATTAATTTCCTTAAGTGGTGCAAACCCCCGTCTGACGGGGTCCCACATAATGATAAATAGAATTAAGAATAACGAATTACGAATCAAGAATTAAGAATATGAAAATAACTAAAGACTTTATAATTCATAATTCGGTATTCGGTATTCAATCTAATTAATTTTAAGTTTCAAGGTTGCGTCCCGGGGTAAAGCCGCCATCGGCAGGGCTTTACCCGTAACACCGTCCACGAGCCAAGCAGTTGGCTCATTTTCGGGCTAGCAAAGCTAGCCCTCAACGGTGATACCCATCTGACGGGCGGTGCCCTCAATCATCCTCATCGCGCCCCCTAAATCATTAGCGTTAAGGTCTGGCATTTTTGCCCTAGCAATCTCCTCTATTTGTTTACGAGTTACTTTACCAACTTTCTCCTGCAGTGGTTTACCCGAACCCTTGGCAATACCAGCGGCTTTTTTTAGCAGTTCAGCTGCCGGTGATGTTTTTAAAACAAAAGTGTAAGTACGATCTTCAAAAACAGTTATCTCAACCGGCACAATGTCACCCCCCTTATCCTTGGTGGCGGCATTAAACTTAGCGCAGAATTCCTGAATGTTTAAACCGTGCTGACCCAAAGCCGGACCAACCGGTGGCGCCGGATTAGCCTTACCGGCCGGTATCTGCAATTTAATTAAAGTTTTTACTTTCTTGGTTGCCATAGTAACAATGCAAAATTAAAAAATCAAAATGAAAAATTATAACTTCTGAATTTGAAGAGAATCTAGTTCAACCGGCGTTTCCCGGCCAAACATGGAGATCAAAGCCTTAATTTTACCGCGCGCCTCATCAACCTCCGATACCTTACCTTCAAAATCCTTGAACGGACCGTCAATAATTTTAATGGGCGTACCCGGCGTTACATCAATCTGATATTTCGGTTCCTCTACCCCCATACGTTTTTGCAAACCCTTTATCTCCTCCTCTGAAATTGGAGTCGGCGTCGTGCCGGCGCCAATAAATCCGGTAACGTTAGGGGTATTACGCACTACATACCAGGAGTCGTCCGTCACCATCATTTCCACCATCACGTAGCCGGGGAAAATTTTTTCCTCTACTATTCGGCGTTTGCCGTTTTTTATACGTATCTTTTTTTCGGTCGGAATTAAAACGCTATAGATTTTGTCGCCCATATCCATTGACTCAATACGCTGCTTAAGATTGCGGGAAACATTTTCCTCATAACCGGAATAAGTATGAATTGCATACCAGCGCCGTCCGACCTGTCCAACTTGTCTAGTCATACCCGGTATATCAACTTATAGAGCCAAACGCTGTCATGCGCTTGTACTCTCTTAATCTTAAACCCAAGAACCGACGACCCTGCGTGCCCTTGAGATATTTTTCTCTGCGTTTGGCATCTTGCATATTTGTACAACCCTCAAAATAAATAAGTTTAACTGGCAAACGATATGAAGTGGAAAAATCTTTACCCTGTTTATGTTCTACTAAACGTCGTTTTAAATTATTGGTAAAACCAATATAGCGTTTCTGATCTTGTTGGCTCTCCAAAACATACACATAGTAGAACATACTATAAGTTGTATTACCGGGCATACCCGGTATATCAACTTATAGAGCCAAACGCTGTCATGCGCTTGTACTCTCTTAATCTTAAACCCAAGAACCGACGACCCTGCGTGCCCTTGAGATATTTTTCTCTGCGTTTGGCATCTTGCATATTTGTACAACCCTCAAAATAAATAAGTTTAACTGGCAAACGATATGAAGTGGAAAAATCTTTACCCTGTTTATGTTCTACTAAACGTCGTTTTAAATTATTGGTAAAACCAATATAGCGTTTCTGGTCTTGTTGGCTCTCCAAAACATACACATAGTAGAACATACTATAAGTTGTATTACCGGGCATAACACCTACGCCAATTATTGATAGAGCAATTTTTCCAGCCCCAGGTTCAAAATAAAATCAATCGCGCCTAAAAACAGCGCTACCCCGAGCGATACCCCGATAACTATGATTGTATGTCGAGTAATATCCTTACGGGACAACCAGACAACCTTTTTAAACTCCTGATAGGAGCCCTTAAAATAATCCGTGATTAAATTGGCCATAAATAGTTAACAAGCCAAAAATTAAACTTTTTTAAAAGGCCCGTGGCAGGCCTTTATTACCTCAAATCTTAACAAACTGCCCTGAATCTGTCAAATAATAATCAACTTCAGTAGATTACCGTATAACAAATCCGGAAAATTGCCTGTCTCCCGACTCTCTAGCACCTACCCCAGCGCCAAATTCAACATAATTATCGCTAAACGCCGACTTAGGAATATTAACCGTCATTTCATTAATTTGTTCGGCAAATTTTATACCTGGCAACACCTCTTTAAGTCGTTTATGCAACAACTCTGAATTCAAACCCACACTCGACATAGCTTCGTTGGTAACTGAAATTGAAATTTTAGCTTCCGGAATTTCTTTCTTAATGGCTTGATATTTCTTAAATACTGACAATATATTGCTAATTAAGATATCAGATGATTTTGAACCATACACTCTATCCATCACAAAAGACATTTCTGATTTGCCCTCTAAAGTCTTTATTGGCGCAAAGAAAAGGATTTCATCGGAAATACTGCCCTTGTCTTTTTCCGCCTGATTAATCATAAAAAATTTATTATAATCACCAAAAGCCAGGTTTGTATCATTATTAACCTCTCTGCGTAAACAACCCAAGCATTGACGCATATTTTCAATAATCAGATTTAAATCTTTTGTCATTCGACTAACAATCATGGCATTTGCATCTTCGGAGTTAACGATTTTCTCTATATCGGCCAAACGATTTTTTAACAGTTCATGATTGGATAAATGTGAGCTCTTTTTTATTTTGCTAAAATACTCTTTAACCTTATCCAGCATTAACTCCAAATCCTTCATTTTTTCTTTAATAGAATCAAGATATTCCTCTACTGCCGCCCTTTCCTCCACTGTTAGCTTATTATCATCCTTAATAACTAAACTTTCCAAATAGGAAAGGTCCTTGGCCAGAGCCAAGGCTCCTGATTCCTGTTTAAAATCTTCACCCAACCGATTAAATATCTGAATTATTCTATCCGATGGCGTTAATCTTCTTTGAAGTTCAGTTATATTTTCGTCTACTTTTTCCTCTTCCATTTTATTTACCATATTGGCAATCAAACCAAAGGGTTGAATTTGGTCTTGGATGCGCTTAACCTGCTCCAAGCTCCAACTATCAATACCAAATATAGCCGCCAACTCCGCCCGAATAGTCCTTTCTTGGTCGTTTATTTCAACTTTTTTGCCAGATGCTTCATTATATGTTTTAGCCAATACCGTCCCCACTAATTTACCTTCTTTTATAAGCAGACGCATAATATCTTTCTCTGACTGTTTATTATAAATATCCGGATCAGCCAGCTCCTCAATATTTCTCTTAACATTACCCAACTTAACATCAACCGTTTGAATATTTCCCACCATACTGCTAATAACATCTTCTTGTAATAATTCTTGAAATCGTTTGGCTTTCTCTGGGGGAATACCGGCAAGTTCTAAAGGCAAGAGATGCGATTTCATTTTTTCCTCCAAAATCGGCTCAATAACCTCCAGCTGTTTTTGGGAAAGGTATTCTGCCGGCTTAATTTTACCTCCCTGACGGAACTTATCCCATTCACCATTTAACTCTAAACTGAGATAAAAAGCGATAATTGCTTCTTTAGTTGTATTCCGAGCATTAATATTACCAAGGTAGCGAACACAATTTTGAACAGAGCGGATATTTTCTTTATTAAATTCATTGGGAATTTTTAATATACCAAAACGTTCTTTAAAACTCTCTTTTATCGCTTCCAGTAATCTGGTCTTTTCTCTTAATATATAATTAGTCTTTTCCTCTGGGTGGGCTCTTAAATTATCAGCTAGTTGCCGAACAGATAATCTAACCATAGCCAGATCACGCGATTGATAAATTGGTTCACCATTGTTATCTACTTTCTGCAAGGTAACAAGCTGGGCTTGATAAAGAGAAAACGCGTCGCTTAAAAATAACTTCATTTCTTTGGGGTTCAACTGTTCAAGCAGCGGGGCGAATGCCGCGTACAAACTTGGCGCCGCTTCAATAATATCATGAGACAAGTTATAATATTCAGATCTATCGTCTTGTGACCATCTTTCACGACTTATTCGATTTTCTTGATCTGCCAGCAATCTCTTTATTTCAGCCTTAGTTCGTTCGGTTGTGGTCTTATGGTCTAAAACCGACTTCACTTGATAAATTAAATTACCTAACGATTCAATATATTTTAAATTTCCAGCGCCACCAGCGTCGTCAATAATCTTACTGACTAAAAACAAACTAGGCGACAAAGTATTTTCGTTTTTATTGCCCAAAAAAGACAACCATTCCTTATGCAGGCCAGCCAAAGCAATGTCTTTATAAGAACCAGAAAACAACTCTAAAACCTTGGCCTTTTTATCGTTATCAAACTGCAAACGATTTTCTTCTTCAGCGGCACTAACATAGCTCACAATTCCCAAAGACCAATTTTCGTTGTTGAATTCCGGCAACGGATTTTTATTTAATTCCAAAATCTCAAAAAATTCTTTCTGCTGTTCGGGCGTATAAGCTAATACCTGCTCAAATATGCTTTGAAAAGATAAATCTTTAAGCCACCAAGAGTTACGATACGGATTCAGTTTTTGCATTAAAGACTTTTGTCTATCAAACTCAGCTTCTGGTAAGTTTTTTAATTGATTATAAATATATGACCAGTTGCTATTTAATAACTCCACAGGCATTTGTTCGATTACTTTCTTGATCGTGGTAATTGAATTGGGGTTAAGAGCAATTTCTTTTAAAATTCCTCTATTTCGTAAGATAGCTTCGCTATCAATTTTCAACAATTCAATCAGGCTAGTAGCAAAACCAGCCGGTGCCGAACCGGTTAAATTTTCTTTTTTTTCGTCAATTAAACGGTTGTACAGCCCGTCAAAAAGATACTCCGGCACAGCAATCTTATTTTTAAGCGTCTGTTTTAGTCCAATAACAGCCGACTCATATTGAGAAGCATGAAACGCTGTTCTAGTTTGCTCAGAGTTTAAAAAAGCAATTGAATCTCTTTTGAGAATTTCTTCACATGGATCACCACCCTTATACGCTAGACCAAATTTTTCGCCAAGACTCAGAAATTGATCAAAAGCTAGGGAACGACTCTCGCCATCTAAACTATTAAAAAGCTCAGACTTTCTTTTAAACAAATCTATGAGTTTCTCTGTATCCACCGCCGTATAAATCTCTATTAACTCCCGCGGATACTGATTCTCCAAAGAATCAAGAATCTTGGACAAATTAGTTAGTGCTTCCACCGCATATAACCTGACTTCTGGTGACTTTTTCTTATCAGTCAAATTCTTTTCCTGTAAAGCAATCATCCTTTGGATCTCCCTTTTGGCTTCGGTATTTTCATATTTTTGTATTTCCCGTAACACCTTCCAATTTTTTGACTCAAACGCCTGCTCAACTATCTCTGACCAGCGGTTAGCTAGGCATTTCTCATTCTCCTGTTCCAGATCAATTTCCGGCAAGTAATGCTTAAAATTATATTCTTGCTTATCATCGCTGATAAACTGTCCGTCGGAAATTCTTTTTTTAATGGCGTTGTAAATTTGCTCTTTAGTAACGTTAAAAATTTTAATAGTTTCATTAACAAAATTTCTATCTTTATTAATATAATCAGCATAGAAAGGGAGGTTAGTAAGCATTTTTTTAACTGCTTTTGTTACCTCATGGTCGTTAATCAAAAAAATTTTGTGGGTTTCCGGATAATAATTATCAATGAATTTCTTAATGTCTTTTGCACTATTAAATGAACCCAAGCGATATTCATCACAGAGCGCTTTTTTGACAGCATTGAAGCGCGCTGGCCCATCTTCTGAAGACCAATTAATCTTAAATTTTTCATCTATAAATTCTAAAACTTTCTGATCAGTTTTTTCAACCTTTAAATTATACAATTCCCTTAATTGATTTTGTATTTCCGGGCTGTCGCTCAATTCTTTTATACCAAATTCTTCCAAAATGCGTTCCAGGTCATGTATATGACAGTTAAATTGCATTAGAACAATTAACCCTTTTGTTATAGCCTCATTAAATTCCTGATCGGTAAGTCCAATCTGGTTTTTTAAATTTGCTATATTATCATATCGTACCCCGTCCTTGTTGCGCAGTTGTAATTCAATTGATTTAATCGCACTCTTTTTTATTAAACCCTCTGGCGCCCCTATTCTATTCAATATTGAAATTACAGCCTCAAGTCCAAAACTACGTGTTAAAGCATAAGCTATCCCATTAATAAAACGCTCCGAATTGCCAAATTCTTGTATAATTTTCTGCCAATCTTCTGGCTGTAATATATCTTGCGCCTGTTCAATACTGTAAAAAATATATTCTTCGTCTTTTTCATTATTTATTCTCTCAATTAAATAATCATAATTATATAATCTCTTTTTTTCTTTCAAAGCTTTAAAATTAAAATCGCCTTTCTTAAGAGAGTAGTAATTTAATAAATCGTCTGGCCAATACCCAAGAGTAGAATTAATATAACGCCCTTCTGCCTCCTGTTTAGCTAGTTTCTTAGCTAGGGGAGAAGATAAAAATTTATCAATAAACGAATAATGCGATCTTAGTTCATTACAATTTTTTAAGTTATCAATTTTGTCTTTGCTAATTTTGTCAATTACCGCTAATTCAAATTCTTTCTCGGAAATTTTAAATAATTTTTTATATTCTTTAATATAAGCTAATTGACTACCATAACTCCCCGGCCAAAGAACTTTATGTACTATAGCTTCCAAGGCCATAGATTTAACCTCTGATGAATCAATATCAATGTTCGCCTCTCCAAATTTACCATATTCCAAATTCTCAATTCGCTCTTTTTTCTCTATTTTCTCTATATCTTGGTTAAGCTCTATATCTCCATTGTAATCTCTCCGGGAACGAGCAGGGTCACTTATTAACTCACCATATTTAATCCTATGCAGCCAATTGTTCCTTTTAAACTTAACAAATAAATCACTCTTAAAAAAGTCTTCATCAATATCAAAAGACTCTTTAAGATACGGCCAATTTCCATCTGTATTATATTGATGATCTGAACTAAGAAACTCTTCAAGAACATTAAGCGCTAATCTTTTTAGATAATCAGAACGTAAAATGTCTGGAGAAAATTTTTCACTACGATGAATCAAACCCAAAACCCCCGGCTTTAAATCACCTTCACCACCTTTTAAATATTTAATAAAAGATTTCAATTCACCGCGTTGAGCAGGAGAAATGTCAAAAGAATTTACAAATTCTCTGTCTCTATTCTTTTCTATTTCCGTGTCAGGTAATTCTGGTTTAACAAAATCACCCGTTTTTTCATTAAAATTTTCCGGGATAGAATTTCTACTTTCTTTTAATATTTCTGAATCGCTTTCAAACACAAATTATCTATTTAAGCTGAAAATTAAGCGAAACTTGAAATACTATTAACTGTTGGTTTTATATATCCAAATTCTTGACGCTCTTGGCGTGGGTGGTGATAAAACGCTTGCGCGGCGCCACTTCCGCGCCCATCAATACGCTAAACACTTCGTCAGCTTTAACCGCGTCTATAATTGTAACCTGCTTCATCAGCCTAGTGGCCGGATTCATAGTAGTGTCCCATAATTGCTGTGGATTCATTTCGCCTAAACCCTTATAGCGCTGGATATTAACGCCGCTGGTGGAGGCTGTCTCCTCGCCTTCTAATTGCTCATCGGCATTATCTTTAGCGGTCGTAGTTTTAATAGTTGGTTTTTTCTCAGCTTTTTTGCTGGCCTTAACCGATTGAATGCTCTTTACAATTTTATCCAACTCTTCATCGGAATACGCATAATGCACCTCCTTGCCACTCTGCGCGCGATAAAGCGGCGGTTGGGCGATATAGATGTGTCCGGCCATAATCAATGGTTTAAAGTAACGGTAGAACAGGGTTAACAGCAAAGTTCTGATATGCGCCCCGTCAACATCGGCATCAGTCATTATTATAATCCGATGATAACGCAAATCCTCAATGTTAAATTGTTCGCCAACATTAGTGCCCATGGCTATTACCAATGATTTAATTTCATTATTGATTAACATTTTTTCAAACCGCGCCCGCTCCACATTTAAAATTTTACCCCTAAGCGGCAAAATCGCCTGAAAGCGGCGGTCGCGGCCCTGTTTAGCGCTGCCGCCGGCTGAATCACCCTCCACAATAAATATCTCACCTTCGCTCGCGTCGCGCGACGAGCAATCGGCCAGCTTGCCGGGAAGGGTAAAGCCGTCCAACGCGCCTTTGCGCAACACGGTTTCACGCGCCGCCCGCGCCGCCATCCGAGCGCGGGAGGCCAATAAACACTTGCCCACTATCGCCTCGCCGTCACGCGGATTTTCCTCTAAAAAGGCGGCCAAGGCATCAGCCGTAACACTTTCCACCAACGGTCTAACTTCAGTATTGCCCAACTTAGCCTTAGTCTGACCCTCAAACTGCGGGTCTTTTAATTTTACACTTATTACCGCGGTTAAACCCTCACGCGTATCTTCACCGGTTAAATTGTCGTCCTTGTCCTTTAAATAATTCTTGCCGCGGGCGTAATTATTAAGAGTGCGAGTTAAGGCGGTTTTGAAACCAACCAAGTGCATACCGCCTTCAACCGTAAAAATATTATTGGCAAAAGCATAGGTCGTTTCTTTGTAATCATTCACATACTGCAAGGCGACTTCAATCTGAATAGCGTCAATCTCTTTGTTCACGTAAAAAACATTATCATGTTTAGCCTCATTAAAATGATTTAAGTGCCTGACATAAGACGCGATACCGCCTTCAAAATAAAAAGTATAACTACTTTCACTGCTCTTAAGGCGGCGGTCGTTAATGACAATTTTAACGCCCTTGGTCAAATAAGCTTGCTGGCGCAAATGATCCAGAATATATTGCCAGTCAAATTCCATAACCGTAAAAATCTCCGAATCCGGAGTGAATGTTATGGTGGTGCCGGTGCCGCGAGCAGCCGCTACTGATTTTACTTTGCTTTGCGGTTTGCCGCGTTTATATTCCTGAACCCACAACTTGCCATCACGCTTAACTTCAGCTTTCATCCAAGTGGACAGCGCGTTAACCACCGAAACACCCACACCGTGCAAACCGCCCGACACTTTGTAACCCTCGCCGCCAAACTTAGCACCCGCGTGCAACTTGGTTAATACTGTTTCCAAAGCCGAAACCTTAGTTTGCTTATGAATATCCACTGGAATACCGCGACCGTCGTCTGATACGGTAACGGTTGAATCCGGCAAAAGAGCAACCCGTACGGTCATAGCGTGACCGGCCATTGCCTCGTCAATTGAGTTATCCACCACTTCCCAAATCAAATGATGCAAACCCTCCTTAGCCGTGTTGCCAATATACATGGCCGGCCGTTTGCGTACCGGCTCCAGTCCCTCTAATACGGTGATTTGTTCGGCCATGTAACTCGACGACTTCTTGGCGGCTGGCTTTTTTTCTTTTTTTACTTGCGTTTTTGCCATACTTAAATAAAGTTATTTAAAAAATTAATTCTTAAAAAAATATATTATTAACTTGGTCACCAAAATGATCGGCAACATTTTGCGGTTCAACGAGCATTGTTTTACCGGCATTGTCTTTCTCTGATGTTAAATCAACTGTTGATTTATAATCCCCTATCACTGGCTTTTTCATATTCTGTATATCCCAGAATTCTTGCGAGGCATACTCCTGAACCCACCAACCAATTTTTGGCTCATCGCTAATATCAGCTGGATCTGCCTTGCCATTATTAATTGACATATTACTACGCATAAACACTATTCGTTCCATAAACGGCTGTACCACCTTTTCCATACCTCTTTCACGGGCGTTTGTTCGTTTTAACCGCAGCGATAAGCCGGCTGGAGTTACATAATACAACGAATCTTTATGGGCTGTTGCCGGATGACGATTATGATCATGGTTGGTAGAAAATTTATGTTCCCATAACGGCACAGAATCAAGGTACAAGGCAGCTGTTTCCAAAATTGGATTTGTTATATTGTCAATTTTTTTAAACAAATCGGCCCGCGCCGCTTCCCTTAAATACTGCATTTCATCAAATGTTGGATTACGCCCCTTATCCTTAATAAATTGTTCCTTTTGCGCTTTCAAATAATGCGGATATTCTGTCCTGACAGGCTCCGACTGCAAACTGCGCGACTTAGTATCGTAAGCAACAAACTCGGCCAACTTTTTATTAATCTGTATAATTTGTTCCAACTCAAACTGCGGTATTATTCTTTCCTTTGCGCCCTGGCTCTCTTTAACTTGCTGCAGAATCTTATCAAATCCGCTATCGGGCAATTTAAAACTTCCTTCCGTCATAATTTAAGAATTAATAACCGCATCAAATTTACTAATCAATTGCTTAACCACCTCATTAACAATCACTTCAACTTCTTCCGACTTTAAAGTGCGCTCACTACTGCGGAAGGTTAGACGGAGAGTCAACGCCTGCTTAGGCGTAAAATAACCAACATAATCAACTGACTCTATTAGTTTATCAATCTGGGAAACTGCTTCCTGAATATTTTTCCAGTTCACATGACCACTCGGATAATTGGAAATAGTCACTGTTAAATCCCGATCAATGGCTGGATATAAAGGAGGTGATTCATGAGTCGGCATTACTATTTCTTTGCGTAATTCTTCTTTGTCTATAAAAAGTTCAGCGTAAGATACCACCGAAGGCTTACCAATTTCTTCATTAAATTGCAATAAACCAATCTTAAAATTTCCATAATATACCTCGATTCCGGCTTTTCCTTCGCGCCAATCTGTTTCGTTTCCTATACCAATTAAATCAAAAACTGATTTTACCGTAACTTTTAACTCTCTAAACATTTCTAACTTATTCTTACCGCGGCAACCCAGTACTAAATGATATTCCTGCGTTGGTAACTTGGTTGCACCAGAACTATCAGCGCTCCATGTTCCTTTTTTATTAGAAAAAGTTCTGCCAATTTCATACATTTTAATTTCTTTTTCAGGATATCTCCGGGTGTTTTCTATAACTTGATAAAAGAAAGTATTAAATAAAAACGGCCTTAAATAAGGTTCATTTTTACCAACCGGATTAACCAATTCCAGCGCTTGCTTATCTACTGACTCTATTCCGGTTTTTTCAACAAACGAATAACTCAACGTTTCTGTCCAGCCATAAAGCGCCAACAAATCCCGAATTTTCCAGCGTAATTCTTGCGCCCGGTCGCGCTCGGGCGGATTAATGGCGAATTTTGGCAAACTTAAGGGGATATTGCCATAGCCGTGAATACGGGCGACTTCTTCTATTAAATCCTCGGGGATAGTAATATCGCGCGTAGCGCGCCAAGTGGGCGGCGTGACTTTAAATGTTTTGGCAGTACCAGCAACTTTGAAACCTAAACGCTGCAAAATATCTTTCACTTCGCTTGACTTGAATTCCGTGCCCACGCGGCGATTCAGCCAAGCCAGCGGCAATTCAATGGCTGCTGGCTTAAGCGGCTTAACATAAACATCTACCACTCGGCTCGCCACTTTAACACTCGGACAAACTTCGCTTAATAACTGGACAGCGCGACGCAAGGCTAATTCCGCCAAATTCGGATCCAAGCTTTTTTCAAACCTGATGCTGGCTTCGGTACGCAAAACCAAAGCGGTTTCGCTCTGCCTAATATTAATCGGGTCAAAAGTGGCTGATTCAAAAACCATTCGCGTCGTACTATCACTGACGCCACTAAACTCATCACCCATTATCCCGGCGAGGGCAATCGGTTTCTTAATATCAGCAATCAATAAATTATTTTTATTAAGTTTACGCGCTATGCCGTCCAAAGTGGTAATTGTCTCCCCTGGCTTGGCGGCGCGGACAATAATCTCGGGTGTAGCTAATTTATCTAAATCAAAAGCGTGAAGTGGTTGCCCTAATTCAAACAACACATAATTGGTTATATCAACGATGTTGTTTATGGAACGCGCGCCTAAACTGTTCAAGGCTTTAACCAGCCACTCCGGCGATGGTCCAACTTTTATACCCTCAACCGCTACCGCCATATAACGCACCACTTTATCTTTGGCCTCAACTTTAACTTTAAGGTCAATATCCTTACCCGGCTTAATAGGCGGCGCTTTTGGTTCATGGCATTTAACTCGCCAGATGGCGGCCAGTTCGCGCGCCAGACCCAAATGCCCCCACAAATCAGGACGATGCGTTATGGATTTATTGTCTATTTCCAAAATAATATCAGTTTGCCCCAAAGCTTGAGCCAACGGCGTGCCGGGCACAGCGGTAAGATGCGACAAATCCATGATCCCATGCTCTAGAGCATGGGAGTCCTCAATACCAAGTTCTTCGGCCGCGCAAGCCATACCGTGCGATTCTACGCCGCGAATTTTGGCCTTTTCCAAAGTTACCCAATCACCTTCGCCGTGCCATTTAACCCGGGCACCCACCTTAGCAAAGGCTACTTTCATACCAACTCTCAAATTAACTCCTCCACACACCACTTCGCACACTTCCTTACCAGTATCAACCTTGGCCAAACGCAACTTATCCGCATTAGGATGAGGATTGATTTCCCTTACTTGCCCCACTACAACCTTATTGAGTTGTTCCAATTGGGCAACCACCTCCTCCACTTCCACGGTGCTCATGGTTAAAATTTCCGCCAAGTCTTTGGCTGAAATTTCCCGTGGCGGAGTAACAAACTTTTTCAAAATGTTATAAGAGACTTTCATCAGAAATTAAAAATTGAAAAATCAAAATTAAAAATTACAAATCCAAATTTTAAAAATTTTATCGTATTTAATCCTTTCTCCATAAATAAACAACAATGGAAAAAACTGCTAATGACAAAATTACAATGTCTCTATTTACAATTCGTAATACAATAGAGTTACTATCAGCTAATCCGAGTAATTTAATCAAAGACAACACCGACATTGATACGGTAAAAATAATTGCTACCGCTGCTATAGTAAGTAAATATCTATTGTCTTTCATAATTTATTTCAAGACTGTTATAAAATTACAAATCAAAATTTTAAAAATAATGAGACCATTTTACATTGTCATTTTGATTTTTTCATGCCAGAGGCAGATCCGCCTTTGGCGGAGATGTTTACATTTTAAATTTTTAGAACTGTTTCAAAAATCTTAAATCACCAGAAAGCAACAACCTAATATCATCAATCTTGTATCGCATCATTACGAGACGCGACAGGCCGAGCCCAAAAGCAAAGCCGGAATATTTTTTAGGGTTGATACCGCCATACTGCAAAACTTTAGGATGCACCAAACCGCAAGGCAACAGCTCCACCCAGCCGCGCTGTTTACAAACACTACAACCTACACCGGCACAAATAAAACACTTAATATCCAGTTCAAATCCCGGCTCCACAAACGGAAAATAACCCGGCCGCAGTCGCACCTCCACTTCACGCCGGAAAATACCTTTAAGCAGTTCTTTCATGGTGGCAATAAGATGGCTGATTGATATATTTTCATCCACCACCAAGCCTTCCATTTGCCAAAAAGTATGCTCGTGCGAGGCGTCAGTCGCTTCGTAACGGAATACTCGTCCCGGCACCACTGCCCGCAAAGGGGCGCCGTACTTTTCCAAAGCTCTCACCTGCACCGGTGATGTATGCGTGCGCAATAACCAACGATTAGCCGGCGTACCACCTTTAACCCCACCACCTTTTTTCAACATTAAACCCGAAGTATCAGCTACATCTGACTCAACGCCCAACCCCTTACTGCCACCCCCAGTTTGAGAAAAGGTGTGGGGGTAAACATAAAAAGTGTCTTGGGTGTCGCGCGCCGGATGCCAGGCCGGAATATTCAAGGCTTCAAAGTTGTAATATTCACTTTCCAGTTCCGGGCCATCCAGCACCATAAAACCCATTGACTTAAATAATTCCTCCAATTCGCGCTGAACCTGCATTACCGGATGATAAGTACCGCGCTCGGGCTTAATGCCCGGTATGGTAACGTCTAGTTTGGCGCTGGCGCCGGAGTCAACTCCAAACTGTTCCTCGATTTTGGCAAAAGCCAATTCCAATTCAGTTTTTATCTCATTGGCCAAGGCACCTAAAATGGGTTTTTCCTCAGCCGCCAAATCACGCAAATTCTTAAGCAGTTCGGCTAATTCACCCCGCCGACCTAAATATTTATTTTTAATCAACTCAAAATTTGGTACATCTGACAAACCTTTTAACTCGGCTAACGCCCGCGCTTTTAATTGCTGAAACTTATCTACTAACAACATAATTACTAATTAAAATTAGACGGTGTTCTTTTGACTGTTAATAATATATATTCCAACAAAGACAAGCCGCCGACTAAGGCTAATAAATTCCACCAAGTGAGAAGCCGATTGGCTTGCAACAACAGCGTTACCGCAACCACCACGGCCAATAAAATCCCTTGTCGAAATGAGGCGGCAACCTGACGAAACAAGACCTCCTCCCGGTGGCGCCACCATCGCCAAACAAATCCCAGCAAAGTCATAGTTCCGCCGATACTTAAAAAAACTGAAATATAAAATAACCCTAATCCAATTTGACCGGCTCCTTCCGGATTAATGTAATTCAAAACTAAAATCAGGGCTACTCCGGAAATTAAGGTCCCAATAACCATCCACACCAGGTAGTGTTTAAGTAACATATTTGGCTTAAATAAAACAAAAAATAGGTTTAATATTACCTATTAATTGTAGCACTTTTTTCACGTTCCGACAAGTGCTAATTTATACCTTAATTATGGTTATTTTTTGTGTAATATTAGCCAAAAATACGCAATCTATACACCTTGCCATTAAAATGACTGGTTAAGGCGTCTTGCAACTCCATTTCGGCCATTTTTAACTCACTGGCAAAAGCGCTGGAATAAAGCGCCACTTCTAAAGTATTGCCCCGCAAAGTCAGTTTACGAAAGGCATTGCGATTTGACTCGCCCCAACGCCTTACCACCTCGTCTTTAAACACTTGAACTACCGCGGCCGCTTCAACCGCCTCGCCAATTCCCTGTTGACGCAACCGGTCAAGCAAAACTTTTTTAAGTTGGTGAAACATGGTTAATTGGAATCTAGAATTAAGAATTATGAATTATGAATTAAGATAAAAATATCAACTATTCCACCTATTCCACCATTCGTACGCTGCGCCCCGTAGAGTTCTACTTCTTCGGGGAATTAGACCTAAGTAATATTATCTAAACTATACACCCAACCGGGCTGCCAGTGCCATGGCGCGGTCACGGCATCAACTAAGGGTACGCCCTTGAGCCAATACTCCAAACCATACTGCGTAGCGCGGTGACCTATTATCATAACTTGCTTACCGTCATAATCTTTTAATAAATCCAATAAAAATTCCTTTACCAATTGTGAAGACTGCACATAACTTTGACCATTAGGAAATAGCTGTGTTATATAATTGCCCCGCAACGGTTTAACTTGGTTATATGGCTGTCTAGTATAGTCTCCGTAATCACATTCCCTTAACCGATTATCTTTTATGATTGGAATATTTTTCCCTTTAAAAGCCAGCTCGGCAGTTTTATAAGAACGCTGTAAATCTGAACAAAAAATAGCCGCCAGCTCAGTGGCCTGATGCCTCTGCCCTAACTCTCGCGCCTGACTCTCTCCCAAAGGCGACAAAGCTACATCATAAATACCTGAAGACAAATCCGCTTCGTTGTCAAAAGTTGTGCCGTGTGATTCAAAAATTATCGTGACCATATTACTCCAACTCCAAAAATTTACAATCATGCTGGTGTAGAGCCGAGGGACTCGGAGTGAATGCCCCGAAGCCAAGACTCCTTATTGGTTTAATGCGGTTGTTAATTTCTTTCGATTAAATATTTTTTGTAGAATAATCAACGTAATTAAAGCGACTGGCAAAGAAATTGCTGCGTTTTGCGGATTAACTTTATCAGCAATAAATATCACAATTACGCTCACAAAAGATAAAAGTAAGCTCCAAAATACTGCTCGCTCATTAAGTTTCCAATAAAATGAACCGAGAATAACCGGAAACAGGGCTAAAGACAAACTTCCCATTGATAATCCGAGAGCAATGATATTTTGGTAGAAAATTGCGATAATCACAGTTACAACTACAAAAAGTAACATAAAAAATCTTGTCAATTTTCTCATGGACTCTTCGCTGTATTTTTGTGTATAATTTTTTAAATCGCGCGTGAAAATAGAAGAAATCAGAAAAGTAATAGTATCCGACGATGAAAGCGCAACGGCATAGAGTAGTACCATGCCAAATTCTTTTAACCCCAATGGCAATAATTTTGAGAAACCAGTAATTAACGCGTCTTCCGGCATGATGTTGGGAAAAAATTGCTTTGTTGCTAAACCAACAATACTTATAATAATAGCTAAAAGCGGTAAAATTATTGCCGAATATCCAAGACCACGTTTGAGATTAACTTCGTCTTTGGTTGCAAAAATACGTTGCCATAAATCAGGTGCAACTAAAATTCCTATACTGCCCAGCAATAAAAATCCTATTAGGTTGCCAGATCCAAGTGCAATCGGGTTAAATTCTGAGATCGGAATGCTTGTTTTGCCAAACAGAAAAATAGCAACGGTCAAACTCATTACAAACATTATCACAAGTTGAAAAAAATCAGTTTTAATTACCGCTTTGAAACCTGCCAATAGCAAATAAGTTAGGATAACTACGCCACCAATAATTACCGAAATATAATACGGTAATGGAAAAATAAGAGATAATACCTTTCCGGCAATAATAAAGTTAACTATCATTAATAAAAAATATTGAAACACCAGCAGGAAGGAAAACATAAGTCCATTATGCCTCCCAAATATTTTGTAAAAATATTCTGGCATTGTGTAAACCCGCATTTCATCAGCTTTTTGTTTTATAATTTTTGCATAGCGCCAGCGTAAAAGAATAAATCCAAGCGCTAAACCAACAAAGAGCCACGTGGCCGAAAATCCATATTGATAGATATATGCCAAATAAATAGAAAGTACTGCCCCATCAAAAAAGCCAGCACTCATAGTGGCGGCTACTTGAACCCCAGACACCTTTCTATTGGCAATCATAAAATCTTCTTCGGTTTCTTTTCGCGATGATACAATTCCAATGGTTACAACAACAGCAATGTAAATTAAGAAAAATAAAATAGTTAGAATCATAGTATATGGTTTAAATCATTTATACATTACTACTCCAACTCCAAAAATTTACAATCATGCTGGCGGGTTTGCTCATGCGCTTGCAAAAACGAATTACTCTCAATCGTCTGAATGATGCTAGTGATATCTTTTATATATTCGGCCTTAAGTTTGGCGATTTCAACTGGGGTAGCTAAAAAGGCTTCAGAAAATTGATTAGGTTCCAGGTACCAATATTGCGCCTTAGTAACCCGCTCGCGCAAGAATTCTTCAGCGGCGATTTGGTAAATAATCAACTGGTCTTTATCCACCTTTTCCAAGCCCTTTCTCGGCTCGTTGCCGGTTTTATAATCAATAATCCCAAGTCCGCCTTCAACTTGGTCCAAGCGGTCAATTTTGCCGACAAACTTGTACTGACCCAAGGCGATTTTGAAAAACTGTTCAATATACTTTGATTGCGGCGGACGAGCAGTAAACTCCTGATAAAAATTTTTTAACTGCTTTGGTCCGCGGATTTTTTTATACTTTTCCTTGTCACTGGCGTCAGCATACCAATCGTCCAGCCAGGCTGTTTTGTAAAAATTCATTAGCTCTTCCCAGGTCGGCGCCGCCGTTAAACTGTTTTTAGTCGGCTGGACAAACAAACTACCTTGTTGACTGCGCAATCTGGCCTGCCATAGTTTTAAAAATTGCTCCAGTGTTCTATGAATAGTTATGCCAAAACTCATATTGCCCGCGCCCGGCATCGGCAATTTTAATAAATAACGATATTTATATTCCAATGGACACTTGCGAAAAGCCGACACCGAACTGAAAGAATATGTGTCAGGTAAAGGATAAACCAACGAAACATTCTTAATTACTGCCGGCGAATTTATAATTTTTTGCAAAGGTTTACTTTTCTCAACCTCACTGACTAAACCAAGTTCATACAAAAAACGCGATGGTTTGCGAGTAGTTTTTCCAAAATAATCCTCCGCCCGCGACAGGTACAAACCGTCGCGGGCGCGCGTCATCGCCACATAAAACAGCCGCCGCTCCTCCTGCAAATGGACATCGCCCTCGGGCAAAATTTCCTTAATCAATTCGCGCGGCAGCTCAATCGGATCGCGCCGCTCGGTTGAGGGAAACCGGCGATCAATGAGTTGCACCAAAAATACATATTTCCACTCCAACCCCTTGGCCGAGTGCACGGTAATAACTTTCACGGTTTCCGGCCCTTCGTCGTAATTTTGCGGCAGTTGACCCTCCTCGCCTGACTCTAATTCCAGCGCCAAATAATCCATAAACCGATTTAAATTGTGTTCCGACGATTCGTTTTCAAACCTTTGTAAACGCTGATAAAACGTATTTAAATACGAAGCGTCGCGCATCAAAGCCGGATGCGACACCCGCTCATTAATTCCCAAATCCTGCACTAATTGCACATAAACTTCGCCCACTGAACGCTGGCGCGCCATTGAGGTGTGTTTATCTAATAAAGTCAGCAGACGCTCAATAATCTTTAAGCCAGCTTCGCTCACTCCAACCGTGCGAGCTAACTTAACCGCCTCAAATAAAGATATCGTTTTACGATTAGCGTAATAAGCCAGAGCGGCGATATCACCGGCTGGCAACAAAAAAGGCTCCATGGCCAGCACCCGATAAAGGGCGGCTGACTCGTGATAATTACTTAATAATTTTAAATAATTAATAATATCCAAAATAATCGGCTCACTGTACAAACCTCGATTAGCCACATAGTCAAAGGGCAGTTGGCGCTTTTTTAAAGCCTGCAAAAACAACAGCGCCGATGAATTAGCCCGCACTAAAATAGCAAAATCGCTCCAGCTCCCATTGGTTTGGCTTTGCAACGAGACAATTTTATCTATCACCGCTTCGGCCTCGGCGTCAGCCGTGCCATAGCATTTATAACCAATCTCACCCAAACCGGCGCGCGCCGCCATTAACTTTTTGGACAAACTTTTGCCTTGTTTGGCCAACTTCACCTCCAGCCGATACGGGTTATTAAGCTGAATAAATTCATAAGCCGTGTCAAGAATATTCTGCTGGCTGCGGTAATTGGTAGTTAAAAACACCTCCTTGGCCTTGGGATAGTCGCGTTTGAATTCTAAAATGTTGGAGATGGAGGCGCCCCTAAACTTATACACTGATTGATCATCGTCCCCCACCACTGCTAAGTTATTGGCCGGCGCGGCTAATAACTTAATAAGCTCATACTGGGCGTAATTGGTATCCTGAAACTCGTCCACCAAAATATACTTAAACTGCTCCTGCAGACGCTGTAAAATTTTTGGTCGGCGCTGCAATAGTTTAAGGGTATAATTTATTAAATCGCCAAAATCCAGCGCGCCTTGCTCAAGTAATAACTTTTGGTAGGTATTATAAGCTTCGGCCACTTCCAACAGCCGGGCACTCTCCGCCTCATCAATTTCATTATCACCTCCAATCTTTTTACTCTTACTCTTACTCTTACTTTTACTTTTAACTTTCCCTTTCTTTAAAAATTCACCAGCGCCGGTATCTAATTTTTTATCCTCGGCGTATTTTAAATAATCCTCTGACCAAACCGCCTCATCCTTGGCGCGCGAAAAATGCTGTATGAGCGCGTGAATAAACTTGGTCGGATTGCCTAAGGGACGGTAATAATCAAGCTTAAACCGGTCCAGATTATGCCGTACCAGCATCCATTGTTCAGTTTGCGTTAGCACGCGAAAATCATTAGGCAAGCCTATTTCCAAGGCATAATCCTTTAAAATCCGCTCGCCAAAAGAGTGAAAGGTTGATATCCAAGTGTTGACATAACCCATAGGCAATAACTTATCCACCCGCTCCTCCATTTCCGTAGCGGCCTTGTCCGTAAAGGTCAGCGCCAAAATCTGCTCCGGTTCGGCCAATTTTTGCTCTATCAACCAGGCTACCCGTTTGGTTATAACCGTGGTTTTACCAGTACCGGCCCCGGCCACTATCAACAACGGTCCCGCCCCGTGCGTTACGGCCTCCCGCTGCTCGACATTCAAATCTTTAAACAATTCGTCACCCACCTGTTTAGACATATATATTGTTAAGTGTAGCACGGAGACGCCAGCCAACGAAAACGCGGGGGCGGGGCCGACTTGGATAAATTACCTATTACAACATCTCCTCTGCATCACCTGCCATCACTTTCCTATTTAGGCAAATAGGAAAGTAGTGAGGCGATGATGGGAGGGGGAGATGGCTTAAGGACAAAAATCCGTCGCAGTTTAAAAGCGTCCCGGCGTTATCAATAATTCAAGTACGTAATTAATTACATAATTAAATACGTATTTGTACTATTCGCCTATTCGCAACCTGCTTGTATCCTTGGTACCATTCGTACGAATTAGACCAGGTAGAAAAGGGTAAAAATTTGTCATTTCGTCATTTAGGCAAATTAAAATGATGATTTAAGAATGATTTTCTTTTCGCTCCCCCACCCCGCCGCCGGTACGTAATTAATTATGTAAACTATCTACTCCTCCACTTTTATACTAACGCCTTTGCGCTCACGATGCTTGCGCGCCACTTTCACGCGGGCCAGTTCCTTTTCCAAACGCGCGGCCAAAGCAGTGTAATCGGTTGTTTCGGCGGTACGCTGCTGCCGCATCAACTCCCCGGCCCGCTCACGCGCCTGCTCGGCTCGCTCAATATTAATCTCCTCCGCGTGTTCAGCCGTATCGGCCAGCACCACCACTTTCCCCGGCTGGACATTAATAAAACCGCCGGAAACCGCCATGGTAACATCGGCGCCGCCGACCACAACTTTTATTTCGCCCGGCACTAAATTAGCCACTAATGGTATATGCTCGGCCAATACCGTAATCTCACCCATTTGCGTGGGCAAAGTTACGCTCTCTACCGCCGCCGCGCTGAATACCACCCTCTCCGGAGTTGCGATTTGAAAATGAAACGTTTTGGACATAATTATCTAATTTTAAATTCTTAATTTATAATCAATTTTTAATGACTTAATTTAATTAGAAATTATCATCACGAGATCCCGTCATAGCTTCGCCAGATCTCGTCGTCGCTACGCAAGATCTCGCGGAGCGAGACAAAGCGATGACAAAGCGGGAGAAATTGAAAATTTACTGCCTAATTCTTAATTCCTGCTTCTAAATTCTAACCTACCACTTCCTCAATACTGCCTTTCATATAAAAAGCCTGTTCATTCTTACCGTCATGCTTGCCCTCTAATATCTCCCTAAAACTGCGGACCGTGTCCGCGCGCGGCACATACTTGCCCGCCATACCGGTAAAGACCTCGGCCACAAAAAACGGCTGTGACAGGAACCGCTGAATTTTGCGCGCCCGGGCGACGGTTAACTTATCCTCCTCACTCAATTCATCCATACCCAAAATAGCAATAATATCCTGCAGGTCTTTGTAGCGCTGTAACACCCGCTGAACTTCGCGCGCTACCTCGTAATGTTCCTGGCCCACTATCTGCGGGTCAAGAATAGTGGAGTTTGAATCAATCGGATCAACCGCCGGATAAATACCAAGTTCGGTTAAAGCTCGCGACAACACCACAGTTGAATCTAAGTGGGCAAAAGTAGTAGCCGGCGCCGGGTCGGTCAAATCGTCAGCCGGCACATATACAGCTTGCACTGAAGTAATTGAACCATCTTTAGTGGAAGTAATCCGCTCTTGCAGCTCGCCCATATCAGTTGCCAAAGTTGGCTGGTAACCAACGGCCGATGGAATACGGTTTAACAGCGCCGAAACTTCCGAGCCAGCTTGAGTAAAACGGAAAATATTATCAATAAACAGTAAGACATCTTGTTTGGCCTGGTCGCGGAAGTACTCGGCAATCGTAAGGCCGGTTAAACCAATTCGGGCGCGCACTCCGGGCGGTTCATTCATTTGTCCAAAAACTAAAGAGGTTTTATTAAGTACGCCCGATGTTTTCATTTCGTGATAAAGGTCATTGCCCTCGCGCGAACGCTCACCCACGCCGGCGAATACTGAAAATCCGCCGTGTTCGGAAGCGATGTTGCGGATAAGCTCCATAATAATTACGGTTTTACCCACACCGGCGCCGCCGAACAAACCAACCTTACCACCTTTAACAAACGGACAGATTAAATCAATTACTTTAATGCCGGTTTCAAAAACTTCGGTCTTGGTGGATTGGTCGGTAAATTTCGGCGACGGCCGGTGAATCGGCGCGGTTTGCTTTGATTTGACCGGCGGCAAATTATCTAATGGATTGCCCAAAACATCCAGCATTCGGCCCAAGGTTTCCTCGCCCACCGGCACGGAAATCGGCTGGCCCGTATCATCCACCTCTACGCCGCGCGCCAAGCCGTCCGTCGCGCCCATCGCCACGGTACGCACCGTACCGGCGCCTAAATGTTGCTGTACCTCCAGCACCAATAGCGCGTCATTACTAATCTTAACCTGCAAGGCTTGATAAATCGGTGGAATATCTTTAGCAAAAAACACATCCACGACCGGCCCGATAACTTGTGTAACTTTACCTTTGTTCATAAATAGTTGTTAGTTAATCTCAGTATATCAACTTCGCTAACAAAATTAGCGAGCGTGAGTTGAAAGACTGTTTAATGAATAAATGATAATTTAAATTTGATTAATGTTTTACTAATTTTGTTAAAAGCGAGCGGAAGCGTAAGTAGTTATACTGGGTAATAATCTATGGTTCTTAGTAAACCCCGTTACACCCCGTCCTGAAGGACAGGGCATTTTTGGGGAAAGATTTTTAATTTCCCATTCATCCCGTTAGAAGTCTCCACCGGTGGTGGAGTATCCCGACAGCCATTGGGATTACTTCTAACGGGGCATTCTGGGTGTAACGGGGTAAAAAATAATTTAACCACCCACAGCCAAACGACCGCCGGTAATGTCGGCCAACTCACTGGTTATAGATGCTTGACGAGCCTGGTTAAAGGCTAAGGTTAACGAATCTATCATATCCTTGGCGGCATCCGAGGCGTTGCGCATCGCCACCATCCGCGCCGAATGCTCCGAAGCCTCTGATTCCAACAAGGCCTGATAGATTTGAACCTCTAATAAACGCGGTAATAAATTGTCTAACACCTTAGACGCCGTTGGCTCAAACAAATACTCATAATTAAACTGCCCCGAACTAATTCCCGCCTCGGCCCGACCGGACGTTAAGTCCAGCCTTCGCGCCTCGCCCAAATAAGGGTCATCCACTAATTCCAACGGTAAAAGTTGTTTGACCCGCGGCTTTTGCGATATTGGTGATATAAAATCGGTATAAGCCATCACTACTTTATCATAGCGACCCTTAAGATAATCGTTTATTAACAGCTGGGCGATGGGAGTTATCTCCTCAATCCTGGTGGTGAGATCGGGCTTAATAAACTCCGCCACAATTGAATGCCCATAACGAAACATAATATCTCGGCCACGTTTGCCAACCGCTACCAAATCAGCCTCTAGCTGTGCGTCTTGCAACTTGTGCTGTTCAATAAAGCGCGCCACCCGATTGGTCAGCTGATGATTAAAACCGCCACACAAGCCACGATTAGAGCTAATCAGAACTAAACCAATTTTTTTAATGGCAGCGGGCCGGTGCAACAAAGGATGATGACTGGTGTCAATCCGCGCCGCCAACTCCATCAACAAATCCCAACCCAAATTGGAGTAAGTCCGCGCCGCCAATACATTCGCCACCGCCCGCCTCATTTTGGCCGACGACACCAACTCCATGGCTTTGGTTATTTGCCTGGTACTTTTGATTGACCTAATACGGCGTTTAATTTCACGAGTGGCTTGAGGCATAAAATTAAATCAAAATTTAAAAATCAAAATGCAAAAATTTATTTTTCCCGAGTCGCCTTTCTCAATATGCACGAGGTTGATGGCAAGTGATTGAATTTACTAATATTGCTATAAGCTACCTGCTATTAGCTAATTGCTAATTTACATTTGTTTAACTTCCGTAATCACCTGTCGCAAAGCTTCCTCAATTTTAGGGGTTAATTCTTTTTTCTCCTTAATCTCTTTTAAGACCGGCTGATTCCTAAGGTAATCCAGGAACTTGGTTTCCCAATTTTTTATTTCATTTACCGGCACGTCATCAAGCTGTCCGTTAACCACCGCGTATAAAATTGCCACCTGACTCTCTACTGCCATTGGCACGTACTGTCCCTGCTTTAAAATTTCCGTGGTGCGTTTACCGCGCTCAATTTGTTTTTGAGTGGCTTCGTCCAAATCAGAACCAAATTGGGCAAAGGCCGCTAACTCGCGATACTGGGCCAAATCAAGACGTAATTTTCCCGCGACTTTTTTCATGGCCTTAATCTGGGCCGCCGAACCCACCCGCGAAACTGACAAACCAACGTTAACGGCCGGTCTTATACCCTGATAAAACAAATCGCTTTCCAAATAAATTTGGCCATCGGTAATTGATATTACGTTGGTCGGAATGTAAGCCGATACGTCGCCAGCCTGCGTTTCAATAATCGGCAAAGCGGTCAAACTGCCGCCGCCATAATCAGCTGACATCTTAGCGGCTCGCTCCAGTAAACGGGAGTGCAAATAAAACACATCTCCGGGATAAGCTTCCCTACCGGGCGGCCGCCTAAGCAGCAAAGAAATTTGGCGGTAAGCCACCGCGTGCTTGGACAAGTCGTCGTAAACTACCAACACATCCTGACCTTTATCCATAAAATACTCACCCATCGCCGCGCCGCTGTAAGGAGCTAAGAATGATAACGCCGCCGAAGCCGACGCGCCCGCCACTACTACAATCGTGTAATCCATAGCGCCAGCTTCTTTAAGTTTAGCTACCAAACGGGCTACTTTTGACTCCCTTTGTCCAATCGCCACATAAACACAAGTTACACCGGCCCCTTTTTGATTAATAATCGTATCAATGGCTAGCGCTGTCTTACCGGTCTGCCGATCGCCGATAATTAATTCGCGTTGACCGCGACCAATCGGAATCATTGAATCAACCGCCTTAATACCGGTCTGCAATGGCGTATCAACTGATTTACGAGTAATCACCCGCGGCGCGATTCTTTCTACCGGATAAGTTTCGTTGGCTTTAATCACCCCTTTACCGTCTACCGGTTCACCGAGCGGATTAACAACTCGCCCAATCAAAGCCTTGCCAACCGGCACTGATAAAATCTGGCCCGTGGCCTTAACCATGCTACCCTCTTCAATCTCCGCATAATCGCCCAAAATCATAGCTCCAATCTGACTCTCTTCCAAATTTAAGGCCAACCCCATCGTCCCATTATTGAACGCCAACATTTCCGAGGCCATAACCTTGCCTAAGCCGGAAATCTTGGCGATACCGTCGCCGATTTCAATAACGGTGCCAACCTCCTCTTTTATAACATGGGTCTCAAATGACTCCAGTTCTTTGGCCAAAGTCTTGAGTAGTGTATCTTTAGTCACTTCTTTCATATACTTGTTCAATAATTAATATTTATTTGGTTAAATGATTGTATAAATCGTCAATTCTGCCCTTTAATGAAGCGTCCAATCTGGTGTCGCCAATGGTTAAAACCGTGCCGCCCAACAAATGAGGTTTAATTGAATTCACCAGTTCAACCTGTTTTTGAACCAACTCCGCTAAGGCCTGGCTCAACTCTTTCCTAACCGCCTCTGTAAGCGGCCGGGCGGTAGCGACATCCACGGCGGTCAAACTATGATGCTCCAACCATAATTTTTGTATTTCCGCCGTAATTGGCTGACGCCAAGAAAAATGCTTGTGCCGCCAAACCAATTCCCAAAACCGCCGGCTGATATTGCCAATCTCCGTCACCGACTTGCCGGCGACGGCTAACAAATAGGCTTGAGCGTAAGTGCGGGCGGAATATTTCATATTATTGGCCGCGTTTGGTTACCTCTTTAACGGCGGCTGCAATCATCACCTGATCAACTTGATCGGCTGGTATTTTACCAACCAACTTAACTAAAACTTGGGTTATTAATTTAGCCGCCTGCTGGCGCAAAACCTGGAATTGGGATTCCTGCTCGGTAATCAGGCGGGCGCGGGCCTCATCCACCACCTTTTCCGATTCCACCCGAACGCGGGCCAAAATTTCCTGCCGGCGAGTCTCGGCCTCGGCTTCAGCCTGCTTGATAATCTCTTGCGCCTGTTTTTTCGCCGCCAGCAAAACTTCCTGCTTGCGCACCTGCAACTGGGCGACTTCTTTATCAATTTGGCTGGCCTTGAACAAGCTTTGGCTGATGCGCTGACGGCGTTCCTCTAAAAATTTTAACAACGGCTTAAAAACAAAATAATACAAAATCGTCAAAACAATCAAAAAATTCACCATCTGCGCCAGCAACAGTTTCCAATCTATGCCCAATTTAGTTAATAATTCCATAATAAGTAAATCAAAATTAAAAAATCTCCACCAAAGGCGTGCGCCCAAGGCCCATCCGCCTCCCTCGGCCCGCCATTCGGCGGAGCCTCGCCTTTGGCGGGGCGTGCCGGCGGAGACCTGTGTCCCTACGGGATATCTCTCGTAGGGATGACCTCGGGCACGAAAAATGAAATAAATAATTGTAATTTTGACATTTTACATTGTCATTTTAATTTTTAATTTTTACATTTTACATTTCTCGTATCTCCTCCTTCCAGCTTACCATCTCACCAAGACAGTAAGCCGGGAACAAAGAGCTACTAGACAAACTTGATGATTAAAGCCATAACCAGCGAATAGATAGCGATTGCTTCACAAAACGCAATGGCTAAAATCATCGCCGTCTGCACCTTGGAAGCGGCCTCCGGATTACGCCCGATAGCCTCAACCGACTTGGCGGCCAATTTGCCGATTGCCAACGCTGGAAAAATTCCGCCAATGGCAATCGTGGCGCCGGCGGCAATGCTCTTTATTACCTCCGGTGTGATGCCGATAGCCTGTACAACCTCGTTTTCTCCTGCCATATTAATATACTCCTCTTGCCAAATTTACTTGCGACGGCGAAATTTTTTATTTAAGGCCGTCAAATAAACCTGGATAATTAAGTGATTAGTAGCAGCTTCTTACTCCCTAAGCCGCTGCTAGCAACCACCTAATGCGCGGCGGAATGATCAGTCACCGCCATGGTTAAAAAAACCAATGTTAACAAAGCAAATACCAAAGCTTGGACAATGCCGACAAAAACCTCCAAAAACAAAAACGGCAACGGGGCAATAAAGGGCACCAGGAATAACACCACAATCAGTAAAACTTCGCCGGCAAAAACATTACCGAATAAACGGAAGGAAAATGATATCACTCTGGCCAGCTCGCTGACGGCCTCCAAAATTCCCACAAAAAACATTACCGGACTGCGGAAATTAATGTACTTGGCGGCGTGTTTAAAAATACCGATGGTCGCGATACCAAATATCTGCGTGCCGATAACCGAAACCAACGCGATCGCTAAGGTGCCGTTTAAATCGGCAGAAGCGGAACGAAAGAACGGCACCAGCACCGTACGCCCCTCCTCAACTTCGTTAAGACCGATTGAACCAACCCCCGGCAACAAGCCGAACCAGTTAGAGAATAAAACAAAAAAGAAAATTGTAACCACCAGGGCAAAAAATTTATTAGCCTGTTCGCGGTTACCGGTAATGCTGGTGATAAAATCAAGCGCCCCTTCCACAATGGTTTCTAAAACATTTTGCAGCCCGCGCGGCACACTGGTTAATTGGCGGCTGCGAAACACAACCGCTAATACTATAAACCCCCCAGCCACTAGCAAGGCCACCAACAAAGAATTCGTTACGGCAAAATTTCCGATATGGAAGATTGTTTCAGCGGCTAAAGATATGTTCATACTTTTTTTATTAACTTAAGAGTCCGGCGGCGTTTCCGGGTTATCGGTTTTTAACTTAGCGGCCTCGGCTTTATCCTGTTCTATTTCCGCCACCGTCTGCTCCAGGACAACATTAACCTTGCGATAAATTAGCCATATAGTTACCACGATTGATACCAATACGCCAACTAACAGCCAAAGCGGGGAAGTATTTAGATATTTATCCAATAAACGACCGCCCACGGCCAAGGCCACTAACGGCAAGGCAATAGTATAGCCAAGCTCCCACGCCAAATTTAAGGCGCTGCGGAGCGGTTTATTTACAAAAATAGATTCTCCTTTTGACATATGATACTCCCAACCGCAGTGGCTTACTCCGCCGAAGTCCTCCCAAGGAGGACGAAGGACAATAAAAATAACTTACGGTCAACTATTATAACCTGTATCGGTCAAAGCGTCAATGGTATAAAATTTTTTTGACTAAAGTAAGGCAAAAATGGCAAAATTCTGCATAAAACAATTTGTTGAGTTTTCACCTATGATAAGATATTACTGACCAAGACTAACTTTTGCTAAATCTCAAATCCTAATTTCTCCCGCTTCGCGGGATCTCGCATAGCGATGATAAATCCCCGCCTGCCAAAGCTAAAGTCCTGGAAGATAATTTAACTAAATATAAGTGTTGCAATTAGATAGTTACCAGTCAATCAGACAAGGCGAGCGGCGGGCAGGCTAAGTAATACCCAATACCTAATACCTAATACCTAATATCAAATTAAAACTAAATGACGTAATCCAAGACTTACTTTTTGTGGTTTTTGAATTGTGATTTTTTAGGATTTAAGATTTAGAGTTTAGATTTTTCCTGATTCCATCTTTATATTTTATTTCTCAATTCTTAATTCTTGATTCGTAATTCTATTTCTACTGTTCTTTTGGTTTATCTAATAAGGCTACTTCTATACCAATAGCCTCGCCCGAAATTCTTAAAACATCCTTATCAATCTTTTTAAGTTCACCGTAAGCCGAATTGTAAGAATTCACGGTTGTACCCAGATTACTGCCTAACTTTTTCATGTATTCATCATAAGATAATAAATGCTTAGCCAAGGTTTCCACATTCTTGCGAATCTCCTTAGCCGATTCTTCTATCTGCAACGCCCGCAAACCCTGCAACACGGTTTGCAAATAAGCCAAAAAAGACGTCGGCGATACTATAATGACGTGTTTTTCCCTAAAAGCGTATTCAACCAAATCACGGGTGTTAACTTTTACCGCTCCCACTTGCGCCACCAACAAATCATAATAAATCGCCTCGTGCGGTATAAACATAAACGCAAAATCCATCGTGTTTTCCTCCGGCTTAACATACTTGGAGGTTTCGTCAATCCGATTTTTTAAATCAGCCTTAAACAGTTTTTCCAAACGTTCCCGTTCAACCGGATCGCGCTCTTCCGCTAAACGATTATAATTTTCCAAACTGAATTTGGAATCAATCGGGATTATTTTGTCTTTAACAAAAACTACCGCGTCCACGATAGTGCCGTCGCGAAATGCATACTGCATTTGATAACTGCCGACGGGTAAAACGTTTTTCAATAAAGTTTCCAAATAATATTCACCCAAAATACCGCGTTGCTTGGGATTTTTTAAAATGTCCTGCAAACTTTGCAACTGGTCGGCAAAATTAACCACCTGCCGATTGGTTTCGTCTAACTTAGTTAATTTTTCTGTTACATCGCGGATAATTTTGGCTGATTCGCCAAACTGCGCCTGCAAAACCCGGGTGGACTCGCCCAGTTTGCTGTCCAGAGTACGGGTTAATTCATTTAGCTGATTTTGCAGTAAAAGCAGGCTGCCATTATCCGGGCTGGCACTTCCCTTGAAGCGTGACTTAATCAATAAAAATATAGCTACAAAACCAGCTATAATAACGGCCAAAATTATAATGTATTCTATAGTCATACCTTTATTGTACCACGAGTCATCTGTTAACTAAACATTATAGCGGCAATTTAAATAACCGCTTGGCGTTGCTGGTTGTCACCGTATCAACCTGCTCCAAACTAATACCTTTTATGTCAGCGATTTTTTTAGCCACTTCCACTACAAAAGCCGGCTCGTTGCGCTGACCGCGGTATAATTGCGGCGCCAAATAAGGCGCGTCGGTTTCAATCATAATCTTATCAAGCGGTGTTTGTTTTATTACCTCTACCAATTCCGGTTTAACGTTCTTAAAAGTGATAATACCAGTGAAAGATAGCAAGAACCCTAAATCCAAAAACGCCTGGGCTTGCTCGCGATTGCCCAAAAAGCAGTGAACTACGCCGCCCTTGGGTAATCTCCCCTGCTTAATTTCCGCCTGCAAAACTTCAAGTAAATCTTCATAAGCCTCGCGGCAATGAAAAATCATGGGTAAATTTAAATCCGTGGCCAGTTTAATTTGCTGCTTAAATAATTCTATTTGGGCGGTCTTAACTTCAGCTACGGTTTTGTCCGGCGGTATATGAAAATAATCCAAGCCGCACTCGCCAATCGCCACTACTTTTGAATCAGTCTTAGCCAGCTCGCTGTATTTAGCATAATCAAAAACTTCGGCGCGGGTAGCAAAATGATCCTCACCCTCGTCCACCTCCATTTCATAAAGATGAATCGGGTGTAAACCAACCGCCGCGTACAAATTATTATACTTTTTAGCCAACTCAACTGCCCGCTGACTCGTGCTGTACTGACTGCCGACATTGATAATTTTACTAACTCCGGCCTGCTCCGCTCGAGACATTACAACTGTCAAATCATTTTTAAAAGCGCGAAAGTTAAGGTGGCAATGAGTGTCAATCATAGAAAAATCAAAATTTAAAAATCAAAAATTAAAATGGCAGTCCAAAATTAAAAAATTTTACATTTTCACTTTGTCATCGCTATGAGAGATCTGGCGAAGCCATGACGGGATCTCGCAAAGCGATGATAATTTTGTCGCCCTTTGGGCGATCTGCCGCAGGCACGACATTTTGACCCGCCTGCCAAAGCCGCTGTGCCAAACACGCTCTGGCTATAAATTAAAGTGCTGAAGTTTGGCGTCAATCTATCTATCAGGTAAGGCTTGCGGCGGGCAGGTTTTTAAATTTTGAATTTAATTCGGTATTGGCAAATTTATTCCCGGAATATAAGACTTGGCCTGCCTTATAATGTCTGGTAACAATGGTACCAAAATCTCGGCAAAACCAATCAGTTTAGCGGCCACGCTGGACGAGGCAATGGCCATTTGGAACAACAACGGCAGTTGTAAGTGACTGGCAAAATAAAGCGTTAACCCAATTACCAGCATACCCTCCAATAAGCCAAATACCGCCCCGGCCAAACGATTAATAGTTTTAAGAAACGGTATAACCGAGACAAATTTAAAAATCCTATCAATTAAATAAAAAATAAAACCAACTATGCGATTAGTAATCACAAACAGTAAAATGAAAACTGCTAACTTAATCCACAAACTGCCTAAACCAAATGAATTGGCCAACCACAAAGTTATGGGTAAGGTGAACTGTCCGGCCGTATAAGCGCCCAGGACAGTGCCAATTAAACCGCCGAGCATATGAATAGCGCCAAACCAAATACCAAACCAAATAAAACCGAACAAAGTTAGAATAAGTAAAAGGTCTAAAAGAGTCATATGGATTAAATTTTTAATTTTAAATCTTAATGTCTAATTAAGCCTAGGAAATAAAGGCTCGGCTTTGGTGATTTTTTCGGTTCGCAAGGCATCTTCCATTTTTTTAGCCGTAGCTGGCATAAAAGGTTTTAAATACATAGCAACATCCAATAACATCGTACCCCACTTATCCAACAGTGGCCCAATCGCGCTTTCCTTGCTGTCTTTAGCCATTTGCCAAGGTTTAGTTCTTTCTATCTCTTCGTCAATTGAACTAACCACATTGAAAATCGCGAGCAAAGCCGAATCAAACTGGAAATTACGCAAAGCCGAAGCAACAGCCGAAGCTGTAATTGAGGTAAACTGATTCACCCCTTGAGCTTGGTTAAAACGGCCTTGACCAAACTTTTCTATCATGTTGGTAACCCGCGAAAAGGTATTACCCAAGCCATTGGCTAGGTCGCTTTCGTAACGCTCACGAAAACGCTCCCAGGAAATATCGCCGTCACTATTAAACGGAATCTGCGACAACAAAAGATAACGCGCCGCGTCAACGCCAAATTCTTTTACCAAATCGTTCGGGTCTATTACATTACCCAATGATTTAGACATTTTTTGCCCGTCAATCGTGAAGAATCCGTGGCAAGCGATGGTTTGCGGCAACGGCAGTTCAGCGGCCAGTAAAAGGGCCGGCCAAATTACGGCATGGAACCATAATATATCCTTAGCCATTAAATGAACATTGGCGGGCCAAAAATCTTTCCCCTTATTTTCAAATTGCGTGGCCGAATAATAATTTATTAACGCGTCTACCCAAACATAAATGGTTTGCGCTTTATCCCACGGCACCTGCACTCCCCATGATACGCCAGCGCGGGAAATTGAAATATCAGCCAACCCTTTTTTAAGTTTGCCTACAACTTCATTGCGGCGCGTCGCCGGAACGATTTTGTACTTGTCATTTTCCAAAGCCGCCAATAATTTATCGCGGAAGGATGACAATTTGAAAAAATAATTCTTTTCTTTTTGCTGAACCGGCAGCTGGTGGGGATGAAGCGGACACTTGCCGTTCACTAAATCATCGGGCTGTAAAAACCGCTCACAGCCCACGCAATACAAACCCTCATACAGACCTTCATAAATATAATCGCTCTCATAAATTTGCCGCATTAAATCTTTAACCACCGCTTCATGCCGTTCATCCGATGTCCGAATAAAATAATCATACTTTATACCCAAAGACTGCCAGGCCTGTTTGAATTTGTCCACATTTTTATCAGCAAACTCCGGCGGGGCAAGGCCGGCGGCGGCGGCCGACTCCTGCACTTTGGCGCCGTGCTCGTCAGTACCGGTTAAGAAAAAAACAGCATCACCTTGCTGGCGATGCCACCGCGCCAAAACATCGGCTACCAAAGTAGTGTAAGCATGGCCAATGTGAGGCTTATCATTGATGTAATAAATCGGGGTCGTGATGTAGAACTTTGACATAAAATAAACAATCTGTTATTATTCAGTTTACCAAAAAAAATACAAATTGACCAACGTCCTAACCCTAAATAATACCCTCCTAATTAGGCTTAGGCTTTCTTAATCAGGGACGGCTCATACCCCGATACCCCCGGGCAATCTGGGGCAAGAAACCTAATGCATAAGGGCGTTGGTCTAAATTTAAAACCATTCACTGAAAAGTGGCTCCCGGACATTGCTTTTTTAATTTTGGCAGTACCGGGTATTTTTTATATATAGGACTTACGCGTTTGAGCCAAGTTCGAGGCAAAACCGAGCATTTGAGCAAGCCGTAGTAAAACTACGGTGAGCGAAAAGCAGAGGTTTTAACGAAGAAATTGGCCAAAGCCGCTTGAGGGGTCGGGCTGCGCCCGCCCCTAAAGCGGCAAGCGCGTAAGTCCTAATATAGTGGGCCAGAGTTATAAGCCTCATTATCTAGTTCTGTCGGCTTACCACCACCACAAACTCACCTTTAATAGATGACTCGGCTAATAGCTTTATTATATCTGCCGCGGTACCCCGATAAATAGTTTCAAAAATCTTAGTTAATTCACGACCGACAATCAGGTTGCGGCCTGGTATTAATTTATCAAGTTCAGCCAAAGTTTTTTTTATGCGATGGGTTGATTCGTAAAAAACCACCGGCCGCGTAAGTTGAATTAATTCCGTAAAAAACTTTTGTCTCCCCTTTTTATGCGGCGGATAACCCAAAAAAACAAATTCCTGGGTTGGGATGCCGGCCACTGACAAAACAGCCGCCACGGCTGTCGCGCCGGGTATAGGCACAACTTTAATATTATTGGCCGCGGCCGCGGCCACTAATTTGCCGCCCGGATCAGACACTCCCGGCGTACCGGCATCGGACACATAGGCCAGCGACTCGCCCGCCAACAGCCGGCCAATCAACTTGTCAGCTTGAGCGGCGGAAGAATGGTGATGGTAGCTTAGCAATGGCTTACGCAAGCCGTGACGCTGCAGCAATTTTTGCGTTACGCGGGTATCTTCACAGACAACCGCGTCAACCTGGTTTAAAACTTTTAAAGCTCGTAAAGTAATATCATCCAAATTACCAATCGGAGTTGCCACCACATAAAGCTCGCCCGTCATAACAAAATTTAGCCAACTTCCTGATTTTCGGTGAGGCGCCGGCGTTTATCAACAATATCAGACAATATTAAAGCCAAAATCGTCGCCACGGGAATAGCAATCAAAGCGCCGACGATGCCGTCGATGTTGTAACCAACCATGACGGCAATAATAGACACAATCGGATTTAACCCTACCGACTTTTTCATTATCATCGGCACAATAATATTGTTTTCCAACTGCTGAATCAGCACATACAGGACCAATACCAGCAAGGCGGTTAAGGGCGATATTGACAACGCTAACAAAATCGCCGGGATGGCGCCCAATACCGGGCCGGCGTACGGTACAACTTCGGTTAAGCCGGCCCACAATGCCAAAACCAAGGCATAAGGCATACTAAGGGCAAACAAACCGATATAAACCATAAATCCAATCACCAACATTAACAGCAACTGTCCCCGCAGCCAGGAACCCATTTTGGTTTGTACGCGAACGAATAAATTTTCAATATAGTCCTGTTGGTTGTTTGGAGTCAGCGACAAAGCAAACCGCTTTAAGCCGTTTTCATCAGCTATTAAATAAAAAGTAATAACCAAAGTCAGAATAAACTGCAATATGCCGCCGAAAATTTTAGCCAAGCTGGCCAACACCGAGCCGGTGGCGGCTGCCAAACCGGAGCCCAACGACTGCAGAGCCTGCTGCAAAGCCGCGGCCGCTTTATCCTGAAAAGGTCCGCCGGCGCCGGCCACGCCGTACAACAGTTTGTCATAATAGTAAGGCAGGCTGTTAGCCAATCCAGCCGCCTGATTAGCCAGCGGCGGCGCCATCACGGCAATAACCACCGTGATCGCCAAAAACAACAACAAATAAATTATGACCAGCGAAACCGACCTCGGCAAATGATAACGCTGCAGCCAATCAACCGACGGCGCGATGGCGGTAGCTAAAATAATGGCCACCAGCAAAATGACCAAAATATCCAAAATGGAATAGGCAAAGTAAACCACCGCCAGCGCCAAAATTATTTTAAGCAAAACCGAAAATGAAATATCAAGCGAATATACCGGTTTGTCCTGTGCCATAGGCGTAGAAGGTTAAATGATTAAGAAAGTAACTGTAAAAACGGTTTAGCTTTTTTAAACGGACCGACTAGCGCTAAAGTCGCCTGGTTTTGGCCGAACACCCGGCGGGCAACCAGTTTGATATCAGCCAGGGTAACGGCGCTCATACGGTGCAAATAATCACGGCTTGACTCCAGGCTTGATTCCAAAAAAAAGTGCTTAGACGCCCACTCCGCCTGCGCCAGAGAATCCTCCAGCGACAACGTTAAGCTACCTTTAGTATACTCCTTTGCCCGGTTAAGTTCATCTTGAGTAACGCCGTCATTCATAATTTTTGCCAATTCTTCACGAATTAGCTTAATCGCCAGATGTAACCTGGTTTTGTCCAAACCGGCCTGGACTGCCAATAATCCGGTGCCGTCATACTGGTCAAGACCGCTGCGCACCGAATAACACAAACCTTCTTTTTCGCGCAGCCGGACAAACAGCCGCGAGCTCATATTACCCCCTAATATAACCGACAACAGCCGCAGAACCGGCAGGGCCTTATGGCCCCGGCCGAAACTGGGAAAAGCAATGGCTAACTGCACCTGTTCGGTATCTTTAAACTTTAAGGCCGCCCGCGGACTGGTGATTCGGGGAATAAATTTGACAAATTTACCTCTGTGTCCCGCCGGTCGGCTCTCGCCAAATAACTGCCTAATCGCCGTCTCGGCGCCGGCCTTAATTTTGCCAGCCACCGCTACCACCATGTTGCGCGGATGGTAGTATTTTTCCCAAAAAGTCCGCAGCTGCCGATGGGTTAAGGCGCTAACCGTTTGACGCGTCCCGCTAATTAAATTGCCTAAGGTTGAACCCTTATAAAGTTCGCCTTCCAGCACATCGCCAATGCACATTAGCGGGTTATCCTCATACATATTTATTTCCTCAATGATAACCTTTTTTTCTTTATCCATTTCAGCAGAATCTAACCGGGAGTGCCACAGCATTTCCTGCATTACTTGAGCGGCCAGCGGTAAATACTCCGCGGCCACTTTAATGTAGTAACCGGTATATTCTTTGGTGGTGTAGGCATTGTACTCCGCGCCGACACCGTCCAAAACCTGAGTCAGTTCCTTGGCGGTCGGCCAACGGCGCGTACCCTTAAACAACATATGCTCCAAAAAATGAGACAAGCCCTGCTGGTTGGCAGTTTCCAACCGCGAACCCACCCGAGCCAAAGCCAACAAACTGGCGGAGGGTGTTCCCGCGACTGGTATTTTTAAAAATGGTAAACCGTTTTTGAGGCGGTTAACCTGTAAACGTTTGGCCATCTCATTAAAACTTAGCGGTTAAATAAGCCATCAGCTCGGGAATTGATACTCGTTCCTGCTTCATGGTGTCACGGTCGCGCACGGTAACAGCGTTATCTTGGGCCGTATCAAAATCAATGGTCACGCAATAAGGCGTGCCAATTTCGTCTTGACGCCGATAACGGCGGCCGATTGATTGCGTGGCATCATATTCAACAATAAATTGGGCGCGTAAAAGTTCGGCCACTGTTTGCGACAGTTCACTTAACTGTTCGTTCTTGGATAATGGCAGCACGGCCACTTCTACCGGAGCCAAATGTTTGGGTAATTTTAATACTACCCGCATCTCAGTTTCGCCGGCTTTAGCGGTTGGCGCCTCCTCCTCGTGGTAAGCCTCCAGCAAAACGACCAATAAAGTTCGCTCCAAACCCATTGACGGCTCAACCACGTGAGGCACAAAAGTTTCCCCCGTTACCGGATCGGTATAACTTAAATCCTGACCCGAGAATTTGGCCTGCTGTGTTAAATCGTAATCGGTACGGTAAGCCAAACCATAAAGCTCTTTTTGTCCAAATGGGTACTGGTATTCGATGTCTACAGTCCGCTTAGAATAATGAGCTCGCTCGCCATCGCCAATTTCCTGAAACACTAAATTTGAATCTTTAACACCCAAGGACTTAAGCCAGGCTTTCATAGACTCTAACCACATAGTAAAAGCTTTAGGCCACTCGTTGGGATGCACAAAATATTCCAGCTCCATTAACTCAAATTCACGCGTCCGGAATATCCAATTACCGGGCGTAATTTCGTTGCGAAAAGCTTTGCCGATTTGGGCAATACCAAATGGTAACTTCCTTCTGGCGGCTTGTTGAATAATTTTAAAATCAATAAACATACCAGCCATTTCCGGCCGCAAATAAACTTCAGCTTCCTCCTGCTCCACCGGACCAATATGAGTTTTAAACATCAAATTAAACTGCCGCACGTCGGTTAATTCGCCGCCGCACTCCGGACAACGCGCTTGTGACAAATCAATCGGTTTTTCCTTGCTGTAGCCCGGTTCCAGCGACTTGGCCTCTAATAAGTGATCGGCCCGAAACCGTTTTTGGCATTTTTTACAATCTACCAGCGAGTCAGTAAAATTCTGCAAATGTCCGGACGCTTCCCAAATTTTTGGGTTCATAATTACGGCGCTGTCCAGCATCACCATATCGCTGCGACTGAATACAAAATGCTTAAGCCAGGCTTGGCGAATCTTATTTTTCAACATGGCGCCATAAGGGCCAAAATGCCAGCTATTGGCCAAGCCGCCGTAAATCTCACTGCCGGGATAAATAATACCCCGCTGTTTACACAGGGCAATAAGTTTATCCAATTTATTTGGCTCATTGGTTTCAGTTGGCATAACTCCCTTACTTTAATAAATTCTAACACTTTTGGCAAATATAAAGCTCCATAATTCTATCACTGAGCCAACATCACTAATCACAGTCTTTTACTCTACTATTCGAGCGAATAGTTCCTAAGTAATATGAACGGTGAGATAACCGCCGTAACTATAGAGATGCCAAACAAAAACCGGTAGCGAGATGAAGGTTAGTACTTTCTGGTTAACTATGTAAACCAACTCCCAAGTCACCGCCGCGCCAATGGCGTAAACCAAACCAACAACATTCATAACCATTAAGCGTTCAGACTACAATCTTCTTATAATACCTTTAAAAGCATCGACTTCCACCCTGTCACCATCCCTTAAGACCTTGGTAGCAACTCCCGTGCCGATGATACACGGTACTTTAAGCTCTCGTGAGATAATAGCCGCATGAGTAGTAATACCACCCTGCTCTGTGATAATGGCTCGAGCTCGTTTCATAAATGGAACAAACTCGGGTGTTGTGTTATTAGTAACCAAAATCTCTCCATTTCTAAACACGGCTCGTTTAGTGTCTTTGACAATCCTAACTAAGCCAACCACTAGCCCTGGGCAAGCGGCTACGCCGCGAATGATGCGCTGCTCATGCGGTTTATCTTTAAATTCGGATTCATTAACGTACTTTTTTAAATCATTACCTTCATAAACTCCATAAACCCGATTTACACCAAAGCAAAAATTTTTAACTGCACGAGCCCTTAACTTACTCTTATCATAACTACGTTTAATAAATACATCATACATTTCAGGCTCTATGACGTTACGGAAGTCATCAATCGATAAATCAGTCCTCCGCGACATCTCATTAAATATCAAATCTAAAAAATGAGAAAAACGCACCAATGTCATTTTACGATAATCTTGCATATGCGTAGCTAACTCCGACATACGAACCACTCGAGCTAGATACCGATTGTGTAAACGGCGAAGTATCAATCTCTTTTTATTTTTTGTCATTTCAAAATTTTCTACCGTAAAATCACGATTTTTAACAAAATGGTAGGCCTGTTTAGCAAAGTACTGCCAATTCAAAACCTTAGCAAAGTAATTATTCTCCACCCAATAGTATCTATTACAATGACGTTGAAACATCACCAGGTAACGCGGCTGACCTTGCAAGTAGGCCAAGAATTGGGTTGGGTTATTAACGCTTCTAGGTAGACTGCCAACTCTCCTTGCTATCATCTTTAAAGCCCTTAAAGCCTCATTATTATATGAAGGTATGACTGGTCTAGCTAACATACTCACTAGCCTATCGTCGTTTCTTCCGGTTTCTTGGTTAATCAATTCCATAAACCAGTCGCTCTGGCCGCTGGCTAAAAAGGTATCCGCCATATATCCACTGGCACCCTGTCTAATATTCGCCTGGTAAACTTTCTCGTACAGGTCAAAGAGTTGTTGGTCAGAGAGTTTACTATAATTAACTCTAAGCGCCTTATCTAAAACAAGTATGGCAATTTTATAATCCTTGCACCAACGATTATAAATGTGCAAGAAAAATGATAAACTCTTTTTACAACTCAACAGCAACAGGTTTCTCGCCCTAACTAAATCCCGTAAATCCCAAAACCAATCCAACCGCCCGCCACCATTGAACGAGTAGCCATGTCGGAAGCCAAAAGGCCAGAGCTTTTTCATTTCAAAAACACCGGCGTGTATTCCCTGCATAAAAATTGTGTGCAGGAATCCTGGATAATCCTTCTCTAACCACTGACGTTTTGGATTATTGGCTTTAATTTTAAAATTATAAACCCTTTCCATAATGAACTTCACAACTTCCTCGCCTTCTCCACCCGAATCGCCCCACCCGGCTCCAGCACCACCACATCACGCCGGCTAAGCTTGCCAGTTAAAAGATATTTAGCCAAAGCGCTGTCCACATTATCCTGAATGGCGCGCTTTAACGGTCGCGCCCCGTATAACGGGTCAAAACCCTTGGCCGCCAGTTCCTTAACCGCCGCCAGCGAGGCCTGCAAGTGAATACCTCTTGCTTCCAGCTCTTGGGCTAATTTACCCACCAGCAAACCAGCCACCTGCTCAATCTCATTCAATAACAGTGGTTTGAAAACCACAATTCCATCAAAGCGATTTAAAAATTCCGGATGAAAATACTGTTTTAAACCGCTTTCTATAAGAGTGCGGCGAATATATTCAATTGGCACTTGATTACGCAGACTTTCCTGAATAAATTGGGTGCCGGCGTTGGAAGTGGCGATAATTATCGTGTTGGTAAAATCAACCGTCCGACCGCTGGCATCGGTGGCGCGGCCGTCATCTAAAATTTGCAAAAATACGTTTAAAATATCCGGATGAGCTTTTTCAATTTCGTCAAGCAGTATCAGGCTGTAGGGACTACGGCGCACGCTTTCGGTAAGCAAGCCGTGTTCGTGACTACTGGCCGGCGCGCCCAGCAAACGATAAACACTATCATCGGTTTGGTATTCCGACATATCAAGGCGAATCATTTTATCCTCACCGCCAAAATACTCGCTGGCCACCACTTTGGCCAACTCGGTTTTGCCAACACCGGTCGGACCTAAAAACAGGAACGAGGCCACCGGCCGCTTTTGGTCGCGCAAATTAACGCGCGCCCGACGCAGTGCCTCGGCCACCAGCTTAACCGCCTCATCCTGACCAATAATCCGCCGGTGTAAAACTTGTTCCAAATTAAGCAATTTTTCGCTCTCGGCCTCGGTTACTTGAGTAAGCGGCACGTGCACTTTTCCCGCTACCAACTGCGCCACATCCTCCGCCGTTACCAGCGCATTCTTACCTTTATGCTCGCGCACATAAACCGCCAACTCATCCAGTAAATCAATGGCCTTAGCCGGCAAATAACGGTCGGGCATATAACGGCGCGACAAGACAACGGTTTTTTCCAGCGCGGCATAGCTAAAAAATACGCGGTGTTTATATTCCAGACGAGGAATATAGGATTCTAAAACCTGAATCGCGCCGTCAGTATCAAGCTCTTTAATCTCCACCGCTTGCAAGGCCTGACCGAGCGGAGAAGTTTCCTGCAAATTACGCCAGGCTGACGGCGTGGCCGTGGCCAATACGATCAGGTGGTACTCGCTGATGGTGTTAGCCAGAATATCGCGCAAGCTAAGTTCATTTGCTCCGCTGGCATCACCTGATAATTTTTCTATACCATCAATTGCCAGCACAATGTTGCCGGCTCGTATCGCCTCGGTTAAAGCCCGCCACCAGCGACCGCTGGCCTCCGCCGGCGTAGCCCCGCTCAAAAGCCGAGGCAGTGACAACGCATAAAGCCGCTTATCCTTAATTATTTTCGGCACCTCATCGGCCGCCATCGCCTGCGCTAATCCTTCCAAAATCTTATTTTTGCCGACGCCGCTCTCGCCCACCAGCACAACGCCGCCTTGACCGCCTTGAATAATGTCATAAATTTGTTCTAACTCTGATTCACGAGCCAAACAAGGTCCTAAGTATCCGCGAGCGGCGTCAGCGGTCAAATCACGCGCCACCTTGGACAAAAACGGCGTCTCCACTGCCACATAAGCTCTGTCCAAAGCGTGGCGCGGACGGTACTGGGCGCGGCGCAACCAGTGATGCCGCTGGCTGATAATTTTACGGCGCCAGGTTAACCAGGCGGTTACGTTCGCCACCGCTCCTGAATTAATATCTAACTCCTCCATAATGTCTTTAAGCCGCGAATCGCTTGCACTCAAAGCCACTAGCAGCTCGGTTAGTTCCAAATGCTTAGTCTGACGCTGCCACGCCAACTCCGCGGCCCGTTGAAAAACTTTTATGCTATCGCCGGATAATTTTGCGTGCCAGCCCTGTTCTTCATTAGCCAAAGACTGTTGTAAAAGCCGAATTAATCGACTAATATCAACGCCTAATCTGACCAAGACCCCTACCACCGTACGATTTTTTAAAGCCGCGGCCATTAAATGAGTTGGGCTGACCTCGGTATGGGCCACTCGTTCAGCATAGTGATAAGCCTGTTCCAATACCCGCCAAATATCTTCACTTAAGTACTCCTCTATTACGACGGTTGCCTGGTCGCGCGCCGGCACTTTGTACCAGTATTTTTCCCGATCAAATCGGTACCAAGTGTAACCAGCTAAAATTATACTAAGCCACCAGGCCTTAGCTCCGGGATGAGGCGGCAAAAAAATATCCAAAGCTATAACGGCCGGCGCCTCCCACACTGAAACGACGCCGACTGCTCCTGTCAACAAGGTTAACCATAAACTAACCTGCGCCAGCAAACGATAAGCAAACATACGCCAATGGCGAAAGTTTAAATCCTGTCTACTATAACTACTGAGCCAAATGAATTCAGGCACGATTAATTGCTAAAAATAATTAACAAACTTAAGGGTAAAATTACCAGCCACAACAAAATCGGAATTAAATAGACCACACCAGCCACTAGCAGATGAACCAATTTAACTATTAGCAAAATTGAGCGCATTACCAGACTGATAATACGCCCTTGCCAGGAATAATCCTGATACATTGGTTTAAAAAAATATTTAACAAATATACCCAAACCCACGCGAGCCCGCGTGTTGGCCCAGGCGCGCCCTGACCACGCCGCCAGCTGCTTTAAACCGCCGCCATACCACCACCACGGAAAACGAACAACATCAGCCAAAAATTCAAAAATCAACTGGCCGGTCTGTTTCCAAATCAATAACATAAATAAATCAAAATGAAAATATCAAAATGAAAAATGACAAAGCAAAATTATAAAAATTCCAAATCTTAAATCCTAATACCTTCCGCCAGCACGCCCCGCCGAATGGCGGGCAGGTTTATAGCCCGAGCGTATTTAAGACAGCGGCTTTGGCAGGCCCCGCTCAAGCTTGGGCAGGCGGGACTTGTACTTTTGATTTTTGACTTTTGAGCTTTGATTTTCCATATTGTAATTTTGCATTTTGATTTTTCAATTTTACATTATCTAACCACCACGCCCTTGCCCTGCGCCCCCAAATCATCGTCTAACTCGGTAGTAACAAATTTAGCGGTGGCAATTAAATCAGCGCCGGATACTGAATCACGAGCCGTGGCGGTGGTGGTTTTGGTCAGCACCAAAATTTTATCAGCATCGCTCTCCTCCGGCGTTACCGCCAGCTCAAACCAAGCTTCGGGCTTGGTAAAAGTTATGCCCGCCCCGGCGGGCAAACGATTTAGCCGCCAACTAACCTCACGCGTGTTGGAATTATAAGTTACGGCTTGACCAGCCGAAACCGTCGTTTGCCCGGTCCAATTAACCCCCGCTGGCAAAGTGGCCGTTACTTCCATGTTTTCCAAATCATTAAGCGTATTGCCCAACTGCCAGAATACGATGTAAGTAGTGGTTTGCCCAACCCGCGGCGGCAAAGGACCTGACCCCAGCTTAACCAACTGATCAGTATAATACCGGCCCTCAACCGCCAACGACATCAGCGAACTAAATTTGGTTTCTATTTGATTTGATTGCAGACTTATCGTTTGTAAATTGTTGTCAATCACCTGCTTAGCCTCGCCCGTCACTTGAGTCATAAAACTAACAGGTGATTTGGCTCCCCGCGGCAGACTAGTTACCGTATTAATTCGCCAAGTCAAAGTAACGCGCGATTTAGATTGAACGATTTTTAAAAATGGTACGGAGTCGCCCGACCAAGTAATCGTACCGGCGGTCTTATCCAACTGTCCGCCAAAATCGTCCCGCCAACTTGACCAATCTAAATAAACGGTTGACAACTGGACTTTAAGTTTAAAATCGCTGTAAGACAAATCGCCGTTATTAACAACGGCTAATTCGTATTTTATTTCCTGTCCGAGCGTCGCCTGACTTTTTAAACTGACATCATTAGCCGTCAGATTAAGACTTAATTGCGAACCTAATACCGCTACCTGCCAAACCTTTTCCTCTTGCACCGAAAACACCTTATCGGTTCCGCCCCAAAAACCAATCGCCACACCGAGTGACTGGTCGCCAACCTGACTGGCTGAAGAAAATTTTCCTTTGAGTTCAAACTTGCCATCGCCCTGCGGCTCAAGGTCTCTCAACCGCCAAACATTGTTTTGTCCACTTTCAGCCTCTAACGACGGCACTTCCAAATCAAAACCGCCGGGCAGATTAAGCCGCAACCGCAACCCGACTAACTTAGCCGTTGAACTATTATGATACTTAACCGCTAACGTAACCGGCTGATCAACCGCCACCTTAGCTAAGCCGGCCAAATCTAAATTAATGGCCGAGGCTACCAGCTTGGTGCTAAAACTTAAAGTTTTAGTAAATTGAGCTTTGATGTTGTTGGGCTCATAAACCACCAAAGCCGAAATTTTCTTATCGTCATTAAGGTCGCCAATCAGCTGACCGCGTATGGTTAATGCGCCAACTTGATTAGGACCAACGCCGGGAATAATAAAACGCGTTGTCTCCTGGTTGTCAGGCTGTAAACTGGCGTCCGCAAAAGTAAAACCGTCGGGATAACGTAAATTTATTTCAACCTGTTTTAAGCCAATCGCCTGATTATTGGCATAGGACAGGGTGTATTCCACCACCTGGCCAGACGGCAACTCGCTGGGCGCTGTTAATTTAAACTGCACGGCCTCTTCGCCAAACCTCGCCGGATTCCGCCCCAACCACAACCAACTGCCAATCGCGCCAATTATAAGAAAAACCAGTGCTGACATAATATAACCCCAACGACGGTGGCGGCGCGAACCGGCTATCAATTTTGACAAATCAGCCACCGCCTGTTGGCGATAGATTTCATCCCATTTGGGTGTGGCGTTGGAATTAGTTAAATTATTAGATGACGACGGAGAATCGTCGGCATCATTGTAACTAATGGTAATATCATTAACTTGGCTTTTTTTCATACCCAGTATATCAACTTGGCTTAACCACCTCAGCACGAACGTGACTAGACAAGAATAAATGATTAAATAATTTTAGATAAGACATAAAGTTATAATAGCTGGTGGTTAGGGCGAGTGCTAGCCAAGTTGTATTACTGGGCATACCCAGTATATCAACTTGGCTTAACCACCTCAGCACGAGCGTGACTAGACAAGAATAAATGATTAAATAATTTTAGATAAGACATAAAGTTATAATAGCTGGTGGTTAGGGCGAGTGCTAGCCAAGTTGTATTACTGGGCATACCCAGTATATCAACCCCGTAGAATCACGGCGGATACATCGATCAACCGTAATGTCCGGATTAATTGTAAGTAATTTGCGATTTTCATAAATATTGATTGTCCGCCGTAACTCTACGGGGTCAACTTGGCTTAACCACCTCAGCACGAGCGTGACTAGACAAGAATAAATGATTAAATAATTTTAGATAAGACATAAAGTTATAATAGCTGGTGGTTAGGGCGAGCCCAGAACCAAGAGCTATATAGGAAGTACTGATATTATTGCTATCCATTATTGGTAAGTAATGTGTTCCCGTGGCGATGCGAGGGTACCGTGCTTGCTCTGGTGCTGGGCGAGTGCTAGCCAAGTTGTATTACTGGGCATACCAATTACATTATAGTACACTCTTAAGGACTTTGAGAGCCCTTAGCTCCTGACCGGTCTGGCCGCGCAAATAATCAGTTAAAAAGACTAATCCGACATTGGGGATAAATGGCGCCAAGTTGGCCGGTTGATAATAAAGCCTCCACGGGTTTATCCGGCCGGCGTCGCCACTTGGCGCATCATCCATCCGCCTTGAGCGGACAGTCTTTTGCGCCGGCGGATAAAGCTGGCTCAGCCACTCCCTAACTTCATTGGGCAATACCACGGTTGAATCGGCGGCGAGGGTGCATTCTTTATGTAAAAAACCGTGTCGCGTCCAGCTAAAATTAATTTCACCGTTTAAAACTTGTCCGCAAATATCGCATTTATTCAGGTAAACCATCAAGCCGGTCAAATGTAAAACCTCAATTATAAATTGCATCAATTTAGTACGCGCTTGCTCGCGCCAGAATTTATCATTAATTGACAACAACGCGGCCAACTCACTTAGATAACTGTCCAACAAATCAAATAACCTATAATCGGTCTGGCCGTCGCGAGTTAAAGTGTCAACTATTTCCAAAAAACTACTGGCCAATATAATGGTTGGTAAATGATAAGGCGGTTTTAAATACACTTTTCTGACATTGGCCGAGGCCAAACGATCAATCGTACGGCCGCGGGCCGCCATAATATCTATGGTCGCAAATGGTAACAAATGCGGCGCCAATTTAGAACCGATTTTTTGGCTGCCGGCCGCCACCGCCTTAAATTTGCCGTACTCGCGCGAATACACCGTGTACAATCGGTCATTATCACGATAAGAACTAACGCGCAAAACAAAACCATGGGTTAAATAAGTGGACATAAATTATTTAAAAAAGCCGTGCATTACTTTGGTTTTATAGCCTTTTGTAAATTCATAAATAATCGACCAGAACACTCCAACAGCAAAAGAAAACATCACTTCCTCAATAGGAACACCCCATAAATTCAAGCCTATAAAATTACGCAAAGTATAAAAACTACTGATAAAAGTCGGAAAGAATAAATTAAAAAGTACAAAAAGGAAACTGTATATAATACAAAAAAATATGCCACTAAAAATCATTTGCTGTATTAAATCTCTGCGATAGAACGCCATCATCGTAGCACCAATTAACATAGAAACCGAAACATTGTAAATGGTTTTATTGGGATAAATAAATTCTAAAAATACATAAAACAATGCAAATATAATTAAAGCTAAGTAATGTGGATAGCGACGATTAAATAATTGCCTCTTTAACTTTCGCTGTTCTATAAATTCAAATATTACCGAAGCTAAACCACCACCCAAAAATCCAAACACAAGATCCTCAATTGAAAAACCTACTTTATTAACAAGATTAAATATCGTCGGTGGCCTCCAATATTCAGGAACATATAAAAAATCCGTTATGGCTAACAAGCTACCGATTATACCAGCCCAAATCATTTCCTTTCTCAGGTCCACTCGTCGAACGAATATTATAAGCCATGGCACCAAAAGCAGACCGCACCCAATAATATAGGCATATTGCATATTAAACAAAAAAATTAAAATGATAAATACTTGGCAAACAACAACGCCAATTTAGGATATTTATATATTAATTCATAACGGTAGTTAAAAAATACCTCAAAAGCATCCGCTGGATCCACACTTTGAAATCTATACATCAACTTATCAAGATCCTCATCTGTAAATTTACGATAAAGCGCCTTACCAATACGATATGAAATATTCCATCGCCAACCAAACAAATTACGCCATTCGTTTTCATACTTTTGCTCTAAACTAACAATATCGGTACTACTCTTCAATGCTTGATCAATACATTTTGCGGCTAATTGACTTGTTTTAAAAGCATGCCTAATACCTTCAAATGCTAAGGGATTAACTTGAGAAGCCGCATCTCCAATCATAATAATATTTTTATAGGCGTGATATTTAACACCGGGCGAAATAAAACCACCACCACCGTGAATTTCTATTGGCTCTAAATGATTAGAGACATCAAATTTGCCCATAAAACTCCTAAGCAACTGCTTTAATTCAGTATTGTTTGGCAGTCTACCCCATGACCCGATGCCTATCTTACATGCCCGACTCTCCTCCATGGGAAATATCCAAGCATAGCCTTGTGGTGCTACCTTGCCAAAATACAAGGCTACTGTTTTTTCAAAACCACTCGGCATACCAGACAATTGCAGTTCAAGGGCGCTAGCTAAATCATCAGATTGTGTTTGGTTTAACTTTAAAAAAGAATTAGCAAACCCCCAGTGCCCGGTGGCGTCCACAATATATTTGGCTCGCAACTCACCTTCGCCAAATATGCCCTTATATTTTAGGCCAACGATATTACTGCCCTCTTTAATAAACTCCGTGGCCGCCGCTCCCACCATCGTATCGGCACCGTGACGCGCCGCGTCTTCAGCCAAAAACTTTTTAAGCGCCGCAAAATCAAACACATAACCGCGCGTCTCGGGATAAGTCCATTCGGCCACTTCATGGGTGGAGGCAAAATAAATCCGATTCCAAGTGGCGGAAAGAACTTTGGCTGGTAAATCAAATTCCTCAATAGTTTCGCGCGGCGTACCAGCCGTGGAATAATTCGGCTGACCAATCTCCTGCGAATGTTCTAGTAAAATAACCTTTCTACCCGCCTTAGCCAACTCACGCGCGCACTGTCCGCCCGCCGGTCCGGCGCCGATGACTATAACGTCGTAAAGCTTATTATCATTGGTCATATTTTAGAACAAAATATTTACCTGTCAGTCTAAAGCCCCCTCGTCATTCTGAACACATTCGCTGTGCTCAGTGTAAACTCCGTGAAGAATCCAGATTCTTCCCTCACCCCGCCTGGCGGCGGGGTTCCTTCAGAATGACAATCTAAAATGAATTTTAAGACTAGTAGAACTTACGCGTTTGAGCCAAGTTCGAGGCAAAACCGAGCATTTGAGCGAGCCGTAGTAAAACTACGGTGAACGAAAAGCGGAGGGTTTAACGAAGAAATTGGCCAAAGCCGCTTGAGGGGTCGTCCCTGCGCCCGCCCTGCAAGCGGCAAGCGCGTAAGTCCTAACTAGGATATTTCCACACTCACTGCCTCGCCTTCTATTTCCAGCTTGTTATCATACTCCTCTTGGCTGATATTAATTTCCTTAGACAAAGTGGATTTGAGTAAATTATCACGGTGATTAAAAAGTATGGCGGCTATTTTTTCAGTAGCTCCAACTTTCAACATAATCCGATCGTTAATCGTTAACCCCCGCTGCTTGCGCAAGGCATTTACCTGCCGCGAAAATTCGCGTATTAAACCGAGCGCTTTTAGCTCATCATCAATTTCTGTATTTAAAACTACCGACAATTCCCCTGCTTCCTCGCAAACTACTTCTAATACATTTATTTCATCGGCCAAAATTGCCTTCATTTCCTCGGCCAAAATCAAACCCTTCACGGTAACCACCCGCAAAGCCTGACGAACTTTTATTTTAGCTGCCGCCCGCTGAGCTAAAACCGTTTCTACTACTTGTCTTAGTTTTGACATCTTAATCAAAAGTTCTGGATCGTCATTATCGGCATACAAAGATGGCCATTCTGCTAAATGCACCGACTCTAATTCTCCTCCAACCCGACGATAAATATGCTCTGACAAAAAAGGTACAAAAGGAGACATTATTTTTGATAAATTAAGTAAAACATGTCGTAAGGTATTTAGGGCTTCCATTTTTCTATTCTCTTGTTTAAATCTATCGCGGCTGCGGCGCACATACCAAACCGATAAATCAGTAATAAACTCCTCTATCTTCCGTCCCGCTTCTGTCACCTTATAGTTTTCTAGATATTCTGTTACTTCGTCCAATAATTTATACCACATTGCCAATATCCACCTATCTAATACATGAGTAACTTGCGGCACTTGCCGTGTACCGTCGCTCGCCTTTGGGCGAGCGACTGGTACACGGTACAATTCATAAAACATCACCACATTCATTAAAATCAAAAATGTTTTTTTTACCACGGCCTCAACATCTTTGGGGTCAAAATTCTTAGGTTCGCCCGGCTGGCTAGCCGTATAAAAATAAAACCGCAAAGCATCAGTCCCGTATTGATTGATAATTTCCCAGGGGTCAATAATATTGCCCTTGGATTTAGACATTTTTTGGCCATATTTGTCGTTTATATGCCCCAAACAAATAACATTCCGGTAAGGCGGAATCTCGCCGATGGCGCCGGCTTTTTTAAGCAAAGTCGCCACCGCCAGCAGAGTGTAAAACCAACCGCGGGTTTGATCTATGGCTTCAGCAATAAATTCAGCCGGATAATGGTCTGGCAATTGCTGGGCGCTACCCGCAGTCGCCGGATAACCCCACTGGGCAAACGGCATACTGCCACTGTCAAACCAACAATCAGCCACCTCCGGCACGCGCCGCATTTCCCCGCCACACTTACAAGCCAAAACAATCTCGTCAACATAAGGCCGGTGCGGATCAAAATTTTGACTTTTTCCGCCAGCACGCCCTGCCAAAGACGAGGCTCCGCCGAATGGCGGGCCGAGGGAGGCGGATCCGCCTTGGGCGGAGATTTTTGACTTTTGACTTTCGTTGGCTAAATCAGACAACTCCTGAAAACTGCCAACGCATATCTGATTGCTGCAGTCTCCACATATCCATATGGGTAATGGCGTACCCCAATAGCGCTCGCGCGAAATGGCCCAATCTTTTACCCCGTCCAGCCATTCGCCAAACCGACCTTGCTTAATATGCTCGGGATACCAATTGATTATCTCGTTAGCCGCTTTTAAATCCTCCCGCAAAGCTGACATTTTTATAAACCACGATAGTTTGGCATAATACAGAAGCGGCGTATCGCAACGCCAACAATAAGGATAATCATGAGTGTACATTTCTTGCTTAAACAACAAACCGCGCTCTTTTAAATCCTCCACGATTCCTTGCTCCACTTCTTTATCCTTAACAAACTTACCAGCCCATTTGGCAACATCTTTGGTAAAATAACCATTCTCGTCAACCGTATGAAACTTGGGCAAGCCGACTTGACCGCCTAAATTAAAATCGTCCTCGCCGTACATTACGGCCGTGTGTACCACGCCGGTGCCATCCATAGTGGTGACGAAATCCGCGGCATACACGCGGTGTGATTTTTCGTTCTGGAGCGGTTTGATGTCGAATAACGGTTCATATTCTAAACCAACTAACTCACTACCTCTCAATAGCCGTATGTTTTTAAATAAAACATTACCTTTCCCCTTAAAATTAGTACTACCCCATGTCAAATCATCTTCGTGTGGGTGAGGACTATAACCTAAAGTACTCTCAAAAACATTCGTAAATGCGGAACGGGCCAATATAAATACTTCACCTTTTTGTATATCAGAAACATCTGACGTTTCAACCTCTAACATTAGGTAATCAATATCAGCACCAATTGCGAGCGCTACATTCCCCGGTAAAGTCCAAGGTGTAGTCGTCCAAGACAAAATATATGTATTATTTTCAATTTTGACTTTTTCCGCCAGCACGCCCCGCCAAAGGCGAGGCTCCGCCAGGTGGCGGGCCGAGGGAGGCGGATCCGCCTTGGGCGGAGACTTTTGACTTTTGACTTTGAACTTAATATAAACTGACGGTTCAGTAATTTCTTTATACCCTTGGGCCACTTCGTGGCTGGATAGGGCCGTACCGCAACGCGGACAATGCGGCACCACTTTATAATCTTGGTACAACATTCTTTGCCAGCCCTCACCCGGACATTCATCACTGACTCTAAATTCATTCTCTGGCTCCATGACTGGCTGACTGTCTGACTGGCTAACCCACGTACGCCAGATTTGCTTAAAAATCCACCACAAACTTTCAATGTAATAAGGCTGATAAGTAATATAGGGCTTTTCCAAATCCAGCCAATAGCCAATGCGTTCGGTTAATTTTTCCCACTCATTTTGATATTTCCAGACGGCGGCCTTGCATTTACTATTAAACTCCTCCACCCCGTACTGTTCTATGTCTGACTTGCCTTTAAACTTCAACTCTTTCTCAACCTGCAGTTCCACGGGTAACCCTTGGGTATCCCAACCGGCTTTACGGTCAACCTTAAATCCCCGCATGGTTTTGTAACGCGGAATTAAATCCTTAAACGCCCGCGCTAGCACGTGATGCAAGCCCGGCTTGCCATTGGCTGTCGGCGGCCCTTCAAAAAAAACAAACTTGCCCTGTGGGGCCGGCTTGGCCAGGGTCTTGGCAAAAATTTTATGTTCTTTCCAAGAAGCTAGGATTTTGTCCTCCAGTTCAGAAAACTTTATCATGCCATTATTATAATGATTTTTCTCTATACCCGCAAGTTGACTTTAGTAACCTAATGAACTAAGGTATAACAAAATTACAAACAAATCTAAAAGGCAAAAAATGACCAAAAATCAAAATCGCATCATTAAAATATTAGATTCATTAGACTCAATCCCTCTAACAGAGGAGGCAAAAAACATTTTATCAAGCATGGAAATTTTGATTCAGATTGACAATAATGTACTCGCAATTGGCCCAACGGGAATCTATTTGTTGCAACGCTTTAATCAAGCAGGAAATTTTGACATCAAAACCAAAATGACAATTACACAAAATGAACACCAAGCTACCTTAGGTTTGGAATTTGAAAATTCTAATCGTAATATTATTCAAACAATTACTGCCTTGCTGGCTGAACTAGGACCTAAATTAAAAGAATCTACTGGTAATTTAGGTTTTACGCATTTAAACGAGAAAACAGAGCTTAAATTAACCATTCCACTATAAAAAACTAACAACGAGGTAACAATGGCAACGCCAACCCAAACACCAGCAAAACAAAAACGCTTTCTGCATGGTTATTCTGAAATGATTAACCTGGGCGAAAAAGAAAGCTTATTAATGAACGATATGTGTATCTTCATTAAAATGGAAGCTGACAAAATATGCTGTGTTGACCAAGTGAACAAAAAAGTTCACTTACTGGTCAAAAACAAGAATGTTTTATTCATTAAAAAACAAACTCTGTGTCTTAAGGCAGAGAAATTTAAATAACTCCGGACTAAATTTTTTAGATCAAAACTGCTGCCAAGAGCTCCAACTCTCGCGGCAGTTATTTATTTATTAGAAATTAGATATTAGATATTAGAAATTAAAAATTCTACCTACCCACGCACTATAAAGCTACCAATTTCTACCATAATCCAAATTTATTGCTGGTCGCTTTAAGTGCGGGGTCTCGCGCTCTAATAACAACAGCCAAAAAGATAATTTTAATTTATAGAACGCTCACATTTCTTCCAGCACTTCAATCCCTAAAATTCCCAAACCATGTTTTAAAACTTGCGCCGCTTGCTCAACTATTTTTAAACGCAACACTTTTTCGGCCGCGCCGGCTTTTAGCACTGGCATACTTTGGTAAAACGAATTCACCATTAATGACAACTCGTATAAATATAAAGCCAACAAATGCGGACCATTCTCCTGGCCGGCGCGCCACACACTCTCCGGATACCTTACAATCATACGCCACAGTTTCAAATCTTCTTTACTGGCCGCGCCCAGCAACTCGGCGGTTAATTTTACGGTCGGGCCCTTAACCTTAAGCTCGCTCTTAAACTTGCGCAAAATACTTTTGAGTCGCGCGTAAGTATATTGCAAATAAGGTCCGCTGTTACCCTCCACGCTCAACATTTTATTCCAGTTAAACGTAATATCAGTCAAACGATTTTGCGCTAAATCATTATATTTAACCGCGCCCACGCCCACCGCCTCGGCTACGCCACTTTTTTGTTTTAAGCTGAACTTGGAATTTTTCTTATTAACTATCTCCAGCGCTAAATTATTAGCCTTATCCAAAACTTCCTCCAAACGAATAATCCGGCCTTGGCGCGTGGCCATTCTATGACCGTCCTCACCTAAAATTGTTCCAAATTTAATATGTTCAAGTTTAATTCCTTTGCTATAGCCGGCTAAACCCGCGGTCGCGAATACCTGTTCAAAGTGCAGCGCTTGTTCATTACCAACTAGGTACATTATCAAATTGGGTTTAAAATGCTTGGCCCGGTATTGAATAGCGGCCAAGTCGCGCGTGGCATAAAGCGAACCACCGTCCGATTTTTGAATTAAGCAGGGCGGTAAATTGGCCGCTGCTAAATGAACCACAATTGAACCATCATCATTTTTAATTGCCAGTTTCCGTTTTAATAAATCAGCCACGACCGACGACAGCCTTGGCTCATAAAAACTTTCCCCGATTATGCGGTTAAACTTAACTTTAAGACGCTGGTACAGCCCGGCAAACTCCCGCCAAGACTCGGCTTTAAACCAATTCCACAAACGGCGATTTTCCTTGTCGCCTTTCTCCAGTTTTAAAAATTCAGCCTGTCCCATTTTTTCCAAGTCCGGTTGCTCTGTCATCACCTCGTGAAACCGCACGTATAATTTGAGCATTTCCTCAATCGGACTTTTGCGTATGGCCGCTTTATTGCCCCACAATTTATAGGCCGCGATAAGTTTGCCAAACTGGGTTCCCCAATCGCCCAAATGATTCATTCTGATAACCTTGGCCCCCAACGCCTCATATATATTGGACAAAGCTTGACCGATAATAGTGGAACGAATATGGCCAATGTGCATTGGTTTGGCAATATTGGGTGACGAATATTCAACAATTACTTTTTGGTGGCGCCAAATATCCCAGTTCTTAATTTTCAGGCCTAAGCCCACGGTCTTAAAAACCGCCTCCGTGGTCAACCAAAAATTTATAAAACCAGGCCCCGCCACCTCCACTCGCGCCACCAAATTTTTTAACGCCTGGGATTCGTTTAATTCATCAACTATGGTGGCGGCCGCCGCTGACGGCGTAACCCCCCACTGGCTGGCTACCCGCAACGCAACATTACTGCTGTAATCACCGTGCGCCAAATCGCGCGTTAATAACACCTCAACCTCGTCCGGTTTTAAACTATAATGTTTGGCCGCGGCTCGCGCCAATTCGGCCTGAATCTTTAAACTAAGCATGTATTTCAGTATACAGGAAAATTTTGTAATTAAAAAGCCGGTCCTTAAAAAAAGAACCGGCTAGTTTTACAAAATCTGTTTATTAATTAATGTATTTGATATTTTATTTAGAGATCTTTCGGCCAGATGCTTCAAGAACTATACAAGTATGCGCTAATTTGTGCTGCTGTGTATAAAGCTCACACCGCTTAAGGGCTGTAATTAAATCCTGACATTCTACCTTATCTTCAGTATGACGAATCTTAACTTTCCCTAAAGCATAAGGCAGGAGTATACCAAGTATCTCTATATATCCAAGCAATGAAGGCATAAATACATCACTATTCCCTAGATGCACAAGAGCTTTTACCGAGAGATCTTTCAATGTTGCCACTTTTATACTTTTAGGATTATTTGTAATTAACACCATATTCTGCCTAACATAGCCCCCATCTTCAAGATTAAGCCAAAAGGCACCATATAAACTCAAGGCAAAATTTATGGCGTTACGCAAGTCTGGATCTTTTTCTGGTATATTCCGTAGGTGTGTAAAGAATCCTAATGCCAGACCAACAGCATCAACAACCGAACCATTTGCCCTGGTAAAAATACTATCCTCCGAATCCACTAAACTACATAGTGTAGACCGGGCCGCACGTGAGATTTTTATTTGCCTTGGATCAATACCTACTGCTTGTTGGTCATTGTCATCAACTCCACCCCACGAAACTAGCAACTCAATAATACGCTGAATGAGTTTGGCGTCAATTGAATGCCATTTTGCTTCATGAACAGCTTTCTTAAGTTCCCAAAGCAAACTTAACGGATAACCAGACCTTACAACAATGTTTACCTGAGATACTGATTCTGTACCTGACAAGCTCTCAAGCTGGCTGGTAATGGTTTGAATATCCTTATCCAATTCCGGTTTAACTAAATTTAAGTGTACCACGATTGTTAAACTCCTTTATTTATTTTACGTATTTCGCCCACCCGCTCTGGGGCCGGCTTTATTTATTTTTGGCTATTTTAGCCGGCTTCAACTTACACCCAGACAATACCAATGTCAAGAAAAAATCAGTGATAGACAAACCACCGACCAAACCAACTCGCTTATTTACCCCTTCGCGCTTATCCCGCCGTACAGTAGTTGTAGCGGCCGCGACAAATACAGTGCAACAGAAAAACTGGCTTAATGGACAAAATTAGTTGCTGAAAATTACCTTTTAGGGCTAATACTAGCTATAGACTTACATCTGTATTACGACCCAACGAATTTTGCTTAATAAATTACCTATAGAACCGCTAAAACAAGCTCAAAAAATCGACTAAGACCGCGTAAGTAGCAACTAAAAATGTCCATTATACCTAAAAGAACAATGCAGTACCAAAAACACCCTCTGGGGAGGATGTTTTTAAGTGTTTTAATAACTCAATGTTACAGTATATTTATACTTTGGGCTTTATTGCCTCTACCAACTTTTGGAACACGGCCGGGTACTCCCGCGCCAACTGCGACAACACCTTACGGTCCAGCTCAATCTTGGCCTTTTTTAACAAATCAATAAACCGACTGTAGCTTAAACCATATTCGCGCGTCGCGGCATTCAACTGAATCTGCCACATTCGGCGGAAAGCGCCTTTTTTGTCGCGCCGATGAGCAAAGGCATACACTCCGGCCTTACGCGCCGCTGGTTTAGCGAGCGTTATTTTGCTCTTACGACCCCAGCGATAACCCTTGGTTCTCTTTAACAAATTCTTGCGGCGCTTTAAATGCATTACGCCTCGTTTAACTCTGGCCATATTATTTACCTAATAACATTAATAATGAAGCTCTCTCTCCTGATGTCCGCCGACTGGCGGAATCGGGAGGTTATTTATAAGAATGCGTTTCATCCGTCGTAGTCCTGCCGCCGGCGGGACGAAGTCCTCAACATCGGTGAACGAAGGCGGATAAAATTACCGGTTCGGCAATAATTTACGAATCGCTGGCGCATTAACCTTGGCGATTTCCACATCACGCCGCTTGCGCCGCGTGACTACTGAAGCCTCGCGGGAGTTAAAATGGTCTTGGCCGGCGGTGCGCTTCATTAACTTACCTTTGGCAGTTATGCGAAACCGTTTGGCGGTAGCTTTGTGAGTCTTAACTTTCATAACAATAAATAATCAATAAATTTATAATTTTAGGACTTACGCGTTTGCCGTCATCCTGAAGCTGATGTCCATCGGCTGAAGGATCTCGGCTTATATCTAAGCGATTTTCGAATGAGATTCTTCTCCCGCCGCTGGCGGGATCAGAATGACACAAAAAGCCTGAATCGCGTAAGTCCTAAATTTAATTACACTACTGGCTGAACCTTAGCCTTACTCGGCTCAATTTTCTTTTTGCCAATTTGCATACTCATTCGACCACCCTGACGACCAATTGGCACTTCCACAAAAACACCCTCGCCCAAATCATTAATAAATTTGTTAAATCCCTCAACCGCGATATCGGCGTGAGCTCGCTCGCGGCCGCGCAAAACCATTTCCAGACGCACCTTATGGCCTTCGCTCAAAAACTTTTGCGCCTGTTTAAGCCTGACATTGCGATCATGCTCGCCAATTTTAAAAGAAATCCGCACGCCCTTAACTTCAATTTTTTTGGCCTTTACCTTTTGGGCTTGCGCAATTTTTTGCTGCTTATATTTAAATTGCCCAAAATCCATAATTTTGGTTATGGACGGACGTTGAGTGGGATTAACCTCTACTAAATCCAAGCCCTTTTCGTGGGCGAGCAACAAAGCTTGTGAGGTCGGCATAACGCCGAGTATTTTTCCAGTATCATCTATGACCTGAACTTCGGGTAAACGAATATATTGATTCACGCGATAGCGTGGTCGGTTTCTATTATCGTAACGCAAATGATTGTAACTAATGATTAGTAAATAGAATGTGTCATCCTGAAGCCGATGTCCATCGGCTTCAGGATGACAGGCTATAATAATTTTTCACAAAGTTATGCGAATCCGCCGCGGCGGATGAGCTTTACATGGTGGAGGTGACGGGGGTTACACCCGTGTCTAGTTAATTAAACCTAAATTTGGCTCCAGGCTCAGTGCCCGCTAATTACCGACGCGCCAATCAAGCGGCACAAAAGTTGGCGTGCGGGTTGTCCTATAATTACTCGTCGCTATAAATAGGACAGCTTAACAGCGCGAGACTCGATAAATGACGTTCCGTATAAGTTATCGAGTGTCACTTAAGGGAACGGCTCTGACCAATATTAGGCCAAGGCTGGGGCAAAGCTCAATCCCGCCAAGGCGGAACGAACCTTGCTAACAAATGTATTAGCATTTGTGTAGGTGCAGCTTTTTTACGAAGACTGCGGCTTCGACCTGCTAAACTTAAGTTAAAGAACTATCGAATTATAAACACCCCCCATCGTTAGCCATTAGCTTATAGCTAATGGTCATAACAATGGTGAGTGTTTACCCTTTGATTCTTAAAGAACTTCTAATCTCGCGATTAAGTTCGCGTTTTTTTAAAGTCTCGCGCTTGTCATGTTTGGTTTTACCGCGCGCCAGACCGATTTCAACCTTAATTAACCTGTGCCTAGTATAAACAGAAAGTGGTACTAGTGTCAAGCCTTTTTCCTTAATTTTGCCGAATAAATGAGACAACTCACTAAATTTAAGCAACAGCTTGCGGTCGCGAGCCGGGTCATAACTGGCCTGGGTTGTTTTGGCTGGTAAATAAGGCGCAATATTAACGCCAGTCAGCCACAGCTCGCCCATTTTAGGTATAACAAACGAGCCGTGCAGATTGATTCGCCCGCCCTTGGCCGACTTAACCTCCGCCCCAGTCAGCACTAAACCAGCCTCGAATTTCTCCAGGATAGCGTAATCGTGCAGGACACGCTTGTTATCTGCCAACCTACCCATAAATAATTCCTACTTTCATCTGCTTCGCTGCTCGCGAGCAGCGAAGCAGATGAAATGCTAATTTATTAATTTAAAATTAAACGACTTAAATCTTTATCCAACTTGCCTTTACGTTGCATAGTTTTTAAAACACTATACAGTTGTTTACGCTTTTTGCTATCAAGCATTTTAATAATATCATCAAGTAATATTTCAGGCCAAAAATTCATCGGCGCGCGACGTTTCAAACTGGACATTAAACCATAAGTGTTAACTTTATCTGACACAGGAGTATTGCGGCCCCGCTCAAACATAAGTCTAAATCCACTGCCCGCCTCCTCTAACCACAGATTAATTTTAGCTATTGTGCTGCTACTTACTTTAACCTGCTTCATTATCTCACGATAACCCACTCCGGCTAATAATAGTTTGGCGACTTTTAGCCGCTTGGCCAACATGGTCAATTCAGCGCGGGTTAAAAGATCGCGAAAAACTTCAGCCGACTCGCTAAACCCGCGCATAGTTCCCAGTGAACGGAAAAAACCTAACAATAAAGCTTCCTCTTCATTTTTACCTAAATTTTTATATTTGAATGTTCTAGCCATAAATTCACTGATTAATACTATTAACTAGCCCTTCTATTATACCCCGCCCGCCCTTAATATTCAACTGCTTCGCTGCTCGCGAGCAGCGAAGCAGTTGATAAATAGAAATAGGATAAAAGGATAACTACTATTAATATTGACAAAAAACTGTTTATTAACCAAGATAGTAGCAAAAGAAAAAGGAAATTTAACAATGAAATATTTGCTTTATATTGGCCTGTTGGTTACGACGGCTATTATAATAAGCTCGGCAGCTGTACTAATAATATGTATCAAGGCGTGCCGTCAGCCCCGCCCCAAGCCTAAAAACAAATTTAGTTTAATAAACAAATTGTTCGCCCAAAAAGGTGATGAACCTTTTGACGGCAACCCGGACGAAATTTTAAAAAACAAAAATAACAAGTGAGATAACCATGGAATTATCATTCATACCTGCAACATTACTGGCCTACGGTCTGGCTATGTTCCTACTAATATGGTGGAATAAAAGACACCGAATCAAATTCCAACCATATTGTAGCTACAATCTTCAAAATGAAGAGGATGAAGAGTCAACAACTGACAAAAACACAGCCGTAAATTCCACAACTCTGGCAGCGGCGGAAGATTTATCTAGCTCCCCTCCTCCCACATCTGATGAAGAAGAATTAGACGAATTATATATTATGGATACTCCTAAGGTTAACGAAGAAGACAAAAACAGGCGATTAAACATCATACTTGAAGAGCAAGATTACCTGGACGATTTGGCGGGTAGAAAAACTGTCTCAAAAATCAGCATTAAAGATATACTTCGGGCATTACTTCAAAACCGAACTGTAAAAATTGTTTTACTCATAATCGGCGCGTTGACACTATTTACCGGATTGGTTGCTCTTACCATAATTACCGGCAGAAATAGCTGGTTTGGATAAATAAAAACCGGACGTAAAATTTGAAAACACAAAATAATTCCGACAAATTTGCTACCCTCTGGCCCTTATGGTTGGAGGGAATTTTATTACCCAGAGAAAAAACATTTAACTAACGCTCGTCACCTACGGGGATTTTTGTCCAGCTGGACAAAAATCCCTGTAGTGTAAATAGATTATAAAAACCTACAACTCCACTGGTAAATTTAAGACAAATAAAAGAAGCCACGACCAGAGTAATTAACAAACGGTGCGGCTTCAAATTTTTGTGAACAACTTAAACTATAAATTTTGAAAAACTGTTTTTAGAGTGACTAAATAATTGTTTTTGTCTTTTTGAGCTTCCTTGGCTGTTTCTTTTGTCTTGGTTAAAAGATTCTTTATCCGCTTACTTAGCCAAGCAAACGAATAAAAAATTATAACCAACCCACCGAAAATGTACATAAGCATATCAAATAGACGTGACAATAACCACGCCCAGCTGGATAATCCTTCTAGTATCAACCCGCGAGTTACCGGATATAAACAGGCAATGATAACCAAAAGAATAAACCAATCAAAAATAGTGGGAAGACCAATTAGGTCCAGCAGAGATGGCCAAGGAACAACTACCTGATTTGCTGGAGAATCACTCACGTTGTTTCTAATAATAATTAGCATATCCAACGTGAAAAACATTACAACGAGAAAAAGAACCATAGAAAGCAATTTTTTAATTAGCTTTTTCATTTTAATCCCTTTGGGTTGTTTTTATTTTTGATTATTTTTCTACTTTTTTAACTATTTAATATACTCCTTAAATTTGATTTTGTCAAGGGGTTGGAGAGGAATATGGCTTAAATAAGGCCTAAACTAGGGCTAGCTTATTATACTCCTCTGCTCTCGACTAAGCTAATCTACTCCCAGCTAAGCTAATTGAACGCTATGGGCTTGACAAATCCTGCAGTTTTGCTATGATGATACGTTATAGTTTTTTACTCGCGAACCTTAAAAACCACAGTATTTGTCATTCTGAACAAAGTGAAGAATCTCTTATTTGGGTTCCCCCCGATCCTTCGCTCCGCTCAGGATGACAATAACTAAATAGTAGTAAATAAACTAGCTACATTATTTTATTGTAGCTAATCGCTCCAGGGGCATATTCTAGCTGTTCACGCGAAAACAGCTTCTTACAAATGCCCGGCAGCCGGAGCGATGAAATTCAAAACCCGACCTTCTGCCGGTTGGGGAAATAGGAGTCAAAGTTGAAAAAATTAACATTAATCTTCGTGGCTATCATATTGATAGCATTCTCTGGCCAAACATTTGGCCAAGAAACAACCACTAACAAAGCCGTAAGGGTTTATGTTGGATATTTCGGGGTTGTGGGGCCAGAATCTCATCATGGCCCAAGCGCATACTTCAGTTTTCCGCTTAATAAAATGAAACTTCGTCTGGGTTTCTTCGGGCGATCAGTTGCTTGGGGTACATATGAATCCCGCGGAGGCTTTATCCAACTTTCAAAATTGATAAGCCACCCTGAATCAGATATCAAATTCCGTCTTAATCTTGAAACCACATTCAGTGCTGAAAATTTAGTTGGAGAGACAGATTTGCCGCATAAGATGGTTACTGTTACTGGCGGCGGATCAATAGTCTTTGATCCAGTAAAAAATTTCAGCATTGAATTCAGTTCTGGCATTGGCTATGGAACAATGGTGAGTTTACCAAAAAACTCCTTAGTAAACTCTAACAAAACATCAGTGGCATTATCACTGTCATTATCTGCCTCGTATTTTTTCTGAGAATAATAAAACAATATTAACAAATATCGGAGAATAAAATGAATCCTTACATCGTAATCGGAATTGTATTAGTAGTAATTGGCGTTGTTGCTCTATATTTTCGCAATAGAAGAAACAACGGCAGAACAGTCACAACAACTGAAAACGTACAAGTTACACCACAACCACAACGGGTTCCTCTAAACATTGTATCTACTGTCACATTTGCAGACGATCCTAATAACCAACGCACAAATCATGATTGGTTAAGATATCTACTCTATGCAATATTGGCGATAGCTCTACTAATTGGCGGATATTACCTATTATCTAGCGGCAGTAATAATGACGAACAGTTGGCAAAAATTGAAAAAAAGGTTGATAACGCAAATATCTCAATAGCTAATCTGCAAGACAGTTTAAGTCAGCATGATAAAAATGGTAAAACTGGTGGTAAAAATATTGTCAATGCTGTAAATATTGTCGGTGAGCAAGTTACAAATCAGAATACACTTCTCACTGGTATAAACAAAACAGTTAATCAAAATACCGGCACATTGAAAAACATATCTAATAAGTTAACCGAAATTGACAAGCAAATCAAATTACTTGCAGGCGATCAGCAAACTATGTTTGCTAAATATCAGGTATTTATGGCTGAACTAAGAAAATTAAACTCAGACCCAAATGCCACAGCTGAACAATTAAGCAAACTCAGCAACAAAATTGATGATCTAAAAGAACAGATCAATAATCTTGAAGTCAAAATTAATAATCTGGAAACATCAAAAAAACAATTACAAGACAACGGCTAACACGCTGCTTGTCACAACTATTTGTAGAGCCTGAACACCGGCTCTACTTTTTTTTGTTCAAAAAATCTTTATCCTGTTCAATTAACTTATTAGCTCTTAATTTAGCCTGAAACTTAGCATCATCTTCTTCAAGAAGATTAGCCTTATTCTTAGCTGCTAAATATTCAGCACCTGCTTTATTATTGGCATTCAATTGAGCCTCAATTTTAGCTTCTTCAAAAATTCCTTTTCCATAAGATTTATCAGCTAATACAACTTGATGTTTTATATATTCACCGTAAATTTTAGCCTCTTCTAAATGACCACTCTTAACCAAAGATTCATGAATCTTTAAGTCATTATGTAAAACCCTGGCTGTCATTTGAACTTGTTGACTTAAAAAACCTGGATCCTTATGAATAAACACACCATTACTTCCTCTTTGATGTATAACCTCCATAAACTTATCCGCCAAGGCAACTTCTTGCAAGTCTTTAGTAAAAACTCCACCTTGCATCATTCCATTAAAAGTTGTTTTAAGGTTTCCCTTATTATCATAATCCATAATCAATTTACCACCATTAACTGAAATTTCTTTATGAGTCGGGACGGTTTCTAAATTTTGAGATAATTCTGTACCTGCTTTTTGCCCAGCCAATTTAGAACCCTCCAATACTTGGCTTTGACTTGCTATACCCTTAGTACCAGTTACCCTACTTAACTCCTCGCCCACGGTGCCGGATTTACCAGTATAATCAGCGCCTAAGGTTTTATGCAAATACTCATAAACCTTGTCACCGCCGCCGTCGGATAAGCCAAATAGCTTGCTGGTGTGGTCTATAATATTACTTTCGGTAGCATCACCGCACTTTAAGCTTAAAATATAATCAGCGTTATTCTCGCCGACGGTTGATTTAATCCCATTATATAAAGCGTACTCCTGGGCATACTGGCCGGTTAATTTGTTGAGCGAACTGCTTAACGCCTGCATACTAAACTGATCCTTGGCTAGGGGCGCGTTTAACTGTTCACCCGACAACGGTGATTTAAGATTAGTAACTAACTCGCCGCCCACCACATCAGCTTTAAAACCACCCGGCATACTAGCCTTACCGTCGTGAACCAGTTCCAGCCAGCTGTTCGGCTTATTGGCATAAGTATGAACATCCGCCATATTGATATTGGCAAAACCCTGATTACGCAAAGATTTAAACGCCGCGTAATCCATACCAGCTTCGGTTGAAGACAATGATTTATAATTTTCTTTTAGAAAATCCTTAAAGTCAGTTTCGTGGAAATAACCAGCCCGGCCATTAACGACTTTATCTATAACGCTTAAGTTTTCAGTTTGGGCCGCGGTTAAATTGCCCTTGCTTAATAAATCCACCCCGGCCCAGCGGGCCATTTCCGCTTGGTAGCCTAGAGGTAACTTATCGCCGGAACGGGGCAAGTTGTCAGAAATAACTGTTAAATTTTTATCTATCACGGCAAATTTATTATGAGCGTCAACTAATTGTTGTGTCACACTACGGTGGTCGTCAGCTAAAAACCGTACGGTATCAACCGAATTATTCTGCCTATCCAACAAAGTCGCATAACTCAACCTGCCGGTAAAAGGGCTGTCGCCTAACTTGGTCTCTCCGGCCCACATACGCAAATCAGAATTAGAAAAATGTTCGGTTCCATCGGGTAGGTCGCTATCGTAATGCACCATAGTGTAACGCGAATGCTCGCTGCCATCGAGTGAACTAAACACTTCCCATTTGTTATTCAATAACGGATTAACATCAACTTTAGGCTGAACTGATGGAATATCTACACCCGCGCCACCACTTCCCTTAGCCACATGTTGATACAAATCTTCCTTAGCCAAGCCTTCGCCAAATTTATAATGCCATTTACCGTCACTGCCTTGTTCTAATAAAACCTTATCGCCGATGGCGCCGGATTTAAGACGCAAATCATAAGCCTGGCCGCCAGAAGTAACTCCAGCCACAGCCTTATCGCCAACTTGAGTATTTAAGGCCGCTTCATGAGCTAATTTACCGGCAAAAGATTTAACTGCTTTGATATCTTGCAAATCACCGGCATAACCAAATTTGCGCGGGTCATCCATAATTTGTTGAATGCCCTTGGTTTCAATGCCCTGGCCTTCAGCCACAGTCGTGATAACTGAATCTTTAGCCAAGTGCGCGCTAATTTCCTCGGCTGAAGGAACTTTTTGGCCAGCAAACATATCCTGGTACTCGCTCATAAAAGCCCGCCATTCGTCCGGCCCCCATTGACCACTGGCCTTAACGCCGCCGAAACTATGTTCCAAATTATGCAAATAATCAACCAAACCACTAACTTGTCCGGCTGGCCAGTTTGACACATTGGGAATCTTGCCAAAAAATTTAGCCGACAAACGATCAATTTCCTGGCCATATTGTAGTAATTGCTCCTGGGTTAAACCACTGGCACCTACATTTCCAGAACCAGTCACCTCCTGCACACCCTTGCCAATTATTTTACCAAGTAAACCAGCGCCGACCGCTACTCCAAAAGCGGCTGACAGAGTAGCTCGCGCCACAGCTTTATTTCTGGCCTGGGCTTTAACTGAAGCAAAAGTTTCATCTAATTCCTCAATTTCCGCCTTTATTACCTCATCGGTAACCTTGCCTTGTTTTATTTCTGTCTCCAACCTCTCTTTATATTGTTCCTTTAATGCCTGGTAAGCTTCATTCTTACTAACATCTTCGTGTTTTTTTCTGGCTGACAATTCAAAATGCTGCAAACGCAATCTTAATTCATCTTTACTTAAATTAACTATTTCTTCAGCCTTTAATTCGCTCTCCTTGCCTTTGGTTTTGGCCCAATGTTCACTCAAGCCTTTGGTACCTTCGTGCACACCAATAGCCGAAGACGCCCCGCTAAAGATACGCCTAAATCCTAACAGGCCGGCCGAAGTTAAACCGGCTCCCATAGTAGCCGCGCCCACGCCGGCACCAAACAAACCCACCCCGATTAATGTTCTGGCCGAAACCGTACGCATTAAAAACTTGCCAAATTTGGTTTTAGCCTGATGGCCTGTCCATTTTTCAAGATTTTGGTCACCCAGCCACTTATAACCTTGTTTCACTTTTTCCCAGACTTTATGCCGCTGCTGCAGGTCTGAATATTCCTGGGTTTCTTGATAAGCCGCTACCGCTTTATCATAATCAAAAATTTTACCTAGAACTTTTTGAGTGCCATCTGGCAGACTTTCCGTTAAGTCTTCCTGAAAACTTCCCGCGGGTTGTTTAGCCACCCACTGTTTAAATAAATCAGGGTTAATGCCCAGCGCCAGAGTGCGCTCCAGGCGCGAATCTTCATACAAAAACCGGCGAATGCTGTTTTTATTATAGTCAGCTCGCTTGGTTTCATAAAACTTTTTAGCCACCGCGTATTCATCCCTTAAACCCGTCTTGGTCTTCTTGTCCTCCAGGGCGGCATATTTTTCCCGCGCTTGATTAAACTCAGTCAAGGACTGGCGTAGTTGATGGATTTTTTGCGTTTTTAAATCGCGTTCAATCACTTCTTTCTCCGGAGCTATGGCTGACGCCGTGCCTTGATAGCGTTCATTATAAAATTGCTTATCCTCGGCGGTCCAGTCTTCAATTTTTTTATCTCGCAACGCTTCCAACTTCTTAATATCATCAGCACTTAAAACGCGTTTACCTTCAGGAATATTTTCCCAAGGATTAGGCGTCTTAAGATGGGGCGGTGGCGGGACATTCATATTGACCATATACTATTTAAAAATAATTAAGCGGCGCGAGCCGAAACCAAGCCGCTTAATTCCATTTTCAAAATCTCGACTTCTTCTAAAAGCATCTCCAAACTTTCCGGAATATATTGGTTAAGAACCTCCAACTTTTCGTCTATGCCGGATTGCAACAATTTAGTTTGGTCAAGTTCTGGAATTTGCGCCAAGCGTTGCGCAATTCGCCTAAGCCAACGTTGTTCTACGGTATTGCAAAGTTCCTCCAGTAAAACAGCCTTATCATCTGGCGATAAGGCTTGCAAACTAAAACTATCCCACAAATCATCCTTCAGCATCTGCGCAACATTTTTGTCAGCTGATTTTTTGGCTGATTTTACCATAAATCATTGATTAGTTCTCGGTAGTAATTTTAACATACTATTATAATGCAGAAATCATCGCTTGTCAATCCTAAAACTAACCACTACTCTCTATGACTGGCAACCCAAACTTTCTACATTCTTTTTCTCGGTAGATTATTTTCCATTGTTCAACTATTCTGGTAACCGCCTGCTCACTGGTTTCACCGGCCGCCACGTATTCAGCCGGTGATTTATTAATTGCCGCCAGAGCTGCTTCGTTAAATCTCGGGAGATTCTGCTCCAAGACTTTTTCTAAATTCGTTAATTTAGCAATTTCTTTCTCTGTTGCCGAAAGCTCACGGCTAAATTTCAGACCATTATATTCAAATACCTCCGCCACCACCTTATCCACAGCAACAACTTGTTTCTTATCTTCTGGCGGTGGAGTTGTGTCCACTTGAACCGGCTGAGCAGGAATAGTTTTAACAAACACCGGTTCCACTCTGCCTAGTTTTTTCTTTGGCTCTTCAACTGTTGGTTTTTCTGCTTCTACCACTTTACCAGGCGTTGGTTTTATTAATCCGCCTTTTTCCAAATAATCTTTAACCTTGCCTTGCGGCACGTAACTGGGCGCCAGTTGGTCTAAAATATCTTTAAGACTGACTTCAAGCGGCGTACCATCCAGTGGTTTAACCCACATCGCCCCGCGCACCGGCACGCCTTGTTTAAGATTTAAAATTTTACTCAAATCCACACTATCGTTTACAGTATTAACCATAAAACTCATCCGTCCTGGGTTATAACTGATTAACCCGTCAAAACCATTTACTTTAATAGCGTCATGGCCAGCCTTGAGTCTTTTTTCCCCATCAAAGCCAATCAAATTCACTACCCAGCGCATGGGTTGGCCATTTATTTCCGTAGTAATTAAAGTGCCTGCTTTAATTAATTCCTCATCAGTTTTTTTAACAGACTTATTCTCCTGACCATTCTTTTTATAAAACCACTCGGCGGCTTGAACTATGCTGAAATTTTGATTAGTTGATTGCCTATATAAGTCATATTCAGTTAACTCTTCTCGTGTTAAGGGAGTATCCAAAACTTTTTGATAATCGCCTTCGTGCCAGCGCCACAGCTTTTTATTATCACCTTTTTCCTCTGCATTGCCAGGTACTGGATTTAATTTACTGTTTAGAAATTCATAAATATCATCAATTTTCATGGTGCGATGCAAACCGCGTAAGGTTGACTTGCTGGACAAAAACTGATTAACGTTATTTATCATACCGGCATTATCGTCATCCACGGTTATTTGGGCCAGGGCGTGGCCGATTTCCGGATTAAATTTTTTGGCCGGGTCAGTTTCAGCTTTGGCTTGACGGCTAAACAGTCCGCTGTCATTCAAAATATTAAAAAGTACCAAAGCGGTCGAGGTTTTAAAACCACGCTCGCGTTGATGATTATCTGCTATGATGGTAGTTTGACCAGCTGTATTGACCTTAAACTTTAGGCCTGAAGTATAACCCATATCCACCACCACCCCGGGAGGTAAGTCCACACCATGAGGCAAGGCTGTAGCGTTAAGGGCCTTATCCAAACCGGCTTTTTGGAAAAAATACAAAGCCGCCGCCGCGTCTGTATCAGCATCTTTGCTTAAGTAATATTTATTTTCTTTATCGCCGGGATTTTCTTTACCATACAACCAGCGGCCGCTGTAATAAAAATCCTGCCACACGCTTTTTAAACCTTCTACCAAAGCTTTACTGACTTCGGTCCAATCAGCTTGGTCTAATTTTTCGTCCAACTTAAAATTAGCCTTTGCCAACTCGCTGGTTTTCTTAAAGCTGCCCAATTGGGCTGGCAAGATTTTAGATAAAATTCGCGCGGCTGGATTTTCTTTTTTAGCCCGCATATCAACTTTTTCAAATTTTCCATTTCTAAGGCTATCCTCTAGGGTTTTGTCACCTTTATCAATCAAACTGACCTCATCTTCGGCTAAAAATTCCGCCTCCGCCGGATTCAAATCACGCAAAAATAACTTCAAGGTTGTCTGCCAGTGAGGGTCTGCCATATAAGCCTTGGCTTCGGGCGCTAATTTGACGTCTTCTGGTTTGCCAAAAAATTCAGCTTTCATTTGTTCACGCGTCATCCCCTTAACATACATTTGGCATAAAAAACCATAAATCTCACCATCACGTAATGATTTAGGTTTGTCGGCTTCTTTTTTAACCAAAGGCAAATTTAAGTTTTCAATTATTAATTTGCCTGACTTAATATCACCTAGCAACATCCCGGCAACCACACGGATATAACCACGTATTAAATTATTAAAATCGTGGCCTTGTGATTTGTTGTCGTTAACTGGTGATTTTTTACCATCAACCTGTTTCTTTTTGCTATTAAAAAGTCCGGCAGATAATCGCGCGTCAAATTCTGGATTTTTAGCCAAGGCTTGTAAATCTTCCCCAGACAACTCCCCGCTTTTTAATTGTTCGGCCAGTCTGTCATAAACTGTTTGTTTAACTTTTGACTCATCCTCTGCGCTCCGCTTGTGTGGCACTCTTATTTCATCATCAGAATAAAAATAATCCGAACTTTTAAAATTATTAAGTTCAAAAAAATGACCGTCAGGTTTACGGCCTGCTTGGTTTTCTGTTGATTTGTCAGAAAACTCTTTTGAACCGGAGTTTAATTCATTGTTTGAATTTGTCTGGTTGTTGATTTTAACTTCATTACTACTAACAGAACCATCCAACTTGCCTTCTGGTGGATTTGGCGAATTACCTTGTTCTTTTGGCGGTACTTCATTATTACCAGGATTAGATCCGACTTGATTGTTTATAAGGCCCTCAAGTTTATCTCCACCTGGAAAATCTTTTATAAGCATATTATAATTATACTTAAAAATGGTACTCATGTCAAGTTTTTTTTAACAGTTTTTTTAACCCATCTTTAGCATTTCATACGTTTCTTCTTGTATCATAAATCTTAAAAGACTACTTAATCAACCTCACAATCTGATAATAATCACGCAATAACCTTGATATATTTAGAATCAATATAATTAACAAATGAACTACGGCTCATTGGCCGATTATATGAATCAAAACTACTGTAAGAAATAAATACTTTACTTTTAGCACGCGTCATCGCCACATAAAAGAGCCGTTTTTCTTCCTCAAGATCACTTGCTTTGTATACAGGGAATTTAGATTCATTCATTCCAACAATAAAAACATAATCAAACTCCAAGCCCTTGACTTGATGCACGGTTACAATGGGAATTTTACCCTGATCTAAACCCAAAAAATGTATATCCTTAACAAGAGAAGAATAATGAATCAATTCTCGGATAACTATATCAGCCGGACGCTCTAAATCATCTCGTTCTTTGAATATAGTAATAAGCGTTTCAATTGATTTAAAGCGTTGTTCTTTAGCCGCATCCGTTTCATAATAATTCTTTAATCCAGAATTCTCCCAGATATAGCGAAGCGCGTCGGCCGGCCGTTTTTCTTTTACTAATTTTTCCCAATTCCCAATCAAAGAGCTAAGTTGGATAAATTTTTTAAAAAATTCTTTAAAGAGTTTGGCGCGCTGATCCTGATGTTCCTTAAGTTTATTAACTAAAACACCTAATAAACCAACGGTTGCCGCGACGTCGTCTTTAGCATCATGAGTAGCGGTGGCTAAATTAAGCTTGGTGGCCAAAGTACTTAATTTATAATTTTCTGATTCTATAAATCTTTTAGCCAAATCCAAAGTATCATAATATTCTATAATATCAAACTGAATTCCCTGACGCTTGCCGTTCTCTATAATCATAGAAATATCAAATGTAATGTTGTGGCCAACCACTATATCCTCGCCAATAAACCGCTTTAATTCCAGTAGCACCTCTTTAGGATCGCGACCATCACTTTGCAAAAACTCATCAGTAATACCATGCACCTCTTCGGAAAAACTCACAGGGATTGTATTCTTAAGGTGATAATGAAAATCCCCAGCCGGTTTACCGTTAATAACTTCGCTGGCGTATATTTGAATAATCTCATCTTTTAACACATTAGTACCAGTGGTTTCAATATCAAGTACAACGATTCTGCCTTTATTATGTCTACTAATCAGATTACTAAACGGCTCATCAAAACGATAACTTCTAAAATTAAGGAAATCAGAAACTTTCAAACCAACAGTTGCGCCACGTTCACGAATAGCTTTTAAAGTCGCAGTACCAATATTGCGCGTAGGCCTTAAAACCAAACGAGAGGTGCTCTCTAAATCAAATTTATTAAAAATAACTTTTAGATAGGCATATACATCTTTTACTTCTTGCCTGCGAAAAAAATCATACTTATCCACGGTAATATGGGCAATATTTTTAGCTTCAAAAACTTCCGCTATTTGGCTAATTAAATAATTAGCCCTAGTAAGCACCGCGATTTTTGCTCCAGATTCGGCGTCTCGAAGATTATTTATATTTTCAATAACCCAATCAACCTCTTCGTGCAGATTATGACCGCCAAATAATTCAATGCATTTACTATTGCCAGACTCTGGCCGCAGAGATATGATTTTCTTGGTAGCTGACTTTTGTAAACTGGTTAAAAATGACTTAACGGCATTTAAGATGGGCGCGCTAAAACGATAATTAATTTCCAAATGCAGCTCCTGAACGGGAGCGAAATGACTGCGAAAAATTTTAGTTATTAAATATGGTTCCGAACCACGCCAACCGTAAATTGTTTGATCAAGATCGCCAATAAGAGCGATGTTTTTATGAACTTTTGCCAACTCTTTAACCACCAAATATTCAGAAAGGTGCGTATCCTGAAACTCATCCAACTGAATGAATCTATATCGTTTTGACCATTTATTTTTTACCTTCTCATTGGTATACAAAGTTTTTAAAGTAACAATAACCAACTCATTAAAATCGAGGGCATTTTGTTCGCGTAAGGCTGAAATATACTGCTCGCCAATTTTAATTAATACTTCATCCAAGACAATTGGCTTTAAATTGCAACCAATCTCTCTCTCCACAAGATTTAGACGATAATCATACAATTGCTCAACTAGATCAAATATTCGTCGGTTATCATTTATGTAAGCGGACGAAATCTCAGGATAACGTTCAAGAATATTTTTTATAGACTCTAGTTGGTCAGTATCGTCAAAAATAACAAAATCGGCAGGAATACCAATTTGTTTAGCTTCAACTTTAATGAAATAAGCGCAAAAACCGTGAAAGGTCTTTAAGGTTAAGCCATCGAAAATTTCTTTTTTACCTATTCTCTTTTTAATTCTTTCGGCCATTTCCTCCGCGGCGCGGTTAGTAAAAGTTAAACAAAGAATTTCTTCGGGTTTAATACCAGAATCAAGGGCTGTCATTACACGTTCAGCAAGTACAGTTGTTTTACCGGTGCCAACCGGAGCTGAAATTAAATACGCGCCACCGGTGGCGTCAATAATCTTTTTTTGAAGTTCATTAAATTTCATAAATATGAAGCTCCTCGAGCTGATGGGACAGGAACGTGGGGTATTCCACTGTGGCGCCCGGGGTATCTTCCGCTACCCACCTTCGTCCTCCCAAGGCGGACTACGGCGGGTTATAAAGCCTAATCTCTCGTGCCCCAGTCCGCCCAAAGCCTACATGCAAAAAAACATATCTCGTCTATTATCCGTACTGCCTTTGGCCCCGACGCCGGCCGGTGGTAGGCAGAGGTCATCACCCCCAAGGTGACATCCACCCCTCAATGAACGTCGGGGTTTTAAGCGAAGCCCCGCTAAGCGGGGCGAAGGTGGATAAACATTAAGTCGGTCTTTATATTTTATGGCTATTTCTCATTATCCAGCGCTAACCTAAGCAAGAATATTGTTTCGGTCCTAAGTTTTGCGCGGGCCCAGTCTTTCTGACTTTCAGTCAACAAGTCGCCGAGACCATCGAGAATATGCCGATTATTCATCTTTTCCAGCAAATAAATACACTTGACTAAGACATCTCGGAAAGACATGTTTAATCTTTTTTCCACAATCTTTTTATTGATCGGCCAATTATTTTTTGCAAAAAAATACACATCAAAAATATCACGGCTGGTTTTGCCGACTCGTTCATACATAGCCGTGAGTTTATTGGCAAACATATCTTCCTGAACCATAACCAGCATAGAAATGCCGAGCATTATTTTGAGTTCATATTGAGATCCAAAGTCTCGGCGATTTACCTCGATTTTTATGTTTTGGGCTTTTGGATCGTAGGAGAGGACGATAATAAGGTTAAAACGTTTTATCCGCGATTCCTTTATTTCTCCATAGTTTCTCGCAATTTTTTGTATCTTTTCGAATACGTGGGTTTCTTTAGCTTCATCTAAAAGATCAAAATCAAGGTCTACTGAAATTCGATTGAGGTCATAGATCATAAATGCGGCGGTGCCGCCCTTAAACCCCAGATGGGAGGCAAGCGCAGTATCAGAATAAATATCCTTAAGGATCTGCAATTGTATTTTTTTATGTATTGAGGCATCTAACATCATATAGTTGCTTGTCCCATTAGATAATTCTTCAGTCTTTGTTTAACATAACGCTTGCCCCACGCGGCTTTAAGATATTTTTCTCCATGAGTGGCAGCTTGTTGATTTAGACAGGCTTCGTAATAAACCAATGCCAACGGCAAACGGTTCTTTGTGGATACCCTCCCTTCCATCGTTATGCAACTTCAATCTATTCTTTAGATCATCGGTATAACCAGTGTATAATTTACTATCTTTTTTAATTCTAAGAACATATGTGTAGTACATAAATATCTAACGGGATGAACTCTTATAATGCTCAAAATACCTATTAACCTTCTTCACCATATTTTTATGGTGATAGATGGGTAATATTTGAAACACCCTATCCCAGTCCAATGAATCCAAGTGATCAAAATGATAGTCCTTGCTTACGTAAATCCTGTCCAAAAAAGCCCTTTCCTTGGTAGCAATTGAATAACCGTCTTTATGCTCAATGCCGGTGGTGTTGCTTAAGACATAATCTTTCATTTTTACAAAAGAAATAGTATGTCCATCAACGGTGATGTCTCGGGTTACATAGGAAGCGACAAAAATCGTTTCGTAGTACTGAAAGTTAATTCCGGCTCGGGTTAAAACAGTTTCAAAACTGATATATGACGGAGTATATATTCGCGTCGCTAAATCAAAACGACTGTATTTTTTATCTTTAGCATACAAGCCGCGACGAACCCGAATCAACTTTCCGGATTTTACATAAGAATTTAATCGCACTCGAGCCGCGTTCTCGTTCTCACCACCCCATAACAAAGTTACATCTTTTGTTGAAAAGATGGTTTTATTGGATCTTAACAAGACCTCTAAAAATTCGCCTTTTTTGGGTTTTTTATCCATTTTTTACTGGATGTTAGGTTTAAACTAACTTCCAGTACTATTTTATACTGTAATCCAAATAAACACAAGGGTTAAGAGGTAAAAAATTTGCTCTTTATTTACCCTTGAAATCGCCAAACCATCCTGATATAGTTAGCTAAGTGAAGCTCCACAACCTCATCCAGCCTTCGTTCGCCTTGGGAGGACTACGGCGGAGTAGGCCGGCCGTAATGTCATGGGATACGTGGGTCAACTAACCGGAACGTTTTTAAAATACAAATAAGACCCAGCTAAGTAGCTGGGTCTTATTTTATGAAACTCCCGACCGCATCCCGCTAAACGGGACGAAGGCTGGAAGCTACGGGGTATGCAGACAAAGGAGGATAAAAAATTAATCCTCTTGGCGGGCTCGATCCCGCCGCGGCGGAACGATCTTTACCCCGTAGTGAGCTGTGCTCTACTACGGGGTTCTCCGTGACCCCGCCTAACTAGCTGGCGCTAGTATTACGGGGCAAGCCGGGAGACTTATATTCAGTGCGGGCTCGACCGGATTCGAACCGGCGATCTTCTCCGTGACAGGGAGACGTGTTAACCGCTACACTACGAGCCCACAGTACTCAATTTACGCTTTGACAGATTAACACAGATTAAATTTGCTTTCAAGCTGGGGGGTTGGGAGCGATTTGTACCTGCTTATCCTTAACCACCAGCCGTCCCCGCACAAACCGCCCCGTGGACGCGGGGCTAAGTCCGCCAAAATGGTTAATACAAAGGGCCTCTTGTATTTCATTCCCGCTGGCGACGCCAGTAAAACCACAGACCAGCGCCGGCGGCAATCGCCAAAACGGCAAACCAAATGCCGGTCCTTAAACCAAAAATAAGCAGTTGTTCATCAATCCGCAACCCTTCCAGCGCTAGCCTTAAAATACCGCTCAAAACCAAATACTCGGCCAGTAAACTGCCGGATAAAACCGGTCGGCGTTTCCATAAATAAACAAAAATAAGTACCAGACCAATAGACTCGTACAAAAAAACCGGATGAAAATAAACCTGATTCAAATAATCCAAGGGTCGAAACTGGTAACTTATCGGAATGCCCCACGGCAAGCTGGTGGGTAAACCAAAAAGTTCCTGGTTAAAATAATTACCCCAACGGCCAATCGCCTGCCCCAGGGCCAACGACGGCGCCAATACATCCAACCATTGCCCAAGCGGCTGTTGATTTTTTTTACACCACCAATAAAGCGCCGCACCGCCGCCGATTAGTCCGCCGTGCCAAGATAATCCCCCTTGCCATATTGCCAGAACACTGGACAGATGATCTTTAAAATACCACCATTCAAAAACAAATACATCCACCAAGCGCGCCCCAATTAATCCGCCGACCACCAGCCAAATTATTAAGCCCTCCAACAAATTAACATTGATGTTTAATTTTTTTAAACGGCGCCGCACTAACCAATAACCCGCGCCCACCGCCACTGCCATTAACAAGCCATACCAATGAAAAGACAAAGGACCAAGAGTAAAAAAGACCGATGATGGTAAATAAGTGTGGAGAAACATAAATACAAATCAAAATGCAAATATCAAAAATCAAAATTACATTTACACTTTTCGTGCCCGAGGCAGATCCGCCTTGGGCGGAGATTTTTAAATTTTAAACTGTATTTATATTCTACATCATTTAACCCAAATAAAAAATCCGCCCGGCTGGATAGTGGGACCGACTTTGACTGCCAACTATTTATCCCCCAATCAATTTAGCCTGAATTAATTCCTTCAACTTTGTCCAGTCATCAACCTTTTCGCCATTGATAAAAAAAGTTGGCGTACTATTCACACCGCGCTTGTCGCCTTCGCGCATATCGTCCCGCACCACACTCGCTTTGGCCCCGCTTAGCAGGCAGGCGGTAAACTTGGTCATATCCAAACTCAAGTCCTGGGCGTACTTGATAAGGTTACTGCGGGATAAAGCTGGTTGCTGGTCAAACAAAGTATTGTGATAGAGCCAAAATTTTTCCTGGTCATTGGCGCACTCGGCGGCCTGGGCGGCTGGAAAAGCGTGAGTATGGATTGTTACCAACGGATAATGCTTATAAACGAATTTTATGCGGTCGCCAAACGTGTTCAACGCCTCTTTAACAGTAGTCTCGGCGGCCTTACAAGCCGGACACTGAAAATCAGAAAATTCCTCCACGGTTACTTTGGCGCTGTCGCTGCCCAGCGCCGGCCGCGGCGAATTAATATTGGGGTAAAACGGCTTAGTTTGCGACTGCCAAATCAATAAACCCGCCACTACCACCGCGACGGCGGCCGCGCCAACGCCAATATAAAGCGATTTGGACATAGACATAGCTTTTAATTATGAAACTCCCTCCCGCTGTCCGCCGGCCGGCGGACAGCGGGTCAGAATGACAGCTTATGGGTCAAACGCGAAAGTCCTAAAATTATTCACCGGCCAAAGCCGCCTCAATAATCGGTTTGATTTGTTCAAATGGTACGGCGCCTTCAACCGGCGTACCATTAACAAAAGTGGTTGGTGTGCCACTAACGCCGTAACTCGTCCCTTCTTTTATGTCATTTTGGACTTTGGCCGCCATCTCGCCGCTATCCAAACAGGTTTTGAACTTAGATTCATTAACCCCCACTTCTTTGGCTAATTTGGGCAAATCAGCCAGAGCAAACCCAGTACCGTTAGCGGTAGTACGCTCAAAAATCTTATCAATATATTGCCAATACTTATCACGGCCGCCAAGCTTTCCCACGCACTCGGACGCTTCCGCCTCTTTCTGGGCGTTAGCATGGAACGACAACGGGAAATGGCGATAAACCCAACGAACTTTGCCGGCATATTGTTGCATAACTTGCTCCATAACCGGATGGAAACGTTGACAGAAAGGACATTCCAAATCGGAATATTCTACCAAAGTTACCGGGGCATTCTGGTCGCCGCGTATATAATCACTGTCCTTTATTGGAACATTAACTTTGGCCGGCGGCTGATTAGGAGCCGGCTGATTGCCATTATTATTGCCACTATTATTGTTAACCGCCGCTACTTTGGAACCGTCACCTTTTTGACCCAACTTAAACCAGCCCTCACTACCACCTGAAGTTGCCAAGGCAACCACAAAACCAATTAGACTAACCACGGCCACGCCGGTCGCCACGCCCATTATAAAAGTCAACTTCGGTGACGCCCCCGCAAATAAATTAGGTTTGATTTCGTCTGACATATTTGTTAACAATTAAAGGTTATTAATAATACTTAATATTCTAGCACACTGCCGCCGTCAGCGCCAAAGTCATAAAGAGATGGTTTCAAAACCCTATTTCTGCTACAATCTCTGTTTTTTGACTGCGACTGCGTCAGATTTCCCAAAATGTCCTCATCGTAGCTACTGCTACGTTTCCGGGCATTTTGCTCATCTTCCTGGTCTCGTTTAAAAATCATAGCTTTCGCCACGAAAAGGGTTTTGAAACCATCTCTAATTAATTTAACTTGGTAATCTTTTTGCTTATCAAAATCTGAACACCAATCAACAGCAAAATCAAGACTACGGCGACATAGGGCAGGTCCTGCACCACAATTCGCAACAGGCCAAAACTGTGGCCTAACAGCTTGCCCAACCCCACAAACAACACCGACCATAACAAGCTGGCAATTAAATCCACCTTGATAAAATCAGCCGTTGGCATTTTGGCAATCCCCGCCACAATTATGGAAGAATGCCCAAAACTATAAATAAACTTGGTCATAAACAAAGTAGTCTTACCGTTTTTGGCAAAATGGTTTTCCAGCCACGCCAACTTACTCGGCTTAAGCCATAAAAAACGACCCCAGCGGTCAATTAATTTTCGTCCAAAACGACGGCCGGCTAAAAACCACAACCAATCGCCAATTACTGAACCTAAAAATGTAACAACCAAAGCCAGCGGCAGATTCATTAATGACATTGATACTAAAAATCCGGCCAGCAAGGGAAAAATTTCACCCTCCACCACGGCGCCTAAAAACAGCACCAAGTAACTGTAATTAATTAACAGTTCTAATATCTTATCCATAAGCTACTCACTAATAGACGGCTTATAATTATGCCAAGTGGTCGCCTGCTCATAAGCGTAAGCCATTCGTAAAATCATTCCTTCTGACCAGACAGAGCCGATTAATTGCAAACCGACCGGCATTTTATCAACAAAACCACAGGGAACTGACACCGCCGGCAAACCGGCGATATTAGCCGGCACTGTATAAACATCCGCCAAGTACATGGCTAACGGATCATTGATCCGACTGCCGAACGGAAAGGCTACGGTCGGAGTGGTCGGAGTCGCCAACATGTCAAATTCGCGCCACACCCGAGTTAAATCAGCTTTTAATAGTTCTTTTACTTTTAGCGCTTGACGGTAATAAGCCTCATAATAACCCGAACTTAAAACATAGGTGCCGAGCATAATCCGGCGCTTAACCTCATTGCCAAAAAGCTGACCGCGAGTTTTAGTATAAACTTCCATTAAATTATGACCAGCGATCTGCTCGCCAAAACGAAGGCCGTCATAACGCGCTAAATTGGCGCTGACTTCAGCCGGCGCCATTACATAATAAGCCGCCAAGGCGTAAGCCATACTCGGAATACTGACAGCCGACACTTTAGCGCCTAAACCGGTAAGCACATCAATGGCGTCACGAACGGTTTGCGCCACTGGTTTATTTATGCCTTCCGCAAAAAATTCCTGGGGCACGCCGACGCGTAAATTTTTTACCGATTCGCCTAACTCCGCCGCGTAATCAGGCACCGGGGTTTGACTGGCGGTAGCATCATACTCATCAGCGCCGGCCATCACCGTCAAGACTCGAGCGGCATCGCCGACATTACGCGCCAACGGACCAGCCTGATCAAGCGACGATGCCATCGCGATTAAACCATAACGCGACACCCGTCCATAGGTCGGCTTTATCCCGACCACGCCGCAAAAAGCGGCCGGCTGACGGATTGAACCGCCGGTGTCAGTTCCTAGGGCAACCATAGCTTGGCCAGCCGCGACCGCGGCCGCTGAACCGCCGGATGAGCCGCCGGGAACTCGAGTTGTGTCCCAGGGATTAAAAGTCGGATAAAATCCCGAATTTTCAGTAGACGCGCCCATGGCGAATTCATCGCAATTAGTTTTTCCTAATATGATGGCGCCGGCTGACAATATTTTTGACACCACGGTTGACTGATAAGGCGGCACATAATGAGCCAAGCTGCGGGAAGCGGCGGTGGTCGTTAACCCCTTAGTAATAATGACATCTTTAACGGCTACCGGCACTCCGCCCAATGGTCCAATGGCCTTACCGCCCGCCCAAGCCCGATCAAGTTCAGTGGCACGAGCTAAAGCGGTCTCCGGCTGAACTGCCAAAAAAGCTTTAAGTTTTGGTTCCAGCTTATCAAGACGATTTAAATAATCTTTTACCACTTCGGTTACTGAAAACAATCGGTCCTTATAACCTTGCTGTAAACTGGCAATTGTCAAATCATTCCACTTCATAAGCCTATTTATCGTCCGGCGTCAGAATACTCTCCCGCTGTACTTCGGGAGGGACTTTTTCAGAATACCCTGCCGCCTCCGCCCGCCGGCGGACAGCGAGAGGACTTTCAGCAGCTGAAAAAATCGGCGGAACTTCTAATAAATTACCGGCTCGCCGGGGCGCTAATTTTATAATATCGCTGCCGCCGGGATAATCCGCCATTTTATCAGCCCTTGGGCATAAAACAGTTGGCGCCGTGAATACGCTAACTGATAAATTCTTAAGTTCGGCTAATTTATCTAAATAATGCAAAACTTCGTCCAATTGAATGGTGAAGTTATCAACTTCGGATTCACTTAACTCCAGTCGAGCTAACTTAGCTAAATGAAGTATGTCGGCCTTAGATAAACTCATAAATTAAAGTATACAATAAACCCGCGACTACGCCAAAAGATTTAGAATAGAGAATTGCGAATCACGAATCACGAATAAAATCCTGAATAATTTATAATTTTAAATTTATAATAATACTCTGTAGCCAATTAACAACTCAAAAGTCAAATATCAAAAGTAAAAACCGCAACGCAAAGCTTAAAACTTATAGGAACTTTTGCGTTTTAACTTGTCTCCCTTCGGGAGATCTACCGTAGGTACGATAGTTTTGCGTTTTGACCTTTAACTTTTGACTTAAAAACATTAGGATTTAAGATTTTACAAATTCATTAAACTTTATAAAGAGATGGTTTCAAAGAATGATACTGTTAAACTAACCTTCTGAACTCTTCCTCGTTAATTATTTTAACTCCCAGTTTTTTAGCTTTGTCTAATTTACTGCCCGGCTTAGCCCCGGCGACCAACCAATTAGTTTTCCGGCTAATCGTCGCGGCCACTCGGCCGCCGGCCGCCCGCGCCGCGGCTTGAGCCTGCCGGCGACTAAAACCCGTTAAACTTCCGGTAATAACCAAAGTTTGTCCGGTTAATTTGCCCAAGGGTTTAGGCTCGCTTGTTATTACTACGCCGGCGTTTAATAACTTGGCAATAAATTTTTGATTTTTATGGTCGCTAAAAAATTTATGAAAGCTGGCCGCGACCACCGCGCCCACGCCGTCAATTTTAGCCAGCTGGGCCATCGCGGCCGATTGTAAATTTGGCAACGTGCCAAAATGTCGCGCTAACAAAATAGCGGTCTCACTGCCAACATGCCTAATGCCCAAGGCGTTAATAAATCTCGCCAGGGTAATTTTCTTAACCGCGCCGACAGCTTTAAGTAAATTGTCCGCCGCTTTGGCGCCCCAACCCGGCAAGGGTGCTAAATCACCAACGGTCAGCCTAAATAAATCCGCCCCATCCTTAATTAAACCGCGGTCTAACAACTGGTCAATGATTTTAGGCCCCACCCCGTCTATCGCCCAGGCCAAGCGCGAGACAAAATGGTATAACTGCTCACGTTGACGAGCCCCGCATTGCGGATTAAGGCAATACCAGGCCACTTCTTCCGGACGCTTGGCTACCGCGGCGCCGCAAGCCGGACATATTTTGGGCATAGTAAAAACTTTTTCTTGACCCGAACGAAGTTTCGGCAAAACCTTGACAATATCCGGAATAATGTCACCGGCTTTGGCAATAATAACAGTGTCACCGACTCTAACATCTAAACGTTTAATCTCGTCTTGATTATGCAAGGTGGCGCGGGACACGGTAGTTCCGGCCACCCGCACCGGTTCTAAAATAGCTACCGGGGTTAAGACTCCGGTGCGACCGACTTGAATAACAATATCCTTAATTTTAGTGGTGGCTTGCTCGGCCGGAAACTTAAAAGCTATCATCCATCGATCAGCCTTGCCGACGCTGCCTAAAATTCTCTCCTGTCCAATATCATTAACCACCAAAACCACGCCGTCAATTTGGTAAGGCAAGGTTTTACGCCGCTCCTGCCATAATTTTAAATATTCATCAACCGCCGTTAAATTAGCCAGTTCGCTTGAATACGGGTTAGTTTTAAAGCCTAACTGGCGCAAAATTTGATGCGCGGCGGCATGGGTAGTCTGATTCAAATCAGATAAAATCTCAAAGGCGTAAAAATCCATTGGCCGCCCGGCTGTTATTTTAGGGTCAAGCTGGCGTATCGTCCCGGCGGCCAAATTGCGCGGATTGGCAAACGCCGCCAAACCCCGAGCGACTTGCCTTTGGTTTAGGCGCTGTAATTCCCGTAACGTAATGACAATTTCGCCGCGGACATCAATTACCTTAGGTAATTGGTAATTAACATTTTCTAAGCGCAAGGGGATACTTTCAACGGTTTTTAAATTATGAGTAACGTCTTCGCCAATTAAACCGTCGCCCCGCGTTAGCCCATACTTAAACAGGCCATTCTCATACCTTAACACTATGGCCAAACCATCCATTTTCAATTCGCCAAAATAACCTTTTACGGACGCGCCCAGTATTTTGGCATTACGAGTTTGCCAGGCCTCAATTTCAGCTAACGTAAAAGCATCCTCAATTGATAAAATCGGTTGACGATGGTGAACTTTCTTAAAACCCTTGGCCGGCTGGCCGCCAACCCGTTGGGTGGGTGAATCAGCTGTTATTAAATCAGGAAATTTCTGCTCCAACTGCCACAACTCATGCTTTAAAGAATCCAAGGCGGCGTCCGATATTTCTGATTTATCCAACACATGGTAAAGATAGCGATGACGATTAATTTCGCTTCGTAATTTTTTTATCCGTTCGGCGGCGGCGGCTTTATTCATACCGGAAATAATCTAAGGACAAGTTTCGCTAATATTACCTTTGAGAATTGAACACTGCGAAAAAATCGTATAATCAAAAACATCAGACGACGGGGCGAACTGCGGCACGGTAATAGACAAGGCCTGACGCGTATCAGCTTGCTGACCCGTAGTTGAAATTGTGATACGGGCGGGCAAAGCATACACACTGCCGTTACCATCAGTCTCGCTGTAAGCAGTTAACTGCAAATTACAAATACCGCCGTATAAAGCTTTTAACCGCAAACGGTAATTGACATAATTCGGCTGGCCCACGTTATTGATATTAATAATGACGGCTTGACCGGGACTGGCGGCAATTTGACTGTGATTAATATAACGCCGCTGAACGTCAAAATCCGACGCCGCTCCGCCCCACGATGACCAGGATAGTTCCAACCACTCCTGTCCTTGATTAACACAGGCGGTTGCGGTTGGATCCCAACTTATTTTTAATGATTTTGCCTTTGGACTGTCGTCCAGTGAAGCGGCGGGGTCAAACAAATCAATTTGTTTAACTTCGTCCGGTTTTAAAGTAGTTATAAGAGTTGATTGGGTTTCCTGGCTGTCGCGCCACCACTGCCCTTGACTGCTAATCAAACTGACCGGGCTGGATGAGGAAACCGTCAACTGACTGCCCTTTAACCCTTCCTGTCGCCATAAATACAAACCCTGCTCCAAACCGCTTTCGGCGGCATAATAAGCCACCACTGCCCGATCGGCCGAAGTTGTAAGGCGCAACTGGCGCATGACCAAACTGCCGACTGTCAAACTGGTAACCAAAATCGTCGCCAAAGCCAACAACGCCAATAGCAATACCATCCCCTGATTATCACCCTTCGCCCCCAATACCCTGCGGTCTCCAGGCCGCAAAGGATGAATGGCGAGGATGATGGGGCTGTAGTTTTTCCGCCAAAGGCGAATCAGCCACCCTCGGCCTGCCATTCGGCGGAGCCTCGCCTTTGGCGGGGCGTGCTGGCTGAAGCGGGACGAGGGGAGTAGGTAAAAAAGGCTACGGGTGATGAATCCTAAAATAGAGGATACCCGGTGGTCTTGCCACCGGGAGAATTCATTTTTTTCTCTTGTATAAAACATAGATTAGCGACGGTAAATTCGGCTAACGACTGAAGTTTGCAAGAAAAAACTGACTGGCGCGTCAAGCGGCGAATTGGGCAGTGCCTGGGCGCTTATTACAATTGTAAGGCGCGGCTGCTCATTGGGCGCCGCCGCTGACAACGCGAACGGATCAGTATCAGGCACGATATAAAACTGGACCAAGTTTAGTTTTATATTATCCGACAGCAAAGATTGCCAGTTATCAACCTCGCCCCGGCTAACCTGCAATTGTAAAACACCGCCCCCCACGTCCGCGACTCGCCAACGGACCGCGCCGCCGGCCGGATCACGCAAGGCTAATATCGAAGCGGCTTGCACCTGACTGCCCGTTTTTAAACTTAGGTTGTTGCTAACATAATAATCATAATCAATTGAATCCTGGCGCATTTGCTGCACCATGGTATCAACGGCAAATCTCATGTCACGCTGAACTGATTGGCTGGCAACTAATTTGCGATGGGCGCGCGTCGCCGTAAAAAAAATATCAGTCGCCGCCACCATCACCAGCGAAAAAACAGCCAACGCCACGATCATTTCCATGGTGGTGAAAGCCGGCCGCCAACCTTCTCTAATTTTGGGGCGCGCTTGGTATAGTCGCATATCGCCAATTATATAAAAAATCCTCAATCTTTAAGCTATGGCTGTTATTGCGTTCATCCCACTTAACCTCAACTACCACTCTAATTCCCACTTGCGCCTCGCTGCCGCCGCAACCGGTACCTGAACTGGTTTCAGTTTGAGCGGCCTGATTGCGGCAAATTGGATAAAGCCATAATAAACGACGCCAAATTGTGGAACTGGCCCCGCTAATCGGCACGGTGCCGGATTGGCGGTATAACGAATTCTGGTCGCGGTAAATCGCGGCTGACGGATTAGTTTGATCATTGGGCGAAAAATACATAGACCAACCAAGCGAACTTGGATCAAGGATTGGGACGGCGGTAATATCAGCGCCGTTGGCAGTATAACCCAGACAATTCACACCACTTGACACGCATTGGTACCACGGCACAGTGGCGCCGGCTAACCAAGCGTTATCACGAATCGCCCGCGCCGCCTCAACCGCTTCGCGAGCTAAATTAAGGGCGGTTAACCGATTTTGATTCTCGGTGCCGGCGGCCAAATTTGAAATCGTCAAACTCATCACCCCAATAACTCCGCTCAAAATAACCGCAATCGCGACAATCGTTTCCAGCAAACCTTGGCCTTTTACGCAACGCCAATTGATTCTAACCATAATTATTGAACGTTAATCTGCCCCGAAATAGCGTTAACTGTCACATTAATTAAATTTCCACTGCGGCTATGGCGCAACCCGACCTGCAAAGAGCCGCCCCAGCCGCCGCCGTTTAGAGAACCGTTAATGTAACGATCACCCAAGGGTGGTCGAAAACTAAAAGCCACGGCGGGCAACACCGGGGTTAAAGTATTTATAGTTACATTGGCCGGCAAGTTGTAAGTCCAACCGGAAATGATTTCATTGGCGCTATCAAATAAACCGTTGCTGTTAAGGTCGGGAAACAAAATTAGTTGATTGGGGCTGCTTAAATCAAAATATACGCCATAGCCGCCGCTGGGAACAAACGTACTGCCGCCAATATTAACGGTCGTGCCGGCCAACGCTTGAGCCTGGGCCTGCTCTAATACCGAAGCGACCAGAAAGCCGGCTTGACGCAACTGGTCCTGCTGTGAGCCCTGCCTAAAATTAGCTATCATTATACTGGCGATAATCACAAAAATACTAATCGCTACTAACAAATCAACGGTGGTAAAGCCGAATCGAGTTATTGGTTTAACAACTGACATAATTTTATAATCCGAGCCAAGCGCCATACCACTGCCAAATTAAACTGCCCCCGACAAAAACTAACCAAGTGGCAACTGCCAAAAATGTTCCAAATGGCAGTTGCGTATCCCGCCGCGCCCGTTTAAGAGCCAACATTACCAGCGCCACGACCGCGCCTGACCAATAAGCTATTATTAAAGCCATAATAGTGTAACGCCAACCTAAGGCCACTCCCATTAACAAGCCAAACCTGATATCCCCCGCCCCCACCCAGCGACCGCGCGACCAATAATATTGCAGTGCGAACCAGCCGGCTCCCACGGCCGCGCCGACCGCCAAGTCCAACCAGCTCCGCCCTATTAGTAAATTTAAAATTAACAGCACCACTGTACCGCTCAAAGTTAAACTGTCCGGCAATATCATATATTGCCAATCAAACACAAATAAAACTATTAAATAACTGACCAACACCAAATAAGTCAACAGCATTAGCCATTGGCCGCCGGGAATTAGCGCCGCGCCCAGCGCAAACCAGGCGGCGGTTACCGCCTCAACCAACGGGTACTGCCAGGAAATTGGTTGGCGGCAAAACGCGCACCGCGAGCGCAAATAAAAAAATGATACTAGTGGTATATTGTGATACCAATATAACTGCTGGCGGCAGTGCCGACAGCGCGACCGACCGGTTAGTTTTTCTCCAGCCGACAAACGCCAAATCACCACATTGAGAAAACTGCCCACTATCAAACCGAAAATCGCTAATATAAGCAATTCCATAACTTTAGAATATCATTTTCAGGCGACTTGGCCAAGTTGCCGGCTGGGTTAGGATAAAACTCCACGATCTCATCCAGCCTTCGTCCGCGGCGGCGAACTACGGCGGATTTGGCCGGCGGTGGCGTCTTGCAAAACATTAATCTGACCCCCTTTTTTTATATTATACTTTTAAATTAAAGGTACCTGACCCTTTTTCAATTCGCTGTTAGTAGTTACGGGATTTATGTCCGGTGCCGCCATAGCGGCATCCCGCAAAATTAAAATTTTTTTTAATAGTAGGTGCGGTGACCGGACATAAATCCCTGAAGTGGCTATTTAGTTTTTACCTGACACCTTTTTCCCTCTGGGATAGAATGAATTAAAACATTAAGAAAAACGGTCCTCGTGAGACTTATTTATTCATTAATGCGTTCTAAAACATTAAAGCCGCTAAGAATAACATCGCAAATAAAATCTTCGAGTTGACTTTGGTCATCTTTAGTTTGAGCTTTATAAAGATAAGTATAATAAAGCTGTTTTTGCTGTTGATGAATAATCGCCGGCGCTAAATTAGCTTTCAAAAGCATAGCGTTCATAAGCAAACGTCCCACCCGACCATTCCCATCAGAGAATGGATGAATTTGTTCAAAGCGACTATGAACATTAGCTGAAATATTCACAATATCTTTTTTTGTTTTTTCTGCATCAAGAATAATTGACTTCATCAAATCTGGTATCCGTATATAATTAGCTGTTGGCAAGCTAACACCCACAATTCTAACTGCATGATTACGATACATTCCCGCATCTCCACGAATTCCATTCATAAGAATACTATGCAATTTCAGTATTAAATTTTCGTTAATTTTCCCTTTTTTAGCTAGGTAATTAAATAAGTAATTTAGGGCGGTTTGATGATTTTTTGCTTCTAACTGTTCAACTAGACTTTTATTTGGTAGAGCTACATTTTCAAAAAGAACAGCAGCTGTATCTAGTTCAGTAAGGGTATTTCCTTCAATGCTATTGCTATGATAAGTAAGTTTTAAAATAAATTCATCGAGAATATCTTGATTATTTAAAATTTCATTAATAATACTTTTGTATTTAGATGATTTTTTCTTTAAAATCTGTTTTTTGGCTGTAAGCTTATCATCTGAAATGATTTTTTGCCCAGTAACCTCTAAAAATAAATCATTTATAATTGATTCCTTTTTTTTATGAGGAACAGATTTTCCTGTCCACCAATTATTAAAGGCAACAAAAGAAACTCCAAACTTTTCTGCCAATTTAGTCTGAGTTAATCCAAGTCTTTTTTGAATAATTTTAAGTTTTTGCTGTGTATTCATATATAGATATTATCAAACTTTATAAAGTTAGTCAAAACAGTGAAAACTTTATAAAGTTACAAAATTCAAGGACTTGCTTTAAGCTCTTTTAAGGCAAGACCTTTTTCCGACTTAAAAATATCGGATGTCCAAGCTACGGTTCTTGCGAGATCCAACTAAAAGGCTCCTGACACCTTTTTCCTTTTTTCCTTGACATCTCTTTTTGTGCATATATTACATTTGCCGCTATAATCTGTTATAATCCACTATATACAGTATAGCGTTAATTTTTAATAAAACTTATGGACGACATTTTCCGAAAATTTGATCATCGCATAAAAAATCCCGATCCGCATATCGTGACTCTTTTGGCTGAGATTGATGGTATTCGCGGCGAGTTCAAAGGGGGCTTAAGAATGACGCCTCAGGCCATTATTAACCTTAAGAGATCAACACTAATCACCTCTGCCGGTGCTTCGACTCGTATTGAGGGCGCAAAACTGACCGACGAGGAAGTCGAGAAGGTCATGCGCGGCCTTGCAGTCTCAAAGTTTGCTGATCGTGACTCGCAGGAAGTTCAGGGATATCTTGAAACGCTTCAGAATGTTTTTGATAGTTTCCAAACCTTGCCGCTTCGGGAGAGTGTTATCACTTCGCTTCATAATCAACTTCTTAAATACTCCCACAAAGACGATACGCATCGTGGTGGTTATAAAAAGAAAGAGAACACAGTTGGTGTACCGGGACCGGACGGCAAAGTGGCGCAAATCATGTTCGAGACCACCCCGGCGTACCTTACGCCAAAGGAAATGCAGGAACTTGTTGAGTGGACTGATGATGCGCTCGAAAAAAACCGCTTTCATCATCTTCTAATTATCGCAAATTTTATTGTAGAGTTTTTGAAAATTCACCCGTTTGAAGATGGTAATGGGCGTCTTTCGCGCGTCCTTTCAAATTTACTTTTACTGCGATTTGGTTACCAGTTTGTACAGTACGTCTCGCATGAACAAATTATTGAGCGCCGCAAGGACGAATACTATATTGCTCTCCGCAAATCTCAAGAGACATTCAAGACTGATCACGATACCATCGCACCGTGGCTCAATTTCTTTCTTTCGGTAGTCAGAGAACAAGCGGCAAAGGCTCTTTCGTATCTAAAAGAAGAAAAAGTTGAGGATATGCTGTCTCCCAAGCAATACGAAGTATGGAAGTATGTTTTAAGTGTCGGAGAGGCCGCACCGGGTGAGATCGTAAAAGCAACCGGTATCGCATTGGGTACAGTTCGTCAAGCGCTTAATAGTTTGGTTGAACTCGGAAAAGTGAAACGTATCGGGCGTGGCCGGAGTACACGGTACCTAAAAATATAAATTAATTTAGGAAATCGCTTAAAGAACGGTTCTTGCGTAATTCAATTAAAAGGTTCCTGATACCTTTTTCCTGTTCTAGGATAGAGTGAATTAAAACACTAAAAAAAATCTGCCTGTTGCGGGGAATAAAGAAAGGCTCCTGACCCCCATTTACCTCATTTACCCATTTCTGTCCCCATTTATTTCGTGAATGGAGAGTTATTTTTGTAGTTTTTCACGATTATGTTGACAAAACAGTGAAAAAAGAATATAATAGTGGTATATGACTAAAATACTTAATGTTTTCAATAAAATAAATTCTTTACGTGAAAGATATTATAAAGCATCTACGGGAAAAGAGGCGCTTATTAAACTTATTGCTGAAACTGAAGTTGCCGAGCAAGTATATAACTCAAATGCTATAGAAAACAACACTCTTACTCTTGAAGAAACTGAAAAAATACTTCTTCAAATTGATCTTGATAGATATATCACTGAGCGAGAAATATTTGAAACAAAAAATTTAGCAAGAGTTGTATCATATATAGATAAAAAAGCCAAAGAACAAGAACTTACTCTTGATGTTATTTTATCGCTTCATAAAATGTTGATTTCAAATATACGCAATGATGTTGCTGGAAGATTCAGAAAAGATAATGAATATGTTCGAGTAGCTAATTACATTGCACCAGCTCCAAAAGAAGTTCTAACAAGACTTGAAAAAATGCTGACAGAATACAATGCTACAAGCCATGAAAATATTATTAAACGTATTGCGCGCTTGCACCTTACTTTTGAACACATCCATCCATTTGTTGATGGCAACGGTCGTATCGGAAGAGTAATAAATAATTACCTGCTTATAAGAGAAGGATTTGTTCCAATAAATATAAAATTTATTGATAGAAAAAAATATTATGAAGCTTTCAAAGAATTTGATAAAAAAAACATAACTACTGTTATGGAAGAAATGGTAGGGAAAGCGCTTACTAACAGTTATTATAAAAGATTAGCATACTTGGAAGACAAAAAAATTATTCTGCTTGTTGAGTATGCAAAAAGTAACAAGCTTTCACATTCAAATCTTATAAATAAAGCTAATCGACAGACTATTGAGGCTTTTTTAGAAAAGAACGTTTGGAAAATTGGTGTTGATTAAAAAATGAAGCCTCCACGGGCTCATCCAGCCTTCGTCCTCCTTGGGAGGAGGGTTGGGGGTTGTATTATTTTTAGTGAATTAAAACATTAAGAAAAAGTTGCCTGTCGCGAGGAGTGTATATGTTATCACTAATTTAGGGTATGGTAAGTTCAGGATTTTTAGAAATATAATCATCTATGGCAATCTTCAATTTTGGCAACTCGTGAGTAATGATATTCCAAATAATATCTACATCAATATCAAAATAATCATGCACAAGCTTATCTCTAGTGCCAGCTATATTTTTCCACGGAATATCAGAATATGTTGTCGTAAGATCGTCAGGCAGATTTTTAGATGCTTCACCAATAACCATAACATCATAAACAACAGCGCGTAAAAGTACATCATTATGAGACAAATCAACACAACTTACATCTTTTGTCGCTTTTTGTATTCTTTTTATGGCATCGCGTATATGCAATACTCTGATGTTAATCTTCATAAATAGGCTTTAAATCGTTAAACACTGAACTTTTAATATAACGTCCAATGTTTTTTTCGGTGGCTAAATCTACCTTACGGCCAACTTTTTCTTCAAGTTCGCGCTCAACACCAATAAGATCAAATAAAGAAAAGGCGCTATTTTGCTTCAAACGAATCATAATATCAATGTCGCTTTCAGATTTTTCTTCACCTCGCGCGAACGACCCAAAAACACCCGCATAAGAAATCGGATATTTCTTAAATACCGGTTCAATTTTCTTTTTTATCTCATTGAGTCTTTTATCGCTTACCATATCATTTATTATAATACAATACAACAAAAAAACTAGTAATAGTCCCTACAGAGCAGGACTTAGATCACATATCACTTCGCTCGCTCTTTATCAAGAATATCGTGTGTGCCGACACGGCGAAGAACGATCAAAGTTTCCCAATATTGAAAGGTGAAACGATACGCTCGCGTTATACGCGCATACCAAATCGAAGTGCCAGGCAATTTCTTCACATGAAGCGAAGAGTGACGAGGGTTTACAATTAAAAATTTAAGCACCTTGTCGAGCGCTCTCCGGACCTCAATCGGCAGTATCTGATAATCCTTCTTGAACGATTCAGTGAAGAAAAACTGCATTATCTTTTTCCCTTACCGCGAAGCGCGGCGATAAGCGTTTTGGCATCTCTGAATGGGCCGTAGACTTTGCGCGCCTTTATGGCGACATCAGCTTCGGCTTCTTTTTGCTGCCACTCTGGTGTCCAAAACCAATTGTCTTCGGCGCGAACTTTTACTGTTCTCTTCCAATGGGAAAACGCCTCATATTCCTCACGGGGAATAACCACAAGATCTCCTTTTTGAGCAAGTTCTTTAGGAATAGTAACTGCATTCATAGTGACACTATACCATATCCAAAAATCAAAAGTCAAACCTCGTTTACAAAATTATTATATTTTGTCTACTATCTTTGCATATGTGGAGTTAGTGGACAAGGCCCCCTGACAAGAGGGTTAGGGATTGTATTATTTTTAGTGAATTAAAACATTAAGAAAAATCGCCTGGTACGGGAAAGAAAGAAAGAGTACCTGACCCCCTTTCTATGTTAACTTGTAGCAAGGACAGGACAGTCCTTGCTACACTTTATCTATCGTTGATAGTTAGATCCTACCAACTCAATTCTAAATATAACCGCAGTGTCATTATTCGATACCGACCATTGTAGTTTACCCTCGATAGCAGTCGGTAAATTTGCGGTAAGATTCGTAGCCGCCGAAAGTGCTCCACCGTTTTTCCTCCAATAATAATCTACACTTGTTGTCCCGTTTACCACAAAAATTAAATCAAGGAACTCAGAGCCAGCTAGCGTTGTAAGAGATGCCGACGCATTTTCTGTCGTTCCATCTGCTTGAGTTGCATAAAGATTAACTACCCCGCCACTTTTGATAATCTTGAAGCCAATATGAGCATCTGTATAAGTATGTCCACTACCATTAACCGTTGGTTGTCCAATTCCGAAGAAAGTCGATGCCGCTCCATTCGAAGCATCAATTGCGGCGGCATTAACAAGAACTGAATATATTGGACTACCTGCGAATAATTTTGCGTTTGTAGTCTGAAAATTAACTCGTATACTTTGAGAACTTGTAATCGTAGCACCGGTGTTGACTGAAACTCCATATGAGCCAAATGATGTAGTACCACTGCCAACACTGACAAGCTCAAATCGTGCAGAAGTCGAAAACTCCGTTGAAAACGCTGTTTTTGATACAGGAACTTGGCTCACAAAATTCGTCCCATCAGAAGTAAGCACATTGCCGGAGGTGCCGGCGGTGGCGGGATAGGTGGCGGTGGACCAAGTCGGGGCGGCTGAAGCGCCGGAACGCAAAATTTGTCCGGCTGTAGCTGTGCCCGATAATATAGCGCCGGCTGAAGCGGTGGAATATAAAATTCCGCCATTAGAAGCGGTTAAGTTTGCGCCCGTGCCACCTTGAGCTAAGGTTATTAAAGCATTAGATGTTAAGATAGTAGCAGCAGCATCAGGGAAAGTGTAAACTCTGGCTACTGTCGGGCCTGCGGCAGTAAAGAACGCTATACCTGTTCCACCATTAGCAGTTGGTAATATTCCAGTTACCTTTGCCGCAAGGTCAATAGTTCCAGCCGCAATCATTGCATTGGTAACTTTTAAAGCTCCGATAGCGGTGGTTATAGCACCGGTTCCTGTTCCTGAAACATCTCCAGATAATGTTATAGTTTGGTCGCCTGTATTTGTGCCAGAGTTTGTGCCTGTAATGTCAGAAGTGAATGCTAGTGTTCCAGCGGCATCTTTTAAGGTGTAAATTCTATCGGCTGTATTGGTATTTACAAAATATCCATCAAAAGTATTGGCAACATTTCTTAATTTCATGGTTGTATTTAAGAAAGTTTTGATACCAGAGTTTGTTTGGGCAGAAGCTAATACCATATCGCCTACACCTTTGGCATTAAGTTGAGTTTGGATAGCTGAAGTTACACCTTTGACATAGGAAAGTTCGGTAAGAGATGGGTAAGTAGCTGTTGCGAGAGAACCAAGAGTATTTGCCCCAGACCAATAAGTCAGTTCGTTTATAGTTCCTGTTCCAACTGATGTTAAATAAGTTGAATTATCAAATGAAATTACTGTTCCATTGCCTTTTAAGAAACCCGTTCCATTGGTCGTAGAAGCGGTTGTGATGTTGTCTAAAGTTAATGCCCTGTCGGGGAGTGTATAAATTCTATCAGCAGTATTTGTATTTACAAAATAACCATCAAAAGTATTGGCAACATTTCTTAATTTCATTGTCGTATTTAAGAAAGTTTTGATACCAGAGTTTGTTTGGGCAGATGCAAGAACCATATCACCTACACCTTTAGCGTTTATTTGAGTTTGTATCGCTGAAGTTACTCCCGCTACATAATTTAATTCTGTGCCTGTAGCAGTCATTGAAATTGCTCCAATGGTGAATGGTGTAGGTATAATGACTGTGCCGGTAAAAGTAGGAGAAGCCAAAGGTGCGTAAGCTGTGGTATCAATAGATAATGTTCCAATTCCGCCACCTGTTTTTACAAAACCATTAGTCGTAAGGTTAGAAAGTGCAGTAATGTTTTGCGAAGTATTGACTGTAATGGTATTTACTGAACGAGTAAGACCAGTTGAAAAAGTTAAAGGCACTTCATAAGCACTTGAAGCGGTATAAGCAGCTGTGCCTAATGTTCCACCAGTTCCGATGTTTAGAGTTGATGCATCTGTTCCCGCCAGAGTGAGAGTATTGGAAATGGTTAATGTTTTGCCAGCCGTGACTGCCAGTCCGGTGACGGTGGCGGCATTGCCAGTGGTAGAGCCAGACGAACCAGTTACATTGCCAGTCACATTACCGGTGAGTGGACCAGAAAAGCCGGTAGCGGTTAAAAGTCCAGTGGCAGGATTGAATGACAGTTTGGTAGTAGAAACTTTAGCCGCGTAATTACCGCCAGCCGTGGCTGTCCACAAAGGATACATGGTGGCGGCGGTAGTGATATCGTCAGCATTATTCACCGGTACAGTTATAGCGCCCGAACCATCAAAATTAACCCCATTGATGGCTCTGGTGGTGGTTAAAGTCGCCGCGCTGCCAGTCGTGTTCTGGTTTAAGGTTGGGAAATCTCCAGCCACGGCGATTGTCAAAGCGCCGGTAGTAGTGGTTGATTTTAAAATACCAGTAGCGAGCGCGGAAGTTCCAGCTGAATAATCCGTTCCAGCCGTAGCGGCCGAAAAGGCCGATGCACCATTACCCTTGATTAGTCCAGTCAGGGTGGACACGCCTGTGCCGCCATAAGCAACCCCCACCACATTACCTTGCCAAGTAGAGCCGGTGGACAGGGTTTTATTGAGCAAGGTTTCGGTACCAGCTAAAGTAGCCAAGGTGCCAGAGGTGGGTAAAATCAGGCTGGTGTTAGCCGTAGTCGTAAAGAATAAGGTATTAGCCGCAGTGGCCAAAGGCACTAGGCCGCTGTTATCCTGCAGGGTGATAGTTCGGCTGGCTGTGGGGTCGGTTACGCCCAAAGTGGTTTTGTTGGTATCAATGGTGGTGCCGTCAAAGGTCAGGGTAAGGTTGCCTTGGGAATTAATATTAAAGCTGGAAAAAGTCAATTCTGCCAAGGCATACTGGGAAGTAATAGCCAAAGACAAGATTATAGCTAAACCAACGGCGCTTTGGCGCCAATATCTAAACAGTTTAAACTTGGTCATATAATCAACAAGTTAATGATTAATAACTAAAGTCTATATCAAAGAGTAGCATAATTACCTTAATAAATTCAAGCACCTTGACCCGCCAACGGCGGTGGCTTGTCCCGCTTCAGCCAGCACGCCCCGCCGATTCGGCGGGGTATTTTGGCGAAAGGTGATAAACGCGTAAGTCCTATATAAGCAAAGAACAAGCCCTTTTTAGGAGGACTTGTTCTCTAAATTAAATCAGTATAGGACCTACGCACTTCGTCATCCTGAACTCGATTCAGGATCTCTATCAAGGACTAATGTTAGCCAAGGTTAGATTCTGATCCGCCAGTGGCGGACAGAATGACGGCTGCAAAAATACCACATTCTGTGTCAAGTGCGTAAATCCTACAGTATTATTGAATTCCGCTCGGCGTGGCAGTTCGCGCGCCAGCGGCTAGACCACCGGTAGCGCCTTCCAGAGTAAAAGTAATTGAATAGGATGTACCATCGGCCGAGGCGTAAGTATAAGCGGCTCCGCCCGGTGACGGGTTAGAAGGCACTCTCCCCATATAAACCGTTCCAGCGGCCGTGGCGTTAAAGCCATTGGTGGCGCTTAAGGTCAAATGGTTAGCGTCGCCCAAAGTTCCGGCTTGAGCATTGGCAGCAATAGTGCCGGATGGATACAGATTCTGATCGCCATAATAAAGCTCCAAAGCGGTTTGTATCTGCTTAACATCACTCACCCGCTTAGCATCGCGCGACTTCAGACGAGCGCTGTTAAGAGCCACTACCGCCAAGGTTGACAAAATGGCAATAATAGCGATTACAACCAAGAGTTCAACTAAAGTGAAACCTTTTTGATTTGTCATTGTCTCACCTCCTTCCTTTTTTGCACAAATTCCTTGCGCGCTATACTCATAGTAATCAAAGTTTAGAACCCAAGGACAAAAATAACATAGTTAGTATAGCATATTTTCTGGCTAGCGTCCAATAGCCCGAGACTACCTATTTAAATTACGAAATTGAGATTCTTCAGCTTCGCTTCAGAATGACAAATGGAAGTAGGTTCAGAATGACAGAGTGGCTAGCCTCACTATAGCGCGTGTGTCATCCTGAGTGGAGCGATAGCGGAATGAAGGATCTCGAGATCCTTCAGCCGATTCCGCCGGCCGGCGGAAAGCGAAAGGTTATTTCGTAATTCAAGGTAGTTAAAAACTGCCGGCCAAATTATACAGCGGCAAAATTATCGCCGACACCATAACCCCCACCGCCACACCCAAAACCACCATTATCAGCGGCTCAACCAAAGTAGACAAATTGCTCACCAAATTTTCCACCTCCCGACTGTAAAACGCCGCCAAGCGCTGCAAAATTTCTTCCAGCCGGCCGGTTTTCTCGCCCACCACCATCATCTGCGAAACCATCACCGGCATCACCTCCGACTGCAAAAAAACCGTGGACACTGAATTGCCCTCCTCCACCTCATGAATCGTGCGCTTAATCAAATCTTGAAAAACCGAATTGCCCACCACCCCCGACACCACCTCCAAGCTTTTGGTTAGCGGCACGCCGCCCTGCAACAAAGTCGCCAGCGACCGGGCAAAACGGACCAAATAAATTTGCCGGTAAATCCGGCCAAAAATGGGAATTTTCAATTGCCAGCGATGCCACAGCAATCTGCCAACCTCGGTCCGAACAAAAACTCTGATGCCGCCAATCACCCCCATTACAATTAATATTATCAACCACCAATAATTCTGCATAATATTACTGGTGCCAATAAGCAATCGGGTCGTAAACGGCAATTTAGTATTGGTGTCCTGTAAAATCGTAATCAGTTTTGGCAAAACAAAAACCATCATTACGAAACCAACAATAATCAAGCCGCCAACAATAAAAGCCGGGTAAATCATGGCGCCGTGAATTTTACTCGTCAAGTCGTGATTCTTTTCCGCCTCATCCGCCAAATAATTTAACGATTCCTCCAATTTGCCCGAAGTTTCGCCGGATTTAATCATATTCACGTAAAATCCGGAAAAGGCCTCGGGATACTTAGCCAAGGCGCCGGACAATTTGGCGCCGCCTTCCACCTCATCAGCCACATCCGAAACTATCACGCGCAAAGTATCATTCTCCGTTTGTTTAACTAAAATGTGCAAACTTTCCAACAACGGCACGGATGCCGAGGCCATAACGGCTAACTGGCGGGAAAATATTACCAGGTCTTTTGACTTGATGCGGTTAAAAAGTTTAAGTGACGCCTGCAAAAAACTGCCGGCCGCGCGCGCTTCCACCGACACCGGCGTTAACTGCTTTTCCGCCAAAACTTCCAACGCCAGACTTTCCGAAGCGGCTTCCACTACTCCCGATTGATCTTGGCCTTTATAATCTTTGGCGTGATAATCAAAAAATGGCATAAATTAAGAGCGCTGGAGTAAAGCTTTAAACAATTCCAAATCGTGCGCGTACTTGATTGCTATTTCCTGCATAATTTCACCGGTTTGGGTAAGTTGGGCCAAGGCAAAATCAAACGGCATCATACCCTCGGCGCGCGATGTCTGCAATAAATTATTAAGGCGGTAATATTTACCTTCTTGAATAATTGATTTTACCGGCGGGGTGTTAAGCAATAATTCCGGCACCAATACCCGGCCGCCGCCGACGCGCGGAATTAATTGCTGAAAAGATATAGCCAACAAAGCGTCGGCCAGCCTGGTCCGCGCACTGTCCTGATCATCCGGTTTATATTGCCCAAGCAAACGTTCGATAGTTTTAACTGACGAATCTGACTCGGTTACCGCCAAAACTAACTTGCCGCCTAAGGCCAAATCAATCGCCTGATTGATTATCTGGCCGCTCGGCAAACGCGACAACGCTATCACATCGCAATCCTCATTCGGCAAGTCGCTAACCGCCTCTTCCCAACTATTAACGTCCTGGCCCACTTCTCTTTGATCTAACAGGCTTTTATCAGCTAATAAAGCGTATTCAATCGGTTCTTCAATGGTTACAATGTGACGCGCCTGGCGATGGTTAATTACTGACAGCAGACTGGCCACCGTCGTGCTCCGACCGGAACCGAACGGCCCGGTTATCAAAATTAAACCATGCTGACGGCTGGTTAATTTGGCCAACGCCGGCGGCAAACCTAAATCAACTGTTGTTTTAACCGAACTGCCGATAAAACGCATAGTTAATTCCGGTAAACCATGCTGATAAAAAACCGACACCCGCAGGCGTAAACGGTTGGCAAAATTATAACCAATGGTTATTTGTTTTTGCTGTTCCAAAATTTGACGTTGCTGGGGTGTCAGTAAATAAGCCAGTATCGCCTCTAAAAAATCAGCGGAAACAGTCGCCTCGTCGCTTTCAACCGACAACTCGCCGTCGCGGCGCGCCACCGGCTGGGAACCGGCGCGTAAATATAAATCTGACACCGCTTGCGCAGCCAAATTAGTCAGTATTTTTTGAAAAATCGCAACTTCGGTAGCTGACATAATAGGAAATTTAAAATGTAAATATCAAAGATTAAAATTATTTTTTATTCTTGAGAGTCAATATACTGGAAGCTAAAATATTAGCTAATTCTATTAATTCAGCCAAAAGACGGTTAACTTCTTGTTTATTGCCTTTATTAGTGTCTCTTAGAAGTGTTAGCCAGACTTTTGATTCATTAGCTGATTTTAATGAATAAGTGAAAAAATTAATAAAATCCTTCTTGGAGCTAGCCGAGTTGGCTTCTATATAATTGGCTAATATGCTAGTACCGCTCCGTAATAACTGTTTACCAATCACTTCACTCACAACTCCTTTAGGCAATGAATCAATGAATTTAATTAAACTTAGAGTAAATTTATAAAGCCGTTGTTTAAATTCATTTTTAAATTTTAATTTGTCATTTTCCATTTTGATTTTTACATTTTGCATTAATTATTATTGCCCATAAATAATGTTTAAATGTTCTTTTGTTCCAGTGCTTAAGTGATAAAGTGTTTAAGTGTTTAAGTGTTCCTTCTACTCTATCAACGATTTTACCTTAGCTACCACCTCCGACGGTAAAAAATGGGCCTTAATTAAGTAAGCCGCCGCGCCCAATTCATGGGCGCGAGCCACATCAGCTTGAATATGAGAGTTAGTAAGCATAATCACCGGAATGTTTTGAGTCAACACCTCGGCTTTAAGTTCGGCTAATACTGTAAAACCGTCTTTTTTAGGCAAACCAATATCCAGCAAGACCACGGCTGGCATTGCATCTTTTATCAAACTAACCGCCCGTTCACCATCTTCCGCCACCTTAACCGTAAAACCCTCATTAGTAAGCTTAGTTTGGTACAATCGCCGTAAAAATTCATCATCCTCTACCAAAACTATAATTTTATTGGTTGACATATAATATTGACTTTCAGGACCAGTCAGGATCAGAATGACGGAACGAAAAAGTCTTTATTTAGTGGCAAAGGCGTAAGTCCTAATAATATTTAATCATTAGTGGCGGTTAATACCTCCTCCAAGGTTGTCAGACCTTGTAAAACCTTTAACAGTCCGTCTTGTTTCATTGATACCATTCCTTGACGATGCGCCTCGTCCCTGATCGCCTGGTAATTGGGCCCCACGGAAAGTATCGCCTGCAATTGAGGCGTATTAGCCAAAGATTCGGCAATCACGGTACGGCCGTGATAACCGGTAAAGTCACAGCGATTACAGCCGGCGCCTCGTTTAAACACCCATTTGTCATTCAGGACCGTAGCTTTGACATCAGCCGGCAATAAATTTAACTCGGCTTTCATCTGGGCCAACAAATTGTCTGGCACTTTTACTTCCTGGGAGCAAAAACGGCAAACTTTTCGCACTAATCGCTGTGCGACCACAATATTGAGAGTTGACGCCAGCAGAAAAGGCTCAATATGCATATCAACCAAACGAGTTATGGCGCCAAAGGCATCATTAGTGTGCAGAGTGGACAACATAACATGTCCGGTTAAGGCGGCGTGAATGGCCAACTCGGCCGTTTCGGTATCACGAATTTCACCGACCAAAATGATATCCGGGTCCTGCCGTAAAATGGAACGCAACCCCGACGCAAAAGTATAGCCGGCATCCGGATTGACCTGCGACTGGTTAACTCCCAACAAATAATATTCAATCGGGTCTTCCAAAGTAATAATATTGACGCCTTCCTCGTTCAAAATATTAAGCGCCGCGTACAAGGTGGTTGATTTACCCGAACCGGTCGGGCCGGTAACCAAAAACATCCCCTGCGCCTTTTTTAAACCTTCCTGAATCAATTTTAGGGTGTTGCCCCAAAAACCCAATTCTTCCAAAGTCTTAAGGCCGGTTGAAACATCCAAAATACGCATCACCACTTTCTCGCTGCTTAACAGCGGCATCGTCGAGACCCGTAAATCAATCGGCCGACCCGACACGATAACTCTAATGCGTCCGTCCTGCGGCGTCCTGGTTTCATCAATTCTCATATTAGCCAAAATCTTAACGCGCGATATAATGGCGGAGTGGATGTAACGCGGCAAAACTATGGAAGTATGCAAAATGCCATCAACCCGGAAGCGGACCCGGCTATCCCCCTCCATTGGTTCAATATGAATATCCGAAGCGCCGCCTTCCACGGCGTGCCGTAAAATAACCGCCACCATCTTAGCCACCGGCGCCGCCTTTACCACCTCTTCCAGTTTGCCGGAATCTTCGCTCTCGGCGTCAGACGGCTGTAATTCATTTTTGCCCTGAAATTTATCCTCGGCCAGGGTTAGCGCCGCTTTAACCTCGCTTTTTAAACTGCCATAGCGTTTGATTCCATTAATGAAAGAATCCTGACTGGTAACAAAATAATGAACCTTCCAATTGTGCTCACGGGCGATAAATTCAATCGCCTCAATCGCCTTATAGTTGCCGGGGTTAACCAGCGCGACCGATACTTCCCTCTCGTTACGCTCAAACAAAACAATTTGATAATTCTCGGCAATCTCCTGCGGTATAAGTTTAATCACGTCCAACGGAATATTCCGGTCGGTCAAATCAACATAGGGCATATTATAAAGCTCGCTTTTGGCTGAATACAAGTCCTTACTGGCTATCAAGTCGCGTTTCAGCAAAATGTCTTCAAGCGGCTGACCAGCGGCTTGAGCTTCACGAACCAAAGACTTGGCCTGCTCCGAGCTAATTAACTCACGGGCCAATAATATATCAATTAAGGTGGGGCTGTTTTTTCTTTTAGGCATGAAGTGGTGCGAGTTCGTTATTGAATACCGGACGGCGTCAAAATGTGAAGACCGGCAGCCAAACCGGCAGTGGTACCTTCCAAATAAAAGGTCACCGTATAATTTGTGACGCTAGCCGCGGTCGTAAAAGCGTAATTGCAGACAGCCGAGCTGGAAGAAGTGCAGAGCGCGGTTCCTAAGGGGTCATTAAGGCCGCCAATGTTTATCATAAAATCAGCCAAACCGGCGGCCCCGGTACCGGTACAAGCCGACACCGCGGTGTCAATAGCCGCGCAGCCAGAAGGTTTATAACCAAGGGCGGGATTTTTATCATTAAATAATTCAATAGCGGTTTGCAACTGTTTCATCTCGGCCACGCGTTTGGAATCACGAGATTTCTGCCGCGCCGCGTTTAAGGCCACGACCGCCAAAGTTGATAAAAGAGCAATGATAGATATGACTACCAACAACTCCACTAACGTAAAACCTCTTTGTAATTTAGGCATAGGGTTTAGATTAATTAAGTTAATAAATTATTTTTTTTTAATGAGCGAATTCAAATTAACCAAGGGCTCAAACGGGTTAAGCCGGCCCAGTTCTTTGGTTCGCAGCGGCACTTCACCGAAAATTTGCAAATTCTTGAATTGCGGATTATCCAGCAAATCAGTGGGTAACTTAACGGTTGACCCCGCTACGGCATTGTTGCCGGCATTGGGCAGCGGCATTGAACCAACTTTGTTACCCAACCCGACCAGTGGCGGCGCCGGGAGCGGCTTAGATCCAAAATTCACATACAGCAACCCTCCTATTATAATCCAAACCAACGCAATCGTGCCAGACAAAATGGCAACTTTCTGGCGGCTTAATTTTTTTCGGGCTAGCATAAAGCAACAATATTAATTGGCCGGTAAATAAGGACTGGCTAAGTTTATAATATAACCTCGTCGGGACTCGCTGGCGCTGCCACTGCCGTAATTAAAAGCCACCCCGGTGACCGAGAGTAAACGCAAACTATTCTCCACATCGGCGATGAAAGTTTTAAGTTGAGTGTAACTGCCACTGGCCAACGTCAAATTAATATTCAACAGTTTCGGACCCCTGTCACGGGTAATTGCAGCGCCGCCGCTGATATCGCTATTGTTTACAAAGCTGATAGCCGCGATATCAATCTGATTTTTTTTGGCAATCCCCTCCAACTGGGCGACTAAATTGGGCAAATCCTGCCCTACTGGCAAAGTTATTTTAAGCCGCTCCGTCTGGTCTTGATTTACAAGCGATATTTGCTTATTAATCTCCGTCAGAGTCGCTATATCATTCTCCACCCGCTGACGCGGACCATTGAATGATTCCAGGGGAGGCACGACGGACATTTTCTGCTCTAAGGGCCGCCAGACCGCCAGCCAGCCAAACAGCAAAATAACCAGAGCGCCGGCGCCCGCCAATAACCAACGCTGTTGGACCCAAAAATTCAACCGGGGTGAGGAGTCATTGCGTGGTAAGGCCATAAAATTATGGATTAACTGGCGCGGGATTAAAAATTACCGGTTTAAAAGTTAACGCTAGGGAAAAGGCCACGCCGGCCGCCTCACCGCCCGCGCCGCTAATCTGCTGCAAGTTGCTCACCTGAACATCCAAGACTTCGGGCGCCAACTCAAAGGCCCGCATCTGCCGCATAACCTCGGTATAATTTTCACCCCGGCCCTGCAAGGCCAACTTGCCCGAGCTGTCAGCGGCGAAGGAAGTAAAATAAACCGCTACGACTGAATTCTTTTCCAACCAATTAAATAAGGGCAACCAACTTTTCTTGACCGCTAACAAATCGCTGACCGTCTGCAACCTTGTACCCAACGACAGATTAGTTTCCGACTGCTGGCGCAAATTTTCCAATTGCTGCTGCCGGGCATTAATGTCAGTTTGGGCTTTGTCAAAAGCTGACTGTCTTTGCAAAAGATAAAAATTAGACAGGCCATAAACCACTGCCACCGCCGCCAAACTGGCCAACCAAACCGCCGCCACCAACCGCTTGGCCGGACCTGATGGCTGAACCCGTTGACTAAACGGTATCAGGTTAACATCAACCAGCTCGCTGCCGGCGGCGCCGGCGGCGGCCGGCTGACTAAGTCCGGGCAAAACTGGCGGAATTGACAAAGTTGACCGACCAACTAACTTAGGGAGCGAGCCATCAACTTTGGCAACTGCCTCCCCTTTAATTTTATCCGACGGAACGCCTTTGGCAACATAATGGTTCTGACTATTCTGGTAGGCCGGTATCGGTTCGGGTGATTTAAACGAGCCGTTAGCCTTATCACCCTCATTATCAGGGCGCGCGCCCAAGGCCGGGGCGGCCAAACTAGTTTTAATCGGCTCCACCGCCGCGGCCGCTGATTTAGCCGTTGCCACTACCTCCGCCTCTTTGGCGATTTTAGCGCTAGCTTGGTTGGTTGGGCCGAACACCGGTTGAATTGGCCTAGCTTTTTTAATCCACCGCTGGAGCAGCCTTTGCCACCACGTCAGCGCTTTACCGCCTGACGGCTCCACCGCCTTAAATTTCGGTTTTGAATACTCCGTAGGGGAGGCGGATGGTGTAATCGCCTGCTTTATTTTGCGCTCCCGTTCCCGCAAGTCATTGGGCAGTAAATTGATATCGTCAAACATAAATTTAAATAATTTCACGCATGGCTAAACCAATGGCGCTGGAAAATTGCGGACCAATTTCGTCAAGAATCGGCTTCATATCCAGCGGATAGCTTATCCGCGCCCAGGGATCGCCAATATAAACTCGCAACTGGAAAATGCTCTCCAAATAATCGGTCAAATGCGGTAAAAACGACGAACCGCCCGTCAAAATAATCTTTTCAATCCCGTGGGGCGACTGACCTTGATAAAGGTTAAAAGTATATTTAATTTCATTTATAATCGGCCCAATTGATGTTTCTATCGTCTGGGGAATACTGCCGCTGCCGCCGCTGGAAATATTTAAACCGATATCTCGCTTAAACTGCTCGGCGCGCTTAATATCTATGTTCAGACTGCGCGCGATAGCCTTGGTTAAGGTGAATCCGCCAACATCAATGCTTCGATTTAAAATCGGAATGCCCTGTTCAATCACGCAAATATCCGTTCCGACAGCTCCCAAATCAACAATCATTACATTGGTTTTGGCTCCGCCCAATAAACTTCTTTCCAAAGCAAAAGCCTCGGTTTCCAAACTCAACAAATCTAAGCCGGCGCGACGAAAAATATCCAAATATCTTTTTACCACATTCTGCGGCGCCGCCGTCAATAAAACTCGTATATTATTACTGTTAGTGTCGGCCTTATCGCCTTGTTCATCATTAAGAATTTTCCAATCTAAAGTCATCTCGTTGATTGGCAGGGGCACGAATTTGCGCGCCTCCCAAGCCACCGCTGAACCCAACTCTTTTTGCGACATTGCCGGCAAACTTATAACTGAACTAAAAACCACAAATGTCGGTAGGGCTGAAACCGTGCGCTTGGCCTTTATATTAGCTCTCTTAGCAACTTCCTTGATCGTCGCCACAATGCGGCCAATATCCTGTTCGGAATCAACTTTCGTGAAATCCTTAGTATTTTCCGCCCGTCCGTAAGTTACCAGCCGCGGTGTGCGATTGGCCCCAGCTTCCAACTCCACCATTTTAATGCTGGCGGTGCCAATATCAACTCCCAAGTAGGATTTTTTTCTGCCCCATGAACTAAAAAAACTCATAAACGATTCGCAAATTTTTGTTTATAATTGATACCATTAAGCTTTATTATGAAACTTATCAACCAATATATTATAGCACAAAATAGTTTGTTAGTGAAGCTCTATAACGCCACCCCCGCCCAAGGTGGGCAGGCCGCGCTAAGTGGGGCAGGCCGCGTCCCGCCCCTTTTATACATCGTCTAGAGCATTCGGCAAGGGCTTTGTAAACCCCGTTACACCCCGTCCTGAAGGACGGGGCATTTTGGGGGAAGATTTTTAATTTCCCATTCACTCTGTTAGAAGTCTCCACCGGTGGTGGAGTATCCCGATAGCCATTGGGATTACTTCTAACGGGGCATTCTGGGTGTAACGGGGTAAACTATGGTATGTTAAACAGCCAAGCCGGCAAGGTGCGCAACAAATTGGCAAAGCCCGGCGGAGTGTTAACAATTATTCGGCCATCCATAATCACTTTTTCCGCTGGTTCATTATTGGCGCTATAAGTCCTTTGCCAGTTAATTTTCTTAGCAATCAATGGCCCATAAATATTTAACTGCCCGCTGCCGCTACCGGTGTCAAACATTCCGCCGCCCGACTGGTCGCCAGCGACATAAATCGCGCCGACGGTGCGGGCGACACTGCTGGCAACCGTAACGCTCCCCCGCACCAGCCAACCAACCGAGGCGATATTGCTAATACTGCCTTGATACGGCCCGGCCTCATAACTTGAATCAGCGTTAAAGGTTAAATTTCCGTCCACAATTATAAGACCCGCTCCGCCCTGACTCCCCGAACCATTTTTAAATGTAATCGGCTCGTCAATATCTAAATTACCTTTAAAATAATAAACTCGCCGGTTTAGACGATCATTGCCGCCTTGATTTAGGCTGTCACTGGCCGCCGTCGTCTGCCCGAGAGAACCCCAGACCTTAACGGTGTAACCGTAAATGTCAGTATCCCCGTTGGCTACCAGCGAACCGTTGGCTTTATGAATTAAACTGTAATAATCAAAGGTTCCATCCTGCGGCCGGTCGGATGTGGAAATAGTGGGATAAGGCACTGCCCCAAAATTTGGCCTGATGTAATCCACTTGCGGCGCGATAAAATTCTCTATTACTTTTAATTGCGTGTTGGTGCCGCCGCCTAAAATTAAATACTGGCTGTTAAAACTTCCACTGGGCGGACTATGCTCGGCCCGCACATTGCCGCTGGAATAAATATCACCGTTTTGCGTGGCCAAATAAGGCCGATTGCAAGAAGTTACTAAATTATAAGTTATTTGATAACCGGTTTTTCTACAGCCGCCAACTTTAAAAGTTAATGTATTGTCGGCGGCCGGCAATAAACCGCTCAATGGAACGGCCGGACTAAATTCACCATTGTCCAAGCTGCCGCTATATTTAGCTTCAGCGGCCGCATTGGCTTGCACTGACGGATTCTTGGTTTTGGGGTTCCCGCACATACCCTGAAATATGACCTGCGGCGGTAATATTGAATTATCAATTGAACCCTGGTCAATTGTCATATTTATAACTTCATTGTCGTTGGCCGTACCAAAACCGCTCGTGGGAAACTGCTTAATATCAGTGTGGTCAATCGCAAAAGTGCTGGAATCGCCGCCAACCACGGCATCGTAGCCATCAGACACCACCACTACTAAATATAAATTAGTCGCCGCTGGCACACAGCTCGTGTCCCAAACATAAGAGCAATTCCAGCCGCTGCTGTTGGCGACGCCGCTGCAATTACCGCTGGTCGTAAGCGGCAGGCTGTTAACTTTTGTGGCTCCGACCAGACTATTAGGGCTGGTATTGTAATAGAGGTCAAAGGTTAATGCTTGGTCATTATTATTATCGCTAGCTTGCCAACTTACGGTAGCTTGTTTATTCACTGTCGTAGGATTGATTCCACCGCTGGTTGTCTGCGGCACATTATTAACAGTAAAACTCCGAATCGGACTTCTAATCGGCCGCTCCGGGTAAGTTGGTTGCCCAGTGGGCGTATCGTCAGCCCACACTTGCCACCAATATTCAGTGCCGGGGGTTAATACTTTGCTCTGCGGCGGGCCATAGGAAATAAATTGACTGCCGCCGATTACGGTAATTGAACCGTCATAATCAGCCGGATCATTAATGGTGGCGTCAGGCGAAATAAATACTTTATAAGTGACACTGTCAGAATCACCGCCGTACCAAGAAAAAACCGGCGTTACCGAAACGTAACCGCCGTCGGCTGGCGCTGGATTATAAGGAATTTGCGGCGGCGGATTAATGATAATAGTGTAATTATAGGTTGTAACTCCGCTATTATTTCCGGCCCCGTCGCAAGCAATCACTTTCAGAGTCGTGGTGGTGGAAATATTAGTCGGGTTAGTGAAAGCCGGTGAGGCGCAAGTGGGGTCGCTGGGCGGCGTGGGCGCGGAAGTATAACGCACTGTCACGGTAGTGGTGGGAGAACCAGCGTCAGTGGCACTGCAGGAAACACTTTGGGCTGAACTGTATGTGCCGGTACCGGGGTTGCAGGTCGGGGCGTTAGGCGCGGTCTTGTCCACCACCACATTGGCTGACACCGGACTGACAGCAGACAATCGGCCCACATTATCATAAGCGTAAACTTGATATTGATAAGTGCCGCTGGCCAAAGCCGGCGCCGGCGACCAAGAGTTAGTCGCGGTACTGGGCGGAGAAGCCACTTGGAAAGCGCCGCCATTTAAAGATTGATAAACCAGGTAGCCGGCTAAACCGGATTGGGTATCAGTGGACGCGGTCCAGGTGCAAGAATGAGCGCCGGTGTTGTTGGGGTTAGGACTGCAGGCCGGTTGGCCCGGGATAGTGGGATTAGTGTTGTCGTATTGATAAGCTAACGAAGGCCCTTTGGTGGAAGAGTTATTCAATGTGTCTTTAGCCCACAAATATAAAACGTGCGAGCCAGCTGGCGATGATATCACTGTGTTATTGGTATAAACCGTACCCACGGTTTCACTGGCCGCGGCGTCCCAATTGTAGCGAGCTTGCGCAACGCCTTGCGGATCGGATACAGTCAAAGTAATGGCAGTAGCAATTGCTTGCCAACCACCAGAACCATTGGGAGTGTAGTCAAGAGTGGGGCCGGTGGAGTCAAAAGTATAAGTGTATGTCACCACCGCGCTATTATTTCCGGCCCCGTCGCAAGCCATCACTTTCAGAGTCGTGGTGGTGGAAATACTAGTCGGGTTAGTGAAAGCTGGTGAGGCGCAAGTGGGGTCGCTGGGCAACGTGGGCGCGGAAGTGTAACGCACTGTAACGGTAGTGGCGGGAGAACCAGCGTCAGTGGCACTGCAGGAAACACTTTGGGCTGAACTGTATGTGCCGGTACCGGGGTTGCAGGTCGGGGCATTAGGCGCGGTCTTGTCCACCACCACATTGGCTGACACCGGACTGACAGCAGACAATCTGCCCACATTATCATAAGCGTAAACTTGATATTGATAAGTGCCACTTGCCAAAGCGGGCGCCGGCGACCAAGAGTTAGTCGCGGTACTGGGCGGAGAAGCCACTTGGAAAGCGCCGCCATTTAAAGACTGATAAACCAGGTAACCGGCTAAACCGGATTGAGTATCAGTGGACGCGGTCCAGGTGCAAGAATGAGCGCCGGTGTTGTTGGGGTTAGGACTGCAGGCCGGCTGGCCCGGGATAGTGGGATTAGTGTTGTCGTATTGATAAGCTAACGAAGGCCCTTTGGTGGAAGAGTTATTCAATGTGTCTTTAGCCCACAAATATAAAGTGTGCGAACCAGCTGGCGATGATATCACTGTGTTATTGGTATAAACCGTACCCACGGTTTCACTGGCCGCGGCGTCCCAATTGTAGCGAGCTTGCGCAACGCCTTGCGGGTCAGTAACCGACAAAGTAATGCTGGTAGCGCTGGCTTGCCAACCACCAGAGCCATTGGGGGTGTAGTCAAGAGTGGGGCCAGTGGAATCAAACTGATAAGTATAAGTTGTCACGGCGCTAAAGTTGGCAGCAGCATCGCAAGCAATCACTTTCAGAGTCGTGGTGGTGGAAATACTAGTCGGGTTAGTAAAGGCCGGTGAGGCGCAAGTGGGGTCGCTGGGCAACGTGGGCGCGGAAGTGTAACGCACTGTAACGGTAGTGGCGGGAGAACCAGCGTCAGTGGCACTGCAGGAAACACTTTGGGCTGAACTGTATGTGCCGGTACCGGGGTTGCAGGTCGGGGCATTAGGCGCGGTCTTGTCCACCACCACATTGGCTGACACCGGACTGACAGCAGACAATCTGCCCACATTATCATAAGCGTAAACTTGATATTGATAAGTGCCACTTGCCAAAGCGGGCGCCGGCGACCAAGAGTTAGTCGCGGTACTGGGCGGAGAAGCCACTTGGAAAGCGCCGCCATTTAAAGACTGATAAACCAGGTAACCGGCTAAACCGGATTGAGTATCAGTGGACGCGGTCCAGGTGCAAGAATGAGCGCCGGTGTTGTTAGGGTTGGGCGTGCAGGTCGGCTGACCTGGCGCTGTCGGATTAGTGTTGTCGTATTGATAAGCTAGCGAAGGCCCTTTGGTGGAAGAGTTATTAAGGTTGTCTTTAGCCCACAGGTACAAGGTGTGCGAACCAGCTGGCGATGATATCACTGTGTTATTGGTATAAACCGTACCCACGGTTTCACTGGCCGCGGCGTCCCAATTGTAGCGAGCGGAAGAAACACCTTGCGGGTCAGTAACCGACAAAGTAATGCTGGTAGCGCTGGCTTGCCAACCACCCGAACCATTGGGAGTGTAGTCAAGAGTGGGGCCGGTGGAGTCAGCTGTGATAATGACTACTACTGGATCAGAGGCAGTTGACTGATGTCCGGCTTCGTCATAAGCATAAACGCGAATGGTAAATGTCCCGGCGCTCGCCCAAGTATGACTAGCCGCTACCTCTGTGCCCGACGCCACTGTGCCGCTAGCTGGCACTCTGGTATCAACTGAGCCATCGCCCCAACTATAAATATAATAAATTGGGTCATTTTCCGGGTCATCGGCGCGCGCGTACAACTCGCAAGACGTATTTACTAATCCGGAATAACCAACACACGATGGCGTTTGCGCCGACGCGTTATTAACCCAGCCAACTATTCCTAAACCAACAGCCGCCCCAATTAATACCAATTTTTTCTTATAATCATTCATATTTATTTAATAGGCGGGTCAAAAAATTTTTGATATTCTACGCGGCTGGCGTTTATTTCTTTTAAATCGCGCATATCAACTAAAGATAGCACTGATACGGTTTGGCCGGCCTGTATTTTTGAAAACTCAACCGGGACTCTTTTTATAACTTGTCCGCCATTTTGCAAAATTTCATCCAGCTCTCTGGTTATAAAATTAGGAACCTGAATCTCAATAATGGCCGTGGTCGGGCCGACTATTACTTTTATATTCTCCTTATCCGACCCATCAAGCCTAGCGGTTCTAAAATCAAAACCTTGGCCTTTTATAAAAATCACCTCACCGGTTCGCAGGTAAACTGGCTTATGTAAAGCAACCGGCTGCTCAACTCTGGGGGGCACATAAGAAATGTCGGCTTCACCCACGTAAACATAAAAAAATTTGGTTGCTAATAGGCCCGCAACTATTAACACCAAACCGAATATTACTAATATAACTTGGCGGTTTTTTAAATAAATCCTAACTTTCACATTCCCTTAATATTACCTAAGGTTAGGTTTGGCCGGCTCTTTATTATTCACGGTGAATGTCCAGCTTGAATCATCTGTAATATTATTGGCATTATCAGTACAAGCCAGACGAACGATATGAGAGCCATTAGCCAGTAATTTAGTAGTATTATCAACCTGAAATTGAGTAACTTGACCAAATGTCTGCATCAGTTGATTATCAAGATAAACCAAACAATTTTGTATGCCGGCCAGACTGTTAATGGTTGCCTTAAAACTGGGGCGCAGCAAATTGGTTATGCCGGTGCCGCTCACCCATTCTAACTGCCCGGTTGTTAATGATTTAGTAAAAATATATTTATTGGGAAATTGAACACCGGTGGTATCATTCACTACTTTTATTGCTCCACTTTCAGTGCCATAGCGTCCGGAATTATCAACCACATGAATTCCGTACCAATAAATTCCTCCGGCGGGATTATTACTAACTCCAGTTGTGGCTGGGTTGATAATAACTGACCAAGAACCGGGACTGCCGCCATTATCCGGCGCGCGCCAAACTTCATAGTGGTTAACCCCGGAATTAACAGCGCCGCCAGTATCAGAGCCAGCAAAGGTGATGGTTACACTGCCATTGGTTGTACGCGGCTGAACATCAAAACTATTAACCGTTGGGTTAGCGTTATCAGTTTCACCGCAGGATTGACTTAGCGTTTGCGTATCCGCGGGTGAGGTCGTATTATAATAAGTTCGGGTTATGGTCCGGTTTTGCGCGCCAGTGCGGGTATAAGTTGATTGATTCCACGCGCCAAAACTGCCGCATACTCCCCAAGCGCTGTAATCATAATGAACATAAGCTGTAACTGCGCAAGAACCAGGGTTGCCAGCGTTGTCAGTAACATTAAAGGTATAAGCCCCCGAACCAGTGACGGTTTGATTAGATGGATTCCCTGTACAACCAGCGCCGCCAGTATCAGAGCAAACTGCCGAGGCTACGGTGCCGTTGGTACCGCCTAAAGAAGCGGTGCAAGTGGGCGGGGTAATATCCTTGACACCCCAGGGCTGACTAGGATTTTCAGTAGAATAAAGATTCACATTATTAACAGCATGAATACCATAATAATATTTACCTCCTGATGCGGGAGTATCTAACGAGGGTGAAGTGGCATTATTATTAATTATTAACCAGACGCCCGGCGCGCCGCTAGAATCCGGCGCCCGCCAAATTTCATAACGCGCCAACCCACTTTCATTATCAACCGCGTTAGTCCAAGACAATGAAAATGAATTATTAGTAAAGGCCGGCGTGACGGTTAGAGTAACTTGGCTGGGCGGAGTGGTGTCAATGTAATAGCTAACTAAACCGGACGCACCATTATTATTGACATTGTCCACACCATAAGCCGAAGCTGTCTGGCCGCCAGAACCGACCGCTTGATTATTGCAGATAAAAGTAATATTGCCAGTGGTGCTGGGTGTAAAAGTGTAAGCCGCGCTTGTGGTACAACGGGAATAATATCCCAACAAACCTGATTGGCTGTCCGACATGCTGCCGCTGATAGTAACACTGCCGGTAGTCCAACTGACGGGAGCTGCCGACAGACTAGGGGTGGATGGCCCTTGATTGTCATATTGATAAAGGCCGATCGGGCCAGCAGTATTAGTTTGGTTAACGCTGTCTTGGGCCCAGGTGTAAAGATAATGACTGCCAACGGGCGATGAAATAACCGCACCATTAGTGTACACCGTGCCAGTCGACGGGCCGGCGGCGTTATCCCAATTGTAACGGGCCGAAGTTATACCGTTGGCTGATGAAACTCCCAAGGTGACTGAAGTGACCGCTGCTTTCCAACCGCTGGACGATGTCGGCGTAAAACTGAAACTTATCGGATTGGTGCCGGAAATATTATAATTATAAGTTTTTAAGCTGCTGGCGTTGCCGGCAGAATCGCAAGTTATAATTTTGACAGTGGTATCAGAATAGTAAGTCGTGGAATTAACAAAGTTAGCTGAAGCGCAAGTCGGATTAGTGCCATTAACGGTGTGACGGGTGGCGACGCTAGTCTGGGGCGAACCTTGATCAGCCCCAGCCGAACAATTAACCGTCACACTGGGAGAATATGAGCCACTGCCCGGACTGCAGCTTGCTTGGTTGGGGGCCGTGGTATCTTTAGTTCCTTTTTGCGCCGAACTTTCCGTGGAATATAAATTAACATTGTTAACCGCGTGCACCCCATACCAATAAATACCAGTGGTTGGATTATCAGTGGCGCTAGTGGCTGTACCGACATTGCTCACCAGGCTCCAAGTGCCGGGCGTACCGCCGCTGTCAGGCGCTCGCCATAATTCATAGTGTTTAATACCACTTTCATTATCAACCGCGTTAGTCCAAGACAATGAAAATGAATTATTAGTAAAGGCCGGCGTGACGGTTAGAGTAACTTGGCTGGGGACTGTGGTGTCAATATAATAGCTAACTGAACCGGACGCACCAGCATTACTGACATTGTCCACGCCATAAGCCGAAGCTGTCTGGCCGCCAGAACCGACCGCTTGATTACTGCAGATAAAAGTAATATTGCCGGTACTGGCGGTAAAAGTGTAAGCCGCGCTTGAAGTGCAACGGGAATAATATCCCAACAAACCTGATTGGCTGTCAGATAGGCTGCCGCTGATTGTAACACTTCCGGTAGTCCAACTGGCGGGAACTGCCGTAAGTGTGGAAATGGCTGGTCCGGTTGTATCAACATTATTTGGCGGGCTGGTACAAGTTGTGGAATTACCCGCATTATCACTAATTCCCACATTACAAGTGGAACCATTAGTTGAACCGGTGGTGCAAGAGCCGCCGGAAGTGGCAATACCGCTGCCACCTAAATCAGTCGAGCCCGATAAAATAAAGCTTTGCGTTCCACTCGCCTTCCAGGGTGACGATGATGGCGACCAACTACCGCAAGCAGGCTGAATTAAATCAATAATTACTTTAATCGGCGCGCTTTCAGTGCCATAGCGTCCGGAATTATCAACCACATGAATTCCGTACCAGTAAGTGCCCTGTGTTGGCGGGTCAATATAACCAGAAGTAGCAGGATTTTTAATTGCTGACCAGACGCCCGGCGCGCCGCCAGAATCCGGCGCTCGCCAAACTTCATAGTGGTTAACCCCGGAATTAACAGTGCCGCCAGTATCAGAGCCAGCAAAGGTGATGGTTACACTGCCATTGGTGGTACGCGGCTGAACATCAAAACTATTAACCGTTGGGCTGGCGTTATCAGTTTCACCGCAGGATTGACTTAGCGTTTGCGTATCCGCGGGTGAGGTCGTATTATAATAAGTTCGGGTTATGGTTCTGCTTTGCGCGCCCGTGCGGGTATAAGTTGATTGATTCCACGCGCCAAAACTGCCGCATACTCCCCAGGCGCTGTAGTCGTAATGAACATAAGCTGTAACTGCGCAAGAACCAGGGTTGCCAGCGTTGTCAGTAACATTAAAGGTATAAGCTCCCGAACCAGTGACGGTTTGATTAGGCGGGTTGCTCACGCAACCAGCGCCGCCAGTATCAGAGCAAACTGCCGAGGCTACGGTGCCGTTAGTACCGCCTAAAGAGGCAGTACAGATGGGGGCGATGTTATCAACTAACCAAGGATAATGAGTGCATGGACCGCTAACACCTAAATTTAGGCCACAGACAGTAAAGGTATGACTGCCGGCAGTTAAACCGCTAAATGAACGCCACGTAGTCGTCAAAGTTTGATACGAACCACTATCCAAAAAGGTACCATAAGATGTGGCGTTAGTGGCCGGATCCCAAACAAAATTGGCGCTAGTGCTGTTGGTGGGATTAGCTGGATATGAAGTCAAGTTTACTCGTCCGGGCGGAGGTGATACAACGACTTGTGTATTTGAATCTGAAGTACAATGTTGCGCGTTATCACAAGAAGTTATACTTAATGTATAAGTGCCAGCAGCGCTAAATTTATAATAACCCTTAACAGTTAACGCACCTGTAGCACTAGTATTTCCCGTATCGCAAATACCTACGTTTACTGTTCCTAAAGTCGAGCCTCCTGTTATATTACAATTTGGAGCATAAAAATAATAAGTAGCGGGCGAGGCACTTATGCTCGCGCGCACTGGATCTCCTTCTGGGTCTTGCGTGCTAATTGTCCAAGTAATCTCGCAGTCTAAATTAGTTGTACAAGGATTAGGACTTACAGCGGCCTTAACAAACATTCTTGGCCAATAAAAACCAATAGCCAACAGTCCAACAAACAAAAAAACCCACCACGGCTTAAAACCTACCGGGTGAGTAGTTGCAGATTGACTATTAGGCAATGATGATTTTTGATTTTGCTTGGAAACGGTATTAGCGTAAGCCATTTTTTATAGCTAAACCATTAAAATAAGTATATCTATTATAACATACTTTTTAATTTTTAGCAAACAAAAATTTTCGGGGGCTACCTGATAGTGCACAACTGTTCGCCAGCGTTGGGTATTATATAAAACCTTAAAGCTTCACCTTACATTTATAATCATTGGATACTCCGCCGAGGCATGGCCCGAGCCATCTTGAACAATCACGTAGACCCGTTTTTCGCCGCTTTGGTCAAACTTAAAATTTGGTGTAACTTTATTGCCCGACTCAGTCTTAATCGGCGGAATTATTTCCTTTTTTGTAGTTTTATCGTAAAAATAAAATTCCACCGGGTCGCCTTCCGGATCCACCGCTGACAAAACTGGCCCGGTGCATTTTTGTCCGACTTGGCATTCGCCGGCGATCTTTTTCCCCCATTCTTCCCTGGCAACCGCGATAAATGGCGTGGGGGCTAAATTTTGATCAGGCAACAGGGCAGCGATAACTACAATTCCAACCAAGGCGAGCAAAGCCAAAATTAAAGTACCACCAATAGTGGAAACGGTGCGAGGCGACCTAGGCGTATTTGCTTCCATATTTTTATACTTAAATATAATCTGTATTAAGTATACCGCAAGCCAGATAAAAATGACAATCGGACAAATTTAGGACTTACGCGTTTGAGCCAAGTTCGAGGCAAAACCGAGCATTTGAGCAAGCCGTAGTAAAACTACGGTGAGCGAAAAGCCGAGGTTTTAACGAAGAAATTGGCCAAAGCCGCTTGAGGGGTCGGGCTGCGCCCGCCCCTAAAGCGGCAAGCGCGTAAGTCCTAACTGAAAATCAGACAAAAAAAGGGGCTCGCGACTTTTTGAGTCGAGCAAGCCCTTTGCGGTTAGGTTTTAAACCCCATATCTCTATCTGTTTGCCGCATTGCTTCGATTGGGTCCATTCCTTGAGCGAGGATACGGATTGAATCCAGATTAGGCAGTACGGCCGCGGTGCGGTAATAAAGGGCCGCCACGATACGCACCATCGACGACGCGCCCACGCCAGGTTCAAGCGAACTCTCAAACACGACGATGGGTGGAATCTCGTCGCTGAAAGAACGCGCGAGATTGACATCGTAAGTCGAAGTCACGCCGGATGGAACTAGGCGAACACGCGGCATCGTTCCGAGACGGTAGCGGAGGTCGTTGTGGTTTATGGCCTCGCGTAATTCGACACTCAAGGTGAGTTGGTAGTGGAGCAGGCTTGGTATTTGGATGACTGCTTCCACGTCAATTTCTTGATCGGGAAACAGCACGCCAAGGTCTTTGGTCACCTTCACTCGTAAATCATCGCGGACATAAAACGCATGCGCGCGTTCCGTGATGAGATAGTCGGATTCTCTGCCGTCAAACTGCGTGAGCAGGTGGACACGAACCGTCTTGGCAATATCGCGCAGTGGGTACAACAATGGAACCAGTCCCGACAGGATGCAATCGCCCATCCGGTATCTGTTTCCTTGACCAGCATCGGGAGCAGTCAACGGCGGTACTATCAGTCGCCCCTCTGGAGCGGCACCATCTTGAAGAATTACGATGCCGGGAAATGCGCGATATTGTTCTTCTACCACTTCCTTGCCCGCTGGATAAGCGTTGTCAATTATGACATCACAACTTTTTCTCCAGCTAAGCTGACTAACGCCTTGAAAGCGAACCTGTCCTCTGGCGTTCAGCTGGCGGACAATTTCACTCTCGCCCCCCGTGTGATTGGGAACCTGCACGAAAAGCTGTTTGGGTAGAGCGCATTGAAACTGCGGCAAAAACTGTCTCCGATTTAGAAGGGTTTCGAGCGTGCGGTCAGGCAACACGACGCCAACCTCTAATTTAATGTCGTTGGTTCTTTGGATCGCTGCGGCGATACGAGAACCAAGCAATCCGGCAACACCACGGATGCCAACTCGAATTTTACTTTCTTTCATTGTTTTTATCCTTTCTGAAATTTTTGATTTTTAAAGAGCAAGACTTCTGCTAACGAACTTTTCGTTAGCAGAAAACTACTCTCGAGAATTCATCAATTTGTAAGGAGCAAAAAACAAAATCGGCTCTCTTTACAGAAAGCCGATTGGAAGCGCTGGGGGTTGATTCTTTAGTAGTGTCTTATCGGTACTCCAAATCCCAAATCAGCTTTCTGAAAGAAAGCACGACAAAGCTAAAGAAATAAATCTTTGCGCTTTGGATTTTGAGTGGTAGTTTAGCCATATAATCGTTGACGTGACACTTTTGGGAAACGAAGGCGGACGGTTTAGGAACTTCGTTCAAAACAAGTTTACGCTAAATTCAGCATACGCGACCAGACAAAACTTGTCAATTTTGTGTATTAGTCAAATACATTTTGCAGTCCTGTGGATTATTATTAATAATAAAGCTGACCGGCGTTTTAAGATTAAGCCCGAAATGGGGCCTCTCGGTATTGTGCCAAAGCAGGTGTTTCATTAAACCG
>Ga0265296_1000180_pt1 | contig 120664 bp, 122 predicted proteins | sample MunlanPumphouse1_FD_189073 | JGI IMG/M metagenome (GOLD analysis project Ga0265296, IMG submission 189073) | Groundwater microbial communities from a municipal landfill in Southern Ontario, Canada - Pumphouse #1 | ecosystem: Environmental > Aquatic > Deep subsurface > Groundwater | place...
TATATCCTGTAGTACAACCAGTCGTACACGCTGACTGTGTAAGGTATGCTCCTCCAGTGATTGGAGTACTGCAATTATTGGTACAACTATATCCTGTAGGATTAGGAACAATAGAAACCCCGGAAAAATCAACCCAGCCGATAACATTCCCGCCCCATGCATATCCGGAACCTTGACCGGTCGTAAGATTAAAGATTACACCATAGGAAATACCTCCTAAAACTCCGCCATTTGTACCTTTAAAAGTCATCACACCATCTGCCCACTCTGTGCTTTCAGTATCATTTGGATTTTGAAGAGATATCATCCTGGCTTTACCAGTCATTACTTTAGTTGTTGGATCAATCTTTGCCAAACCAGCGCTAAAATCCAACCAACCATACGCGGGAGACCAGGCATAACCGCTTAAATTGCCGCTAGTATTATATTGGACACCCCCGCCATTAGCATTAGGTCCTGAAAAATATATTGGATAATTCAGATTATCCGGAGTTATTATCGCTGTTCCAGAAACAAGATTAGTAGAAGGAATCTGAGCCTGCATCTTTGGTGTCAGAGACAAAAAGAATGCAAAAGAAATAAAAGCTATCATAACTAGGAGAAATGAAACTGTGTGATTTTTTTTTATATTCATATATCTATTGATTAAGAGAATTTAATATTTCTGCTCTCTCTGCTTCTGTCAAAGGTTCACTTTCTGTGACCCCAGTATTCAGCCCTTTTAAAATTTTATTTCTTTCTGTATTAGTAATAGGTTTTGCTTCTATACCGGCATTTAGCTCGTTTAAAATTTTCATTCTTTCCGCATCCGTCAAACCAGTCGGCTGAACTTGATCCTTTTTATTTAATTTAAAATAGAAAAAAATAGAAACCGCAAGCAAAACGATTATTATTAAAATAATGACTAAAATACGAATTTTCTTTTTATTATAAATCATATTCCTATTATACCCTTCGACCAAGCTCAGGGCAAGCAACAATTCTCGAAATCTTGTGTGGATAACTTAGATATGCTATACTCGTCTTAGCGAAGTCCTGTCAGAACAGGGCTTTTATTTTTAGAAATTTAATAAGAAAATATCATGTTGGATATAAAAACATTTAGGTCAGCGTTAGAACAATTGGAACAGGAAAGAAAAATTCCAAAGGAAAAAATATTAGATGCCATAGAGCAAGCCATGGCGGCCGCCTATAAAAAAGATTACGGAAAAAAGGGACAAATTATTCGCTCTAAGTTTGACCTGGAAACCGGCAAGGTAGATTTCTTCCAAGTAAAAATCGTAGTTGACGAAACTATTGCTCGGATAGAAGAGGAACCCCACCCGCTCCCTCCCCTTAGTAAGGGGAGGGCTGGGGAGGGGTCGGAGGAGGAGAAAGGAGGGGGTGAATATTCGATTAAAGAAGGTGATGAAAGAGTGCGTTTTAATTCTGAACATCACATAATGCTGGAAGATGCAAAAAAAATCAAAAAAGGAGTACAACTTAATGACGAAGTAATTTTCCCATTGGAACAAAAAGATGACTATGGACGAATCGCAGCCCAAACTGCAAAACAAGTTATTATTCAAAGAATTCGCGAGGCAGAACGCACATCTATCATAGACGAATATGGAACAAAAGAGGGAGAAATAATTTCTGGCATTGTCCAAAAAATTGAACGCGGAAATGTCTACATTGATTTCAGCCGCGCAACGGGAATATTGCCTATGGAAGAACAAATCCCCGGAGAGTTTTTCCAAAGAGGACAGCGGATCCGCGCTTATTTATATTCAGTTGAGGATACCCTAAGAGGAATCAATTTGCGTCTCTCCCGCACTCATCCAAAATTCATAGAAAAACTTTTCTCCATAGAAGCGCCGGAAATTCAAAGCGGAATCGTGGAAATAAAATCCATAGCTCGCGAAGCGGGCGCTCGTTCTAAAATTGCAGTATATTCAAATGATGAGCATATTGATCCGGTTGGTTCCTGCGTCGGACAAAAAGGGACGCGCGTAAATACAATTACCCAGGAGCTTTCAGGAGAAAAAATCGATATAATCCCTTGGTCAGAAGACCCGAAACAATTTGTTTCTAATTCTCTTTCTCCGGCAAAAGTTCTTTCCATTGAAATAGATGAAAAAGAACACAAAGCTGTCGTGGAAGTTTCTGACGACCAACTCTCTCTTGCTATTGGCAAGGGCGGGCAAAATGTCCGGCTTGCCGCAAAACTCACCGGTTGGAGAATAGATATAAAGGGCGATGGCAAAGAAGTCGCTTCTACTGACGGCGAAAAAGTGGAAGTGAAAGAAGATTAAAAATAAAAAACTTACTTATGTAGACAATTGAGTTCCCAAACTAAAGGGTATTTGAGTTTGAGTATCTTTTTTAGGTAAAATATTTTCTTTCTGAAATAATACAGGTTTACTATTATATTTTTTTATTCTTTCTATTATTATCCTGTAATAATCCTTATTTATTTCAAATCCAACATATTGTCTTTCATTTGCCAAACAAGCGATAGCTGTTGTACCAGTTCCCATGAATGGATCCAAAACTATTCCTCCCTTATGGCAACTGGCTTTTACCATTCGTTCAATTATTTCCAATGGTTTTTGTGTGGGATGTTTTTCTCTTTCTGGACTTTGTGCATGTATTCTAGAGGTACTCCATATATCTTTTGGATTATATCCCATTTCTAGCCATTTTTTTCCAACAAAAATTGACCTAGTTCTTGCTTTTTTTGTTTCTTCGTCATAAGGAATTCTTATGCTATCTATATCAAAATGATAATCATTATTTTTTACAAAAAAACCTATATTATCATGAACTGAAGAAAATTTTCTGGTAGAACCGCCCATGCTAGGAACTCGTCTATCCCAAATAACTTCATTAACCATTCTTAATTTCTTTTTTAAATAAACAAAAATCTCTGGAGAATATTGCCAACTCAAAAAAATATAAAAACTGCCATTTTTTTTTAATTTTGGTAAAACTGCATCAATCCATTTATATGTCCATATTAAATAATCCTCTGATGATTTTTGGTCTGAATCATTGCCATAATCTTTTCCTAAACAATATGGGGGGTCAGTCAATATTAAATCAACAGAATTATCTTCTATTTTGTTTATCCCTAATAAAACATCTTCATTAAAAATTTTGTTCATAATTTATTTTAAAATAATACTTTTTGATTCTTTTTTAAGCATTTTTAAAAATTCTCCTCGTGTTCTGTAAATTTTATCATGCCTATAAGTAGCCTGAATTTTATCATTTCTTGGATTTACATAAATTGGCAAAAATTGTGGTGAAAAAATTTCCAAATAATCTTTCACAAAAGTAATTTTTATATTTTCAAATTTTATGCCAAAACAAGCATAAATCAAAGTGTAATCTTTATTAACACTGTATTGAAAATAAAGTTTTTCCACGGCTGAAATATCATTTTTGTTTTCTTTCCCTTCTATATTGTGGATTTTTACGTTAACAAAATAACTTCTACCCTTAAAAATTATTTCACAATCATGCAAGGAAGTATCAGGAAAATTAAAGTTAACATCATCAACTCCAAGTTTCTTGGCATTATATTTTGTTTGCTGTGTAATAACTTGTTCAACTAACCAACTTACAGATCTAGTATGTGCTTTTAATCCATAGGGTAAAATTTTGCTATCTGTAACATTAAAACTTGGTAATATAGTCAAAAGTTTTATGTAGAGATTTTTTACAAACTCCAAATCTTTTTCAATATTCTTTATTTCATTCTTCATATAATAAAGTATACCATAAAATCCTCTTTTTTAAAAAAGGTTTTACTTTTGAATATAAACAGTTTTTTTATATTTTTAAATAAACAATGCTACTAAAGCCAAAGAAAGCGTACCAAGCAATTTAACTAAAACATGCAGAGATGGTCCGACAGTATCCTTGAATGGATCGCCTACTGTGTCGCCAGTAACTGCCGCTTTGTGAGCCTCACTGCCTTTACCACCCAAATTTCCAAGTTCAATATATTTTTTTGCATTATCCCAGGCTCCGCCGGCATTGTTCATAATAGTAGCCAAAAGAATACCGGCAATTGTTCCAACCATAATGAAACCGGCCAATGCTTCTGCTTTCATAAAGACACCGATAAGAATTGGAATTGCGACAGCTAGTACTCCCGGAAGAACCATTTCTTTCAAAGCCGCTTTTGTTGTTATGTCAACGCAAGTCGCATAATCCGGCTTGCTGGTTCCGGCCATCAAGCCGGGGTCAGCTTTAAATTGGCGCCTGACTTCTTCAACAATTTTTCCAGCCGCTTTGCCGACTGCCCTCATCGTAATGCCGGAAAAGAAAAAGATTAACATTGCTCCCGCCAGCGAGGCAACGAAAACTTTTACTTTTGCCAAATCAACAATTTGTATTCCGGCTTCTGTTAAGAATGCTGAAAATAAAAGAAAAGCCGCCAAAGCTGCGCTACCCATGGCATACCCTTTTGTCAAAGCTTTAGTTGTATTGCCTGCGGCATCAAGCTTGTCTGTTCTTTCGCGAACTTCTTTTGAAGCGCCAGACATCTCCGCAATTCCGCCAGCATTGTCGGTAATTGGTCCGAAGGTATCCATTGCTAAAATATAAGCGGCGGTGGACAACATTCCCATGGTGGCAACCGCTGTTCCGTAAATTCCTCCATGCGCAAAACCAGTCATATCACCTAATTTAAATGAAGCAAGCAACGCAGCTCCTATGGTAACTACTGTTGCCGCAGTGCATTCAAAACCCACGGAAAGCCCGGCAATAATATTTGTCGCGTGCCCGGTCAAAGAAGCATTCGCAATATCTTTAACCGGTCTATATTTATATTCCGTATAATATTGAGTAACAAACACGAAAACAATGCTTGCTATAATGCCGACTAAGCCTGCAAAAAAGAATAAAATATTATGCAACATGTGCATTGCTACAAAATAGAAAGCAACTGTAACTAATCCGCAAGTCACAAAATACCCTTTGTTTAGGGCTTTTAACGGCTCATCTGTTTCTTTTGCCTTAGCTGACAAAACTCCAACCATTGCCGCAAGCAATCCAAAACCTCTAATGACTAAAGGAAAAATAATACCGTTAATTCCCAAATACGGAAAAAGAGCAACTCCTAAAATCATAGCTCCGATATTTTCCGCCGCAGTTGATTCAAAAAGATCCGCTCCTCTGCCGGCGCAATCTCCGACATTGTCTCCAACCAAATCAGCAATAACTGCCGGATTTCTCGGATCATCTTCTGGAATTCCCGCTTCAACTTTTCCGACAAGGTCCGCTCCAACATCAGCGGCTTTTGTATAAATTCCTCCTCCGAGCTGAGCAAACAATGCCACTAAGCTGGCTCCAAATCCGAAACCAACCAATAACATTGGAATTTGAACAGCAGTATATCCCAAAGCGCTATAAATAAAATAAAGGCCAGTGATGCCGATCAAACTCATGGCAACTATTGTAATACCAGAAACTGCTCCAGCTCTTAAGGCAATAGTCAGCGCTTTGCTGAAACTAGTTTGAGCCGCAGAAGCTGTTCGAATATTTGAACGGACAGAAATCCACATGCCAACAAGCCCGGAAAGACAAGAACAAAAAGCGCCTAAAAGAAAAGCTATGCTTACCTGAAGACCTTCTATTGCCTTTCCACTAAAAGCATAAATACAAAAAAGAACTATTCCTAAAACAATCGCCATTATTGAAATTGTCTTATATTGTCTTTTTAAAAATGCGTTAGCGCCTTTTTTTATTGCTTCATAAATTTCCTGCATTTTTGACGTACCCATATTTTGTTTTTTAATCCAAAAAACAAGATAACCGGCAAAAACCAAAGCAATGATAGAAATGATAAACGAAATTAATAACATAAATTTTTTTAAATTAACCCACGCTACGGCGGGGCAAGCTAATAATAAACTAATAAAAAAAATTATAGATTTTCTTTCTATAATTTATTGATTATATATATTGACCAGAACAACTATATCAATTTAAAAGTCAAAAAGCAAATAATAAAATAGCTTTGTTTAAAATCATTTTCTTGCTATAATCAAAACAGGTCAATATTATTAGTTTTATTAATTTAATAAAAATTTATGAAAAAATATTTAGGTTTATTAATTGTTTTTGTAATGGTTTTTGTTCTAGGAACAGGAGTAAAAATATTAAAGGCAGAGGAAGGAACTTCAGGTAATAATACTGCCGGCGTTTCTTCTGACAACAAAGTGAACGATTTGAAACAAGGTTTAATAAAAGAAAAAGAACAGAAGGAAGGAAAATTAAAGGAGGTTAAAAGGAAAATGCGAACCAAGGTCGTGAACGGCTTGATTCACAGAACCGAGAACCTATCAAATATTACCAATAGAATAAAAACAAGAATTGAGAAATTAAAGGCCCTGTCCGTTAATACTTCTAAAGCGGAAGAATTGATAGTGAAAGCGGAAGAAAGTATCACCTTGGCAAAAACAAATATAATAAAAGTTCAAACTTCAATAGAAAATGGAGATACTCTGGAAGTGATTAAAACAAATATCGTTGCGGTCAAAGATGCGCTGAAACAAGCGCACACTTATCTAAGCCAAGCAGTCCAGGAATTAAAAATGAAAATGGCAGAAAAAAAGACCGACACTACCCCGACAACAGAAACAGCTCAATAAAAATTATTAATAACTAAAAAAATATCATGGATCCCGTTAGAAATTTACAAAACGGGATAAAATTATAAAAATAACAAAATTACCTATCTTTATGTATCTATAGATAATGTACGGATAGTATAATTTCTAACGGGATGGAAATAAATAACGAAGTACCAAAACAAAAATCAAATGGAGCCCTCATCGGCTCAATAATTATTATCATCATCTTGATCATCGGTGGAATTTATCTAGCGCAAAATAAAATAAAAGAAGCCAAAGAACAAGAAAAAATTAACGCAGAGCAAGCAATAATTCCTGCAAACAATCTATCTATCTCTGATGAATTTGGCGACATAGAAAAAGATTTGAATAATAATGCGGATGTAAATTCTCTGGATCAAGGTTTGGAATAATGATAAGTCCCGTTAGAGATTAAAAAGTTTAATGGGAAGTTTACAAGAAAGATATTTCTGGTAAGTTTAATTAATCAATTAATAATAATTAAAAGAACGGAAATCTAAAGATTTCCTATCTCTAACGGGATGAAAGCAACAATAAAAAAATTGCCGAAAAGCGAGGTGGAAATCGAAGGAGAATTGGACGCGGATGTTTTTGAAACATATTTCAGTAAAGCTCTGAAAAAAATCGGGGAAAATATTGAACTGGACGGTTTTAGGAAAGGAAAAGTTCCGGAGCATGTTCTGCTTTCTAAGGTTCCAGAAATCCGCGTTTTAGAAGAAATGGCGGAAATGGCAATAGCTGAACATTATCCGAAAATTTTAGAAAATGAAAAAGTTGATGCCATAGCCCAGCCAGAAATAGGAATTACTAAACTGGCGCGCAAAAATCCTCTCGGTTTTAAAATCAAAACTGCCGTAATGCCGGAGATAAAACTTCCCGAATATAAAAAGATAGCAAAAAAAATCACTTCTGAAATTACAGATACAGAAAAAAACATTGTTGTGTCCGACGAAGAAGTTGAAAATACTATTATGGATATAAGAAAATCCCGCGCGCCAAAAAAATCTATGGCAGATGTGGTAAAAGAACCTCTCCCCAACCCTCTCCTTAATAAGGAGAGGGAGAAGGGTGAGGTGGATTTGCCTGAATTTAATGATGATTTTGTCAAAGCGCTCGGCCCTTTTGAAAATGTGGAAGATTTCAAAATAAAATTAAAAGAAAATATAAAACTGGAAAAAGAAAATCAGGCCAGAGAAAAGAAGCGACTAAAAATTATAGAAAAAATAATAGATGATTCTGAAATTGAAATGCCGGAAATTTTGGTTGAAATTGAATTGGATAAAATTTTATACAGAATGGAATCGGACATAGCCCAAATGGGTCTCAAATTTGAAGACTATTTAAAGCATTTAAATAAAACTGTTGAAGATTTGAGAAAAGAATTCAGAAAAGATGCAGAGAAGAAAGCGAAACTCGGTCTTGTTTTAAACGAAATATCAAAGATAGAAAAAATCGTTGCCGATAAAGAACAAGTGGAAAAAGAAGTATTGATGATTTTGGAACATTATAAAGACGCCGACCCGGAAAGGGCCAAACTTCACGCCGAAAATGTCCTGACCAACGAAAAAGTTTTCCAGTTTTTGGAGAATCAAAAATAAAACCTACCACTTGGACATCGGATGTCCAAGTTTCTTATTTCTCTAAAATTTCTATTTCCTCTTTAAGCTTTTCACTTAAATCATCAAGATTTTTAAGAAAATTTTCAGTTGTGTATTCCATATTATTTTTACTCTCTTCTAAAGAGAGACGCAGGCCTTTTCTATCCGCAAACTGCATAAAAACAACCTTTTCTAAATCAAACGAACAAACATTTGGGAATGGTATTTCTTTACAAGGAATCATGCCTGAAATATTCAGTTGCTTATTGTTTTTTGTTAAAAAATTATTTGCCTTAAATAGATCACGTTCTTCTTGTTTTTCTACGCTATTTGTAGCAATAAGAAAGCGTTTATCATCAAAATAAATCTCCTTTCTATCACATAAACCACCACTTGTGATTTTATCTTTATCTTCATAAATAGCAAATTTTGGATCACCCCCAGAAACTGGATGATATATATAAAAAATCGTTTTAAAATCACTACGACCAGAATCCACTTTAATTTCGCAAATATTTTTTTTGATTGCATTCTCCATTAAAACATCGGCTAAACTATCAACTGTCAACGATTTATTTTCAATTTCCGTTCTTGTTTCAGGACTCAAGTTATAAGTTGTAGTATCCTTATTTTGAGCTTCAGTAGTGAGAGACGCTAGGGCTATTCCAGAAACCAAAAGAGCTCTTTTAATAAATTTCTTTAAAAATTCTGAACTATTCCCCTTTTCTTTATCATTTAATTTTTCTACATTTTCCATCTTTTCCATAACACTCAAATTATAACTTAATCTGCAAAAAAACACTAGACTTGTAAAAAATTAATTTTAGATATATTATAAAACTATGTCTTTAGAAAGAAAAAACAGAGATTCTCTCGAAGAACTCAATGCAAAAATTGTGCAACTAAAAGAGCTGGGGGAGGAATATAATTCAGATGAAGCTAAAAAAATGCCAGAAAAAGAAAGACAACGAATGCTCGATTTTATAAATCAAACAAAAAATGAAGTTGGAAAATTAGAAAAGGAATTGGAGAAACACAAAATCGCGGCTTAAATTATTATCAATCTAATATTTACTAAATTTATGTTAATACCAACCGTAATTGAGAAGTCCCAGTTTGGAGAAAGAGCCTACGATATTTATTCGCGCCTCTTGAAAGAACGCATAATATTTTTAGCCGGACCCATCGACGACCACACGGCAAATATTATAATCGCTCAATTTCTTTTCCTAGAATCAGAAGACGCTAAAAAAGATATCTTCTTTTATGTCAATTCCCCTGGCGGATCAGTCACTTCAACCATGGCAATCGTTGACACCATGAATCACATCCGTCCAGATGTTTCCACTTTCTGCGTAGGGCTGGCGGCGTCCGGTGCGGCGATTATCCTATCAGCCGGCAAAAAAGGGAAAAGATTTATCTTGCCAAATGCCGAAGTCATGATTCATCAGCCATTGGGCGGAGTGGAAGGCCAAGCAACAGATATTGCTATCACCGCAAAGCATATTTTGAAAACAAAAGATAATTTAAATAAACTTTTAGCAAAAAATACAGGCAAACCAATTTCTCAAATAGAAAAAGACGCGGAAAGAGATTTCTTCATGGATGCCGATGAAGCAAAAGCTTATGGAATCATTGACGAAGTCGTCCTAAAATCCAAAGCTTCTGTAAAATAAGATATCCACATATATATTATTATGTGTATAGTTATATGTATGCTATATTGTTAATACATGTTGCTTCCGCAAGGAAGTTCCGAGAAAGCCATCCGTAAGGATGGCTTTCGTTTTTTACATAAGGGTTTTAAATGATTCTTTGACTTTTCCAAAATCTTCGGTTTTTAAATCACCAACTTTTCGAACAAATCTTTTTGTGCTTATTGACCTAATTTGTGACATATTTATAATGTTTTCTTCGCCGTATTTATTTATAAAATGTATACAATATTCATCTTCTTTGGCCGTGCTAGATATCGGAGCCACTAAAACTCCCAAATTGTTAAAAACCTTTATCACCAAAACTGGTCTTTCAAAATTTTCATTTTTACCATTAATTTCCACACCAATATTTTGTCCAAGAGCTACCCACCATATTTCTCTAATTTTTGGATAAACTTTTCTTTCAGAAAAATGGACAAATACTTTAATCTTGGTCCAAGTTACAAAAATTTTTAAGATTGATTTTCTTGCTTCATCCATAAAATTATATTTTTGTAAATTATTCTTTGTTTTCGTTAATGTTCTTGAGGGAATCCGAAACATCAACAAGTATTTTCTTAATTTCTGAACTTATTGGTTTTACAGACTTAATAATTAAATTCCAACCTGTCCCAGAATCATTAAATATAAAACTTTGCCCAACATTATTTTCTAAACTAATATGATTCTTTTCTCTTAAATCATTAGGTTTATTTATGCCCCTTTTTGAATGAGATACCGCTTTCTTTGTCCAACTCGACATTTTTGTTGGATCAGCTCCATATTTTTCATAATCAGTAACAACTTTAATAACTCGTGATTTATAAGTAGCCAATGAGCCAGCACTAAAATTTTTATTTTTTGAACATACACTGTGATAAATCTGTTCAATATTTTTATGAAATTTATCTATTGAATTTTTTTCTTCGTCATTTATTTCTTTTTCAAATAACCTTAAGGCTGTCTTAAGAGAAATTCCAGTATTTCCAGCATAATTTCGATTATTAATTGCCCTATTTATAAAATCATACAATTCCTCAAATTTTTTCATAATATTTTTTGATGTTAAATCTAATAATGAACACATTCCTATCTTAGCAAATCAATATACCAAAGTCAAGAAAAATCAAAACTATCTGTGGATAACTCAGAATAGCTTATTATATATAAACATCTTAATATTTGGATAAAATAAACGAAATAAAACTTTTAATGAGGTGATTTCTGAACTATATTTCCATATAATTCAAACAAAAATTCAATTCTATCTTCTTTATCTTTGAATTTTCTGCCATAACAAGTATCTACTGCCCTATCTAGATTATTGTGAGCTTCTACTAAATCTGGTGGCATTGTGTTTGGCAATTTTTGGAAAGAAAGTACAAACAATACTATTTTAGCAATTCGTACTCGAACAGCTTTGATGTGATGTATTTCGCATAATAGACTTTCAATCTTTTCTTAAGATTTTCTAATTCACCATTGAGTATTGGATAATCATAAACTGTCTTATTATTTTCATCCTTCTCTGATGTGTTTAATTCTATTTCAATTTGATACGGACCATACGCCAATTTTTTATTGTAGTTTTTTATCTCCTTTCCTTTTGCTTCAGCTAAAATACTTTCCCAAATCTTAATCAATTCTCTTTCGTCACCATTTAATTTAAACTTTCCAAGTTGTTCACTTGCTAATGTACCATTATCAAAACATAGCTCATTTTTATAGAATCGCTTATCGCTTCCTGTGAAAGAGACGCATTTATTATATCGAGACAGACAAGTGAAGATAAAACATGATTTTAAGAAATCTTTATCTTTTGTATATTTATCTCCACCATCAGCAGTCGTAAAATATACATCTTTTTCATACCATTTCTCTTGCGGATAAAGTTTGGCGACAAAAAGCGGTAATTTTGCGAGATAATTATCATCTCGTAAATAAAAACCACGTGCGTTATATAGTATTTGTCTAGTTAGGGAAAAATTAGATGGACCAATTAGAAAACCTTTTGCAGTTATATAACCAAGAATATTGTCGTTGTAAATTGACTTTCCATCACATTTTTTATTCTTTGCTTCGGTACCATCACTTTCGCACCAAACGCTCGTTTCAACATCCTTATCAAAATCTCTTTTTTCGAACAATGGAAGTAGTGTGTTCTTAACCTTCTTTATCTCAACATCAACTTTTATATCTATGACATTATCATCTGCTACGTCTATTGTGGCAGTATTGTCGATATCGAATGCGGAAAAAATAAAATTATTTTGTTTCTTTTCTTTATTCTGCCACCAAATTACAGAGATTGAGCTTGGAGAAGCGTGAAAATGTTTACGATTGCATAAAAAACCATCTTTAAAATACTTATTTACTAAACCTATACTCTTGAAATATTTTACTGGCGAAAATAATATATAACTATCTGTTGGCCGTCGTAGATAATATTTAAAACCAGACCATATAAAAAGGTTAGTAATTTCACGTGCTGATGAAATGTTGCTGTTATTTAAAGTTTCAAGTTCTTTCCTCATTTCTTGCGAAACATATTTATTCTTTCTATCAGTTTTCTTTTGACCTTTTTCGTCAGTAAATTCAACAGCAGAAGTATCACTATATGGCGGATTTTCAAACAAAATTACAGTACATTTTGGATTATCAACGTATTGTTTAATAATTTGATTGTTTAGAAAATCTTCACTTAATGCATCCGCATTTACCACGAAACCTGCAGAAAATTCTACGTTGTCATCAGTTGGTGGAATAATATGACGAACGCGCCCATTAAAACGTTCTAGTAAAACTTTATATTCATAGTATTCATAAGTACTAACTATAGTATGCTCTAATTCTTTATCAGAAAGTTCTGCTTCTAGACTACCTGTGCCTGCGCAACGATCCAAAATAATATAATCGTTGCCCTTTGGAACAAGTTTAATTGCTTCACGGACAAGTTCCACTGATTTTTTCGCATATGCCGGAGGTGTAAAAAACGCACCAAGTTCTTTCTTTATCAAATTATCATTCAGCTTGTCCATCAAATACTTAAATTTGATGTTTGTTTGTTCTTTAAACGGTAAAATATAGTCCCTGAATTTTATTGGTTTACGAATTTCGCCACCATCTCTGTCATCAAGAAAATCACCTTTCTTTGCAGTTGGGTTTTCTCGGTAAAATTTTTCTGCCCACCCAACAATACAGTCCTCGTTGATTTTGATTTTGGTAAAACTACTTTCTTTTAATAACTTCAAAATTTTATCTGCACCTAAACTCATTGAGTAATCAATTTCAATGGGCTGATTTTTAATTGCAAAACCATCATTATTTTTACTAGCCCCACCATAGTAGATTTTATGAATTTCATCAAAATAATCCCCACTATCAAAAACATATACTTTTCTTTGATTCAAGGAAACGAGCAGAATATTTTTTGGTACTGGATTGCCAGTAATTCTTAGCCGTGAAAGATACTTAACTGCTTGAAAAAGTACTTGCTGTGTATTATTAATACTTAATTTAAATTCAAAAATATTTCCATTATAAACACCATCAGTATTAGCGATTAAAACATCGTTTTCATCAATGTTTATCCCGAAATTCTTAAAAAAATGAAGTTGACCTTCCCGCTCAGTGGTAAAAATTTTATTTAATGATTTATTTTTCTTTTTTTCTTTTTTCATAGGCATCTCTCTTGTTGAGATACCTAAAACAAAAAATAGGCATCTCAACATAAGATGCCGACAGAACAACAGCTTGCGCCATCAATCCTGTTATCTTAGAGGTTAAGATGCCCATTCAGGGCAGGATTAATGGCAAAAGCTGATTTCTTTTTTATAAAACTATTATTCTGTCGGCAGATATACTATACCAAAAATAAAGATTTTTTACTACAAAAATTTTTAGCAAGGAACGACCTTAAATTCAAAATTCTCAAGGTCGCACCTTTCTAAAAATTGTACTGGACATAAAAATCGCTTTGGAGTATAATAGAGGTATCGAATTTTAAAAGTTTTAACAAATGTTCGTTTTACTAATACAGCTATGACGCCAATTCTGCTTAAAAAATATCAATTTATTCAAGAGTTTTGTTCTAAAATAGCACTATTTGTTGGGTTATAAAACCTGTGTTTTTAAAAACGAATATCCGAATTTATGAGTATAACATTGACGACAATCCTGATTGGAGCCGGGGCGCTTCTATTGGGTGTTTTAATTGGGTATTATTTGCGTCTAATTATCGCTCTTGGGAAAAGGCGTTCAATCGAAATAGACATCAAACAGATGATGGTTGGCGCAAAAGAAGAAGCGCAAAAAATTACGGAAGAAGCGAAAAAGAAGACGGAGAGCAGACTGGCGGAATTAAAAGAGGAAGAAAAAAAGAAAGAACAAGAACTCAAGGAAACTGAAAAAAGACTCATCAAAAAAGACGAGCTTTTGGATGCGAGGCAAGTGGAAATAAATAAAGAAGTTGAAAACATAAAACTTAAAGTTGAAGAAGTAAAAAAGATTCAGGAAAAAGTGTCTGTTATAGAGGCAGAGAAAACGCTTGAACTTGAAAGAGTGGCGAAGTTAAACCAAGAAGAGGCAAAAAGCGAGCTTCTGCGTGATATTGAAAAGAAATACGAGGAAGATATTTTAATTAAAATCCAAAAACTCGAAAATAATAATGAGGAAAAATTGGAACTGAGAGCAAAAGATATTTTAGCCACTTCTATTCAGCGTTTGTCCTCAAGCACAGCCGCAGAATTGATGACTAGTATCGTTACTATTCCAAATAATGAAATAAAAGGAAAAATAATCGGGAAAGAAGGCCGAAACATCAGGGCATTCGAAAGAATGGCGGGCGTAGAGCTTATCGTGGACGACACTCCGGGTTCAATTGTTATTTCTTCATTTGACCCGGTTAGAAGGCAAGTGGCCCGCGTTGCCCTTGAAAATTTAATTCTCGACGGACGCATTCAGCCGGCGAAAATTGAAGAATTAGTGGAAAAAGCGAAAGAAGAAATTAATAAAATTATAAAAGAAAAAGGCGAACAGGCAGTCTATGAATGCGGAATATTTAATTTTGACCCGCGTATCGTGGCCATCCTTGGGCGATTATATTTCCGCACAAGCTACGGACAAAATGTTCTTCAACATTCAATTGAAATGGCGCACATTGCCGGCATGCTTGCTGAAGAATTAGGCGCAGATGTGGCCATAGCAAAAGCCGGAGCTTTAGTCCACGATATTGGGAAAGCTCTTGACCATGAAGTTCAAGGAACCCATGTTGAAATTGGCATGCGAATTCTTCAAAAATTTGGAGCCGACGAAAAAATCATTACAGCGATGAAATCTCACCATGAAGACCACCCTTATGAAACTATTGAAGCCGTGATTGTCCAAACAGCCGATGCAATTTCCGGCGGACGTCCGGGAGCTCGCCGTGATTCCGTGGAAAATTACTTGAAAAGACTGCAAGAACTTGAAGCATTAGTTAACTCATTCCCTGCAGTTGAAAAATCATACGCTCTTCAAGCCGGCCGTGAAATCCGCATATTCGTAACGCCTGAAAAAATTTCCGATGTAGAAACTAAATTACTAGCCCGCGAAATTGCCATAAAAATAGAACAGGAGCTAAAATACCCCGGTGAAATAAAGGTGACTATGATTCGAGAAACGCGAGTTATCGAATACGCAAGGTAAAATTGAGGCTTGCCCTTAAAAAACCCTTGTTATATAATAGTAGGGTAGTGTTTATAAACAAAAGGGCCAACCAAAGGTCCAGCAAGGTCGAAAATATTAATAATATAGAATGTTGGGCATTAGGCTCTAGGCATTAGCAAAAATACTAAAGCCTAAAATCCTAAAGCCTAGCGCCTAAATTTTATGAATAAACAAGCATTAGTAGAAGTAGTACATGGAAAGCTTGGCGGTACAAAGGTACAAGCTGAGGAAATCGTTGATTCAATCTTTGATGCCATTATTGGAACTATGAAAAAAGGTGGTGAAGTTTCAATCGCAGGCTTCGGAATCTTTTCTGTAAAAGCAAGGGCTGCAAGAATGGCTCGCAATCCAAAGACTGGAGAGCAAGTTAAAGTAGCCGCAAAGAAAGTTCCAAAATTCAGAGCTGCAAAAGCTTTAAAGGATTCAGTTGCATAAATTCTTTTCGCGCGAAAAGAATTGACAAAAAAAATCCGCTTCATCGGCGGATTTTTAGTTTTCTAAATACTAGAAACTTTGCAATTGCAGAAATTCTAGTATTCTTACGCATTCATCCTTCGATTTCACTCAGGATCTAGGCGACTTTTGGCCTATACTGTATCGCTTCGAGAATATGATTTGAATTTATTTCGGGAGAATTTTCTAAGTCGGCAATTGTGCGGGCGATTTTTATTACTCTGTGATAAGCGCGAGCTGACAAAGCCAAACGTTCTGCGCTGTCATCAAGCAAATTTCTTACTTCTTCTGAAAGTTTTACCATAGTTGATAAGTCTTTTACTCCCATTTCGCTGTTCAAGCCAATTTTCTTGCCTAATTTCTCAAATCTATTTTTTTGAATTTCTCTTGCCAGAGAAACTCTTTCCTTTATTTTTTCGCTTTTTTCGCCACAGCCTTCCTCCCCTAATTTTTTATAATCAACATTGCCGACAGAAATCCAAAGGTCAATTCGATCTATTATCGGTCCTGATAATTTCCTTTTATATCTGTCCAAGTCAGACGGTTTGCAAATGCAAGCTTTTTGTTTTGAACCGGCATTCCCGCACGGACAAGGATTCATAGCCGCTATTAAAATAAAATTGGAGGGGAAAATCGCCGAACCTTTGGCGCGAGAAATCGAAACAATATTGTCTTCCAACGGCTGGCGCAAAGATTCAATAACCCTCCTTTCAAACTCCGGAAATTCATCCAGGAATAAAACTCCGCGGTGGGCCAAAGTCACTTCTCCCGGCTTTGGAAAAGTTCCCCCGCCTATTAGCGAAACATAGGAAGAAGTATGGTGAGGAGAGCGGAAAGGAGGAGCTGAAACCAGTTCCCCTCGCGTTGCCCCGGCTACGGAATGAATGCCCGTAATTTCTAAAACTTCTTCAAGTCCCAAGTCCGGCAACAATCCGGAAAAAGCCCGCGCCAGCATAGTTTTGCCTGTGCCTGGAGGACCATACATTGCAATATTGTGTCCGCCAGCGGCTGCGATTTCCAATCCGCGTTTCGCGCCTTCCTGTCCGCGAACATCGGAAAAGTCCGCGCCTTTTCTTTCTTTTTCATAATTTATTTCCGTTTTTGGCTGAACTAGAATTTTTCTTTTATCTTCTAATCCAACTCTAGCTTGATCAATATTTTCCACAATTTCTTTCAGACTATTTGCGCCGAAAACTTTTATGCCTTCAACTAATGCCGCCTCAATTGCATTTTCCTTTGGCAAATATATTTCTTCAAAACCTTGCCGTTTAGCTTCCATTACGAGCGGCAACGCGCCCCTAATTCTTCTAAGAGTTCCATCTAGGCCAAGCTCCCCTAAAAAAATCTTTTTCTCGGAATTAAATTTTAAATCGCCGGATGCAAGCATATAGGAAAGGGCGATTGCCAAATCAAAAAAGGGCCCCTCTTTTTTCAAGTCAGCCGGCGAGAGCGAAACAATTATTTTTTGATTTTTAGCTTTCGGGGATTGAAAACCGGAATTTTTTATAGCCGAACTCACCCGGTCTTTTGACTCATCCACGGCTTTATCCGGAAGGCCTACGATATTAAAAGCGTGCAGACCGCGCGACAAATCCACCTCGACGGTTACAATTTGTCCCGAGAGCAGATTCACTTGCGCCGAGTATACCTTTGCGAAGCTCATGATTGATTTTAAATTATGAAAATTAAAAAATTTAAGCGTCGTGGGTTCCCTGTCCTCTCGTCTCCGAGGGCGAAGACGCCAAAATTTTTTGAATTTTTATAATTCACGTTAATTTTTTAAATGTTTCTTGCAAGTTTTAGCCGCCGGATTCGCTTCTATGCGGGCAGATTCAATTTCCTTTCCGCATACTTCACATTTTGCAAATCCAGCTCCACCCATTTTTTTCAGCGAACTTAAGATATTACTAAGCCTCATTCCAAGATCCTTAATCATAGAACTTCTTTCTTCAAAATCCTCAAAGCGGTCCGCCATATCGTTTTGGTCTGACTCCTGATAGCCCCTCTCGTCCGGAGTCGCCTCCCACTCGCCCGTTTCAGGATTTAATTTGCCCATATCCCTCATCTGCCCGAGTAAAATATCTCTTTCTTTTTCCAATTTCTCTTTGATTTTTTTCTTATCTAAAGGCATGCCAGTATCATAGCATTTTAAATTTTTAAGGCAAACAATTTAAACAGTAATTTTATTTCTTAATCTGTCCGGAGGCGAGGCGGAGCATTACTTCCTTCGCTGCTTGATCGCTGTTGGTAATTATCACGGAAGTATCATCGGCAAAAACATATTCCAAAACAGTATTGCCCGTTTTGTCGCGAAGAATGCGCGCGTTTTTATTGTTCACGATTCCGTCTTCAAAATTTTTAGTCAGGAGATAATTCGTGTCAGCATTTATGTCCGCTCCGAAAAATCCGTGCAAATCATAAAACATTTTATTTTCCCAATTTTTCATGACAGGAAAAACATCAGCGAAAGAGCGCACTTTAAGCAAAATAAATAAATTCTTGCCTGCCCCGCCATCGGCGGTGGTATCTTTATTTGCAATTCCAAGTAAAAAATTATCATCTATAAAACTAATCTGTTCCGGAGCGACATTTCCCTTTATTAGAGCGATAAATCTTCCAAAGCCGATGGCTTTTTTATTTTCCGTCAGATAAATTCCTTCCACTCCCCCGGCTTTCACTTTCGTCGCAATAGTTTCATTTTTTACAGCTTCCGCTATTTTATCCTTCGTAAATCCGGCTATTTCTTTAAATTCCATTTTATCGGTAAAAATTATCGGCGTAAATTGCGGCACTACTGTCACCGTAAAAATTTGTTTTCTAAAAACAGTAATCAAAATGACAAATACCAATGCCAAAAATATAAATGCCATGCTTATCATCATGAAAGTTTTATTCTTTTTGCTTTCCGGAGATAAATTTTTTTTCTCAGCTTCAATCTCCTCTTGCTCATGGATTATTTTTTTTATAATCCCTCCCTCCCCGCTTTCAATCACCTTTGCCATATCTTCGGCATAAGTTTGAACCACTCTGATTTTCTTTTGAGTTTTTTTATCGACAGGAATTGGTTTTTGATTATTGTTTTCCATTCCTTACATTATAACAATAAAATAAGAGAAAAACATTTATCTTGAATTTGGGTTAGGGAAATTTTGACTTATCTAGCACAAATGATAAACTAAGGAAAATTGTAAATCGAAAACAAAATGACACTACAACAATTCGCTCATTCCAAGGCACTAATCCTTGCAAGAGCACACGCAAAAACTGTAAAGAAACTGCGTTTGCTCCCAAATGGCGAGCTTATTGCAGAGAGATACCAAACATTGGTTGGCGACCCAAATGTCGTACGATATGGTATTTTACTTTCTCTTATGTTTGAAGACTGGCTTGACCTAAAAAATCAAAAAAGGCAAGAAATGTTTGACCAATTGCATATTCAAATACTTTGCCTTTATGCTCTCATTCTAGAGTTAGATGATTTTCAAGATTCTAACCACCAGAAACAACTCGAATATCCACCCGAAACGGGAACAGTTGCAAGCATCCAAAAATTGCTTGAGAAAAACTACAGCGATGAGCAAAGCAAGTATCGAACAGAATGGCAAAACATTCTACTTACTGAAACCATATCGTTGTTTAAAATCCAACAAAAAGAATTTGAAGTTTCAGTTGATTATTGGATTGAACAGTTTAATAATGCCGTCAAACAAGCATCTTCTACGTTCATTCTTGAAACGGCTGAGGACAAAAAACTAGGAAGGTTGGAAGAAAAACTTGTGGTGGCAGCTAATAAAAATCAAATGATTGTGGCTTCTGCTGTTCTTCTTGCGCCACTGGCATATAATGACTATGGCAAAATGCTTTTTGAAACTGCAGATAAAATGATGCTCCCCATTCAGCTTGTAGATGATTTATACGACTGGAAAACTGATTATGAAGAAAAGCGGTACACTACATTATTGAGAGATGTTCCTAATTGGACAATGACTCCTGATGAATTATATATTTTTCTAGTTGAGGGAAAATACTTCCAGGAACTTTTATCTAAAGGCATAGTGCTCACGGATGAAATCATTGAACCACTTAAAGGAAAGAAAATCGGTAAAGTAATTTATGATTTATTTGTTACATTGCGTGCTGAACTACAAACACAACTTGAGCAAATAGAAAAATTTTCATTATTTATTCAAAAAAGAAAGGAGGTAGTAAATTGACACAAAACATTCTTCAGGAATTCCTAGCACAAGGAGGGGCGCTTCCATTTTTAGAGGGGGTGTTCACACAATCAACATAAAATTATATTGTTTAATTTGAGAAAGGAGGTCTATCGTGGCAGAGGAAGCCATTAAAGAATTTATCACTTCAGGAGGGGTTCTACCTTTTCTTGATGGGATGATAAATTCTTCATGAAAGGTGTTTTAAATTTATTCTGAAGAGCTAGGAAACTAGCTCTTTTTTTATGCATCAAAAAACCGCTAGTTTTTATCTAGCAGCTTTTTATCTTTTACATTATTCTTTCTAAGATTTTCTAAAAAAATTCTTATCCGCTTCTTTTATGGACAGGCTAAGCTTTCCTCTTTCTTCGTCAATTCTTATCACCTTAACCGGCACAATCATTCCTTCTTTTATTATATCGCTTACCCGTTCAACGCGGAACGGCGCTATCTCGGAAATATGAACCATTCCATCGGTAAATGCATTCAGGCGGACAAAACATCCGAAATCGGCAATCTTCACCACTTCGCCTTTCAGCACTTCCCCGATTTTAAATTCATGGGTTATTTCTTCAACCATTTTTTTGGCTTCATCGGCCGAATTTTCTTTGCCGGTAAAATACACGGTGCCGTCATCCTCAACAGTTATCTCAGCGCCCGTTTTTTCCTTAATATCTTTTATAGTTTTTCCGCCGGAGCCGATTACCATGCCGATCTGGTCAACTTTAATTCTTATAATTAAAATTTTCGGCGCATTCGGAGAAATTTCCGCTCTTGGTTTTGGAATCTCCTGCTCAATTTTTTCTATTATGGTAATTCTGGCTTTCTTGGATTGTTCCATAGCTTCAGCCAAAATTTTTACCGGCACGCCTTCCACCTTCACATCAAGCTGGATAGCGGTGATTCCTTCTTTCGTGCCGGCAACTTTGAAATCCATATCGCCATGATGATCTTCCGGGCCCTGAATATCCGTTAAAATTTTATATCGAGGTTCATTCGTAATTCGTAATTGATCATTCGTAATTGGCTCTATCATTAACCCCATTGCCACACCTGCAACCGGAGCTTTAATCGGAACTCCGCCGTCCATAAGGGCAAGAGTACTTCCGCAAATTGAAGCTTGAGAAGTTGAACCGTTGGAAGCCATTGATTCGGAAACGATTCGGATAGTGTATGGAAATTCTTCAACAGAAGGCAAAACCATCGCCAGTGCTTTTTCCGCCAGAGCCCCGTGTCCGACTTCTCGGCGATTCGTAAATCCAGCACGGCCGACTTCACCTGAAGAAAATGGCGGGAAATTGTAATGGTGCATGAATCTTTTTTCTATTTTTAATTCCATGCCATCTGACAAAAATTTATCCTCCGGACCGCCGAGAGTTAATACCGAAAGTACATGAGTGCCTCCGCGGTAAAAAATTCCGGAACCGTGGATGATTGAAGAAATTCCTCCGGCTTGCGCATAGAGATCGCGAACTTCGTCCATTTTTCTGCCGTCCGCGCGCTTGTCTTCTTCAATGGCTTTTTTGTGGAGCATTTCATTTTCCGTTTCATCAAATAAATCGTCCTCCAGAGAAAAGTCTACCCGTTCTGAATATTTTTCTATAACCATATTGTTCCAAATATTATGCAATTCATCTATTTTCGTTTTCCCAGCTCCACTAAAAATTGCCTCTTCCATCTTGGGTAAAATGTTTTCATTAAACAAAGCCACGGACTCATCTGAAATTTTTTCTTTTTCTATCACTCTTTTTTCTTTTCCTATTTCCTTAACTATTTCTTTCTGAAAATTTTCCAATCTTGTTATTTCTTCAACAGCTTGCATAAAAGCCTGTTCAATTTCTTCCTCTTTGGTCTGATGGGCTGACGCTTCAATCATATTTATATTTCCATTCTTGCCACAGACAGTCAGATCAAATTTATATTGGTTGTCTTCCTCGCGTAATTTTTGGGACGGGTTGACAGTCAAATTTTCAGTATCGTATTTCCCGATTCGGACACAGCCGATCGGCCCATTCCATGGAATATTGGAAATAGCCAAAGCAAGAGAAGCCGCATTCACCGCCAAAACCATCGGGTCATTATCATCAACAGAAATAACAGTCACGATAATTTGCACGGCATGCTTTATGGACTGATCAAAGAGCGGACGGAGAGTTCTATCAATCACTCGGCTGGCAAGAGTCGCGTCCTGCGACGGTCTGCCCTCTCTGCGGGTAAAGCGGGATCCTAAAATTTTTCCAGCAGCGTAAAATTTTTCCACATAATCAACAGTCAAATTAAAATATCCCAAGCCATGTTGCTTATCTTTGGACATGCAGGCAGTCGCCAGAACTATAGTCTCACCGTATTTCAAAAGCACCGACCCGTGCGCCTGTTCCGCCAAATCCGAAAAAATGGCAGTCAAAGTTCTGCCGCCGATTTCAATACTATATTCTTTCTTTTTCATGATAAATTTTAAAGGAATGAAATGACTATTAAAATTATCACCCTGTGAAATTTGGCTTTAGCCAACTCGTTTTGACGAGATTTCACTGGGGTAAAAATAACCATAACAACCTGTTTAGTTCCCCTTCAGACTGTAATATTGTTCTTAACCCTGAACTTGTTGAATGGGTTCTTGACGAACACTACTATCTGTCTGAAGATGAACCGATTAACTTATAATTACAAGAACATCATAGCACCTTTCCATTCAAATTAAAAGCTTGGATACAAAGTATATATGAAAAATTAAAAAGAAAAAAGGATCCAAGTTTCCAAGGATCCTAAATTATTTAAAGCGTCTCAGTTTACACAGTAGCGGGAGACAGAAACACATAGCCCTCGCACCACGGATAACCGTAGTCAAAATCATCGGCATCGAGGCCCCACTCGTCACCGCCCCAGCGCACGCGCACAGCAACGACAATCCCCGAAGAAAGTTTTACATGAAAGATATAAATTTTATCTTTCCGTAATTCATACTTAAGAATTTTTTTACCAAGCTTTGGATCAATTATAAGCAGATACAACATTGCCCAAAATTGATCTTCTTTCATTGGTGTGGAATTGTTAGCATTTTGAATTGCAGTATCATTCATGTTTTTTGGTAAAACATATTCTTTCAAATTGTTTTTACCAAAAGCACTTATTGATACTGTTCTCGTTTGTGCCGATACCCACAGCCAACTTTTGAAGTTATCTCCAAAATACTGGGGGGTCAGGTTTTTGTTTTTATGTTGGAAAACTTCACCAACAACAAAAGTTTTCTCTCCCGATTTTTTCCTCAACACTTTTTCAATAAACTCTTCTTTTTGTAAATAGTTAGCCTTCAGAAGAGCTTCAAGGGCATCAAAATACTGCTCGTCATTGTTTTTGTAGGCGATATGAGCTTTTTCGCTACAATCTTTTTGTAGGCCGAACACCCTGTTCGGATCTACACCGATTTTTGTATTCATCAGTTTTTATTTTTTATTGTAAATTTGCATTCCACTTTATGGGTGGGAGCCGGTATTTAAAGGCCGGTTTCTTACCTTTTTCTGGTTTTATTGTATCACATCTCGTATAAAAAAGCAAGCCCCGAAATTCAAAAATCCCGAGGATAACCCTCGGGATTTTAAACTATTTACGAATAAAAATGTAAAATTTTTTTTAGTTTTAAAAAAGTTCCGAGTGAGTGCCTATATCAAACAGTATTAAAACAAGTTCTTGGTTTTTAATTTGATAGATCAAAAGTAGGTCAGGCTTTATATTACATTCGTGAAAACTATTAAGACTGCCATGCAAAAAATGATCTTGATATTTAGGATCAAGCTTATCCCCAGAAGCCAAAGTATCTATTGCCAACTCAACTTCTTCTCTTTTAATTTTTCCAGAACGAATTACTTTTTTAAAAGATTTCTGAAATCTTTTAGTGTAGTGTTTGTAATACATAATTTATTTTTTAGTTTCTATGTCGTCAAACATTTCTTTGGTGGAAGAATATCTTTTCCCATGCTTTAACACCCACTCAGCTTCTTTTTCATATTTTGCTAACATCTCTGGAGTATACTTATGCATAAAACCGAAAGGGCAAATGTAAGTTATGTTTTTAGGATTACTTTCTCTCGCCAAAAGAAATTTTATACCAGAAGACAAATCTAAGCCCATCTCTTTAAACATTTTTTGAGCTCGAGCTTTGGTTGGCGAATCTATTCTTATTTGTATTGTTGTATTCATCCCGTTTAGAAATTAAACTATTTATACATATATTTTTATATATAAAGATAGCTGATTATTATTACATTTATAATTTCTCCCGTTCTGTAAATTTCTAACGGGATTCATACGCTAAATATATTCTTTTGTAATGACAATGTCAATACAAGACTGTGGATTATCTTGAGCCCAAAAGATACTTCTTTGGATTTTCAGAAAGGTCGACAAAATCGTCGGCGATTTCGCGAAGTTTGGAAGAAGTTGATTTCCCGAAAGACATCACTTCCACTTGAGTCATGGTTTGTAAATATTGAACCAATGGCACAAAATCTCCATCGCCGGAGACAATTACAATCGTGTCCAATCGTGGAGCTGTTTTAATTGCATCTACTGCTAAACCAACATCCCAATCAGCTTTTTTACTACCTGTATGAAAAATTTGCAAATCTTTTGTTTTGGTTTCAATTCCAAGCTTGGTAAGAGCTTCAAAAAAATGTTTTTCATCGCCAGCTTCTGTGGTGATAACATAGGCAACTGCATGAACAAGTTTTCTGCCTGCAACCGCATCTCTTAAAACAGCTCCAAAGTTAACTCGGGCTTTATATAAATTGCGAGCGGAGTGATACAAATTTTGCGTATCGATAAAAACTCCAACTCTTTGTTCTTTATGTTTTATTACGGTCATGTAAATTAGGTTTTAGGTTCTAGTTGCTAGGTTCTAGAAAAAAAATACTAGCTACTAAAAACTGCTTATAAATATTTTTCGACCTATTGTAGAGTATAACACAAAACTAAAAACAAAATTTCAAAATGAACATTAGAGAAACATTGCGCAGGCTGACGAGCCGACCCGCTTCGCCATAGCTTCAGCGAGGCGAGGCATAGCAATTTGCTAGCAAGCAAATATGTGTGTTGAGCAAACGTTTATTTTAAAATTTTGTGGAGTTTCCTATTTTAAATCCATTTTTTTGACTAAAGCGTCATAACGGGATTTGCTTTTGCGTTGAAGATATTTCAAATGAGTGCGCCTGTCAGCCACCATTTTTATAAGTCCCCGGCGAGAGTGATTATCCTTTTTGTGTTTCTTTAAATGTTTTGCCAATTCATCAATACTTGCAGACAAAACTGCCACCTGCACTTCCGGAGAACCCGTGTCTTTGTCATGAATCTGAATTTTTTTAATAATTGTTTGCTTTTTCTTTGTTGCTAACATATTTATATCTTAGCATAAAGAATAAAAAAATACAAGGCAAAAATGGACAAATAAAAACAGGACTCATTCGAATCCTGTTAAATTTAATCTATTTTACAATAGTACTTTTTTCCTTTAAAAAGCAAAGATTGAAGTCAAAAAAATTTTCATAAACCTTACATTCTGTCCTTTTCCCCTTTATTTTTCCATCAAGGGTACAAAGTTTCTCGTTGCCGTAGCAAATATGCGGCTTTTCTCGTTCTTTGGCCAAAAGTTTTCCTTCTGTTGAATATTTCATGAGCCAAAGTTGAACGATCTTTCTACGATGAAAGAAGAATTTTCCCTCGCTTTCAGGAAATGGTTCTAACTCTTTTTCTAAAAGAGCTATGGCTTTGGTTTTTGGTTTGGGTTTAGATTTGGGTTTAGATTTTTTGTTGTTTTTTAAAAGGTCAACGCCTTTTTTGACAACTTTAAAGATTTTTTTGATTCTCCTTCTCATTTTTTTGGGTTTTAGCGGGTTTAAAGTACTTTTATCTGAAAAAGATAATAGCACATACCCTTTAAAATTGCAATATTAGTGTGTCGCACAACCCCATACCAGAATAAATTTGGTACGGGGCAGGTATTTTTATTCAGCTTTTTTATTGTGCGACCCGCCAGAGGACAGGCAGGCATGGTATAATTTATTTATGCCGTCTAAAATAGACAAATTGAAAAGGGAGTTTTTGGAGTATTTGGAGATTGAAAAAGGTTCAAGTTTAAAAACTATTGAAAATTACGAACATTATCTCTCAAAGATTTTTGAGCATGGAAAATTTAAAAGCGTCAAAGATATAACCGATGATTCTGTGCGGGAATTTCGGCTGTGGCTCAACCGCCAGCCGGCCTCGCACGCGGGCGCAAAGCGCCTTCCGGGCAAAATGATTTCAAAGAAAACGCAGAATTATTATATGATAGCTCTTCGGATGTTCTTGAAATACTTGGTTAAAAGGGATATTGAAGCGCTCTCGGCAGACAAGATAGAGCTGGCAAAAGTTCCTGAGCGCTCTTTGGATCTCATAACGACAGCAGAACTTTCACGGCTTTTAAATGCGCCGGAAGGCAACGATATAAAATCCCTGCGCGATAAAGCAATATTGGAACTTTTATTTTCCACAGGGCTTCGCGTCTCAGAACTTTGCTCTTTGACAAATGACATTGATTTGAGCGCAGACGAATTTTCAATCCGCGGAAAAGGCGGAAAAATTCGGGTGGTTTTTCTTTCAGAAGAAGCAAAAAATGCTATAAAAAAATACCTTGCTCTGCGTAAAGATATGGATGACGCATTGTTTGTAAAAATCGGCAAAGAGGCGTCAAAGAACAAGAATAGCCACCTGACCAAAAGATCAATTGAGAGAATCGTGAAACAGTATGCCATCAAAGCTGGAATTTCTAAAAAAGTGACGCCCCACATTATTCGTCACTGCTTTGCCACCGACCTCCTGCAAAACGGCGCGGACATAAGAAGCGTACAAATAATGCTGGGGCATTCCAATATCTCCACCACTCAAATTTATACCCATATCACGGATAAAGCTCTAAAGGAAATACATAAAAAATACCATTCAAAAAAATAAATAGTATAATATAAAAATGCAATCCCGTACGAAATTACTCAGTTAGGTTGTGTTTCCATAAAATATTACAATGAGAAATATGTCGAAGCTATTAAAAATTAAATTAACTACGGAAATCTAAAGATTTCCTATTTCGTACGGGATGCAATACCACGAACATAAAAAATATTTTGAGATAGCGTACAAAAGTGGCGCGGATATTTGGACTCATTTGCCGATGGAAGCAAGGGGATTAAAACTCACAGAAAATTTAAAAACTGGTTCTTTTATTTTAGACGTCGGTTCGGGCCGAGGGCTTTTTGCCAAACAATTGGCGGAGGCCGGCTTTAAAGTCATCGGCATTGATTTTGAAAAAAACATCGTCCAAAAAGCGAATTTAGAAATAAAAAACTGGGGACTGGAAGGAAGATTAAAATTTATGGAAGCGGATGTTCTGGATATTCCGTTTGCCGATTCAAGCTTTGACGGCATCTGTGATTTTGGATTATTGGAAAACTTATATAGGGAAGATTGGGAACAATACGCAAACGAAATAACTCGCATTCTAAAACCAGGGGGATTTTATTTAAATGTTTCCCTTTCCCGTGAAACACAGCATTTTTTTGAGTTTTATCCGAAGGGTTCGGAAAGCGGCGACTTCCAAAAATATGGCGTGCATTATCATTTTTTTGAAAGGGAGGAAATGGAAAAAATTTTTGAAGGAAAATTGAATCCCGTTAGAGATCGCGAGGGCTCGCAACGGGCCTCTATCTCTAACGGGATGAAAATAATTTCTCAGAGAAATATACATATTTCAAATAAACCAATAGATACAATCCTGCTTGAAACACTTTTTCAAAAATAAATAAAAAATAAAATATGTTGTTTATAAAAGCATTGCGCAGGCTAGCGAGCCGAGCATAGCAAATTTTCAGCAGAAAATTATGTGCGGTTTTAGAAATAACATATTTTATTTTTTATGCTAAACTTAAGTTAATGAAAATCATCAGTTGGAATACGAACGGTTTAAGAGCAACTGCGAAACAAGGATATTTAAGTCCCCTCTTTAAAAAATACCAGCCGGATATTTTGTGCCTGCAAGAAACAAAAACCGAACCGGACCAATTGCCGGAGGAAGTTAAAAATATACCCGGCTACAATTCATATTTTTCATATTCAAAATTAAGAAAAGGCTATAGCGGTGTGGCGATATATTCAAAAGAAAAACCAAAAGATGTTTTTTACGGAATGGGCATTAAGAGATTTGACGATGAGGGCAGATTGCTCGGTTTGAAATTAAAAAATTTTATAATCATAACTGGATATTTCCCGAATGGCGGAGCTGGACCTCATCGCCTTAAATATAAACTTGAATTCTATGACGCTTTTTTAAAATTTATTTTGAAACTTCGAAAAAACGGCGAGAATGTCATTTTTTGCGGTGATGTAAATACCGCTCACAAAGCCATTGACCTTGCCCGTCCGAAAGCAAATGAAGAAAATACGGGCTTCCTGCCGATTGAACGCGCTTGGATCACTAAAGTAATAAAAAATAATTTTATTGATGTCTTTCGAAAATTTTTCCCGAATAAAACTGGCGCCTACACCTATTGGGATATAAAAACTCGCGCCCGCGATAGAAATGTCGGCTGGCGTTTGGATTATTTTTTTGCAGATTCAAAATTATTCCTTGACACACCGAAGCAACGCGGAGGAGGTCCAAAAATAAAAAACACCGGCATAATGGACGATTATTATGGCTCCGATCATTGCCCGATTTGGATAGAAATGTAAGAATAAAAAAATGCCGTGGTGGCGGAATTGGTATACGCGATAGCTTCAGGAGCTATTGAGAGCAATCTCTTGGGAGTTCAAATCTCCCCCACGGCACTTTATTTAAAATGTTTGGCTCCTAGCCAAGCCAGTTCGAAAACTTTCCTTTGAGCATCGGCAATTTCCTTGCTCTCTATAATTACCGCAAATTTTTCCGTCCAAGAGACCACTAAAACTTTGTCGTTATAAATATTTGTCTCCGTGGTAAAATAAAACTTGTCTTTTGGCACCAATAATGATTCTCGTAATTCACTTTTGTCATTTGTAACTATTTCCCTGCTTTCCAAATCGTCGGGAGCAATTACTCTAACTTTTATATTTTTTTCTACTTTCTTTTTTGTATACCCTTTAAAATAATCTTTTCCCACTGCCTTAAACATATCTGTTCCAACAGCATAAGCCAAAATTTCACCTTTCGCCGTGAGAGTATCCTCAAAAGCTTCTTTTACCCGTTCAATTCCCTCATAATATTTTACTTTTGGTTTTTCTTTTTCATTGTAGATAGAAAAAAGTTCTGGTAATAAATCATAGGCTTGCTTTAATTTTTCCTGACTCTGTTTTATCTTATTTTCCAAGAAAACAATAACCTTATCTGGATTTTCAGCCACAAATTTCTGAATTTTTGATTCACCAATTTGATTCACTAACCCTTCAGCCACCAAAGATTCCAAAATGTCATAGCCAGTAGTTCGGTTTATTTTGGCGGCGCTTGATATTTCGGCAGTGGTAGAAGGGCCAAGCTCAAGCAGAGCTAAATAAACACTCGCTTCCTTTTCACTAAAACCTAATTCAGTTAGTTGATTTTTCTTTATCATTACTTTAGTATATACCCAAAATTAATTTGTGTCAATCTTTTTCGACAAATTATATTGAAGATGTATTTATATTTAGGGGTATTTTAGAATAGTTTAGAATTAAAGCTATATTTTTGTGGAATTATTTTGACATACTCTTTACAAATTGCTATAATGTGGTCAGATAAAGTTCGTTGTAAAAACCATATATAGAAGTGCGGAGTCAGCACTATAATCACTGACGACAAGAAAATGAAGACTATCCATGAATTATTTAATTTTTTTCTTACCCAACAAGGGGTTTGTGGCGTATATTGGGAAAAAAACTTTTCTCCCAAGGAAAGAACAAGGGGTTGTATCTTCGCGGGAACTATATATCCTAGTCTGATAGCTTATGCATCTGGTGACATGGAGGACTTACTGTGTTTTGCATTTCATGAACGTGATTACGCATACTTTGCAGGACAAGAAGGGACTTGGGTTGATATTTACAACCTAATAATTGAACACATAGAGAAAATCTTTTCTATCCCTGAAATCCCTAAAAAGAGTTAATTTTTAGACCAGAGAAAGAATCGCCGAAAACTTTTCTTTCTCTGTTTTATAAAGTTAATTAAAAAAACAAAAGCCTGACGAAATAAAAGTCGGGCTTTTTTATTTTCTAAAGTTTTACCAATTCCGGCTTAGTTTCTTTGCCAGCCTCGCCGTTTGCGAGTCTAGGCGGGCCGAACCATTTTTGGGAAAGTTTTTGGATTTCTAAAATTTTAAATAATTCTCGCAGGCAAATAAATATTGCTCTGTAAATATTTTACGCATAGAAATAATACTATTCTTTTCATAGAATACTAAAATACTTTCCTTAAAATTTATTTCATCTACGCTTCTATAGGAAAGCGGGGCAGAATCGTAGGCAAGCAATATTGCATTTGCTAAAAGTCGCGCAGTTCTTTTATTGCCATCTTCAAATGGTTGGATGTAACTTATGCCAAGAAGTGCAAGCAAAGCTTTTTCATAAGGAGTTTCTAGTCGATCTATCGCTTTACATAAATCTTCAAGGGCTTCATGGATTTGTGTCGGAACTGAAAGTGGAATATAGGTTGATCCGGTTACTCCAATTTGTTTTGAGCGCAAACCAAAAGACACATCAAGCCCCTCAACAAGAAGTTTATGAATATCTTCTATCAATCTTATATTGATTTTTTTGTATTTTTCTTTAAAAGATAAAATGTACTGGAAAGTTTTTTTATGATTAAGAATCATTCTCGTTTCAGCCTCACTATGACCAGGAGCTTTAATCCCTTCTTTCAGCAAAAGTTCTGTATCAAGCAATGTGTAAGTATTGCCTTCTATTTTTGAAGACTTCCAAGAAAGCTCAATCACAAACCTTTCTAATTCTTTTTGATGTATCGTTTGACTGGCATTTTCTGATTTCTTTTTGAATAAATTTGTCGCTTCATTAAATTTTTTTATTTCTTCTTTCAAAAATATCTTTTGGGGAAATTTCTCAAATAAAGAAAAGTTATAATTTATATTGCCATTTCTTTTATCTAAATCAACAGCACAGTAATCATTGGCCTGTATGGGATTTAAGACAATCCCCAAAATGGTATGTTCGTAGCGAGTATTTTTTAATTTTCCAATTTGTTTTAAAAATCCCAAAACGCACAATTCTTTTAGGTCGCGACGGAGAGTGGCTATGGAAGGAATATTTTCACCCGAGAACGACGAAAGCACCTCGCCTATCGAATAAGTCTTGCCTATTTCTATTTTCCCAAGAATAATTTCTTGCCTTTTGTTTAATTTTTTATTAATCATATATATCTTAAATATAGCTCATAGTGAGCTAAAAAACAAGCTGTTTTGAGTGATAAACCAAAAAACCTTGATTCTTAAAGCTTTCTTAGTTCCGGTCTAGTATCTTTGCCAAACCATTTTTGCGAAAGTTTTTCTATGTTTTTTGTGATATCAGTAACCAAAATTTTCGCTTGTTTGCTTTTTGAGAGTTTATTTTCAATTTCTGGATGTCTCTTGAAATAATCTTTTAATTTTCTTGGCACAATTTCGTCCTGTGAGATAATTCTAATCTTTTTTCCTAAAATTTTTCTTATTTCAACCTTATAAAATGGATAATGGGTACAACCTAAAGCCAAAGCTTCTATCTTTTTACTAGCAAATGGTTTTAAATATTTCACAAGAAAAGGTTTTACTAAAACTTTCTCCCCTTCTTCGGCAAGTGACACGAGCATTGGCGCAGGATTTTGAAAAACTTTTGTCTTTCTATTTAATTTTTTTATTTCATTAGGAAAAGTATTCGAAGCGATTGTTCCCAAAGTTCCAATTATTCCAATTCTGTCATATTTAGCGCATTCTTCCGCTGTTGGGATTAAAACACCTAAAACATTTACTTCAGATAATCCCATCACTTTGCGGGTAGCATTAAAGTCAGGCAAATATTCCTGCTGAATTCTTCTCAGAGATCTAGCTGAAGCTGTATTACAGGCAATAATTACGATACCGCAATTTTCTTTTTTGAATAAATATTCAACTCCCTCTTTAGTAAATTCAAAAACAGCTTCGTGCGAACGATTGCCATAGGGCACTCTTTTGGTATCCCCCAAATACACATAATCATATATCGGCATCAGCTTTCTTATCGCTTTTGCCACAATAAGTCCTCCCAATCCCGAATCAAAAATTCCGATTTTCATTTTTTTATTCTAACACAATTATTTTTTATTATCTCACCCCGTGTTTTTGATGAAGTTTCTCAACTTCCTTTTCTTCTAATTCCTCTTTTTTTTCTTTTCCTCTTTCGCCCAATGTCCTTAATTCATCATCGCCAAGCAAGTTTAAAGATTTAGCTAAATCTAGTAAATGTCCTTTAGTATTTTTAGAAGGGTCATCTAACACCTCTTCCAAAAGAGCGTTTAAAATCCAGCCCATTCGCGGACCTGGTTTAATTTCCGTGTCTTTTATCAAATCTTCTCCGTTGATTTTTAATTGTGAAACGGATATTGGATCATGAAGCGCTTCTTCAATCATCGCGAAATATTTTCGCAGACGATATGGCGTTTCTTTTTTCTTCATGCCGACTCTATCACACTCACGGACATTCATGAGAAGCCAAATGTTTTCCACACCTACTTTTGTAATAATTCTTCGCACGGCAGAAAGCGTGATTTGTTCAGTATCAGAAAAAAACATATGATTGCGAATGAGTTTTTCCACAAGTTCAATTTCTTTTTTAGAAAATTTTAACCTCTCTAAAATTTTTTCCGCCATTCTCGCGCCAATAACTTCATGACCGTAAAAAGTGTATTTTTTCTTTGCAGAAACTGGAGATGCTTGTAGGAGCCTTCGCTGTGAAAGTTTTAGATCTTGCCTTTCCAAGACAGAGTGCGAGCGACGGAGAGCATTTCCAGTTTCTGCAAAGCGTCTTGATTTAGGCTTTCCAATATCGTGAAAAAGCGCAGAAAGCCTTATTTCTAAAGACCAATTTTTATCCGCTGAATGTTGAAGGGCATTCACTAAATGTCCAAAAACATCGTAAATATGTTCGCCTCCTTGCTCACAATTTATCCCCTCTTCTAATTCTGGAATTATGTTTTTTAATAAATTAAATTTTTGCAACACAACAATTCCTGTGGCCGGATTTCGCGACATAATTATTTTTGTAAATTCATCACGAATTCTTTCTTGAGAAATTTCTTTTATTAATTTTGAATTTTTTAAAATACTTTCGGAAGTTTCATGCGAAATTGAAAAATCAAGTTGCACGGCAAAACGGACTACTCGTAACATTCGTAGAGCATCTTCCTTGAATCTATCATCAGGATTCCCTACCGTTCTTAATACTTTATTTTCAATGTCCTTTATGCCCTCAAACATGTCCGTTACAACTCCATCCCTAAAAGCCATAGCATTTACGGTAAAATCACGTCTTTTAAGGTCATCTTCAAGCTTATCGCTGAATTTCACTTCGTCTGGATGCCTAAAATCGCTATATTTTGCTTCAATTCTATAGGGGGTAACCTCTATAATACAGGTTTTAGGTTCTAGGTTATGGGTTATAGAGGAAGAGGTTTCATATGGAACAACTACCCCTACTGTTCCAAAGGTATTCTCATAAACAGTTTTTTCAAAAAGTTCAATAATCTGCTCTGGTTTAGCATTGGTTGTTACATCCCAATCTTTTGGCTCCCTGTCCATTAGAAGATCACGAACACAGCCACCAACAAGGTAAGCTTCAAAACCAGCCTTTTCTAAAGTTTCTGTTATTCGTGAAACTTCTCTGGGAATTTTTTCTATTAAATTTTTTGATGTTTCCATTTATTTGCGCGCCCGGCAGGAATCGAACCCACATCGCTTGTTCCGAAGACAAGTGTTCTATCCGTTGAACTACGGGCGCCTTTTTTATTTATAATAATTCTATTATACACTCTTTTTTTATTTTAAAAAAATTGCAATGAAAAACAGATATAGTATAATAGATAAAAATGTTTTTCGTATTTTAATTTTTTATCATTTAAAAACTGCGGGTATGGTTTAGTGGTAGAACAACTGGTTGCCAATCAGTTGACGGGAGTTCGATTCTCCCTACCCGCACATTTTTTCTTTGTCCTTTATAATTTTCGTTTTTGTTTAATAATAAAGGTTTTTTGTCTAAAACTGTGGATAACTATGTTTATAATGTTTATAACGGACATACCTTTATATTGTCTTTTTAAAGTCCTTTTAATAAAAATAGCTTGAAAAATAAGGCTTTTTTAATAAAAGACAAAGAAATAGCTAAAACGTTTCACGTGAAACTCTTTAATGGGTGTTATACGTGAAACTAATAAAAAGGTAATATAATAATTGAATTTTTTAAATTCGTAATTCGTAATTTATAATTGTTAATTGATTGTAATGCCAAAAGTTTTTACATCCGAAAAACAAAAAATCGGTGAAATAGGGGAAAATATTGCCTGTAAGTTTCTCATGAAACATGGTTTTTCAATAAAAGACCGAAACTTCACTAAAAAATGGGGTGAAATCGACATCGTGGCCGAAAAGAGAAATAAGCTTTATTTTATAGAGGTTAAGAGTGTTTCACGGGAAACATTGGAAAATGTTTCCCGTGAAACAGATCAATATAAGCCTGAAGACAATATGCATCCTTGGAAAATAAAACGCCTTTCTCGTACAATCCAAACTTATCTCTTATTTAAAAAAATTCCAGACGATAAAGAATGGCAAGTTGATCTTTTAATTGTTTATCTAGATTTAAAAAATAAGAAAGCAAAAGTAAAAACAATAAAAGATATTATCTTATAATTTAATTTCTAGATAAAAAAATATAAAATGCTATAATCTAAATCTGACAAAACGGGCTGTAGTATACCGGTAGTACAAGCGCTTTGGGAGCGTTTAGACTGGGTTCGATTCCCAGCAGCCCGACAACGACTCGCCGAAACTTTAGTGGAGGCGGTCAAGAGAGGCTCGCCTACGTTAAATTACAATTTAACTTTGGCGAAGCAAAGCGGGATTAGTTTAATGGTAAAACGTCAGTTTTCCAAACTGAGGTTAGGAGTTCGATTCTCCTATCCCGCACACTTGTCCCGTTAGAAAATTACGGGGAAGCAATTAAATCACAGAAATATTATTATTTAATTTTCTAATGGGATGATAACAACATACATCTATGCATTTATAAGCGTAATAATAGTAAGCCTCATTTCTCTTGTCGGAGTTTTTTCACTTTCCTTGAAAGAAGAAATTTTAAAAAAATATGTCGGCATATTCATAAGCCTTGCTGTCGGCGCTCTTTTGGGCGACGCTTTTATTCACCTTATACCTGAAGCATTAAAAGATTTAAATGCCACTCTGGCAAGTCTTTTAATTATAGGCGGGATTCTTATTTTTTTTATTGTAGAAAAATTCCTTCATTGGCACCACCATGGCGAAAACGAGGATAAGGAAAAATTTCATCCTCATCCGGTGGGCCAATTAGTGCTTTTTTCAGATTGCATTCATAATTTAATAGATGGAATCATTATCGGCGCAAGTTTTTTGGTGAGCATTCCAATTGGCATCGCCACAACACTAGCTGTAGTTTTGCATGAAATTCCGCAAGAGATCGGTGATTTTGCCGTGCTTATATATGCCGGTTATACTAAAAAGCGCGCGTTATGGCTTAATTTTCTTTCCGCGCTTACCGCTATTGCCGGAGTTATTATCGCCCTGATTTTGGGCAAAACAGTGGAAGCTTCAACTATTTGGTTTTTGCCAATCGCCGCCGGCGGATTTATTTACATCGCCGTTGCTGATCTGATTCCGGAACTCCAAAAGACAAAAAAAATAAAATATTCTGTCATGCAACTTTTAACTGTACTCATCGGAATTTTAGCAATGGTTGCATTGACTTTGCTTGAATAAAAAAACGGAAGCCTTGCTTCCGTTTTTTTATTTTTTATTTAAAAAGGATTCTTGCCTCCTTTGACTTCAAAGTGCAAGTGCGGACCGGTAGAACGGCCGGTATTGCCCATAGCGGCTATGTTTTGGCCTTGAGTCACTTGCGCGCCCTTTTGAACGTGAAGAGCCGATAAGTGAGCATAAATCGTCTGAGTTCCATTCGGGTGCTGGATAATTATCATTTTTCCGTAACCGCCGTTATAACCGCTGGCGCGGGCCAAAATTACTCTTCCTGAAGCGGCGGCATAAATCGGGGTGCCTACTGGAGCGGCTAAATCAACTCCCTTGTGTGTTCTGGTTATCCCCCTGCTTCTCTTCGCCCAAGAAACAGTCGGGTAAACAAAATATCCTTTTGTGTCTTTTAACGGCGCTTTGGCATAATTGCTTGCTGGAACTGGTTTTGAGATTTCTGTTACATCCATTTCGGCATCAGGGACAATAAGCTCGTCTCCTACTGTCAGCGTGGCATCTACAGCTATTCCGTTAAAACCAGCTATATCAACAACATCTACTTTATATAAATTGGCAATGCCCTTCAATGTCTGCCCTTTAGCAACAACGTGTTTAACGCCGGAAACAGGCAAAATGAAAAGCGTATCGCCTTCAACAAGCTTGTCGCTCTTTTTCATATCATTCGCCCAAAGAATAGTATTTACCGAAACGTCGAACATATCGGCTATTTTTGAGATTGAGTCGTCTTTTCTTACCACATAAACGCTTATCTGGTCAGAGGAAAAATCTCCATCCGCCCCGCCGGCAATGCTGGTATGATTAGTTTCAGGAACAAGACAAGAACCAGAAATATTAATGTCTTTACTTTTATCAACTGCATTATCTTTATCGTCTTTGTCTTGAAGAATAGAAGCGCAAGAGGTTTTTGGCTGAAGAGCAGTATCTGTTCTTTCCGCTTTTACTTGGATAGGCGCAAAAAGACCCCAACACAAAAGGGAAAACGCCAGGATAGAAATGAATATTTTAAATTGAGATTTTATAAGCTAACTAATTATCGTAAGATTTCCTTTTCTAACCTTTTAAAATAAGGATAGAATTACAGACGACCTAAATTGTGCTGCAAACAAAAGTTCTCACGATGGTTACTATCTTCCCAGCTTTCAGTCAACTTTTTCCTGCTCCTGTTCGGTATATAAAAAGGGTAGCTTAATTTAGGAAGCAAGTCAACTGAAATGTGGAAAACCCCATTGACAAAAAAATCAAAAATGTTAGCATAAGACAAAACCTTAAAAAGAAAATAAACATGAAAAAACTAGTTCTTATTATCGTAAGCGCTCTCCTTTTAATAGGATTGGGTGTAAACCCGTGTAGCGCTCAAACTAAAAAAACCGGACAAACCAAAAAAACCGTGCAGGTCAAAAAAATCAGGCAAACTAAAAAACAGTTACTGGTAGAAAACAAGCAACTTAAAGAAACACTGGACGAAAAAAACGATTCCTTGTCTTCCTTGAAAAAGAGCAGCCTGAAATTAAAAGATGAAAATGATCAGCTACAGGTAAAAATAAAAGCAGGGTGTGCAAAGTTGAACAAAAAAGTTGATTCTTTAACGGCAGTCGCTTCAAATCTGCAAGATCAGAACCAACAATTGCAATTTGATGAAGCGGTTAGCTATGGAAAAGTTGAATTTTTATACAGCTACACCGACTCTTTGAAAAAAGTCATTAAGGGATTAATGACTAAAAATCAACAATCCAAAAATGGTCAAACGGTCATCCAGCCCGAAGCAAAAGTTTTGGACACCATGACGTGGGTGACCTATGAATTAAAGGACAGTGTGTGGGTAAAAATCACAGGTGGTAAAACTGTCAAAATGCCAAAGAAGGGAGAGATCGGTACCAGCGAAGACAAAACGGAAATACATGTTCGTGAAACTGATTTCCAAGCCGGCACCTTTTCCAAAGAAGAAATTGCCACATGGCAATTTTTGAAACATAAAATAATGCAGGTTAATAAATAGGCATTAAGCATTTACAAAATATAGAAACTGTCATTGAAATCAATGACAGTTTTTTTATTTATATGATAAAATGTGGAGATGGAAAGCTTTGGAAAAGTTGATCAAAATAAAAATCCATATGCAAGTGAATTTTCAGATGAACTGGAAAAAAGAACCATGCATTTGACTGGTCATGCAAAAACAGAAGCCCAGTTGCGCATTTTGGAAAACGAGAAGGGAATTAAAATTCCTCCAGAGGAAAGAATTCAGTATTATATAAACTATGTTCAAGAAACAACAAAAGGAGAACCAGAAGAAGAAGTTAAAAAAATTTTGGAAATTTTGGAGAGCGAGGGAGTTTTTAATAAAGAAGAACTGGAAATTCTCATTTTGGGAGAAAAAAGCGAATTAACACAGACGGAAAAAGAAACAGTAAAAAGTGTTTTTAAAAAAGAAAGCAAATTACCTTCAATAATAAAAAAAATATTAATTTTAGGAGTCGCCCTTGGAACGATCATAGGTTCTATAGTCATTTACAAATACAAAAAAGACAAAAACACAAACGAAAAAAATAAACCACTACCAGAACAAGAAAAAAAGAAGCCTGTCGTCAATAAAAAGGATGAAAAGATAATAAACTTAACAAAAACGCCGAATTATGATTTTGGAGAGGGAGAAAAATACATATTAACAGAAAACAAAGATCTTGAATATAAAAAAATAGGCGCGGCAGATTTGGAAAACATACCGGTGGATCTTGAAAAACAGATAGAATTTTTTAAAAACCTTGATTTTATAAAAAGTAATTTTTATGTTTTAGATAAAAGCAATAAATTAAAACCTACTCTCTATGAAATCACAAAAGGAGGGAAAATCGTGTCGGCTGAAATTGTCGGTATAGGAAAAGAAACAGGCGATAATACTTTTGGAATGACAACCCCGGCGGGAATATATGCTTTTAGCAAGTGGATTGAGCAGGAAGATCTAGACCTTTACGGGGAAAATGGAATTCTAAGATTATTGGGATATTCCATAAGTGGTGAAACAGTGGATGATATAGGAGTTCATATAATTTATCCGCCGGAAAAAGAAGAGAGAACGCTGAAAATGCTAAACCCGGAAAGTTCTAAAGAAATAAGCCACCGCTGTATAAATGTTTTCAGTGAATATTTTGGAAAAATTTTAAAAAATTATACCGGAGAGGGAAAATTATTTATTGCAATAATGCAAGAAGAAAATGCTTTTGAAAAGGAAAAATGGGATAAAATAACAAAAAAAACGAGCGAGGACATGAAAAAATTAGAAAAAGCTGGCGACAAGTAATGCAAATTAGTTTTCCTTGACTTTTTGGTGAAAAAATGATAGAATGTAGTGTAGTGATAACACAAAATAATACGCGCTTACGTAGTATTATAATTATGACGAAGAAATAGAAAAAATGGAAAAAGGTGAAAATAAAAATGAAGAAGAAAATTGGACGGAAGAGGATGAAAAAACCTTAAATAATCTTTTGGCTTCAATTGAATCCGCTGAAAATAGATTAAAGGAAATTGAAATTGAAAAAGCGAAAATAAAAGAAATTGCTGCTGAAATTGAAAAGATCCCTGAAGAAGAAAAACCAGAAACTTCCGAAAAAGAAAGGACTAAAGGAGATGAATTTCAAACAAATCCAATTCAAAATTTACAAGAAAAATCTGGAATACCAATAGCCACAGAGGTTTTTAATGAAAAAAGAAGCATAAAAGATGTTTCCGGAAAAGAAATTACCAAAGGAGATATTGTTACTGATCAATCAAATCAAGACTGGCTTGTTTGTGGTTTTATTGAACGAAAAATTGCTGAGAAATATCTTAAACCAGGGAAAAAAGATTTTATTCTTTACGCTAATCTGGCTAAATATGAAAACGGGGAAGTGAATTTTAATGCACGAACTAGCGCCGAAGATGGTGAATATGCATTAAAAGAAAAATGGCAACCCAAATACAGGAATGGAGAAATTATAAAAATGGGGGATATTGTTAAAGCCAATGTAGAAAAGTTTATGTTTGAAGTGTATAACAAAAAATTAAAAGTTGTGGGTTTTAATCTTGATGGATTTGTGAGTGTCGAGGTATTGGATAATAGTGGCAGGAAAGAAATAAGAGCAGTTTCTCCTAGTGTTTTAGAAATTTTTCATGAAAAAGAAGAGTCTGCAACCGAACAAAAAACAGGAACAGAAGAACAAAAAGAAAGTAAGAAGGAAGGGATTGAAAAAATACTTAATAAAGAATTAGAGAATTTGGAAAAGCCGGAGGAAAAAGAAACTAAAAGAGAAGAAGAGAAAAGAGAGATAAAATCCTACTCAGTTGAGTTTATGAAAACAAAAATTTTACTACTTCTTCAAAACATTAAACAAATAGATGAGGTTAAAAACCTTGATATTAAAGGCAGTGATAAAGAAATAACCCTAAATACAACAATAAAAAGTCTTGGATTTAATATAGCGGTACAAGCAACTCTTGAAAACAAGGGAGATGGTATTGTAGTAAAAAATTATAAAGTTAATGCAAAATGGCCTGCAAAGGGAAAGACGGAAAAAGCATTAGAACCACATCTAAATAAAATCTCAGAATTATTGAGGTCTTATATTGAAAAAGAAGAAAATAAAAAAGTTGAAAAAATTTGGATTGAAAATGGTGAATTAAAAGCTTTATAAAATTCTATGGAAAACAAACCGAGAACAACAATAGAACAAATAGAAAAAGAAGAGCAAAAACAACTTGCAATTATTGAAAATGCGACGAAAGATGTAGAGGTCTTGCTGGCTAAAAAAAATAAAGCAAAGCCAGAAGAATCTGCGCCAGAAATAGAAAAACCGATAAAAACAACAGGAACCGTGGAAACTCTAGATGAAAAAATAGGGCGGCTTGGACGTGAAATTCAAACCGGAACTGAAGATTTAGAAAAAACAGATAATAAAATCACCCAAATTGGGAATAAACTTGAAGAATTAAATAAAAGATCTGAAGAAATTGACAATAAAATAGAAGTGTTGAATAAAAGATCTGAAGAAATTGACAATAAAATCAAAGTTGAACAAGATAAAATAGAAAAAGTAAATGCCAGAATTGCAGAAATTGAAGAACAACTAAAAACTTTGTTAGGAGAACCTGAAAAAATAAAACCTGAAACAATTATTAAGGAGGAACTAAAGACTGAAAAGACAGAAAAAACTCAAGAAGAAGAGATAGAACAAAAAATGGAAGATAGTCTAACAGTGGAAGAACAAAAAACTGTTCAAGATGAAATGGAAAAATCAACTCCGGAACTATTTGAACCGGAAGAAGTCAAAAAAAATAGGGGATTATTTTTAAGAAATCTAGTAGTGGAATCCGTCTCTATAATAGGACGTAAAATTAAAAAAAATCTTAAAGAGGTTGCTAGTAAATTACGAAACAAAGTTTTGTTTGGCACTGTAATTATTAGCTTGTTCACTGCAACTTCCAGTAAAGACGGAACGGCATCTTATGTTGTCCCGCGTCAAAACCCAGATGGCAGTAAAAACGTAATTTCTATGATCAGCCAAGAAGAAATGGAAAGTAAAACGCTTAAAGAATATTTGGATTTCTTTCATGTCGAAAATACTGAACAAATGGAACAACTTAAGCAAGACATGGATATAAAAGGATTCGGACAATTTGAGCTAGCAATGAGCAAAATAGACACTTCTTTGTATAATAAATTAGGACCGAACGAAAGAAGGGTTTATTTGTATGGTTTAACAAATGAAACCGAACCTTGGTTGCTGACTGATAAACCAAATTCACGTATATACGTGATAGACGAAGAAGGAAAAGAAATAGCCGATACAACTGTATGTCTTGGCGCAACAAAAGGCGAAATGCCGAATACCGCTGACCTAGAAGGGAATAGATACACCGAAACAACAACCACGCCGGCGGGGAAACACACTCTTGGAACCGAGATTACTATAAGCAAGGAAGACTCAATTTTATACGGGGGAAAGGTTATCTCAATTGATGGCACCTACTATGCTCCAAATAGTACTATTGCGGCTTTACATGTAGTTTATCCTTTGGAACTAGAACTAAGAGAGGCAGCCATCAGGACGCCAAATCCAGACGATAATAGGGTGTCTTGGGGTTGCATAAACGTACCAAAAGCATTTTGGGATAAATATATTGCGCCATATATTCATAAGGGTTCAACGATATATATAACGCCAGATTTCTATCAAACTACCACATTGAACCCGCGCACGGGAGAAGTTGAGCAAATAAGCCCAAGCACAGATGAAGCTGGAACGCAGAGGTATGATTATAAAAGTAAGATTTAAAAACATATGAAAGAAGACCATCAAAATTTAATAAATAAAAAAGTGGAAGAAATGAAAAAAGGAAACCTGCCACCAATAGGCGGTCCTATTTTTATAAAAGAAAAAAATAGAGAAGCGCAAAGACTTATAGGAGAATTGGGGTCTTTAAAGATATCTATTGAAGAAAGCACGGTTAATATAGAAAACCTAGAAAAAGAAAAAGGGGGTGTAAAAACAGAAACCCTTGAGATCGGAGAAGAACAGGAAGAAATAAAAACAGAAACCCTTGAGACTGGAGAAGAGTTCAATAAAATTAAAGTTCAAAAAGAAAAACAAAAAGGAGAATTAGATGAAAAGAAAAAAGAGCTGGAGGAGACAATAAAACTGAAAGAAGAATTAGATAAGCAAAAAACAGAACCCGTAATAGAAATTAAAAAACCAGTAGAGATAAAAACTGAGCCAATTAAAGAAATAAAAATAGAAAAACCGCTAGAGGTTGTCGTAGAAGAGAAAAAGGATGAAATTAAAAAGCCAGAAGTCGTTGTGAAAAAGACAGAAGAGCCAAAAATAGTTACTAAGGAGGAAGAACCAGAAAAAATACTGGAGGGATATACTCCGCTAGTGGTGGAAGACATATCCAAATTAAAAGTAGGCGACGAAGTTATTGAAATAAATCTGAATTTTGAAGGCGGAATAGTAAAAAAACGCGTTGAAAAAGACGGGGGCGACCATTTTGAATTAAGCGGTCCTGGAACAATATCAAGGATAGAAAAAGGTAAAGGCATATCGGAAATAGTTAAGGCAGAAGAGATAAAAGAGCCAGAACCATTAAAGACAGAAATAAAAGAAACAGAAATAGAAAGTAAATTTATGACTCCAGAAGATATGGTCAGAATAGGAATAAAGACACTTAATAAACAGGAGGAAGAAAAAATAAAAAAAGAAGAACCTGTAAAACCAACACTACCTCCTAAAAAAACGGAAGGGGAAGTCCCTTTGGAAACAAGATTAAATGAGGCAAGAGGAAAATACGCTGAAGGATACAAGCAATTTATGGCTGAGAGGAAAAAACAGTCCAACTTTATTGTTGTTGGTTGGAGAAAAGTTTTTGGTTCAAAGGTTAAAGAAGAAAAAATTCCACAAGAGTTGAAAAATTTAGAAAAAGATTATGACAAGTTAACCGCTGACTATGGTAGAAAAATGTATGCTGATAAAAAAGCTGAGCTTGAAAAGTCTGGCAAACCGACAGAAGAACAAGAAAAAGAATTGACCCAATTTAAGCAAAAAGAAATTTTCACAAAAGTAATACTAGAAGAACAAGGAAAATTAAATGCCTTAAAGGCAGAAAATTTACCACCTAGGGAAAAAGGGATTTTAAAAAAGAGTTTGGATTGGTATCTAAAACAAAATAGATTCACAAAAGTTGCTATTTCCACAGCTCTTTCAACAGCAATAATTGCATCATTTTTGCCTAGCTCAATAGCAGCAGCTGGTGGAATCACGGCTTATCTTGGAACAAAATATGCAAGAGGATTAATTGGGGGTATTGTTGGCCAAGTAGCAGCTAAGGGTTATGAAAAATTAGTTAAAGAAAAATACACAGAAAAAAAAGAAAAGGCGTTGGAAGAATTATCTAAAAAATTTGGGAAAAATATGACAGATAAAGAACTTTTTGAATACAAAAAAGAATATGCGAAAATATTGGAGAAAGAGCAAACATCAAAAAGAAATAGAATAATTCATAAAGCCCTGGTGGCAATAACAGTAGGCGGAGTAGCTGGTTACGGAACAGGAATAGCAGCGCATCATTTATCGCCTGAACAAGTATTGGCAGGAGAAACACCTCATAGAACAAATATCTCCGACCAAATGAAAGAACGTGAAATAATTGACCATCCAAAAACAGACACAGGAGGTGGAACAACCGAAGAAATTGAGCATCAGCCTGAGGTTGGAGAAGAAATTGGAAAAGGCACAGGTATACAAAATTTTATGAAAACTAATGCCATCCAGAATGCAATTAAACTCGGAATGTACAATCCAGATGCTCCAGCAGAAAGTCTAAATGTCCAAAGTGGGACAATGTCTTTTGATGACGGAGCCGGGCATCATGTTGAAGTAGAATATAGTCCTAAGGGAGCAATTCAAACTATTGAAAACCTAAAGGCAAAAATCATTCAAGAATATGGAGAAGATATGACAAAAATCCCAAGCGGAACCATAAGTACGCACTTTGTTGACATAAAAGGAGTTGAACACGACCAAGTTTTGATTGAGGGAGATAATGTTGAACAGATTAAGGATGCTGATATGCTCGATTCAGATAAAAATGCTACCCCTGCAAGCACGACCGATACCAGCACTACACCAAGTCATACAACGTCAGATGCAATTATAGCTCCCAAGCCTGTTGCTCAGGGGGACATCTATACCACAGAAGATAATATTATAGCTCCCAAACATGTAGGAGAAACAGAAACTCTGATTGAAAAGACACCGGAACAAACACTTGAAAACCAAAACCAAACAACACCAACTGACACAAAAACCTTTGATGCAACTGAAAAAAATGTTACAACTGCCGTTGATAAAAACGTAGTGGATTTAGGAGATAATCCATTCCATCTTTCGGCTGAAATGTTAAAAGAAGTTCAAACAGCTTATGATAAACTTATTGATCACCTATTCCATGATAATGCTTCTCTGCAGGCATGGAATGGCATAAAGGATTCAACAGAAAATTATTCGGCAGAAAAACTAATGGCTTGGGATGAAACAAACGTTAATGAAACCTTTAAACCTCTAATCCACGATATCCACACGATTCATGAAATTACGGGGCTTGATCCTCAAGGCAAAACATTGATACACTTAGCTGAAACGCCAACCGAATTCCTTAAACACGGCCTGGAAAAGGCGGCAATAGACGGAAACTTAGAAGAATTAAAAACAAAATTGTTAGCATTATAATTAACCCCGACGTAAACCTGCCTGCCAGTAGGCAGGGTCGGAGTCCCAACTTAAAAGCGTCGGGACAAAAAATAAAAAAACAAATATGAACCCAATAAAAAACAACATTATTAGTTCCCTTAATCTTGATAATCTTCCAGAAAAAGAAAAGGAAGAAATTGTGCTTCGCATTGGATCTATAATTTATCAAAATGTACTGATGCGCGTGATGGAAATTATGCCGGATAAAGATCAAGATGAATTTGAAAAACTGTTGGATAATAATGCCAAGCCAGAAGAAGTTTTTGCTTTTCTAAAAAACAGCGTGCGGGATTTTGAAAAAATAGTTAATGAAGAAGCGGAAAAATTTAAAGACAAAGCATCCGTAATGATGAGCGAAATAGAAAGGTAGGATGGACGAACACATGAAAGGGCTAAATAATGCTCAAAAAGAGGCGGCGACCCATAAAAATGGCCCGCTTCTTATTGTTGCCGGAGCTGGAGCTGGAAAAACTAAAACCATAACCCATAGAATTGTTAATTTAATAAAACAGGGTGTAGCTCCCGAAAAAATTCTGGCTGTCACTTTCACAAATAAAGCGGCTAAAGAAATGCGAGAACGGATAATTACAGAAATTGATAAAAACGCCAAAGGACAAAACAAAATTCCTTTCATCAGCACTTTTCATTCTTTGGGAGTTCATATAATAAAAGAAAATGCGAGAATTCTAGGGCTAACAAAATATTTCACTATTCTGGATGAGAACGATTCAATTTCGCTTATAAAAGAAACGATAAAAGAAGTAGGTCTAGACCCGAAACAATATGAACCAAAAAAAATAAGAAATATAATCAGCCGAGAAAAAGGAAAATTCACGCACTTATCAGATTATTCGGAGACAGCCAGCGATCATTTGGGTAAAATCGTGGCTCAAGTTTGGAATTTATATGAAAAGAAAAAGAAACAAGAAAATTCTTTGGATTTTGACGATCTTCTTTTAAAAGCAGTAAAATTATTAAAAGAAAACGAAGATATTAGAAAAATTTATCAAGAAAAATGGGAATACATCCACATTGACGAATATCAGGACACAAATGAAGTGCAATATTTAATGTCAAAACTGCTTTCTGATAATAATAAAAATATTTGCGTTGTTGGAGACTGCGATCAACTAATATATTCTTGGAGAGGAGCAAATTTAAAAAATATCTTGAATTTTGAAAAAGATTATCCAAATACAAAAATAATTATGCTTGAGGAAAATTACCGCTCCACAAAAAATATTCTGGAAGCGGCGAATGAAATAATTAAAAAAAACAAATACAGGCCGGATAAAAATTTATTCACTAAAAATAAAATAGGCGAAAAAATTTCTCTATATGAAGCGTCGGATGAAAATGACGAAGCGGATTTTGTCGCAACAAAAATTCTAGAGATTGCTGATGAAGGAAAAGTTATTGCTATGAAAAGCATTGCGCAGGCTGACGAGCCGAGCATGGCAATTCGCCAGCAGGCGAATATGTGCGGTTTTCAGAGTAATAACTTTTCCGAAATCGCAATCCTATATCGCACAAATTTTCAATCTCGGGTATTGGAAGAAGCGATGCTCCATTATAATATTCCATACCAAGTATTAGGTATTAAATTTTTTGAAAGAAAAGAAATTAAAGACACTTTGGCATATCTCCGCGCAGCTCTAAACCCGCAAAGCCTTTCGGATATAAAAAGAATAATAAATTTTCCAACCAGAGGCATTGGCAAAACAACTATTGCTAAAATTTTTGCCACCGCCATGGCGGGGCAAGCCAACGAGAAGGAAAGTTTACCGATAAAAATGCAACTAAAAATTGATAATTTTTATAAAATACTTGAAGAAATAAAAGAAAAAATATCTGGATCCGCCTCTGGCGGGGAAAATTCAAAAGCTTCTGAGGTGATAAAATTTACAGTAAAAAGAACCGGCATTGAAACAGAACTTTCATCCGGCACAGAGGAAGATTTAGAAAGACTTGAAAACATAAAAGAGCTTGCTACTCTCGCGCTCAAATATGACGAGCTAAAAGACGGTATCGGAATTGAAAAACTTTTAGAAGATGCGTCGCTAGCTTCAGATCAAGATTCAATTATGCATAATCAAGAAAAGAAAAAAGGGCAGGATAATATGGTGAAGTTAATGACTGTGCATGCCTCAAAAGGGCTTGAATTTAAATATGTTTTTATCACCGGACTGGAAGATGGGCTTTTCCCGCATCAAAAACAAAACGAAGCTGAAACAGCAGAAGACTCAGAAGAAGAACGCAGGCTTTTTTATGTCGCACTCACCCGCGCAAAAGAAAAATTATTTTTATCCTATGCTAATTTCCGCACAATCTTCGGCTCGCAACAAATAAATGCGTCATCAGAATTTATTTCAGACATACCAGCAGATATTTTAGAAAAGGAGGGTGAAAAAGATGGAATTAAAACAATTTATATATAAATTAAATTTCTCACTTATCCTCACTTTCTGTGATAGCAGAGTTTGAGGACATGTGATATTATATAATTATGAGAAAAAGTATAGGAAGAAGAATTTTAGAAGAATTACTTAAACCGAAATTTAAATACAAAGGACTTTCAGTAAATATGCTTGGGTTGCCAGCTTTTCAGCATAATTTTTCCAAAAAATCTTTTTCAAACGAAATAGCCCGACTCCGCAATCGAGGATTCATTGAGAGTAAAAACGGCTGTTGGTATTCAACAAAACAAGGAAAACAATACCTGATAAAAAAACAAAACAGTTTAATCTTTTTTATTTCTTATATTTCAAAATCTGCCCCAAAAAATTTATTGGTCATGTTTGATATTCCAGAAAACAGAAAAGCAGAACGGGAATGGTTTAGGTTCCACTTAAAAAGATTCGGTTATGTCATGATCCAAAAAAGTGTGTGGGTAGGACCGTCGCCTTTGCCAGCTGATTTTTTATCTTATTTGAAAGAAATCAAGTTGGAGGATTGTATTAAAACTTTCAAACTTGCTCGACCTTATGAAAAGAAAAATAATTAACGAATTGTCCTCACTTTCTGCGATAGCAGAGTTTGAGGATAAAACTGATATTTAATTTTTATGACACATAAAGCAAAAAAATCATTGGGGCAAAATTTTTTGAAATCAAATTCGGCTTTGAAAAAAATTATTGAAGCCGGAGAAATTTCTTCAAAAGATATTATTTTGGAAATCGGTCCGGGAAAAGGCGCACTTACAGAAAAACTTCTAGAAAAATCAAACAAGGTAATTGCAATTGAAAAGGATCATAATCTTTTTGAACTGCTACAAAAAAAATTTTCAAAAGAAATAGAAACAAAAAAACTCATCCTTATAGAAAGTGACTGTTTAAAATTTAATCTTAAAAGCTATCGACTAAAAGCTAAAAGCTATAAACTGATTGCCAACATTCCTTATAATATTACTGGAGCAATTTTGAAAAAATTTTTAACCGAAGAGCCTCAGCCAAATATGATAGTTTTAATGGTTCAACAGGAAGTAGCGCAAAGAATCGTCGCTCGTGATAAAAAAGAAAGCATTCTTTCAATTTCAATAAAAGCCTACGGGGAACCAAAAATAATTATGAAGGTTCCAGCCCGATATTTTTCACCTGCGCCAAAAGTGGATTCAGCCATAATTGCCATAAAAAACATTTCCAGAAAAAGATTTCACCCTCTCCTTGATAAGGAGAGGGATGGGGTGAGGTTCTTAAACTCACCCCCTCCCAACCTCCCCCTTATTAAGGGGGAGGGGGAAACAGTGGACGAAGAAAAATTCTGGGAAATAGTCCGCGCCGGCTTCGCTCATAAACGCAAAAAACTCTCAAGTAATTTAAAAAATTCACAAGTCCAAACCGGGTATGGACATGGTGTTGGGTTGGGGAACAAAAGGGCAGAGGAACTTTCTTTGGAAGATTGGATTTTGCTCGCCAAAAACACAAAAAAGTTGTTTTAAATTCCAAAGCACTGTGATATAATATAAGCATGAAAAGAAAAATTTTTATTGGACTACTTGTGATGCTGGCGCTTTTTGTGTCGCTGAGAGCGGTTTATGCTTTTTTAACAGAAGACGACACAGGGGGAAGCGGAGGTAATAGTTCTGCAAACACAACTTCGGGAACTTCTGATTCTGAATCTTCCAGTTCTAGCTCTGGAATTTTCGGTGGAAAAATAACCAAAACAAAAGCTAGTGAAATCGAATCACTAGAAAATGATGGTTACACCTGCGACCTTTCAGGTACATCAATTGAAATAGATCCAATAAAAGGACCATCAAGCTACATAATCCCAGCCAGTACCACTTCAAAAACTGGCTATGCGACAAGAACTGGCCAATGGATCCTCGGCAAATATAGCGGAAAAACGACAGTAACTTGTACAAAACAATGCGGTGAAACTGAGTGCACAAGCACAGTTACCTTAGACACAATAACCCTTTTTGGGACATCCAGATAAATAAGTTAAAAGTTCTTAAAGTTATAAAGTTCATAAAGTAAAACTTGTCCCGTACTAAATTTTTGATTATGGGACATAAAAATAAAGATTATTAATAAAATTTTAGTACTGGGATGCAAAAATATCAAAAATATCTGCCAAGCAAAAAATTTATTTACTCAATAATAATATTAGTAATATTGGGTGTGTTATTTTTTATAATTTCTGGTTTAATTTCCAAAAAAAATCATTTTTCCGCGTCTAATAAGAAAAATCAATTGCAAACGGGGAACCTGACGATAAATGACCTGCTAAAAAAAGATTCCGACGGAGACGGGGTGGCTGACTGGGAAGAAGCTCTTTGGGGGACAGACCTAAACAACAAGGCAAGTTTTAATGAAACTCCAGATGCTATTTATATAAAAAACAAAAGAGACGAGCTAAAATTAGCCAGCGGAGATAATTTAAATCAAAATAATGGAACTCTCAGTGAAACAGACAAATTCGCGCGGGAATTTTTCGCTTCACTGTCCGCCATGAAACAAAGCGGGCAAATAGATAAAAATGCAATTAATAACGTTTCGGCTTCATTGGGACAAAAAATTGTAGACCCAATGCTTTTAGATAAATACAGCATCAAAGACATAAAAATAGATGAAAACGATGGAATAGACAGGCAAAAAATTTACTATCAAAATGCGGCAAAATTGTTTGAAGGCTATAAAAAAAATGGCGTCGGTAACGAGTTAGAAATGGTAAGCAATATAGTGGTGGCTTCAAGCGGAGTAGAAAATGACCCAGATTCTGCAAGCAAACTGGAAGAGATAGCGAATTTATACCAAGAATTTGCCCAAAAAGTGACGGAAATTCCCGTGCCCGAAAGCTTAATCAAATATCATATTGAAATCATAAACGATGCCAACAATACAGGAATCGCTGTAAGTAATATGGCCAAGGTGGTTGATGACCCCATTGTCGGTCTTTCCGGACTTTCCCAATATCAAAAATATAGCGATGAATTAGTCTTGTCTGTGGAAAATTTGGAAACAATATTATATAATAATGGTATAATTATAGGAAGCAATTAGAAATTATCAATTACGAATTACGAATGACTACAAATTTAAAAAATTCAGTTGGTTTGCTTGTAATTATCGGCATAATAATTATGCCTTTTTCAAGTTTTGTTCCAAAAACTAAAGCTCAATGGGACCTAGGTAGTGGAACAAATGTAAGTTATGAAAGTTCCGGTGAATATAACACAGGTTCCGGAGGTACATCGGTTTCCGGATACATTAGTGAAATTTCTCCGTTAGTCTCAGCCTTGCCAGGATGCACATCGGCAATAGGAAGAGGAATAAAAAATTTATTTAGTGGAGGGGGAAGTAGTACTACTACAAGCACAAGCTCCGAATCAACGATGTCTTTTGATGAATTTCAAGGCGTACTTGATAAATTAGGTACTGATGAATTTGATGAAGCTGCTGGCACAAGCACAAACTTAGAAAGCGAAGTGGGCACAGCACTGGGAGAATTAGGAGTCCCTATAACTAGCGAAAAATTAAACACGATAGATTCAAAACTAGACACATTAATAAAAGACACCGTGGAAATAAATACTAGCACTTCTGCAGTCGACACAAACCAAAATTGCTTAAACGCAATAGGAAAAGCCATTGTTAAAATGGTAATTCAAGAAATGACTTTGAGTATAGTTCAATGGATACAAGGCGGGAATGATGGAGGACCGATGTTCGTAACAAACCCGGGCAAATTTTTTCAAGACATAGCTAAAAAACAAATTCTTAGCTTTGGCATAGAAATACAAGACCCGGACAAATTTCCTTTTGGAAAAGCGTTTATGCAAAATGTGGCAAATAGTTACAATAGAAAATTCGCCGACAACGCGCGATATTCATTAAACGAAATGATAAGATCATCAAGCAGTGGAAATTTTTCTGATCAAACTTTTAAGGCAGATTTTTCCAAAGGAGGGTGGGGGGCTTGGGAAGCTATGACTCAAGTGCCTGCCAATAACCCGCTTGGTTTTCAATTAATAGCTTCAAATGAACTGGGAAAGAGACTGGAAGGAACAGACCCATCCGAAGCTCAGCAGAAAAAAGATCTTCTTGCGCAAGCCAATGGATGGTTGGGAGATGAACGCTGTACAGATCCTTGGGGCGTTACCAAAGAAGAAGACGACACGGCATTAGTTGCAGGAGTGACCCTAGAAGAAGGCTCAAGGACGGTAACCACAGAAGTCGGCACACCAGAATTTATAATGGGTGAAGAACAAAATTATGTACCAGAGACAGTTTCTACCACCTATCGTCGTTGTAAAAAATGGGAATATGTGACCCCGGGCGCAGTGGTAGGGCATGCATTAACAAAAAGTATGGACAATAACGAAAATTCACTCTTAGACGCTGAAACGCTAAACGACGCAATCGCCGCCATCCTAGACGCTGCGATGGCAAGATTTTCCTCTGAATTAACCACTAAAGGATTAGCTAATATTTCTACTGACGCCAGTGACTATGATTCATTTGATTCTAGCCAATTAATTGCCGGTTCAGGAGCAAGTACATCTCAAGTTGAAATGGATTTCTCAAATCCAAGCAATTGGCTTTTGGCACATCCAAACTTTAATATCCGTAATGACTTCAATCAGGCCTTAATAGACGAACAAAGAACCTATGTAAGCAAATTGGCATCCTATAACACAGCCCTTAGCGATCTAGTGACAAATATTTATCAGCTTGATTATTGTATTCCCGGACCGCATCCAGGATGGAAGGATGATTCAGCAACTGTTTTGTCAGCTGTACTGGGTGCAATTCCAGCTGAAACGATTGAAACCGTCAAAAATAAAACAATGGATGAGATTGCCTCAGCGGCCCCAATAATTGGTGTGGCCGCCGGCGCGGCAATCGGCGCAGTATGTGGATCAGTTGTCCCTGGCCTTGGCACAGTAATCGGAGCAGCCGTGGGAGTGATTGCGGGTTTGGTTATTACTTGGATTGATAATAATGACGAGACAAAAAAACTCCATGCTTATTATGCGGGTCAAATAGCAATGTTGACTGGAATACATGTTGGATACGATAAAGATGAACCATTGATAGTTAGTTTAGAAAGTAAGTCATTATTAGTTGACATCATGAATTCGATTCTTGAAAGATACGCCGAAGTTATAAATAATGTTTATAAACCAGAATATATGCCAGCTGTGGCCCCAGAAGCAGAACAAGAATTCAAAAAAATTCCCGGCTATAGGCAAATAATTAAAAACAATAAAACTGAAATCGCTTTCAGAAAAGGCATCATCACTAGAATGGAAAATTTGAAACAGGGAATTGACGACGAAAGCATCAAGCTAAGCGATCTTGACAATCCAATTTCTCCAACTATGACCGAGTTCGCTAGACTTTCCGCCTATTTCATAGGTGGAAACGATATTGCTAATGTTGATAATCTCTACAAGGAAACTCTAGACAAAACAGATTATGTTTACAACGACCTCCTAAAAGGACCCTATGGTTGTGAAAACGACCCTGGACATTTTCCATGGTGGCAAATTGCTGACACTAAAAGAATGACCTATTACCCATTAATGGTGCAGGGATATAAAGCTTATCCCCAAGGAGTAGGGGGTTACACAGATAGTAATGGTATTGACCTCTCTGAGGGTGGCGCAGGGCCAGGATTTTTGAGTTATGTGCTCTTCCTTGGCACAGGAGATATAGGCAATAAAATAGAAAATTTGGATGTTGAAGATTTATTCCCAATAGATACATGGAGCACTTCTGTTGGTAGGGTTGGCAATGGAAAATGTGACAATCCTCCAGATTCTTGGAATTGTGCCGGAATATTTGAAAAAATAATCGGTATTTATTAAAAGTAAATTAGGTTCTAGGTTCTAGAAAAACCACTGGCGATTAATTAAACAGATGAAGTGAAAAATAAAAAATAAAATGAAAAAAGAATTAAAAAAAATTATATTAATAGTAATTCCAATCTTCTTTGTAATGCCTCTTTCTGCTTTAGCCATGGGCCTAACAACCTATAATGCTACGAATATTGGTGACACATATGCAACTTTTAATGGCAACTTCAGTATTGAGAATGAAGACAAAGAAGTTCCAACTTGGTTTGAGTGGTTTTATTATGATTTTGGCGATAATGACGAAAGATATGGAACAGAAGAAATAAATCATGTTGCCGGAGATTTTAGCTATACCCGGCTAGGACTTCGTCCAAACACTACTTATTATTATCGCGCTTGTTTTGAACGCTCCGGTACGTATTGCCAACAAGGTTACACTGTAAGTTTTACAACCCTGCCAGAATCCACTGCTCCAGAGGTTCACGCTAGTATTACCACAACCGAGATTCAGTCAAAGAGCGCCATATTAAGAGGCACCTGCTCAGCCAACGGAAGAGATGCGGAAATTTGGTTTGAATACGGCGAGGCTGACGGGACCGTAGAAGCACCGGTTTGCTCTTCGGACTTTTTAGACTATGAGACTATGAGAAGAGTTCAAGGCGCACTGGCTCCTCCGGGTTCAATGCAAGAAACTATAAGAAACTTACAACCACAAACCCCGTATTGTTTTAGAATTGTCGGCGAAAACGAAAAAGGCACTGCCTACAGTCCAATTCAATCATTTTCTACCGGTAGCGTATCCCTTCTAGGCGGTGTAACTGAGCAAATTCCAGACACTTCGGACGCCGCCCTGTCAATCAGCACTAAGGGAGTCACAGGAGTAGGCAGTACTTCCGCCACTCTTTTGGGTTCTGCTATCCCAAGCGCTATAAATGAAACAAAAACTTATTTCAGATATTCAGCAATGCCTATCCCGCCAGTTTTTTGCAATGAACTTTACGGCAGTAATATGAAGTCAAGTTCGGACATTAATCTAGGAAAAACCAGCGAACAATTATGGGGACCAATAAAGGCTCTCATAGATAGCAATGTTAATGGCAACAATGATGCAATAATAAAAGGATTGATAGCAAATCTCCCTCAAAAATTATTTTCTCAAAATATTTCAGGACTCCGGCCAGATACGACTTACTATTATTGCGCCATCGCTTCAACCAGAAAAAACATCGCTTATGGAAACAATCAAACAGCTTTTTCTTTCACAACTCTGCCTTGCGAAACCTGCGATCCAACCTCCATTAAAACAGAAAAGGCAACCAGTATCACTACAACTTCAGCTGTCTTGAACGCTTTTTATAATTCTACTAAACCGATAAAAGTTTGGTTCCAATATATACTTAACCCAACGGTCAAGCCGGCAACTAATTCAACAGCCAGCTCGCCAGCCGCTTCAACCCAAAAAGCAACTGCAATGAAAGCGATAAAAACACTCGTCAAAGATCTGCCAGCAGGAAACGGGCCGGTTTCTATAGGAATTTCCGGTTTGCAAGCGAACAAAATCTATAGATATTGGGCAGTAGCCAAAAGAAGCGACGGCCCAGAAATAAAAGGGAGTACCTTATCTTTTACCGCAAAACCAACGGGCAATAGCGGTCCTTGCGGTCCAAATACAGCGCCAAATATTTACGCTCTCCCTGAAGCTAGTGTTTACACTGCAAACCCAAGAGCTAGCACAGCTGGTGGGCAAGGCCTATTGGCTACTAATTGGCAGATGGGATTAGGGCCAGTTAATGTTCCCTATGTCGGAGTTTCTTCAACTAAAGACAGTCCTTCTCCTTCATCTTTACCAACAGGATGTACTTCCACAGCTGGCTATAGCACGACAACCGGAAAATCTTGTTCAATATTGTCAGCGACCTCCTCAGTAATTGGCATGTCAAAAGCGCAAACAGATTATATAAGCCAATTATTTGAAGGCATAACATTGGCAACTCCAAACATTTTGCCAACCCTAGTGGCACAAATTGACACCACACCAAGGCCAAGGCCGCGGCCAATCAGCTATCTTGACTCAATAAATTTTTCAGAAAATCCTTGTAATCCAGTCATTGTCAATCCGCCACCCAAACCAGCTATTCTACCGACTGGAGAAACAAGCATAATAATACATGGGACACCTACAACTCCTTGGATCCCCGGTACGCCTCTCGCACTCGGGCAAACAGCCACTCCGCCAGTAGATGCAATCGTTCGCTATCATGAAGGCGTTGAAACAGTTTTTGCCAGGCAAATAATCGCAAATGCAAAACTCGCAAAAATATACGGCTATGACGAGGGAACAAATTTGCAAGCTTTCGCTTGGAATTTAGCGGACTTGCTGGCTAGGGCTTTCGGTTATGTCAATAAAAATGGAAAGGAAATAAGAGTCAGCAAGCCGGACATTGCCGCATACGAATTGCGTCTTGAGGGATATAATCTGACGGTCTATGAATATTACAATTCAAAAATAATAAATATTCAGAAAACAAGTTCTCTCTTCAAAAACGCATTTTTCTATGAGTATTATTTTTGGAAGTAATTAGAAATTACGAATTACGAATTAATAATGAAAAAAATTAAAAAACAAAATAAAAACATTCCATCGTTCACTAAAAAGCTTTTTTGGGATGTAAATGAAGAAAAATTAGATACTATTTTGCATAAAAAAAGCATTATTGAACGAATAATAAATTATGGGACACTTGCGGACTGGAAGTGGCTTTCTTCTGTGTATGATAGAAACACAATAATAAATATTTCAAATACAAAAGACAAATTTGGTCGAAAAAATATCAGGCCAAGTGCTGAATATCTGGCCTCCCTTATTTTTAAATGAATAATATATATAAAAATGTTTTGACAAATGAAATGCAGAAAATTTATCCGATTTTATCGGAGTTTCGGGATGATTTTTATTTGGCCGGAGGCACAGGACTGGCTCTTTTGACTGGACATAGAGTGTCCGTTGATTTTGATCTTTTTTCTGACAATAAAATAAAGAAAACTCTTCTTAAAAGAGTGGAGGTGATATTTAAAAAATTTCCGCAACAAACTATTTTAAACACAAGCGATGAGCTGACAATAATAATCGGCAATACAAAAATAACTTTTCTTTATTATCCTTTTAAAAAAATCCTGCCCTTAGAATCAAACAAGCCAATTTCTGTTTTGTCCGCTAAAGAAATCTTGGTATCAAAAGCGTATTCTATAGGACGCAGGGGAATTTATAAAGATTATGTTGATTTGTATATTGGATTAAATGAAAATATAGCTTCTCTTTCTGAAATCATACAATTAGCTAAAGAAAAATACTTATCAGCATTTAATGATAGGCTTTTTCTTGAACAACTCGTTTATTTAGATGACATAGAAGAGGTGGAAATAGTTATGATTGATAAATCATTGCCGTCAAAAAAAGATCTAAAAGATTTTTTTTCAAAAAAAATATCTGAAATTAAACTATAATCCCGAACAAAATCAACAAATTAAATAATATGAAACATATAAAAATTAGTATTAATAAACCAGTCATGAAAACTTAAAGATTTTTTATTTCGTTCGGGATCGTACGGGATAATCCCGTTAAAATTTTACGAGGAGAAAAAGTAAAACAATAAAAATATTTAGAATAAAGAATGTTAAATTCACACAACAAATTAAGAAGTAAAATTTTGTTCGGGATCATCATCCTAGGATTTTTCCTCGCGCCAATTTCACCGGTTTTGAAAAATAATAATGGGAATTTGGCGGCGGGAATCGAGGTGAATCAGGCAGTTTTTTTATAAATTTGGTATAATCATATTATGAGCGAAGAAATAAATAAAATAAAAGAAGAAATCAGTCCTGTGTTAAAAAAATACCCTATTTCCTATGCTGGTGTTTTTGGGTCATTCGCGCGAGGAGAAGAAAATCTGGGAAGTGACATTGATATAATGATTCGCTTGAAACCCAAAAATTCTTTTTCTCTGTTTGACCTCATTGGCGTTGAGCGCGAGTTAACCAGACGCATCGGCCGAAAAGTCGATTTGGCTACGGAAAAAAGCATTGGAAAATATATTCGCGATTCCGTCTTTCGTGATTTGAAACAAATTTATGAAGCCTAATATAAGAGTGCTACATATCCGCGACGCGATAGAAAGAATAGAAAAAGAAACAAAAAATCTCAGCTATCTTGATTTATCTAAAAATGACACTATTTTGCGTGCTGTTATGTATGACATTTGGACGAAAATACGGTTGGATCTTAGGTGTTGGACATTAGTTTTTTAAAAAGCTAACGCCTAGAGCCTAGGGCCTAAAGCCTTGGAAATTGTGGAAAAAGCCAGAAAATACAATATCGTAAAAAAGATAACTATTCCAATACTGTTATTGGCGTTTTTCCTCGCGCCAATTTCACCGGTTTTGAAAAATAATAATGGGAATTTAACGGCGGGAGTTGGAATAAATAAAGCGGAGGTTGTGGATAAAACACTTGACTTTGTTTATAAAAAGAATATACTTTTATATGTTAATCTCACTGCCTTCTTGGCTCACGCCAGGACGGCAGTTTTTTTATAAATGGAAAATATACATAAAAAAGAACTTACTATAATACCAAATGAAAGGATCATAAATAAAATTTTTTTGATAAGAAACAAAAAAATAATGTTGGATCGTGATCTTGCCGAACTTTATCAAGTTGAAACAAAAGTGCTCAATCAAGCTGTTAAAAGAAATCTTGAAAGATTCCCTGAAGATTTTATGTTTCAATTAACAAAAGAAGAATTTGAAAACTTGAAATTCCAAATTGAAACTTCAAGTTCAAGGTACCAAATTGGCACCTCAGGTCTAAGGTCACAAATTGTGACCTTAAAGAATGGACGCGGGCAACATATAAAATATTTACCATATGCTTTCACTGAACAGGGTGTTGCCATGCTTTCATCTGTATTGAATAGCAAAAGAGCCATCCAAGTTAATATTCAAATTATCCGAACATTTACTCAATTCAGAGAATTGCTAATGACAAATAAAGCATTAAGCAAAAAAATAGAAAATTTGGAGAAAAAATTTGAGAAACATGATGACAAAATTAAGCAGGTATTTGATGTGTTAAAACAACTTTTTATGGAAAAAGCAAAACCGAAAAAACAAATCGGGTTCAGAGTGAAATAGGAGACAAAATTGTTTTGTTTTGTGTTAAAATAAAGATAATAAACGAGTTATAAAGTAAAAAGTTTAAAAAGTAAAAAATGACTAAAAGATTTAAAATAAAAAAAATCTTAATACCCGTCATCATCCTAGGATTTTTCCTCGCGCCAATTTCGCCGGTTTTGAAAAATAATAATGGGAATTTGGCGGTGGGAGTTGGGGTGAATAAAGTTGAAGCAGTAGATTTTGACCCGAATGTTTTTACTGGGAGTACTTTAAGCGATAAAAGCATAGGGGGAGATAAAGCATCTTTTGTTATCAATATAATCACTCAGGATGAAAAAGAATGGCTCAGTACAAGTTTAATGGATTGTACAACAGTAGCTCCTCTTTCACCTCTTGAGTGTTCATCTACAACTTTTGGTGTTAACCCCGGTTCTATAGGTGTAGTAATATTTAAAGACAATATCCTCGTAAGTGGTATTGATTTGACTACTGATATAATAAAAAATTCTGACACTAATATAACCACAAATTTTTGGGATTTGGGTACTGTATTCTACCTACCTAATGCCCTAGTTGTAGAATTTGTAGCATTAAGAACAATTAGTATACAAAAAACTATTGCGGGTCTTACGCCAGAAACTTCATATACAGCAAAACTTTATTTTGCTTCAAATGATGCTGGAATAGGTGGTACTAATGCTGAATCCTTCACTCTCCCTACTGGCACCCTAACAGCAAAAAAATACTATCAGTTTGGTAATCCGGTAAGTTTTAAAACCAATAAAGCAGGAGTAGTGACAGGAGATACCAGTGTGCAAGAGACCGTAGTAACAAAACCGCTAAATCTCGGTTGTACTGATCTTACTAATTTTAGCGTTTCTGGCTGTATTGCTTCACTCTTTTATACAATTTGGGAAGCAAGTGCATTGATTATGACGCTAGCAGGAAGATTTCTTGATTTCTTCTTGTATTACGCAACTAATAGTTCTGCCTACACCTCTGTGTTTGTGGAAAAAGGCTGGGGATTAATACGAGATATCGCCAACATCTTCTTTATTATTGCTTTATTATATGTCGCTATTAAAACAATACTGAGTTTAAATGTGACAAATAACAAAAAATTAATCGGCACCATTGTTTTAATTGCTCTTCTTATAAATTTTAGTCTTTTTGTCACTCAAGTTATTATTGATAGCTCAAACATTCTGGCAAAAGTATTTTATAATCAAATTACAACTGTTAAAGAAGGTACTACAACACCTGCTGAAACTAAAGAAGGCGGAGAAAAATCTGTTTCAGTTAATTTAGTCAGTGGATTTGACCCCCAAAGAATAGTAACAACTACAGACCAATATGAAGATTTTGGCCATGGTACATTTATCTTCATAACTTTAATAATGATCTTTCTGACGCTTTATGCCGCCTATATGTTTTTTGTGGTAGCTATTCTGTTTATAGGCAGAGTCGTTGCTCTTTGGCTCTGTATGATATTTTCACCTCTGGCATTCATTTCTTATACCTTACCTTTTGAAATTCCTTTTCACCATAAAAAATGGTGGAAAGACCTTTTGGAAGCTGCTTTTATGGCGCCAATATTTATATTTTTCTTGTATATAATAATTTTATTTATTGAATTCGCAAAAGATGCAACAATACAAGCATACAGCAATACTGCTGATGCTTCCAGCCAAGCGATAATGCTCCGCATAATGGGTGTAATAATTCCTTTCGCTATTATATTTCTCTTATTAACAAGAGCTAAAAAACTAGCTGTTGATTATTCTGGAGAATTAGGGGCAATGATAAGTAAGGCTGGTGGAGCAGTAATGGGTACTGTCGGCGGAGGAGTTGTTGGTTTTGCCGCTGGAGCATTGGCAAAGGGTGGTCAGGCTACTATAGGAAAATATTATCAACGAGTTGCCAATAATGATGAACTTCGTGCCAAAGCCGCAGCAGGAGATAAAGGGGCGCAACGAAGGTTGGCTAGAGCAAATTATATGGCAAAAAGCAGTTTTGATGTTCGCCAAACAGGAGCAGGAAAATTTGTTGGTAAAAAGACTGGTTTAGATTTCAACGCAGGAACTGGAGCCATTGGGTTAAGCACTGAAAAATTAAAAGGCGGGGAAAAAGCGCACTTTGAGCGAAGAGTGGAAAAAGAAGAAGCAAAAGTAAAGAGTTATGAAATGACAGCATCGGAAGCAAAAAAACAAGATGAAAAAGCGAGAGTGACAACAAACCAAAACAGTCGCGCGTCAGAATATGAAAAAGATAAAGAGAAAGCCAAAGCAACATTAGAAGCGGCTGGAGGCGGTGAGTATTTCAATGAGGCAAAATTCAAAGAAGCTTATGAAAAAGGAGATAATCAAACTCTAAGAGAACAGGGAATGGGTAAAGATAAAACAGTTAGCGCTGGAAGTGTTGATAAGGTTAAAAAAGTTGAAACCGTAAAAGAAATTAATGCAAGTCGCAGAGAAGCATATGCCTGGAGTCGCGAGAATCCAAATATGAAAAATGAGACAGATAAAAAGGGTATAAAGGATTTCTTAATGGAATGGAAAAGAGGCATGACTACTAAGGGTGGATTGACAACAGCAGGACTGGCGGGAGCGTTAGCACCATTAACTGGAGGCCTTAGTATGTTAGCTCTCCCTCTCGGCGGACTTGTGCACGCAATAAGAGCAACGATTCCGGCGAATAAAGAATTAGTAGGAAGAATAGCAAGAGGAAAAACTAATGACCAAAAACTGCTTGAAATGTTAAAAACATATACGGCAGAAGGAGGTAAAAAAGGTAAAGAAAAAATGGAAAAGACATTTATCAAAGAAATAAAAACAGAACCTGAAAAAGGAGGGAAGGAAGAACCACATAAATAAAATAAATCAAATAAAAAGGTCATTTATTAAAAATAAATTAAAAAAAATTATGGACGAAGAAACAAAAAAAATGATAAAGGAGCGATTTGATGCTCTTCCTAAAATGGTTCAAGATGCGATTCTCTCATCTGACTATGAAAGTTCGCTTGTTGAAATTGGAAAAAAATATCAACTAACTGTCGGTCAAATGGGCATGCTTGAGCAAGAAACAACTCTTACGATGATGGGATTAACTCCCATAGAAAATTTTGAAACAGAACTAACGCGCGAACTTAACGTTGATAAAATAAAAGGAGGGCAAATTGTCACAGATATAAATGAAAAAATATTCTTGAATATCCGAGAATTATTAAAACTAATGAGTACTCCAATAGACGAAGAACCTGCGGCTGTTGATAAAGAGCTGTCAATAAAAAAGCCAGATGAAAAAAAGATTGAAACTGATATATTGAAATCAGCCCAAATCGAAATCATGCCTGAAGAAATTATCGCTCCCAGAAAAGAAGAAGCTATGGAGAAGCCAGCCGATATGCTGGCAAAAGTTGAAAACCCCGACCTTATTACAAAAGAAATTCAAAATGAAAAAATACTGAAATCAATGTCCTCGCAAAAACTTTCCGGCTCTTTCCAAATTCCCACAGTGCGGACGGAGCATACATTACCTTCATTGAGCAAAGACGCAAGTGTTGCAAAAAAAACTGACCCGTATCGTTTATCACCGGACGAGTAGGCAAGGATAATTATGAATTAACAATTACGAATTAATCATGCTCCCGTTAGAGATTACTTATGTTTTACACATATATCTTAAAAAGTAAAAAGGACGGAAAGCTTTACACTGGAAGTACAAAGGACCTACGGAAGCGCCTGATACAGCACAATAAGGGTTTGTCTATATATACAAAGGGCAGAGGTCCATTTGAAATTATTTATTACGAAGCGTGTTTATTAGAAGACAAAGCGAGGTCGAGAGAATTATTTTTAAAATCAGGAATGGGCAAGCGTTATCTTAAAAATAGATTAGGCGCTTCCTATCTCTAACGGGATGCAATTCAAAGTTCCACAATTTTTAGACATAGAAGATAAAATTTTCGGCCCATTCACTTTTAAGCAATTCGTTTATCTGGCGGGCGGAGCCGGCCTTTGTTTCGTCCTTTATAAAGCCCTGGGGCTTTTAGTGGGCTTTATTCCAATGCTATTGATAGCGGGATTATCTTTGGCTCTCACTTTTTATCGTCCAAACAATAAGCCATTGATAAATATGATTGAAGCGGGATTTAAATATCTTATGCAAAATAAACTTTACATCTGGAAAAGGCGAAAGGCAAAGAAAATTACGAATGATCAATTACGAATTACGAATGAAAACAAAAATGAAATATTGAATCAAAACGGGGTCAAGCTTGGCGGAAATAAATTACGGGATTTAGCCTGGAGCTTGGACGTTCTGGATTTAAAAAAGTAATCCCGAACGAAATCGCGGACGCATAAAATAAATAAAAGTATGAAAATGATAAAATGTATTATAAATAATAAAAAGGACAACAAAAGCGTAAGCGTACGCGTCCTATTTCGTACGGGATGGCAATAAAAGCAAGAGCAACTCAAGAGTTTGTCCCAATCAAGGAAGTCCGTGACGGAATTATTACGTTAAAAAACGGCGAGCTCCGGGCAATTGTCCTTGCTAATTCAACAAATTTGTCCTTAAAATCATCTGATGAACAAAGAGCCACAATAATGCAATTTCAAAGTTTTTTAAACACACTGGATTTTCCTATCCAGATATCGGTGCAATCCAGAAGATTGGACATCCGCCCTTATCTTTTGCTTTTAGAAAGTAGAATGAAGGTGCAGAATGAACCGTTGATTAAAATACAAACAAGAGAATATATAGAATTTATTAGAAATTTTACGGAAACGGTAAGCATAATGACTAAAAACTTTTTTGTCGTAGTGCCGTATTCCAATACAAGTCTAAAATCAAGCTCCGGAATTTTCGGCAGTTTATTTTCAAAAAAAAATAAAAAGGAAATAAAAATAGAAAAACAACTGGATTTTGAAGAAAAAAGATCCCAGCTGGAACAAAGAGTGGGCGTAATACAGCAAGGTCTCAGCCGATGCGGAATAAAGTCAGCCCAACTGGGCACGGAAGAAGTCGTGGAAGTATTTTATAAAGTTTTCAATCCGGGAGAATTAGAAGGGAAGATAATATTGGAGTAATTAACAATTAAAAATTACGAATTACGAATGAATATACTAGATAAATTATTTGGAAAAAAGTCCGCCCAAGGCGGATCCGCCTCTGGCGGAAAAACTAGCGGGGCAAATGCTTCCATTTTGGCAGTATTACCGCAGGAAATCTATGAATCGGCTACCCTAGAACTCCAAGACGTCATTGCGCCGTCAGCTTTAAAAATTGAGCCGAAATCTTTGAATCTTGGCGACAAGATTGCCCGCACTTTTTTCATAATCTCATATCCGAGATTTTTAAGCGATAATTGGTTTTCCCCGATAATCAATTTAGATAAAGTTTTTGATGTTTCAATTTTCATACATCCGATAGACACGTCATTGGCTTTAAGGCAATTTCAAAAAAAAGTCGCCGAAGTGCAAAGCCAAATCAGCGTTCGCGAATCTAAGGGCATGGTGCGCGACCCGATGCTTGATACTGCGTATCAAGACTTGGAAGGATTGCGCGACAGCTTGATACAGGCGCAAGAAAAAATGTTCGATGTGGGCATTTATATAACAATTTATGCCGAGAATGACCTGGAGCTTTTCAAAGTTGAGAATGAAATAAAATCAATGCTTGAATCAAAATTAATATATATCAAGCCGGCGCTTTTCCAACAGGAAGAAGGCTTTAAAAGCGTCATACCGATTGGAACAGACTTGCTGAATATCCACCAAAAATTAAATTCCGAACCGCTTTCCAGCATTTTTCCTTTTGTTTCCTTTGACCTGACTTCCGACAAAGGAATACTCTACGGGGTGAACAGGCATAATTCAAGCTTGGTGATTTTTGACAGATTTTCGCTTGAAAACTACAACTCGGTGACTTTCGCCAAAGCAGGCTCGGGAAAATCATATTTCACGAAACTGGAAATTCTGAGGTCCTTGATGTTTGACACTGACGTAATAGTAATAGACCCGGAAAGGGAATATGAATATCTTGCTGAGGCCGTCGGCGGAAGATATTTCAATATTTCTCTTTCCTCCGACCACCATATCAATCCTTTTGACTTGCCAATGCCGAGAGAAGATGAAACCGCTGAAGACGTTCTCCGTTCAAATATTATAAATTTGGTCGGGCTTTTCAGATTAATGCTGGGCGGTCTCACGCCGGAAGAAGATTCTATGGTTGACCGCGCCATTTCAGAAACATACGCGATGAAAGATATTACTCCGCAGTCGGATTTTTCAAACATTGAACCTCCGCTTCTTACAGATTTCCAAATGGTTCTTTCCGGAATGGACGGAAGCGACTCTGTCGTTCAAAGATTGATTAAATATACTCAAGGTTCTTGGTCCACTTTTCTAAACAGGCCGTCCAATGTTGATATAAATAAAAAGTTTATCGTATTTTCCGTGCGGGATATGGAAGACGAATTAAAGCCGGTGGCAATGTATATTGTTATGCATTTTATCTGGAATGCTATAAGAAAAAATCTAAAAAAGCGCCTTTTGGTTGTTGATGAAGCTTGGTGGATGATGAAATCTCCGGACACGGCTTCTTTCCTCTATTCCATCGCAAAAAGAGGAAGAAAATATTATTTAGGCCTTTCCACTATTACCCAAGACGCGGCTGATTTTATGAATTCCCCATACGGAGTGCCTATTGTGACAAACTCTTCTATCCAACTTCTCCTAAAACAATCGCCAAGCACCATAGATGTCTTGCAAAAAACTTTCAATTTAACGGATGAAGAAAAATATCTTTTGCTTGAGTCGGGCGTTGGAGAGGGAATATTCTTTGCGGGATTAAAACATGTCGCTATAAAGATTATTTCTTCATATACGGAAGACCAAATCATCACTTCAGACCCGTCCCAAATCCTTTCCATTAAAAAAGCCAAGCAAGACTTGGAAGAAGAGCAGATGATACGAAAATCGTGATATAATAGAGGAGTAAATTACGAATTATCAATTACGAATTACGAATTAAAAAACAGCAAAATGCAAAAAAATATCAAAAGTTTAATTTTATTTTCCATGATTGTTGTCTCTGTTTTTTTTGTGTTTTCGGCGTTGCCCATGCAAACAGCATGTGCTCAAATACAGGCCGGAGATATCTCTCTCAGTATAAATCCCAAATACCCAAGAGCTAATGAAACAGTAAAAGCATCTCTTTCAACCTATACGACAGACTTGAACAAAGCGATGATTTCCTGGCTGTTAAATGGAACAATGGTAATTAGTGGCGTCGGCAAAAAAGATTTTTCTTTTAATACGGGCAATAGCGGAATTCAAACAAGTATTGAAGCGCAAATAGATATTTCAGACGGTTCTTCTGTCAATAAAAAAATGATTATTACGCCAGCAGACATTGATATGCTTTGGGAAGCCTATGACGCTTATGTTCCGCCTTTTTATAAAGGCAAGGCGCTTGCTCCGCCTGAAGGAGTAATAAAAGTCGTAGCTATATCAAATTCTAGTTCCAGCCAGGGTCTTATTTATAACTGGAAACAGGATGATAATAATAAGCCAAACTCTTCCGGCTATGGAAAAAATTCCTATTCTTTTAAAAACAGTTATTTGGAAACGAGCAATACAATAGAAACAACCGTTTCAAGTTTGTTGGGGGCAAATGTCGGGTCAGGTAAAATAACAGTCAGGCCGGAAAGTCCAAAAATAATTTTTTATAAAAAAGATCCGATACTCGGCACGAAATGGGAAAAATCGTTAGCTGACAAATTTACAATAAATTCAAGCGGGCAAACCATCGTCGCCGAGCCGTATTTCTTTTCGCCAAAAAATTTAAATTCCAGCAACTTGAAATTCAAATGGTCATTGGGTGGTTCTGAAATAAATACGCCAGCTATAAAAAACGAAATCAGCATAAAACCGGAAGCTGGCCAAACTGGCACATCAAGCATTCAGCTTTCAATCAATAATATAAAAACATTATTCCTAAGTATGGACAAAACATTAAATGTCAGCTTTTAAAAAGGTAAAAAATCCCATTAGAAGTTTTCTAATAAAGTAAATTGATATGTTAAAAAATTACAAACAAAATAAAATAACTTCTAACGGGACAAGAATAATCAGTTCTTCTCTTTTAATGCTATTTTTATTTAGTTTTCTTTTGCCTGTTGGTACTATTTTAGCTGCCGATCCGACTATAACCATATCCGCAAACAAGACGGAGATGAAAATCGGTGAAAGTATAGAAATACAAGTGGAGGTTTCACATACGCCTTCAGTAAATATTACATTAACTTCAAATCCGGCAGACGCTACCCTTTCTCGTCTTGAAAAAACCTCTTTGGGAACAATAACCGTTCATATAACATCAACATACCTTTTGGGTCAACCAAAAGACTTGGGTGACCACCCGATTATTTTTCAAACCGTAACTGATAACACGACATACGTCCTGCAAGCTTCTGCTGTTTCTTTGGCAAATCCTTTTGCTGGAACAGGAACAATCTTATCCAATACAATCACAATAGAAGTTAAAGAACCTGATAAATGGTGGTACACATATAAAACAATTGGTGCTACGGGAAATTTCAAAGGATGCACAACGCCAGATAGTTTTAGCTCAGAAATAAAATGTACTACTAGTAAAAATCTCATTGTAGACGGCACTACAAACATAATTGTAACCGATTGCACAGAATCAGAAACAAAACCAATTCCGCTTCCTTTATGCCTCGCAACAATAGTGCCAGACCCATCACCAACAACAACCGAAGTAAAAACTGAATTAAATTATTACCCGTTGGCTCCTTTGCCTGGGGTGGGAGAAGAAAATTGTAAGGAAGTTGACGGTAAAACAATTTGCGTAAAACTAGCGCCTCAAGTGTGTGAAACAGATTCAAGCGGAAAAGAAACTTGTCGGCCTTGTACCGCAGATGACCCTGCCAGCGAATGTAAACCGGGATTAGGTTTTGCCGGCTATTTGAATGCAATGATAAAAATTTTCATCGGCATTTGCGCCGTTTTGGCAATGATAATGATCGTAATGGGCGGGATACAATATATGACAAGCGAACTTGTTTCAGGCAAAGCGGCGGGGAAAGAACAAATCACTCACGCCATTCTCGGTCTCCTTCTTGCCCTTGGCGCTTATGCGATTTTAAATACCATAAATCCTAACTTACTGGACGTGAGTTTGGGCAAACTAGAAACAGCGACGATAAAAATCCTAGTTGGTAGTGAAATTGACGGTCCTAATCCTGGAAATGGAAACTGTAACCCTACGATTATTAAGCCAGCTACCGCAGACGGAATTGCAATTTTAGCCAAAACACCAGGTGCCCATGGGGCTAGTTGTTGGGGTGGAGCAAATGCTGCTTATGCTGCAGCTGGATATGTTGCTTCTGGAGGAAATTCAAAAGTTTGCCCAACTTCTATCGCCCCAGGAGATATATTAACAATTGATAATGATAATTCATATGACACTCTAGGATATCATAGTGTTATTTTTGATTCAATTAATAGTGACGGAACCTGGAAATTATGGAGTGAAGGAAGTTCCGCAGTCAATATGGAGGAGTGGAACCCTTCTGCTTCTTATATGTCAGAAAGATTAAAATACTCATGGAAGCCATTTAAATGTCCTACAGGTCAAGTCCCTCAAATGGACTCAATTAACAATAATGCAATATGCTCAGGAGCTGGAACAACAACTTCAACAACAGACACATTTACTGGGGTTTCTTATGTTGACGGTGCGTTTTATTTTACTGGTGCTTTTGTGTCTACAAAACCACTTCCAGACCGTAAATATTATGTTCAAAATGCGAGTGATGATACATATATTTTGATAGACTATAAGTTTAATTCGGTTTGGTCTACGGGAGCAAAAAGTACAACATTAACAAAAAAAGATATTGAATCGTTAAAAGGCAAAACAGTAAAAGTTAAAGTCAGGAGTGCTGGTACAGTAATTGGAACAATAACAACAACAATCCCAGATTAATCAATAAAAATATGTCAAAAAGAAAAATAATAATTTTAATAGGGTTGGTAATAATAGTTGTTTTGGTTTTTGGTTTTTGGTTTTTGCTGAAGCCAGCAAATGATACGGGAGAGAAAACTGCAGGCACGAATTTTCTTTCAACTATTTTTCCTTTCGGAAAAAGCAAGGTTCAGCCAACAGAAACAACACCTACAACCAATGTTTCAGGATTCGAAACTGCTCCCACAGCAGAAATATTGCCGACAAGATTAACAAAAGTTTCAAGCTTCCCGGTAGCCGGCTATGGAGTTTTTATGAAAGAAAGATTTGTTGAAGTGCCACCACCGCCTCCTCCACCACCCGAAACAACAACACCCCCACCCAACCTCCCCCTTACTAAGGGGGAGGAAAAAGGAGGGGGTCAAAAGAAACCAACCCCGCCACCGACCGAATTTATTTCGGCATTAAGATATGTAGAAAAAGCAACAGGAAATATTTACCAAACATTCGCGGATAACATAGACGAACGCAAATTCACCACAACCGTAATACCAAAAGTCTATGACGCGTATTTTGGAAACAAAGGAGAATCAGTAGTTATGAGATATTTAGGAAATGACGAGAGAACTGTAGAAACTTTTGTTGGAATTTTACCGAAAGAATTTTTGGGCGGAGACACTACGGAAAAGACGGGAATAACAGGATCTTTCCTGCCGGAAAATATCTCGGATATAAGCGTCGCGCCTGACACTGTAAAACTGTTCTATCTATCCGGCACGGAAAATAGCGCTGTAGGTATAATCCTAGATGCGATGGCCGACAAAAAATCACAAATTTTCAGTTCTCCGTTCACAGAATGGCTCTCTTGGTGGCCAAATAATAGAATGATTACATTTACCACAAAACCTTCTTACAATGTCCCGGGCTATATGTATGCGGTTGACCCGGATAAGAAACCTGCCAGCGCAGGCTGGGATTTTAATAAAATTCTGGGCGGTATAAATGGATTAACGACGCTTACCAGCCCAAATGGTAAGTTGGTACTCTATGCCAACAATAATTTAACCTTGAGCATGTTTGACACGGACACAAGGGAGTCAAGCCAGTTGGGGATAAAAACTTTGCCAGAAAAATGCGTTTGGAATAAATTAAGCGAATTTGTCTACTGCGCTGTTCCTAAAAATATCCCATCAGGACAATACCCGGATTCTTGGTATCAAGGAGAAGTTTCCTTCTCGGATGAAATTTGGTATATCGATGTATTAAGCGGTAGTACGCTATTAGCCCTAGAACCAGCTGGAATAGAAGGGGGAGAGGAAATAGACGCGATAAAATTAACAATAGATGAAAATCAAGACTATTTATTTTTTGTAAATAAAAAAGATTCTTATTTGTGGAAATTTGACCTGTAAAATCAATTTTGTAATTCGTAATTCGTAATTCGTAATTCGTAATTCGTAATTCGTAATTCGTAATTCGTAATTCGTAATTCGTAATTCGTAATTCGTAATTCGTAATTCGTAATTCGTAATTTTTAATTGTCTCCCGTGTATTTAATTACAACTCTGCGAGACAATCCTTCTCCTGTCGATTCTGTTTTTAAATCAGTCGCTTCAGATAAAAATTCATGCACAATGCGGCGATCAAAGGCTGTCATCGGGTCAATCTCTATGCTTGATTTAAAATATCTGGCCCTTTCCGCCATCATGTGCGCAACTGCATGAATGTTTTCTATACGCTTTTTTTGAAAACCATTAATATCAATTAAAATGCTGGGATTTTCAGACCTCTCCCCAACCCTCTCCTTATTAAGGAGAGGGGGAAAAGTGGAGTTCTTGGCTTCAATCATTCTCCTAACCAAATGATTTATTGCAGAAAGCGCTTCGCCTCCACGCCCTAAAAAAAAATGCGGTTGATTTACTTCAACAGAAAACCAAGTGGTGTTTTTATCGCCTTCACTAACAGAAATATCGTTCACGGATATTGTAGTTTTTTCAATAAGTTCTTTTATTAGATTTTGAATTTCAATTTTATCCATCTATTTTTTACTTTATAAACTTTATAACCCTGCCTCGCCGGCAGGCAGGTTTCTACTTTATAACTAATGCGTTCCTCCGGATGTTTCTATTTTGTCGCCATGAACTATAATACTAAGCTTCTTTTTATTGGCATAAATCTGTTGGCATATGGCAAATATATTGCTTGTAATCCAATATAAAGCCACCGCGCCGGATATGCTGTAGGCGATAAAAGCGACAACAAAAGGAAAAATATATTTCATTTGCATGTGCATACTTTTAGCAAAACTTTCCTGAAAAGACCCTTTTTTATTCGGACTTGAAGAAGTACTTGGTTTTGGCATAAAATATGCCTGAAAGAATTGAGACACTCCGGCTATAATTGCCAATACTAAACTTTTTTGGCCAATATCAAGAAGTCCCAAGAAGTTCATATTTATATTCTCCGGAGCGTGAACAAAAGAGTAAAGCGCCCCGCCATCAAACTTTATTCCTTTTAAAAAGACAAAATACAAAGCAAAAATGATTGGAATCTGAATTAAAACCAAAAGACAACCGGAAAAAGGATTGGTCTTATGTTTTTTATAGAGCGCCATCGTCTGTTTAGCTTGTTCTTCTTTGTTGGCTCCGCTTGTTTTTATTTTTTGGAGTTCGGGAGCAAGCAAATTCATTTTGGTCTGGTTTACAATAGAACGCTGAGAAAGAGGGAAGAGCGCGATTTTGACAAGAATCGTAAGGATAATAACCGCAACGCCGACATCTCCGCCGGGAACAATTGAAACTAAAAAAGCCAAAGCGTTCAATAATGGGTTATATAAAACAGTATTCCAAATATTACTAAGCATTTTTTAATTCTACCCCATAGTAAAATTTTTTGCAAAATTTACTACGGGGCATGCAGGAAAAATAAAATTCGTAGTGAATTACTTTAAAAGGTCTATATGATTCTTTTGCCATGGGTGGCAACGAAAAATACGAAGCAGTCCGAGATAGACGCCCTTGCAAGGACCATATTTATTTATGGCCTCTTTTATATATATAGAGCAAGTGGGATAAAAAACACAACTGGGTTTTTTGAAAATAGAAATATTTTTTTGATAAAAAGAAATAAGTTTTATGAGAAAAAATTTCATATCATATCCGCTTTGACGGGTTAAGTTTGTTTAAAATATTTTTAATTTCATTTTCAATTTCAAAAACAGAATTAATTGCTTTTTTGAAAATAAAAACACCAATAAGACCAGGGGGGAATTGCTCAATATGTCTTTCCAAGGCAGAATATCCGCGGCGTCTAAGTAAGTTTCTTTTTACTGCGAGCTTGGCTGCACTTTTAGGCGCAATAAAAGAAATTCTCCTATTAGAACCGTTCTCAACTAAAAATTTAAAAGTTAAATTTGAAGAATTAACAAACCTACCTTCTTTAAAGATTTTGTCAATGATTTTTCGGTCGACTCTATTTTTTTTAGGAAACATTGAATCAATTAAAAATTATCAATTACGAATTACGAATTAAAATGCAATTCGTAATTGATCATTCGTAATTCGTAATTAAGCTGTCCTAAACGGACAGCTTGGCTCGCCCCTTTCTTCTTCTTCGTAATAACACTTTTTGGCCAGCTTTAGTTTTAGATCTGACTAAAAATCCATGAGACTTGGCTCTTTTTCTTTTATTGGGTTGGTATGTTTGTGACATAAAAAGAGTATATAACATTATCAACAGTTTATCAACATAGTTAATAAGCTTTTTAAAATTGTATTAAAAAATTGTGTAGTATAATCTCTACCAATGGATCCCGAACAAAATGACGGGATTTGAAACGAGGGATGATATTTTTATTAGAAACAATAATAGTAAAATTTTGTACGGGATGGATACAAAACAACTTTGGAAAAATTGTTTAGTTGAAATTGAAACGAATATTTCAAAGGCGAATTTTAGCACCTGGTTCAAAAACACTTCCATTCTAAAAGAAGATGCCGGAATTATTTATATCGGCGTACCAAATGAATTTGTCCGTGATTGGATTAAAAATAAATATCATAAACTCATAAATAAAACCGTGGCCGACGCATACGAAAATATGCGCGCTGTGGAATATGTCATTACAAAAACAGAAACTGGAAAACAAGAGGCGTCAAAAACAAATGAAATATATATAAATAAAGAATTACCGTTAAGAGATTTATATATAAACCCCGAAGATAACTTAAACTCTCGCTATCAGTTCAATTCTTTCATTGTGGGCTCTTTTAACGAGCTCGCATACGCGGCAGCCCAGGCAATAATAGAAAGCCCGGGAACTAAGTACAATCCATTTTTTGTCTATGGGGGAACTGGGCTTGGTAAAACACACCTGATTCAAGCAATAGGAAATTCAATAAAAGAAAAATATCCGAATAAGAAAGTGCATTATATAACACTGGAAAAATTTGCCACTGATTTTGTAAATTCGCTCCAAAACAACAAAGCAAATTCTTTCAAGGAAAAATATCGCAAATACGATCTTTTAATAATAGATGATATACAATTTATCGGTAAAATGGAAAAAATTCAAGAGGAACTCTTCCACACATTTAACACTTTTTATGAAAACAACAAGCAAATCATTTTTTCTTCCGATAAACATCCAAACTATATTCCGGAACTTGCAGACAGGCTTAAATCGCGTTTTGCCGCCGGGATGATTGTCGATGTGTCAGAGCCGGATTATGAATCTCGTCTGGCCATACTTAAAATTAAAATAAAAGAATTTGAAATAAATATAGACGAAGAAATAATCCAATATATTGCGTCGGTCATTCGGGGGAATATTCGCGAGTTGGAGGGAAGTTTAAACACTATAATTTGCCACTATCGCCTAAAAAACAAACCGTTAGTCCTTTTAGAGGTTAAAAACTTGCTTAAAAACAGCATCAGGCCCAAAAAAAATGTGTCCATAAAAGATGTGGTAAAAATAGTGAGCGATCATTATAACCTAGAGGAGCTTTCAATATATGAAAAAACAAGACGCAAAGAAATCGTAAAAGCAAGACAAGTGGTGATGTATTTACTAAGAGAAGATTTTAATGTATCATATCCTTTAATCGGGCAAAAACTGGGCGGAAAAGATCATACTACGGTAATACACTCATATTTAAAAATAAAAACGGATTTAAAAAACGACCCGCAGCTTTTACAGGAGCTGGAACAAATACGAGTTATGTTTAAATAGCTGTTAATAAATGGTTGAAAATATAATGGTAATTAAAATAAAAGATGTTAGTAAAAAAGGATAAAACAAGTTAGTAGAAAGTTTTTAAAGTTATAAGGTTCATAAAGTAAAAAGTTATTAGATCAAAATTAAATTTAAATTATTAAAATAACTATAAAAAATAATATAAAATATATTTATCCACTTATTAACAAGACTAATAGTATTAATAAATTAAATAAATAAAATATAAACACGCGTGTCCCGTTAGAAGTTAACTTTCGGGAATAGATTAAAAATTAATTATAGTTACCTAATACTATTTAAAACAAAGTATTATTAAGATAACTTCTAATGGGATGAAAATAGAATGTGAAATTGAAAAAATTAAAAACGCGATTATTCAAGCAGAAAAAATTACCGGTAGAAATTTAACCTTGCCTGTTTTAAGTTCAATACTTTTTACCGCTTCCGGGAAGTCATTAAAACTTCGCGCCACAAATTTAAGCCTTGGCGTTGAAATTGAAATTCCGGCGAAAGTTGAAAAAGAGGGAATTGTTGCGATTTCCGGTATTACCCTAGCCGGTATTTTTTCAAATATTTTTCAAAATGGGAACGTATTTTTAGAAAAACAAAATGGAAATTTATTAATTAAAACAAAAAAGAATCAAATAAAACTGAAAGGACAGCCATACGATGATTTTCCAACAATACCAATAGTTTCTGGAACAAGTATTGAAATAGAATCAAAAAAACTAACAGATGGCATAAAGTCAGTATATTATAGTTCCTCTGTTTCTGATATAAAACCGGAAATTTCAAGCGTTTATATATATTCCAATGAAGATAACTTAATCTTTGTTTCCACGGATTCTTTTAGGCTAGCGGAAAAGAAAATTAAAATAAAAAAACTTGAGGAGACTTTTGGAATACTTATTCCCTTTAAAAATATTCCCGAAATATTAAGAATTTTTGGCGAATTTTCCGGTGAAATAAAAATGTGTTTTAATAAAAATCAAATTTCATTTTCTTCTGATAATATTTATTTAACTTCGCGGATTATTGACGGAGCCTTCCCGGACTATACCCAGATTATTCCAAAAGAGTCTAAAACGGAGGCAATAATACTCAAGCAGGATTTATTGAACGCGCTTAAAATTTCCAATATTTTTTCGGATAAATTTAATCAAGTAAATCTTCTAATTAATCAAAAAAACAAAGTTTTTGAACTTTCCTCTCAAAACAACGATATTGGGGAAAATAAAACATATGTGGACGCGGCTGTTTCGGGCGAGGATATTGAGCTTGGTTTTAATTATAAATATTTTCTCGACTGTCTCCAATCTATAAACACAGACAGCGTCTCCATAAAATTAAGCCAACCGTCTAAACCGATAATAGTTTCAGGTGTATCGGACAATTCTTTCACTTATTTAATAATGCCGATGAATAGGTAGAAATTAGGTTCTAGGTTCTAGGTTCTAGGTTTTAGTTGTTAGTAAAAATACTTAAATTTATGATAGAAATAAAAGATTTATTAGTGCGTTTTAGTAATATTCTCCGAGATGGAGAAGGAAAAAAAGAATTTGTGAGAGAAGCCATAAAAGACGTAACAGGACTCTCAATAGAAAATAAAGATATAAAAATAAAAAACGGCACGATTTTTTTAAACATAAAGCCCATCTACAAAAATGAGATTCTTCTCAAAAAAGACAAAATTTTTTCCAAACTAAAAGAAGTTTTTGGCAAAAAATCTCCAAATAATTTTAGATAATTATTATTGCACTAGAAAAGTCGAAGTTGTTTCTGAACGATTATATACGGTGTCGTAGGAAATTATTTTTAATTCATTTTCAGATTTTAAACTGTCTAATTCTGAAGGAGTAAAAGAAAAACTGAATGGTATTTTAGAAGTTCCTAAATAAGCGTCATTTATGAAGATATCTATTTTTTGGAGCGGAAAATAGCCGGTGCTTGAAATTTTCAATTGCATTTTTTGGTCTGGAGAATAAATTTCCATCATATTCGGCTCAACAATTGAGACAATTGGCTTGTTTGCGTCTGTGTGCACATCATCTATAACAGTTGGTTTTTCGGCCAAGGTTGTTATTGCATAATTGCCTCTATGTTGAGCCCACCAATTTTGTACCGGAATTTCCCAGTGATTAAACTGTGAATCATCAGAAGGATTTGAGGGAGCCGGTCCTAAAACATCACCCCTGTTTACCCAATAAAGGATTGAATGCACGTTTGTTATAATTTTTTCTTTTTTCGTTTCATTCGGCGTACTACTTGTCGCTAGTTTCCCGGAAATTTTATCTATGAAAAAATTTTCATTGCCTTGCCAAAATCCGCGAAGCGCCGGCTTAACTTTTTCTATATCGACTGATAAATCCGGTTTTTCGAATTTTTCATCCGGCAGAATTTTCAACGCTTCAATTATAAATTTATTCCAAATTGGTCCGGCCATGGCGACACCTCCTTTTTTCATCGGTTTATTGTCATTATTACCTGCCCAAACGCCAACAACCACGGAAGGCGTATAACCGATAGTCCAAGCATCCTTATTGCTATTTGTCGTTCCAGTTTTTACGGCTGTGTTAGAAATATTAAGAACCGAATTGGCGCCGAAAGTTAGTATACGGGCTTTATTGTCCGATAAAATATCAGAAATAGTTAAGGCAGTATTTTTAGGCAAAACCTCTTTTGTGTTTGGAGTAAACTCTTCTAAAACTTTTCCGTTTATGTCTTCTATTTTTAAAATTCCAGTATATGAATTTTTAATTCCATTATTCGCAAAAACACCGTAGGCTGAAGTCATATCAAGAAGCGACACTTCTCCGCCTCCGATGACAAGAGTAAGGCCATATCGGCTGACATCAGTTAAGGTGCTGATGCCCATTTCTTCCGCTGTTTTTAATGCATCACGAAGCCCTACCAAATAAAAAAGTTTTACTGCCGGTATATTTATCGATGCCCCTAGGGCATCGCGCAAAATCATTGGTCCGCGATATTTTCCATCATAATTGTCCGGCATATAGCAATTTTTTTGATTATGTCCGGGAAGCGCCTTGCCGTAGGCATTACAGGTCGTTTGAAACTCTGTTGGCAGGTCAAATAATACCGTGTCCGGGGTAAAGCCTTTATTGAAAGCTGTAGCGTAAATAAAAGGCTTAAAGGCTGACCCCGGCTGTCTGTGCGCAGTTGCGATATTATAATTGCCGTCTATTGCTTTATCAAAATAATCTCTTGAGCCGACCATTGTCAAAATTTGCCCTGTTTTTGGGTCTATTGCCACAAGCCCAGCATTACTTCCGTTCCAATTTTTTTCATTTTCCAAAGCTCCCTCTTTTACAATTTGTTCTCCTTTTTGTTGCAAATCATAATCAAGTGTTGTGATGACCTTAAACCCGCCTTTTTTAACAGCATCTGTTCCATATTTTTGTTCTAAATAATCTTTGACGAAAAACACAAAATGAGGAGCCTTAATGCCCACAGTTGCTTGCGGAAGAAAACTTACTATTTCATTTTTAGCATTACTGTATTCTTCTTCTGAAATAAAATTAATTTCTTTCATTCTGGAAAGAACAAAGTTTTTTCTTTCTTCCAATTTGTCCTTGTTTTTTCCGTAGGGCGACAGAATGGTTGGGGATTGAGGGATAGCCGCCAAATATGATGCCTCTGCCAAAGTAAGGTCATGAGCGTTTTTCCCGAAATATGTTTTGGCCGCTTCCTCTATGCCATAAATGGTTCCGCCATAAGGGGCTTCGTTTAAATACAGTTCCAAGATTTTTTCTTTTGGCATTGATTGGTCTATTTTTATTGCCAGCACCCACTCTTTTATTTTTCTATTTATGGTTTTTTTAGAATTAAGCAAAGTATTTTTTACCAATTGTTGCGTAATAGTTGACCCTCCTTGGGTTTTTCCCATGCCGAATAAATTAGACAATACGGCGCGGACAATTGATTTTACTTGTATTCCACCGTGGTTATAAAAATTGGAATCTTCCACGGCAACGGTTGTGTTTTTGATATTGGAGCCCATGTCTTCAAATGCTATGTCTGTTCTTTTTACATCTTGATGGATATCGTAGAGCAGAATTTCTCCCGTGCGGTCGTAAATTTTAGTAGAATTTGTTATTTTTCTATCTTCAAAAGAGCGAAAATCCGGAATTTTCAAAGAAGCGAGCCAGAATATCATCAGCGCGACTATAAGTAAAAAAGCCCCTATCCCAAACAGTAGGATATTTTTTAAATATTTTTTACGTTTTAGTTTTTTAAGCATGCCTTAATATAATAGCAGAAAATATGATATAATTCGAATTATGAAGATTATAACAGACGAAAAAAAGATAGATGAGATTTTAAATATTGGAGTTGAGGAGGTTATTGAAAAAGATCATTTAATAAATGCGATGAAGTCCGGAAGGCAGTTACGGATTAAATTTGGTATTGACCCGACAATGCCGGATCTTCATCTTGGGCATGGCGTGCCACTCAGGAAATTAAGGCAGTTTCAGGATTTAGGGCATAAAGCGGTTCTTATAATAGGCGATTGCACTGCCATGATAGGCGATCCGTCGGGTCGTTCTGAAACCAGAAAAATACTAAGCTCGGCGGAAATTAAAAAAAATATGAAAAATTATCTGCGTCAGGCTGGCAAAGTTTTAGATCTTAAAAAATCAGAATTGCATTACAACAGCGAGTGGCTTAACAAAGACATGACAACAATTCTTGAATTGACAAAAGCGGGGACAATCCAGCAAGTTTTGCATAGGTCAGATTTTAAAAAAAGAATTGAAAACGATCAAGACATCACGCTTTTAGAAATGCTTTATCCCCTTTTGCAGGGATATGATAGCGTCGCGACGAAAGCTGATGTTGAAATCGGAGGAACCGACCAGAAATTTAACTTATTGATGGGCCGTCGAGTTCAGCGTTATTACAAGATTCCGGAGCAAGATATAATCACTCTGCCCTTGCTTGAGGGAGTGGATGGAGATAAAAAAATGAGCAAAAGTTTCGGCAATTATATAAATTTGGACGAGAAACCCGTAAATATATTTGGCAAGATAATGTCTATTCCTGACCCGCTAATTATAAAATATATGAAGCTTTGTACAGATATTCCATTTGCGGAAATAGAAAAAACAGAAAACAGCATTAAAGATCATTTTATCAATCCGCGTGATGCCAAGATTAAGCTTGCCTATGAAATAGTAAAAATTTATCACGGAGAGAAAAAAGCGAAAGAAGCTGAAGAAAATTTTATTAAAACTTTTCAAAAGAAAGAGATTCCTAATGAGATGGAAGAAATAAATGCCGGTTGGGGTGATTTATTGGTTGATATTCTGGTAAAAAATAAAATTCTAACATCAAAAAGCGAATGGAGGAGATTAATTTTAGGAAATGCTATTCATGATTTAACTAAAAATCAAAGCATAACAGACCCAAATTTAAAGATTTTAGAAAGTTTGACTCTCAAAATTGGCAAAAAAAGATTTGTAAAAATAATTAAAAAATAAATCCGCTATCAAGCGGATTTATTTTTTTTTATTCCAATTCTTCTCCTAAACCAAAATCGTTATCTTCTGGAGGTTCACCAAGATCCTCCAAGTTATCTTCGAGACCACTTGCCCTGAACCCTTTTTCTTCATTTAATTCTTCGTCCCACATAATAGATATTTTTTAAAATTTTTTTAAAAAACGACCTTATTTATAATAAACAAAATTTCATTTTCTCATTTGTACCAAAATAGAAATAGCTTGGCAATAAAAACTGTGGATATCTTTTACCTCAAATAAGCAGATGCTGTAAGGGCAATGGCAATGGCATCCAACTCATCGTCAGAAGTTTTAGAATTGTCTATTTTAACCAGTATTTTTACCATTTTTATCATTTGTTCTTTATTGGCTTTTCCATAACCAGTGGTTGCGATTTTGATTTGAGGTGGGGAAGCCTCAAATATTTTAAGTCCAGCTTGAAATGCCTCATAAATAACTACTCCGCGAACTTCGGCTACGTGCATTACTGTTTTTTGGTTTGTCGTTAAAAACAAAGTTTCAATGGCTAAAACTTCCGGTTTATATTTTTTTATTACTTTCTTAACCTCTTCCCCGATTAAATTTAATCTTTCTGAAAAATCTAATTTACTGGAAGTTTTAAAACACTCAGAAAAAACTACATGCTCCCTGTCCCGCGAAGCTTTAGCGAAGTGGGATTTTTCCAATACAGCGATTCCCAATCTTTCAAACCCCGGATCAATTCCTAGAATTTTCATCCCAGTACTAAAATTTTAAATTTGTAATTTATCATAATATTATTTAATCAAAAATTTAGTACGGGACAGGTAATTTATTCTGCGTTAACGTATACGTCTTGAACGTCATCGTTTTCTTCTAATTCGTCAACCAATTTATCTAAAAGTTCCATATCACTATCTGAAATGGGAATAGTCGTGCTTGGTTTCCAAATTATTCCTTCCGGCGTTATTTCTTTGGAAAAAGACCACGTTACAGAACCAATGCCGGCCAGAGAAGAATTATTTTTAGAAAGGATGTGTTTTATATCCTGGGCCGTTCTATTTTTACTGCTTGTTAACGTTTCAATAATGATACCCACGCCTCCCGGGCCGTATGCTTCATAGGTAATTGCATCCATTTTAACGGAAGACTCGGATGCTTTTTTAATTGCCCGTTCAATATTGTCAGCAGGCATATTTACTTTTTTTGCTTTTTCAATAGCGGAACGGAGTCCGGGGGATTCTTTTCCTCCGGAAAGCCTTGCTTCCACGGAAATAAATCTCACGATTTTAGAAAAAATTTTGCTTTTCCTTGCATCGGTGATGTCCTTTTTATGTTTTATTTGAGACCATTTATTATGCCCTGACATGAATCTGCTTTTAGCTTACTGCTTTTTGCTTTCAGGACGACATATACTTTCTATTTTTAATTTAGAAAGCATTCCTGACAACATTTTTCTTTCTTCTACAATATCTTTTAATAAATTATTAATATCTAACTTATATAGTTTTTCTATTAATATTAATTGTGTTTCAAGTTCAAATAAAGATCCTTGAGCGATGTGTAAAAATTGAATAAAATCTTTTCTAGTACCTCTTCCTCGGCCTTCTGCAATATTAGAAGGGATAGATGACGAACACCTTCTAATTTGAGAAATTAAACCAAATAATTCTTCTTTTGGAATTTTTTTACTTAAAACATAAACCTTTTCAGATATTTCCATTCCTTTTCTCCAGATGAGCATGTCTTTAAAGGAAATTATTTTTGGATTATTATAATTCATATTTTTAACTAAAAGCAAACAGCAGAAAGCAATAAGCTATTTGAATCCCAGATGTTTGTGCGCTTTTTCTGTGGCGACTCTTCCACGAGCTGTCCTTTCCAAAAGTCCCAGCTGAATTAAATATGGCTCTATTACTTCTTCAATAGTTGCTTCTTCTTCGGACAGAGCGGCGGAGATTGTTTTCAATCCCACAGGACCGCCCTTGAATTTTTCAATCAGCACTTCCAAGAATTTCCTGTCGGAAGCGTTTAATCCAATTTCATCAACAGCGAGCATGTTTAACGCTTCTCTCACTGTTTCTTTATTTAATTTCTTTTTGTGCACTTGGGCAAAATCTCTGCATCTTTTCAGAAAATAATTTGCAGTACGGGGAGTAAAACGGCTTCTCTTTGCGATTTCTTTCAGAGCTTCTTCTTCTAATTCTGTTTCAAGCAATTTGCTTGACCGGCGCACAATTTGCGCGATTTCTTCATCTGAATAAAATTCCAATCTAAAAACTCCACCAGAGAAACGTGAACGCAATGGAGAGGAAATAAGCGCCACGCGGGTAGTGGCTGCAATTAAAGTAAAAGCGGGAAGATCTAGCTGGATAGTTCTAGCCGATGGACCTTTTCCAATGATAATATCCAAAACCCCGGATTCCATGGCAGGGTAGAGTATTTCTTCAACTATTTTGTTGAGCCTATGAATTTCATCTATAAAAAGGATGTCACCGGCGGAGAGATTGGTTAAGATGGAAGCCAAATCGCCGACTTTTTCAATGGCTGGACCAGAAGTAATTTTCATTTGTCTGCCGGTTTCTTTAGCAATGAGATGGGCGAGGGTAGTTTTTCCCAATCCCGGAGGGCCATAGAAAAGAAGGTGTTCCGGTATATGACCGCGTTCCTCGGCGGCTCTTAAAAGGATTTTGACGTTGTCTTTTATGTGTTTTTGGCCGACATACTCTTCCCAGCACGTAGGGCGGAGAGTCTGATCTAAAAAAGATTCTTCTTTATCTTCCGTTTTTTCTTTGTTTTTAGGGGTTGACATTTGATTTATAATATGTTAGACTTAAGGCAGTAAATTATCAACATAATATCCACATTATAACACTTGCTCAAGATTGAGTATAGTATAATTGACTTCACGGATTAAGGCTTTCATTTTAGCCACCGCCAGGGGCGGGGCAAGAAGGCGCTAATCTCTAAGCAATCAGCCATTGGTTATATAAATTTACGTAGGACGTTCTGGCGCTATTATTAGTTTTACTGGAACTATCCTTCAAGAATTTGTTACTTTCAGGGCTTAGCCTTAAAAGGATTGTTTAGAGATTAGTGCTTTTTTATTTATTCCTCATTTAAATCCACCACGCTTTGAACTTCTTCAAAAGAAGTAATGCCAGTTAACATTTTTATCACGCCGTCTTGGCACATAGATAGAATACCTTGCTTCGCGGCAATTTTTTTTATTTCTCTCTCGCTTGGATTTTGCGGTATTATTTTTTCGATGGCTTCGTCGGTTTTTATTGCCTCGAAAATTCCTATTTGGCCTTTGTAGCCGGTATTGTTGCATTTATCACAACCAACAGGAGCAAATAATTTTATCGGTGCGTCTGGATCAATTCCAAACTTTTTAAAATCCTTTCCTTCTGCTTTGGCCCCTTCTAGTATTTTTTTTATAGTTTGCATTTCAGTTTCGTTGGGAGTTTTTTCCTTTTTACATACAGTACAAAGTCTTCGAACAAGACGCTGCGCGATTGAAAGAGAAAGGGCGGAAACTAGAATCTTGGGATTTACTTCCAAATCAATCAAGCGAGGAATTACCCCAGCAGCATTATTGGTGTGAAGAGTTGAAAAAACCATATGTCCCGTAAGCGCAGACTGAACGGCGATTTTTGCAGTTTCGGCGTCGCGAATTTCCCCAACCATCACTACGTCAGGATCTTGTCGAAGGGCGGACCGGAGACCTTCTAAAAACGTATATCCTTTTTCGTCATTTGTTTGAGTTTGAGTTATGCCTTTTAGGTGATATTCGATAGGATCCTCGATGGTTATCATTTTTATTTCCGGAGAATAAATTTTATTCAAGAACGCATAAAGAGTGGTAGTTTTTCCAGACCCAGTCGGGCCGGTAAGTAAAATTAATCCATTTGGTTTTGCTATTTCTTGCTCAATTATAGAAAAAAGATGCGGTTCGATGCCAAACCCTTCAAGTTTTCCTTGAATGGATTTGGGATCTAAAATACGCATTACAATTGACTCGCCATAGGCGCCCGGAATCATAGAACATCTTACACTTATTTCTTCCGCGCCTTCTGCTATTGAAAAGCGCCCGTCCTGCGCGCCCTTTGAAGTTAATTTCATTCCAGAAAGCAGTTTAATTCTGGAATTAAGCAAACGATAAATACTCAAATCAAAAAACATTACGTCTTGAAGCACGCCGTCCAATCGCAGACGCAATCTGGCTTGATTTTCTTGCGCCTCAATATGTATATCTGAAGCTTTAATGGCAATTGCGCCAGCTAGAATTATTTCCAGCATGCGGGAAATTTTATGAGCCTGGTTTCCAACTAGCGCTTCCTTTACAGATTTTTCAACATCTTGCATTTTTTCTATATTTTTTGCAGTTTCTCTAAGAACTTCTGCTGAGATATCCAAACCTCCCACTTTTGAACTTTCGGCCATTGAAATTTCTTTATATCTATCCCAAACTTTATTTAAACTGGCTATGGAAGTCATGTAAAAAGTCGGGACGAGATTTTCCCTTTCCATTTGTTCTTTTAGTTTGCTTTTTAGATCTTCTGAAGGAGAACGCAGTGCTATCATTATGTTTTTTCCTGAAAGTTTAAAAGGCGCAACGTTCATTTCGCGCGAGTCTTTTTCATCTATTGCCCGAAGAGCCTCATTGTCTATTCCCAAGCGAGATAAATTTACATAAGGCAAGCCATATTTTGATTCCGCCAATATGGCCACCAGCTGTTCCTCTTCCAATTTATGCAAATCATCCAACTGCTTATTTTGCTTTTCTTCGTCAAAGTCAGCCATTCCCTAATTATACAGCATTTTGTGTTAAAATGTAAAAACCTATGGAAATTTCAAAGAATATAAAACATACGGAAAAAATAGCCAAAGAGTTTATTAAGCAAATTCTAAAAAACGAAAATTCACTGTCTGCAACGGTGGTTTGTTTATTTGGCGATTTAGGAACAGGTAAAACCTTTTTTACTCAAGCTGTGGCAAAATTGCTTGGAATTAAAAGAAAGGTGAACAGCCCGACTTTCGTAATAATTAAAAATTACGAATTAAAAATTACGAATTATAAAAAGCTCATACATATTGACGCTTATCGCCTTAAAAATGAAAAAGAATTATTACATCTGGGTTGGGAAGAAATAATTGCAAATCCGGGGCATTTAATTTTTATTGAATGGCCGGAAAATGTAATAAAAGCTATGCCTAAAAAACATCATAAAGTATCTATTTCTCATACCCCAAAGGGTTATAGAAAATTTAAAATAAAATAAAAACCTTATTTTATTTGACTTTTAATGTTATTTATGCTACACTTTGCACAGAAGACAATAGTGTCCTTCACAACTTAAAACCTTAAAAAATGAGCAACAAACTCAATGAGATTACCGGTCATAAGATGGCTGGACTCACCATGGACCTGATGTCGAAACTCCGTGATGGAGTTATTGATGTTAAGGAATTTGAAAATTTTTTGATAATGCCGAAAGATGAGAGAAGGAAAATTTTTGGAATAGTAAATCCTAAAATAAATCTTCTTGATTCAAATGTTGTTGTCAGAGAACTTGTGGAGGAAATTAACTTTCAGAGACATTTTACAAAAAACAAAAATGTAAAATATTATCTGGGAGATAATTTTGTAAAGCAGGTTCTTAACCCGGCGAAAAATATTAAGCGTTTGCCAGGGATGTCCTTTTCCAAACATCAGTTTACCGAAACTATCTACGACAAAGAAATAATGGAAAATTTTTCTATTTCCAAAACTTCCGGCTTGATGAGCAGGGAAGAAATTCTTTGGACGATTGCCGACCTTACAAGCAGACAGCCAAAAGGCGAAGCCGGTGCTTTAATCAATGACGGCAACTGGACTATTATTGGTTATATGCTTTGTGATGATGGTGTTGTGCGTGTTGTTTGCGTCCGCTGGGACGCTGACCGTGGCGTGTGGTACTGCCGTTGTCGTGACCTCGACGGTTGGTGTGCTGGCCGCGGGGTGCTTTCCCGCAATAAGTAACTTTGAAACTTATTTTTTTAAATTCTTATACCCTTAGATTCTTTGAATCTTCGGGTATTTTTTTATATAACTTAACAACAGGCCTTGCCTGTTTAATTTATTTTTGATAGTATTTTAGTATGTCAATAAGAAAAACTGATTTTGTTCCCAATGAGTATTATCATATTTACAATCGTGGAAACAGCAAGCAAAAAATATTTCATGACAAAGAAGATTATGAACGTTTTTTGAAGTTGCTTTTTTTGTCTAATGGTAATAATAATTTTAAAATTTATTTTATAAAAAATGATGTTATTTATGATTTTAATAGAGGACAGCAATTTGTTGATATTGGCGCTTATTGTTTAATGCCAAATCATTTTCATATTCTCATTACTCAAACAGAAGAGGGAAGTATTAGTAAATTTATGCAAAAATTAACTACTGCCTATGTTATGTATTACAATGAAAAATACAAAAGAACAGGAAGTTTATTTGAAGGTAAATTTAAATCCGAACATGTAAACAATGACCGTTATTTAAAATACTTATTCTCATATATTCATCTTAACCCTATTAAATTAATAGAATCAAAATGGAAAGAGGTTGGAATAAAAAACGAAGTTAAAGCAATAGATTTTTTAAAAAACTACAAATACTCAAGTTTTAAAGATTATCTAAAAGAAAGTCGCAGGGAATCGATTGTCTTAAATAAAAAATCTTTTCCTGATTATTTTCCAACTGCAAAAACTTTTATTAAAGAGATTCTAGACTGGATAAATTATAAAAATTAAACAGGCCTTGCCTGTTTAATTAAGATAAAAAATACTTAAAATGTTATACTTTTTGTAATGGAAAGTTCAGCAAAAAAAACACTAGTTTTACTGGATGCTCATGCGATAATTCACCGCGCTTATCATGCCTTGCCGGAATTTTTATCTTCCAAAGGGGAACCGACCGGCGCTTTGTACGGGCTTTCAAGTATGTTGATGAAGATTATTACTGATTTAAAACCGGATTATATTGTCGCTTGCTATGATTTGCCGCAAAAAACTTTCAGACACGAGGCCTATAAAGAATACAAAGCTGGCAGGGCCAAAGCGGACGAAGCGCTTATTTCACAATTGAAAAATTCGCGTCAAATTTTTGAAGGTTTTAATATTCCAATATATGACGCACCAGGGTTTGAAGCTGATGACATAATCGGCACAATAGTTGAGAAAATGAAGAACCCCCTCCGTCATTCTGACACCTCCCCCTTATTAAGGGGGAGGATGGGTGGGGGTCTAAATATAATCATTGCCTCCGGAGATATGGATACAATGCAATTAGTGGATGATAAAAAAGTGCAGGTTTATACTTTAAAAAAAGGAATTAATGACACTATTTTATATGACGAAGATGCGGTTATTGCGCGGTTTGGATTTAAGCCGGAACTTTTACCAGATTACAAAGGTCTACGAGGAGATCCGTCGGACAATATTATCGGCATTAAGGGTATTGGTGAAAAAACAGCTACAAATTTAATTGTGAATTTTGGAACTATTGAGGAAATATATAAACAATTACGAATTTCCGCCCAAGGCGGATCCGCCTCTGGCGGAAAAAATGGAGAAAATTTATTTAAAAATTTAGGTTTTTCTGATCGAATAGTAGAATTAATCAAAAATAACGAAGAAGAAGCCGAATTTTCAAAAACTTTGGCAAAGATAAGACTTGATGCGCCAATAGATTTTGTTTTGCCGGAAAAAACTTTTTGGGAAAATGTGGATTTCAAAAAAGTAGAGCAAGTCTTTTCTGAATTCGAATTCAGGAGTCTCCTTGGCCGTATGAAAAACTTTTTTGAGAATAATCAGGCGGCATCTGGCGGTCATACTTTCCGTCGCTCGCACTCTATCTTGGAAGGGCAAACTCTTTCTGGCGGTAGCGAATGCTTCTCCAAGTATAACCACCAGATGCCACAGTCTGTGGACGAGAATGAATTGCAAGAAACTTCCATCGCACTTTGGCTTATTAATTCTGATATAACGAATCCAAAACTTGAGGACATTTTGCTTTTTGCCAAGACTAGATCTTTTAAAACTGCTCGCGAGTATATTTTTAAAAAACTATCCGCCGAAGGCGGATCCGCCTCTGGCGGAAAAGAATCCAGCCTTTTGAAAGTGTATGAAGAGATAGAAAAACCAATAATACCCATAGTAAAAGAAATGCAGGATTGCGGAATACTTATAGATAAAAAATATTTTGAAAATTTATCAAAAGAATATCACAAAGAATTAGACAAACTTACTAAAAAAATATATCAAATGGCTGGTGTTGAGTTTAATATAAATTCGCCCAAACAACTTTCAGAAGTTCTTTTCGAAAAAATGGGAATTAAGTCAAATCAAAAGCGCAAGCGCCTGCAGGCAGGCAGGCAGGGATCTTTCTCCACTAAAATTTCAGTTTTAGAGGAAATGGAAGAGGAAAATCCAGTTGTTAAAGAAATAATGGCCTATAGGGAGTTGCAAAAATTACTTTCTACTTATATTGATGTTATTCCTAAAATGGTTGCAGAAGACGGCAGATTGCATGCAAAGTTTTTGCAAAACGGCACGACCACGGGAAGATTTTCGTCTCAAGACCCGAATTTACAGAATTTGCCGATAAAAACTGAATTGGGAAAAAGAATTCGCGGAGGATTTATTGCGCAAAAGGGACACAAACTGCTGGCATTTGATTATAGTCAAATTGAACTTCGTGTGGCTGCCATGCTTTCCGGTGATAAAAAAATGACTCAAATTTTCCGCGAAAAAAAAGATATTCACGCAGGCGTGGCATCATTTGTATTCGGCGTGCCTATTGAAAAAGTTGGTCGTGAAATGCGCCGCCGAGCAAAAGTGATCAATTTCGGCATTATTTATGGCATGGGGATTTCAGCTCTTAGAAAAAATCTTGGAAGCACAAGAGAAGAAGCGCAAAAATTTTATGATAATTATTTTGGGCAATTTTCCGGCGTGCGTGATTATTTGGAGGAAGTAAAAAATTTTGCCGTAAAATATTCATATACAGAGACTTTATTCGGCAGAAAAAGAAGTTTTCCAAATATAAATTCTAAAATTCCTTTTTTAAGAAGTATGGCTGAGCGTACTGCTACGAATGCCTCTTTTCAAGGAACGGCTGCTGATATTATTAAGCTGGCAATAAGGTGTGCGGAAGAAGATTTGAAAAAAGCGGGCCTATTGGATAAAGTGCACCTTGTTCTTCAAATTCACGATGAGCTGGTTTATGAAACAAAAGAGGATGTATTAACGCAAGCCGAAAAGATAATAAAAAACGCCATGGAAAATGTTTTAGAAAGATCTTATTTGCATTATAAAAGCGATATTCCTCTTGAGGTGCATTCCAGCTCCGGAAATAATTTTAAGGAAGTCAAATAGGCTTTATGTTATAATTGATTTTATATGGATTTCGATAATAAAACAGAAAAACAAAAACCTAGACCAAGAGTTCATCGTATTTTGGCTTATTCCTACGCGGTTTATTTGTTGGCTTTGGTTTTAGGTCTTATTTTTAGCGCGACTTGGCCTTATAAAATTTTTGTGAGCAGTATCTTGATGAGCATAAGTTCTGTCATTCTTTTATTGTCTTCTATGTTAATTTTATGGGCGCAAAAGAGTTCAAAAAAATTTAAAAAAGAAGATTTAACCGCAGAGTCTTTTAAAAAAGGCCCGTATCGTTTTACCAGAAATCCCACTAATTTGGGCCTTTTTTTATCAATAATTTGTTTTGGAATTATAGTTAATTCTGTTTTTGTAATAATTTTTGCAATTATTGCTTTCGCACTTTCTAGATTTATTTTTATAAAGAAAGAAGAGGAACTTCTTAAAAATAAATACGGCGATTCTTATTTAGAATATAAAAAATCAGTTAGGTTTTAATTTATGATATATCTTTTTGCCGGCGATGATGCCCAAAATAAACGTGGAGCTTATGAGCAATTTAAAAAGTCGTTGCCCGAAGCGACAGAAACATTTTTTATCAATAAAAATGATTTTGATCCATTTCAACTAGAGAATTTCTATTCTGGTTTCGGACTTTTTTTCACTAGATGCACTGTATTTTTTGAAAATATTTTTGAGAGGGAGGAGAATCGTATTTTTGTTTTAAAAAAATTAGAATTAATCAGCGAGTCACAGAATGATTTTGTTTTTTTGGAAGGTAAGTTAAGCAAAATAGTTTTAGATGCTTTTAAAAAAGCGCGGGCTGAAATAAATATTTTTGAACTTTCCAAAGAAAAAAAAGAAAAATACGACAATTTTTTATTGGCTGACGCTTTTGCGGACAGAAATAAATTAAATCTTTGGATTTTTTTTAGGCAGGCAATGGACAAAGGGGTTGGAATGGAGGAACTTATCGGTGTTTTGTTTTGGAAGGCTAAGGATATGATTTTAAAAAAGAATTTTCGAAAGTTTTCCGAAGCTGAATTAAAAAACTTTATTGCAAAAATTTCCTGTCTTCTGCCAAAAGCCCGCAAAGAAGGACTAGACGACGAAGCTGTTTTTGAACAATTTCTGCTTGAAGCTTTTTAAAATTGTCCGCCCGCTCGGGATCGAACCGAGGACCTTCTCCTTAAAAGGGAGCTGCTCTACCAGCTGAGCTACGGGCGGAAATAAATTCGGCGGAAATCAATCAATATTGTGATAATATAGGAAATATGGCGAAAAATCAAGAAAATATTTTAATTCTTCAGGATATACGAAGCGCGCAAAATGTCGGCGCAATTTTTAGAACAGCAGATGCTGTTGGCGTATCTAAAATTTATTTAACTGGCTATACGCCTGCACCACTTGACCGTTTTGGCAAAAAGCGAAAAGATATAGCCAAATCAGCGCTGGGAGCGGAAGAGTCAGTTCCATGGGAATCTAAAAAAAATTTATCAACTCTCATTTCAAAATTAAAAAAAGAAAAATATCTAATTATTGCAATTGAGCAGGATAAAAATTCAATTGATTATAAAAAGGTATCCGCCAGAGGCGGACCAGCCTTTAGCTGGAAAGGAGGTTTGGTTTTTATCGTCGGTACAGAAGTTACAGGCATATCAAAAAATATTCTCAAAAAATGCGATGTAATTGCCGAAATTCCGATGAAAGGCAAAAAAGAATCACTTAACGTCTCTGTTGCTTTAGGAATAGCTTTATTCAGAATTTTAAATATTTAATTTATTTCGGCTTGCCCCGTTAGAGACCGCGAGGGCTCGCAGCGTGTTTTTGTCTCTAATGGGGCCCGTAAGTTTCCCCTGTGTCTATAGGAGCTGGGGCTTTGAGAAAAGGTTTGCTTGTATCGCTGGATCTGCCCCAAAAAAACCATACAAACCAAAGTATAATAAGTACAAATATGATTCCTTTTAAATGTTGCCAAGCCATAAATTTATTATAACACTTTCCCGCCTAGAATTTTCAAGGCCTCGCGAATTTTTTCATTTATATTTGTATTCGGGGAAACTTTTTTCAAAGCTTCCCGCGCCTGATTTTGCGAATAGCCCAGGGATTTTAATGCTTCAAGAGCGTCCAGTTCGCCTTTTAATGAAATGTCAGATTTTTCCTCTCCAATTTTATCCCTAAGTTCAATAATTATTTTTTCAGCTGTCTTTTTTCCAATGCCGGATATTTTGGTGAGGTATGAAATATCGTCAGTCTCTATGGCTTTTTTCAATATTTCAATAGAAGCTATGCTTAAAATAATTAAAGCCGATTTTGGCCCGATGCCCGAGATATTTATAAGCATTTCAAAAAATTCCAATTCTTTGCGGTCTAGAAATCCATAGAGGTCAAATGCATCTTCGCGCACGTGGCTGTGAATCCAAAATGAAATTTCATCACCCGTTTTTTTTATTTTTGAGAGTGTACCCGGAGAGATGTTTATTTTATAACCAACTCCACCCGTTTCAACTATTAAAAATTTTTCATTTTTTAAGATTATTTTTCCTTTTATGCTTCCAATCATACTTTAATAATAGCAAATAAGAATGACATAAGAAAGTTGCGTTTCTAATAGTTTTCTGTTAAATTACATACATGCCAATTATACAATCAGCCAAGAAAGCTGTCCGTGGTTCGCTTCGCAAGAAGGCTTTTAATGATCGCCGGAAACGAACAATGAAAGAAAAAATAAAAGATATTGAAAAATTAGCCAAGACGGATAAAACTGAAGCCGGTAAGATGTTGAGTTCCACTTTTCAGGCAATAGACAAAGCGGCAAAAAAGGGAATAATAAAAAGAAACAACGCTGCCCGAAAGAAATCTCGCCTTTCTCGATTAGTTAAATAAATCTAAAATAAAAAAATTGCCCCAGCTGGGGCAATTTTTGTTGAAAAGCGAGAACTATGCTTTTTGAACGTTTGTGGCATTCAATCCCTTTGGAGATTCCTCTGTTTCAAAAGAAACAGCATCACCTTCATGAAGTTCATCGAAAGTCACGCCAACAAGGGAGTTACTATGAAAGAATAAATCTTTCTGTAGCCCTTCTCCTGTGATAAAGCCAAAACCTTTATCAGTGAGTCTTTTTATTGTACCAGTCATTGATTTTTTAGTTAGCTATTAAAATACAAAAGATAAATATGTTTGAGAAATCGACGCTTGCTCTATGAGAACCATAAATTCATTTGTGTTTAAAGTATAGTATATGCCAAATAAATTGTCAAAAATAAATTTGGATTATGCCTTAGTAGGACCATGAGTACATTTATCTCCCTCGACTAAATTTTTTGCCGTCGCAAAAAATTTGTCTGGGCACCGACTCGTAAAATTTTCTGCTGAAAATCCCATACTCCGTCGTTCGCTTCCTGCACGTGAATGAAGCAGTTCATTCACTCTTCGAGGAACATAGAATAAAAACACCTGATAAAAGTCAGGTGTTTTTATTCTTGTCCTCTCGGCAGGAATCGAACCTGCATCATAACTTCCGCAAAGTTACGTCCTATCCATTGAACGACGAGAGGCTTGCCCCGCCAAAGGCGTGGGATATTTGAAGATTAACAGTTTTTAGAAAAAAAACAAAATTTAGAATCCGAGAGATTCCATTATTCTGTCGGATGGATGCTCGCGCATTTCTTCTTCAGTCACATTTTTTGCGAGCATTATATTTTTTATTTTTTCAACGAGATCTTCTGTTATTGGGATAGAAAGGATAGGCATGAACATTCTTGCCGATTTTATAAAAAGAGTCGGCTTCGTTCCTTCCTGCACATAAAAAGATTTTATGGCGTCATAGGGGAAAAGGCGGGTTTTTATTTTAAATCCTTTTTCATTCAATTCATACGGAACCGTTTCAGGTTTTTTAATAGCAAAAAATCCCAACAATATTCCGCCAATTATTAGAAGCATTGCGAAAAAATAGTTTGCGTAAATAATTGATGCAATGGAACCTGCGACAACTATAACACCAAGTGCCCAGAACCAATCAGTGCTTCGTTCTTTTTCCTCGTATTCCAACGCAGACCATATTAATTTTTCGTCTGGATCCATAGCTTAATTATATCACAGTTTCAGATATTTAATGCAAAACCCTGTCTGGCGGAGGGTAGAGGACTCGAACCTCTAAGGGCTTTCGCCCGCTTGTTTTCAAGACAAGTGCCTTACCATTCGGCGCAACCCTCCGTAATTTCTTTCCTATTTTGAATGCTTTTTAGGCAAGAGAATTTTGAGAAAAACTCTTTTCACGTCAGTCCACTTTTTCTTGGCGATCCAAAAAAGGTAGATTATTTCCAAAATTCCGCAGGTATTCAAAACAAGCACAGCCACGAACCAGCCCTTGTGATTATTTTTTACCGCTGTCCAAACGGCATAGCCTTTCCAAAAAAGCGTCCAAACTGTTATTAAAATTATTATTGGTAATGGTATTCTATACAATGAATATGGGTTCATCCCGTTAGAAGTTATACTAAGTTACTTAATTTTTAAATAATGATAGACAACTTAAATTATTTTTATAATTGAGCCCCATTAAGTTAACTTCTAACGGGATTCATAATACTCTAATTATATCAGGAAATTTTCTTTTATGCTAGGATAAAAGTATGACACGTTTTTTGGGAATTGATTATGGGGAAAAAAGAGTTGGCATAGCTGTTTCTGACGAGGAAGGCAAATTAGCTTTTCCCTTTAAAATATTGAAAAATAATTCAGAGCTTTTAGATACGATTCATAACATATGCGGTGAAGAGAATATCTCTGAAATTGTGATAGGGGAATCGCTGAATTTATCCGGCGGGGAGAATATTATTATGCAAGGGATAAAAGAATTTACAGAAAAATTATCCGGACTTAATTTGCCGATTCATTTTGAAAAAGAGTTTTTGACTTCAATTGAAGCCCGCCGGCACTTAAGCTTTGGCGGGCAAGCACGTGGCAGGGAAGGCAAAGAAAAAAATAATGCCAGAAAAATAAAAAAAGGAATTAGCAAGAAAGTTGACGCTTCCGCCGCCGCACTTATTTTACAAAGGTATTTGGATAAGAAGAATAAAACATTAATGTTATAATCAAAAAATGATAAGTATAGAAGATTTCAAAAAAGTTGATATTATTGTCGGGGAAATTTTGTCGGCGGAGAAAATTCCCGATACCGACAAATTATTAAAATTATCAGTGGATTTAGGCGAAGAAAAGCCGAGGCAAATAATTGCCGGCATCGCGCTCTATTTCCCAGATTGTTCTGTTTTAGTCGGGAAGAAATGTATGTTTGTCGCAAATCTGGAGCCAAGAGTAATCCGCGGATTTGAAAGTCAGGGAATGATTTTAGCAGTTTCCACAGATGACGGCAAATTTTCTCTACTTGAACCAAATGATGAAATTCCTGCTGGAACACGAGCAAAATAACTGTATAAAATAAGGTCATTTTTGCCATTGACTTTTTATTCAAATATGCTATACTTTTCATAGTTCTTTGAAATCTACTTGCGAGTAATGGTCATAGCCAAAAGGTGCTTATTTATAGGTATTTTCTGGCTATGACTGTTGTCTAGTCCCACTTACGGGAAGTAAGAAAAACGGGCTATTAGCCCACAATACTGTTTATTATGAAATATAATGATTTCACTTTAGGGCAGGTTGAAGCAGTTTTCAACAAGCTCGGCGGAACAGAAGGTGTTGCTAACTTTCTTTCTGGCAAAACAATGGTTGTGAAAATTCCTTCGGATGAAAAAATTTCGTTTAATGTTTGGAAAACCATTAAACTTGGCACTTACCACAACGTTGAGGCATTGCGTAATTCTATCAGATCAGATGGAAACATAAACATCAGCGACTGGGCAAATGACATCCTTGGTAAACCCGCATTCACAGTAGCTTTAGCAGAAGAAGAAATCCAGTTGGTGAATCTATCAGTAGCAGACCTCGGTTTCAAAAGCGGTGCCACTTACGGAAACATCTGTGCCAAAGCCAAAGAACTTAGTTTGGAACTTTGTCCCAATGAAGTCGGTCCCCAGTTGCGTTTGCAATACAAAGACCAGCCCAAGGGCGAATATCTGCGTATTGCAATGGAACCTATTGCCGGTTTGGATGGCCGCCTCTGCGTCTTCTACGTTGAGCACGGTGAGGGTGGTTTGTGGCTCCGTGGCAGCTATGGCGATTCTGACCATTTCTGGGATGCCAGCAGCCGTTTTGTTTTCCGTCTTCGCAACTCTCTTCATTTCTCTCCCATTATTAACAATACAAGGTTTTGCCTTGTATTGAAATGCGATATTAAGAAATTCTTTGCGAGCATTGATCATAATGTTTTAAAAAGCATTTTAACCAAGCACATAAAAGACAAAGACATCATTTGGCTTTTGAATAATATTATAGATAGTTTTCATTCAAAACATATTTACGCCATGGCTGATATATGTAAAACTGGCCTGCCTCTTGGCAATCTTACTTCTCAGCTTCTAGTGAATATCTATATGAATGAATTTGATCAATATGTTAAGCATAAATTGAAAGTGAAATATTACATAAGATATGCGGATGATTTTGTTGTTTTATCGCAAGACAAAAGGTATCTTGAAAACACACTAAAACAAATGAAAGAATTTTTAGAGGATAACCTGAAATTAATCATGCATCCAAACAAAGTTTTTATCAAAACCATTTCTTCGGGTGTTGATTTTCTCGGCTGGGTGCATTTTCCGAAACACAGAGTATTGCGAACAAGCACAAAGAAAAGAATGTTTAGAAATATAAAGAATAATCAAAAACCTAATACTATACCTTCGTATTTGGGAATGTTGAGCCATGGGAATGGGTATAAATTAAAAGGGAAAATCATTTCTTTATAAATATGTTAAAATAAAATAATGCACATTTTTGAAATCATGCCCTTAATACAGACAATCGGATTATTAGGCATTTTTTTATTTGTTTTTGCAGAATCCGGGCTTTTCTTCGGTTTTTTCTTGCCGGGAGATTCTCTCCTTTTTACTGCCGGCATTTTAGCTTCGGCCGGGTATTTTAATATAGCTTTCTTATTTCTCGGCTCTTTTGTTTGCGCTGTTTTGGGCGACTCCTTCGGTTATTATTTTGGGAAGAAAGTCGGCCCAAAGATTTTTTCCCGCCCCGATTCTTTTTTCTGGAATAAAAACAATATAGATAAGACTACTCGGTTTTTTGAAAAACATGGCAACAAAACGATAACCTTGGCGCGTTTTGTCCCGATAATTCGGACATTTGCGCCAATTATGGCCGGAGTCGGGAAAATGGAGTATAAAACTTTTTTATTTTGGAATATTTTAGGCGGAGTATTTTGGACCGGAAGTATGACTCTGGGAGGATATTTTTTGGGAAATTATATTAAAAATATAGATAAATTTATTTTGCCGATAGTTATTTTTATTATAATTATTTCTTTTATTCCATTTCTAATACAACTTATTCGGGGGACCAAAAAGAATGGCAAGAATGATACGGATGTCGTATAATAGATACAATGCTTAAAAATTCGTATAATAAATTTTTTCCCGTACCGCGCTTTTTGGCTGAGCCTTCTTTTGGCTTGGATATTTCGGATGAATCATTGAAGTTTATCGAACTTATTGGCACTAAAAACGGCATCCGAGTCGGCAAATATGGAAAACGTAAAATCCCATCGGGCATTATTGAAGCCGGTAAAATAAAAAAACCGAAATTGTTTGAAGAAATACTTTCTAATTTAAAAAAAGAAGAAGGATTGATATCTGCGCGTGTTTCTTTGTCGGAAGAACAGATATATCTTTTCAAGCTTCGATTGGAAAAATTAGGATTGAAAAGCATCAGAGAGGGAATAGAACTTTCTCTTGAGGAACATGTGCCAATTCAGGCCCAAGATGCAATTTTTGACTATGAATTATTAAATGAGGATGACCAACATTTAGAAGTTCAAGTTGCTGTCATCCCAAAAAATATGGTTGGAGAATACCTTTTAGTTTTTAGAAATTCCGGAATTTTAATTTCCTCTCTTGAATTTGAGGCGCAGGCGCTTGCTAGAGTTGTTGTAAAAAAAGATGATTTGGAAACTTACATGGTTGTAGATTTTGGAGAGAAGCACACTGGCATTTCAATCATTTCTCGCGGTATTGTTATGCTCACTTCTACTCTCGATGTGGGGGGAGTAATGCTTACCAATATGATTCAAAAAAATTTCAAAATAAGTTTTGAAGAAGCGGAAAAGATGAAACGAAAATACGGCCTCCAACGCAATACCATAAATAAAGAAATGTTTTCAGTCCTTTTAAATGGCGTTTCTATTTTGCGCGATGAGATAGCGAAACATTTTTTGTATTGGAATACGCACAAAGATGATTGGGGAAAAGACAATCCACCGATTAAAAAAATAATTCTTTGCGGGGGCGACTCCGGTTTGATAGGAATCTCTGAATATTTTTCTGTTACCTTGAAAAATCCCATAGAAATAGCAAATGTCTGGACAAATATAATAGACGTAGAAAAATATGTTCCAGAAATAAGTTTTGATGAGTCGCTTTCATTTGCAGTTGCCATAGGGCTTGCCTTGGGAGATTTTAAATATGATTAATTTAATTCCAATTGAAGAGAAGAAAAAAAGAGTAATAATTTTTTATTATAAGCTTATTGTTGTATTTTTTATTGTGTCCAGTTTTTCTATCCTTATTGCGTCTATTGCAATTCTACCGTCTTATTTTATTTCTTCGGCCAAAGAGAATTTTGCCGAAGCCAAACTTGAAGCGCAAAAACATGAACCAGTACCTACGGTTGACCAACAAACCTCCCTGATAATTAAAGATTTGAATAACAAACTGAGTTTGATTGAGAACGCCGAGCAAAATAAATTTTTAGTCTCTCAAAAGGTAATAAATGAAATTATATCCAAAAAAATGTCTGATATAAAAATTATCCAAATTTCCTATGAAAATGATCCGTTAAAAGGCAAAAAAATAAGTATCCAAGGCTCAGCCCCGAATCGTGAAAGATTACTTTTATTTCGCCAGGCATTGGAAGATGACAACGCATTTTCAAAGGTCGATCTGCCGATTTCAAATTTTGTAAAGGGATATAACATCCAATTTTACTTGGATCTAATTCCATTATAATAATGCAAAATAATTTCAAAAAAACTCCATTATTTCTTTCTATCGCACTTCTTTTATTTTCCTGCGCTGTTTTTTTCTATATGAACAGAGTGATAAACAATAAAGTTAAAGCATCAGAACAAATTCTCGGAGAGTGGCAAAAAGAAGCCTCTCGGCGCGAGGAGATCAGGTCTCTTTATCGTTCAATCAAAACAATCGAGAAGCAAAAAAGCTTAATTGAGACTCATTTTGCGCAGGGTTCCAACATTGTGCCATTCTTGGATACCATTGAAAATTTAGCGCCTAAAACTGGAGCCAAAGCGGAAATTACTTCAGTTGATATAGCTAAAGATAATGCCGGGCTTATGGTTGGAATTAAAGCATCTGGGAGTTTTGAGGCAGTTTATAAATTTTTATTACTTTTAGAAAATTCTCCCTATGAGCTTGAATTTATTTCTATGAATATGCAAAAAATAATACCGCAAGATGTATCTGATAAAAGCAAAAAATTAAAAGTCCCGCTGTGGGATGCGGTTTTTAAAATTAAACTTTTAAGTTTTATTCAGTAATTCAAAAAATATGAAAATTAATATTTTTAATATTAAAATAAAAAAGAAATTAAAGAAAGAAAATTTCCAACTTAAATCAAATTTCTACTGGAAGATTGTTCTTTGCATAATGTTTCTGATGATCATCGGATCTTTTATTTTTGGATTTTTCCTTTCTATAAAAACAAATAGAGAAACAGCTTTATTGAATGAAGATATTAGCAGGCAGACTGATATGGCGAGAAAAGAAAGGATAGAAAAAGTGCTGGAGTATTTTTCCGAGAGAGAAAAAAAGTCGGCTGATATTTTAAGTTCTCCGTCGCCTATTATTGACCCTTCGCTTTAAAAATGTTAATTTGGTTTATAGTTCTTCTAAAATAAGTTTAGAAATTATGCGCGCTTAGCTCAGTTGGTAGAGCAACGCTCTTACACAGCGAAGGTCGGGGGTTCAAGCCCCTCAGCGCGCACTAATGCTTTTGAAAACATGCCCCTGTAGTTTAATGGATAAAACGAGGCTCTTCTAAGGCCTTGATGAGGGTTCGATTCCCCCCGGGGGCACCAGAAAGGAAAATTTTGGAAAAATGCGGTATAATTTTTAGAAGCATTGGCCTATAGGGGTCGATAGGTTAAATTATTCGCCATATTTGTTTGCATAATAATATTATGGAAAAAGAAATAGGAAAAATTACTCATTGGTACGATAAAATAAACGTTGCTGTCATAAAACTTACCGATGCGTTAAAAAAGGGAGACCGGATAAAAGTCAAAAAGGGGACGGAAGAAATTGAAGAATCCGTCGGTTCTTTGCAGATTGACCACGTGGATGTTGAAAAAGGAAAGAAGAAAGACGAGGTTGCCGTAAAGCTTTCGCAAAAAGCAAAAGAAGGATCAACGGTATATAGAGTTGAATAAAATATATTTCGGATGCGGAAGAAAAAAACTGCACAATAAAATGAAAATAAAAGTTTTATATGAAGATAAAAATATTTTGGCCATAGATAAACCATCCGGTATTTCTGTCCACCCGGACGGAAGGAGCAAAGAAAAAACTATTAGTGATTGGTTTTTAAAAAAGTATCCTAAAGCCAAAAATGTCGGGGAATCCATTTTTGCGGATGGCAAGGAAATAAAAAAACAGGGAATTGTTCATAGACTAGACAAAGAAACCTCCGGCGTTTTGCTTTTAGCGAAAAACCAAAAAGCTCATGAATTTTTAAAAAATCAGTTCAAGAACAGGGAAATAAAAAAAACTTATCACGCAATTGTTTCGGGTTTTGTTAAAAATAATCGCGGTGTGATAAATAAACCAATCGGCAGAAGTCCAAGCGATTTTCGCCGGCATCTTGCCGGGCGCGGAGCGAGAGGGGAACTTCGCGAAGCAATCACTATATATAAAGTCTTAAAAAGATTTGAAGACAAGAACAGCAATAAATTTACTTATTTAGAAGTTTATCCAAAAACCGGCAGAACTCATCAAATTCGAGTGCATATGAAATTTCTGAATTACCCTGTCGCTTGCGACTCACTTTATAATCCCCGCCAAAAAAAGAAAACTAATTCAGGCGGGCAGGCGCCAGGTTTTTGTCCAGAAGGACTTAACCGCTTGGCTTTGCATGCCAAATCCATAGAGTTTTCCGCCCTAGGCGGATCCGCCTCTGGCGGAAAAAACCTAAAAGGAGAAACTATAAAAATAGAATCGCCATTACCAAAGGATTTTAAAAAATTTATTCTGTGATATATTGTAAATATGGATCCCGTTAGAAATTAATAAGTTAAATTATGTTTCGCGGGATAAATAAATTATGAGTTATAAAAAAGTCATTATTAGTAAAATTAACTACGGAAATCTAAAGATTTCCTATTTCTAACGGGATGGATATAAGACCCGTAATACTTGTAATAATCGTGGCCATTTTCGTGTATTTTTATCTCGGTTCCACCATATTACTGTGGTGCATCTTGGCGGGCTTGTTTATAGCGCTCCTTTGTTTTATTTATGTTATTTTAAGGGGAGAAGGTAAAATTAAAAAATTAGTAACTTGGTGGAAGAAGATGTGTAAAAAATATAGAAAATTTGAGACCAAACTTTTTGAATGGATAGATAAAATATGAGCGAGAATATTACCAACTGGAAGTTTATTAAAAGTTTTAAGTTTGCCTAAAAAAAAGTTTTGTGATAAAGTGTTTTCCATGGTAGTCGTGAATATAAAATTTAGTCCGGTGGACATTGAAGCTCGAAAGAAGCTTGATTTTCGTGCAGGGGACACTATTCGTGTTTGGTCTAAGATTTCGGAAGAAAAATTATCAACTAAAGCCAATAAAAAAACTGAAAAAACTATTAAATTTAGACTTCAGGCTTTTGAAGGCATAGTGCTTGCCCGAAAACATGGGGCAGAAGCTGGAGCCACTTTTACAGTTCGAAGAGTTGCTTCCGGGGTTGGGGTTGAAAGGATTTTCCCGCTTTATTCTCCGATGATAGATGAAATTGAAATAACCAAAAAGTCCAAGGCTCGCAGATCAAAACTTTATTATATTAGAAATAAAGCAATTAAGGATGTTCGCCGAAAAATGCGTTCGGTGACGATGCAAGAGGGTGAAGAAACAGAGGAAACAAAAGAAACAGAAGAATTGAAAAAGACAGAAGAATAACCCGCGCCACAGCGGGGTAAAGAAAATCCATTTCATAAAATGGGTTTTTTTGATATAGTTTTAATATGCGCGGGTGTCGTAACTTAGTAGCCGAGCAAGATTGAGGTTCTTGTGCCCGTTTAGGGCGTGGGAGTGCAAGTCTCCCCCCGCGCACAAAAAGCGAAACAAAAACATGAGGGATAATTTTAAACTGATAATTTCTGTTTTGTGGAGCCAAGTAGCTTCTCTTTTTTCTGTTTTGCTTATTGTTTCCGCTTTTGTTTCTTTTTTTCTAGGAGAGAAAACTGACGGAATAATTATTATTTCAATAATGATTATTAATACTGCCCTCGGATTTTTTCAAGAATTTAAAGCGTCTAAAGCTTCCGAAAAATTATTACATCTTATTCAGACTAAAGTTTATGTTGTTCGTGATAATTTTTTAGTGCAAATTCTGGCAGACGAGCTTGTTCTAGGCGATATTGTGCATTTAGTTGCTGGTTCTATTGTTCCAGTTGATATTGAAATTATAGAATCGCAAAATACTTTAATTGACGATTCAATACGCACGGGAGAAAGTTTGCCAAAAGAAATAGTCACGGGTGAAAAACTATTATCTGGATCTTGTGTAGTAGGCGGAAAAATTATTGGAAAAGTTATTGCTCTTGGAAAAAAATCTTCCATTTCAAAATATAGAGAGAAGCTTGAATCTGTGAAAAAATGGAGCAGTTTCACTATTTTTACGAATAAAGTCGTTAAATACATTTTTATAATTTCTCTTCTGGCTCTTGTTGCATCAATGATATTTCTGGTTTTTGTTTTGGGCAAATTTTCTCTAGCCCATTTTTTTGTTTTTTCCATAGCCATGCTGGTAGGCGTTGTTCCTGAAATTTTACCTTTAATCATTACTATTATTTTGACTCGCGAATCGCTCGTTCTTTCAAAAGAAGAAGTTATTGTCAAAAGACTTTCTTCTTTACAAGGTTTAGGTTCCATTCAGTTTTTACTGACAGACAAAACAGGAACGATTACGGAAAATAAATTGAAAGTTTTAACCGTAAGTGATATGAATAATTTTTGGGAAGCATCCAATGCGATTTCGGAAGGAGACTACGAAAGATCTCTCATGGATTCTGCCTACGACGATGCCTTAAATTCTTCAATAGTAAAAGTGAAAACGGAGATAAAAAAAATTACCAGTTTCACTCCTTTTAAAAATGAAACCGGCTACGCATCTTTCACTTTAGAGGGAGGAGAAAAAGTAGTTCGAGGACAGATTGAAAAAATTTTAACACTTTGTTGCCCAGGTCGAATTAGTAGGGGGTCTAATTTGGATTTAGTTTTGAAATCAGCGTTGGAATATGAATCCAAAGGAATGCGTGTTATTGCCATAGCGCAGGGAAAAGCAAATGAATGGAATTTTGTCGGCTTCGTCGCTTTCCATGATCCAATTAAAACTAGCGCTCCTGAGTCTTTTAAAATTGCTCATGAAAGAGGAATAGGGATAAAAATTTTAACCGGAGACTCAAAAGCTGTTGCTATCAATGTTGCCGAAGAATTAAAGCTTATTAAAATTAATGAAAATATTATTTCTCTAGATGGAGTTGATATTTCAACATTGTCTGATCACCAATTGAAGAGTACGGTTGTTTTTGCTAAATGCACGCCGGAAAATAAACTTGAACTTATTGATAGATATTTGAAAATAGGGCCGGTGGCATTTTTGGGTGATGGAATAAATGACGCTCTTGCATTGAAACGAGCCGATATTGGAATCGCTGTGGACAACGCTTCTGATATTGCAAAAGAATCTTCCGACATTATTTTATTGGAAAAAGATTTGAGTCCGGTTTTAAAAAGCGTATCAATGAGTAGAAAAGCTTTGCGTAATATTCTCACCTATATTATATATACGCTGTCTGGCAATGCCGGAACATTCTTTTCTCTTTTAGTTGCCTCCTTCTTTTATCCCGTGCTTCCAATGCTTCCTATCCAGATACTTTTGAATAACTTGCTTACCGACCTTCCCTTGTTGCTTATCATTACAGACAATCCCGATGAATATGCCTTGAGGCATGTTCCTCATTTTCAGCCCAATAAAATAATGAAACGCATTTTATTTTTCGGCATTATTTCCAGTGTTTTTGATTTAATTTATTTTCAAATTTTTAAAAACGCGGATGTGGCAAGCTTTCAAACCGGCTGGTTTGTATTTTCAGTTTTTGCCGAACTGGCGCTTGTTCTTTCGATCCGTTCCTCTCGTTCAATATTCAAATCTCCAGCATTGTCCGTTCCATTGGCTTTGGGCATAGCGGTTTCCGCTTTACTTCCGTTTGCTTTTGTTTATATTAGTCCTTTTGCCCAAGTATTTAAATTTTCAGAACTTTCTGTTATGACAATTTCCACATTTATAATTATGATAATTATTTATATTATTACTAATGAAATTGCAAAATACTTCATGCGCAAGAGAAATCTCTACAATAAACCAATTCCTTTACCTAAGATTTTTAAAACAGCGTAAAATTACCTAACTCTGACGGTCGGAAAAGTTGGGTAATTTACTAATCGCAATTCAATGCCTTGCGCCAGCCGGCATCAGTCGCTTCCTGTTCTGAGCAGAACCATTTTTCGCCTTTGCTTTCATCTATCACCGTTTTATTGTATGAACCGCATCCAATCATATGGTAGATTTTTTCACCACCTGAACTAATGTTGCCCTTTATGGAGCAAGAGCCAGCAACGTTTGTCTGGGTTGAAGTATCTGGACTTGTCGTATCTCCGCCACAAGTATTTGAAGACCATAGACCTAATTGATTAGCTTGAGCTTCTTTCTGCGCGTTTTTAAATTCAGTCTGATATTTATATGGCGTGTTGTAAGTATATTCATGAGCGTATCCCTGTTCAATCATATATTTGTTGTAAAATAAACCGTCTTCACGATAAATATAACCAAGCATACGATTATATTTATCGTAAGTTCCCTGCGAGGAATCTGTTTCTATTCTTACTTTCTTCCCTGACAATAATTCCTTCGCTTCATTGGACGCTTCTATGCCAAAACATTGGACCGGTTTCCTCGGATCAACAGTTTCCGGAGTATCCATTCCGATAAGACGGAATGTATTTGTTTCTCCATTGATGCTAATTTTAACCGTATCACCGTCAACGACGCTAACAACAGAGTAGTATAGAAACGCAGTAGAATTTTTTGTTTCAGTTGTATTTGATATTTGCGATGCAGAATCTGCTCCGGTAGTTTCCAGAGTTGCAGTATTTTGCCCTGTCTTCTGAACTGTTCTTTGTTCCGCTTTTGAAGCGACAATAATAACAATAACAATAAGAGCAATTATTCCGCCTAAAATATAAAAAAGTTTTCTTTTCATAAAATTTTATAATCTTATATTATTATAAATATGATTTAAAAACAAAGTTTTAGAAATTACTAGGCAAGACTTAGCAAGAAAATAACTCCAATTACAATTAAGAAACGGCCGTCCGTAAATTGGAAGAGACAGAAAACTCATCTTACAAAATGGAGTTTCATAAAATAATTTGGTATAATGTTTTTATGCTTTACACAAGAAAAGGAGACGATGGAAAAACTAAAACATTTGGATGCGATCAGCGAATTTCAAAAAGCTCGGCAATAGCTGAGGCTCTTGGCGCGTTGGATGAAATCAATTCTTTTTTAGGTCTTTGTAAAGTAAAAGTAGAAAAAGAAAATTTTATTCTTCCAGATGGAACAATGGCCTCTAAAGAAATTCACAATGTCCAGAAAAATCTTTTTATCATTCAGGCTGAAATAGCCGGATCTAAAATTTCCATAGAAGAAGAAAAGGTAAAAGAAATTGAAAAAATTATTAATGACATTGAAAAAAACCTTCCGCCCATAAAATCATTTTTTATCGCCGGCGGAAAAAAATTAGCTGTACTTTTTGATATAGCCCGCACGATTGCCCGGAGAGCAGAGAGAAGAGTTATTGAGGTTGATGAATCCTCCGACGCTGAAGCTTTGGCGGACAAGGAAAAAAAAGTAAAAGTTGGAAAATTTACCAAAGCTTATTTAAATCGTCTCTCCAGTTTTCTCTATGCCATGGCTAGACTAACAAACCATAAATTTGGTATAAATGAAGAAAGCCCTGACTATAAATAGGACTTTATATATGGTGGCCATCGTTCAACGGTTAGGACTTTGCTTTGTGGAAGCAAAAATAAGGGTTCGATTCCCTTTGGCCACCCCAAAATTTACAATAATACCAACTAATAAAACTGTGGTATTATTTAGATATGAACAAAAAATTAATTATAGCGATGATAAAAGTTACCACCCTCTGTATTATCATAATTTCAGTCAGCGCTTTTTTTATCTATGATGCAAAAATAATTGGATGGGCAGTATTTAGTTTAGGATTACTTTGTCTTGCTTCTTTAGAATTTTTTAAAATTCCAATAAAGAATGTTTGGCCAGATATTGTCTTTGGTCTGATTGATAATGGAATTTTAGCTATTTTGGCAGTGATCGGAGGGAAAATAGCAGGAGTTGCTGGAGCAATTACTGGTGGCGTAGTAGGAAATGCTATTACTGATGGAGTTGCAGGAGTTTTTGAAGGTCATATGGCAGAAAAATTAAGAGAAAAGAAAATATCTGAAGCGAGAACAATGCTAGGTTCTGCTGTTGGCAAAATGGCAGGGTGTCTTTTAGGAGCTGGATTTGTGCTAATAATCGCAAACTTTATTGACCCTAGATTGTAAAAATTAAAAGTATTTTAGTTTTTCTTTTTGTGTATAATGTAAAAGCATGAAAGAAACAAAATTATTTCCGGAACCGGTGTCCCTCAAAAAACTGATTGGGCCGAGTTTTGTTATTCTGGCTCTCGGACTTGGTTCCGGCGAAGTTATTTTGTGGCCTTATCTGACGGCCAATTACGGCTTGGGTATTGCTTGGGGAGCACTTTTAGGAATTACTTTTCAGTATTTTATGAATATGGAAATTGAACGCTACGCTCTGGTAAAAGGCGAGAGCGTTTTCGTGGGGATTTATAAATTATTCAGGCCGGCGGTTTATTGGTTTATTATTTCAACTTTTATCGGCTTCGGTTTGCCGGGAATTATCGCCGCTTCGGCCAAGGTTATGGCGAGTGTCTTTGGTATAGGAGATTTCAAATGGATTGCCATTTTATTTTTAGTAGTTATCGGCTTAATTTTAAGCATGGGAAAAACAGTTTATGGAATGATGGAACGCATTACTAAAATTATTATTTTAATCGGAGTTCCATTTATTTTTTTATTGGCTGTTTTTTTAGCAACAAAAACGGATTGGTCGGCATTATTTAGCGGATTAATCGGAAAGGGAGAAGGTTTTTGGTTCTTGCCTGAAGGAATAAGTATCGCGACATTTCTTGCCGCTTTTGCCTATTCTGGCGCCGGAGGAAATCTAAATTTGACCCAGTCAATTTACATAAAAGAAAAAGGTTATGGCATGGGAATTTATTCGCAAAAAATTGCCAGTTTATTCGCCAAAAAACAAGAAAACGAAATTGTTTTAGACGGAACTGATTGCGCTGAAACCCCGGAAGATATCAGCCGTTTTAAAAAATGGTGGAAATTGATTAGCATAGAGCACGCTTTCGTTTTTTGGTTTTTGGGTGCTATCTCTATGGTTTTTCTTATGCTTCTATCTTATGCAACTACTCATGGTTTGACTGGTAATGCTGAAGGAATTAATTTTGTCATAAATGAAGGAGCGGTTATTGGGCAAACGGTATTTCCATTTATTGGAATTTTGTTTTTAGTGGTAGTTTCCATTATGCTATTTCAAACGCAATTAGGAGTGATGGATTCAACTTCCCGCATAATGTCGGAAAATTTGGCTATTAAAAAATTGCGTGGACAGGAAAGAGGGAAAATCAATCTTTCCAAAATATATTATTCTTTTGTTTGGGCGCAAATTGCTTTCGGAGTAATTTTATTTTTATTCAATGTTTATGAACCGAAAACCTTGATAATTTTAGGTGCAGTAATTAATGCTTTTGCTATGTTTGTGCACCTCGCTCTAGTTTTTTGGCTTAATCACAAAATTTTACCGAAAGTTTTTCGTCCCAGCTGGACAAGAAAAATTATTATCGGAATTATTTTCTTATTCTTCGGTGTTTTTAGCTTTGTAGTTTTGTGGGATAAACTTTTTAAATTTTAAAAGGCAATTTTGTATTATTATAATGCTATATATTTAATATTTTAATAAATGGTATATTAAGTATATGAAAGGATCGATGGAAGGACCAAAAAAATTTCTTAAACAATTTGCTATTGCTACTGGTATAACAGCTGGTGTTTTGTTGAATACAAATACTAGCGAGGCACAAATATCAAATTCAAATAAGAAGCAAGAATTTTCTATTGATTCAACTTATACAAAAGAACAAAAAGACCAAAATATGCCGGACGGTTTTAGGCGTGAGCAGGTATTTGCAACAGTTAATGGGCAAGAGCAGGTTATTGCTTCAATGTTTTGGTTTGATGATAAAAAAACAAAAACTTGTTTCATTTCTAATGATGAACATTTAGATGTATTTACTCCAAATATTAATTATGAAAAAGTGGATAGTCTTGTAGAAAAAAAGGGAGTTGAAAATGTTATTTCTTTTGTTGGTGCATACACTGCTCCATCAGGGAATATTGAAGGTGTTGCTATAGAAAACGGGAAACAAGTGGGTGAACAAAATTTTTCTAAATGGGCCGGTTTGGTTTACATTACTCCAACTGGAATTATTGAATTATACAGATGTAAGGATGCTAATAATAATTTTGATAAAAATATGGCTGATAGTTTGGTAGGAAAAGCAGAAAAAGAAAATGCCTCACTTTTCCAGCAAATTCCAGCAATTTGGGGTGGCAAGCAAATGTTAAATTCTAGCAAACAAGAAGAGTTTGAATTTAGGGCTATTTGCCAGACAAAAGATGAAAAAAAATTTATACTAAATTGTACAGAAAAAGTTACTCTTGATAAGTTTTTGAAAATGGCACTCAATTTAAAAGACTCCAGCGGTCAGTCTTTAGTTGATGATTTAATGCTAGTTGATACTGGTATTTATTCCTATGGAATTTTTAAAGATAAAGATGATAAAACATATAAAATGATTGATGAACAGTATTCCACTAGCACAAAAAATTATACAAATATTATTTCTATTGGAACTAAGATTTTTTAGATATTATCACAAATTAATATAATTTTCGTTAGCTTGAGAAAACTCGGTGTCGGTTATTCAATGTTTTTTAATATTAAATATCAAAGACAAGGTGGACTTTTTGGTGGACCATTCAAATCAAAATTAATTGGGAGTGATGACAATTACATGCGACAACTTTTTGCGTATATTCATCTTAATCCTCTTGATATAAATTTTTCTGGTTGGGAAAAAGAAATTAATAAATTATCTGATAAGAAAAATAATGATATGAAAATTTTTTTACAGTCATATAGATATTCAAGCTATTTTGATTATGTCGGTATAGAAAGGATAGAGAATAATATTTTAGATAAAGAAAATTTTCCTGATTATTTTATAGATACAAATTCATTTAAAGATTTTATTAAAGATTATTTATTACCTACTAGCTAGAACTGTTCTAGCTAGTGTTCTATTTCTTAAAAAATGTGTCATAATTAAAATATGTCTAAAAAAAGCATTTTGGAAAAGCTCTTTAGCGCGCCGGCGGAGATATTGGAAAAGGGCGTAGAGTTGGAACACGAGATTAAACACGATATTGAAAATCAAAAGCCGGTTAAAATGGCGAAAGAATATTGGAAGACTTTAGGACCCGGGCTTACTACAGGAGCGGCTGACGACGATCCTTCCGGCATTGCGACTTACTCTCAAATGGGAGCATCAAAGGGTTTCGGGCTCGCTTGGCTTGCCGTTTTTTCTTTTCCTTTTATGGGTTTGATTCAGGAAATGTGCGCGCGTATCGGGCTTACAACCGGCGTAGGACTTGCCACCAACATAAAAAGAGTTTATTCAAAAAAAATTCTTTATTTTTGCACAGCTCTTCTTCTTTTCGCGAATGTATTTAACATAGGCGCGGATTTGGGTGCAATGGCGCAAGGTGCTCAGCTTATTTTTCCAAAGATAGGTTTTACATTTTTAGTTATAAGTTTAGCGGTGGTGAGTTTAGGCTTGCAGATTTTCATTCCCTATAAAAGATATTCAAAATATTTAAAATATTTAGCTTTAATCCTTTTTGCCTATGTATTTTCCGCATTTTCAGTAAAAATAAATTGGGGCGATGTTTTGCATCATACGATTATTCCGGCGATAAATTTTTCAAAAGATGAAATAATTTTAATCTGCGCGGCATTGGGAACCACTATTTCTCCTTATTTATTTTTTTGGCAAACTTCTCAGGAAGTTGAAGAGGAGATTTTAAAAGGGGAAAAGACGGAAGAAATGCGCCGCAGCCAAAATACGGTGAAAGATATATGCAAGATGAGAATCGATGTCTGGTCAGGCATGTTTCTTTCTAATCTTATTATGTTTTTTATAATTATCACTTGTGGAGCGACCTTATTCCAAAATGGCATTACAAATATAAATACAGCGGCCGATGCAGCTTTAGCCCTTAGGCCTTTTGCCGGAGATTTTGCTTTTGCTCTTTTTGCAATTGGAATTTTGGGCGTAGGTCTTTTAGCAATTCCAGTTCTTGCCGGTTCCGCTTCCTATGCCATGTCTGAATCATTCGGCTGGAAATTTGGACTTTATAGAAAACTCAGAGAGGCGACTTCTTTCTATGGAATAATTATTGTGGCAATAATTCTGGGAATTGTTTTAAATTTCGTCGGACTTGATCCAATTAAAACTCTGATTTATGCCGCGGTATTAAATGGAATTATTTCTCCATTTATGCTGTTTTTCATTGTGCGTATTAGTTCTAGCGGGAAGATAATGGGGCAGTTTAAAAACAAAAAAATTGGCAATATTTTGGGTTGGACTGCTTTTGGCCTATTATCCGTGGTCAGCATTACTACAATAATTTTTCTTCTAATATAAATATACTATGATTTTTAAAAATTACGATTTGACTGATCTAAATACTTTTCACATTAAAGCAAAAGCCAAGTTTTTTTCTGAAATAGAAAATGAAAAAGATTTTTTAGAACTTATCAAAACTCCTGAATTTAAAAAAAATGAAAAGCTTTTTTTAGGCGGAGGAAGCAATGTTTTATTCACCAAAGATTTTAAGGGTATTGTTGTTTTGAATAAATTAAAAGGCATTGAAGTTATAAAAGAAAATTCCGGAAATATTTGGCTGAAATCTATGGGCGGTGAATTGTGGAATGATTTAGTTCTTTTTTCCGTCGAAAGAGGATATTGGGGTCTTGAAAATTTGTCTTTAGTGCCTGGCACTGTCGGAGCTTCACCAGTCCAGAACATTGGCGCCTACGGGGTTGAAGTCAAAGATAGTTTAGAAAATGTTGAGACTTTCAACATTAAAACTGGGAAGAAAAAGATTTTTTCAAAAAAGGAATGCAAGTTCGGCTATCGGGACAGTATTTTTAAAAATAAATTGAAGGGAAAATATTTTATTAGCGCGGTGATTTTCAAATTAAATAAAAAAGAAAATAAAAACATAAATTATGAAGCTCTGCAGGATTATTTAAAAGAAAATAAAATTGAAATAAAAAGTTCCAAGGATGTCAGCGAAGCGATTGCCGATATCCGCAGAAGTAAATTGCCTGACCCGAAGATTTTAAGCAACGCCGGAAGTTTTTTCAAGAATGTTTATGTTGATATTGATAAATTATTGGAGATTGAACTGAAATATCTAAATGTTCCTTCTTTTGAAGAACCCGCCTCCGCCAAGGCTACGGCGGGCGAGGGTAAAAAAATAAAAATTTCTGCTGGTTGGCTGATTGAGCAGTGCGGTTGGAAAGGCAAAAGAATCGGCAATGTTGGTGTGCACGACAAGCAGGCTTTAGTTCTGGTGAATTACGGCGGAGCGACAGGAAAAGAAGTTTTGGAATTGGCTGATCAAATAATTACTTCAGTCTACCAAAAATTTGGTCTTAAACTTGTCCCGGAAGTCAATTTGATTTAACTATTTTAAAGTGTATAATTAAATAATTAAAAGTTTAATATTAAAGATTTATGTTCAAAAATAAGCAATGTGATATGATAGTTTGGGTTTTGATAGTTTTGATAGTGGTCGCGTTTTTGGTTTTTATTACCATTAATAAGAAAAATGAAGTGACTGAAAATAATATCTCCGCCATGGCGGGACAAGTAACGAAAGTAGGCGATATTGTCTTAGTGAATTATACAGGCAAGCTCGCCGATGGTACAGTTTTTGATTCAAATGTTGATCCGCAATTTGGCCACGTAGAGCCATTTGAATTTACGCTTGGCGCGCATCGTGTAATTCCCGGCTGGGAAAAAGGTATTGTTGGGATGAAAGTCGGAGATAAAAAAACATTGGTGATTCCTCCAGAAGATGCCTACGGAGAAACTGGCGCTGGCAATGTAATTCCTCCAAATGCCACGCTTACTTTTGATGTCGAATTATTAGGAATTAAAAAATAAATTTTATGGAAATACCACAACAATACAGAAAATATATATTTGGGACATCATTTGTTTTACTAATTATTTTTTGTGTGTACTTTGGAGTAAAAACTGTTCTGGATTTTAAAAACTTCAGGATGATTGGGATGACTTACGTGTCTTTTGACGGGAAAGGCGAAGTTTCTTCCGCTCCGGATTTAGCCACAATTAATTTTACGATTAAGGAAAATGACAAGTTGACCAAAAATGCTCAAGACAAGGTTGCGGTCAAAGAAAAAGTCGTTTTGGTTTTTCTCGATAAAAGCGGAATAGAAAAAAAGGATATCAAAACGGAAGGTATTAGTTTCTATCCTCAATACGATTACGGAATTCCGTGTATCAATCAGGGAAATGTTATTGATGCCTCGTGCCAACCAACGCAACCAAAAATAATAGGATATGAAGCTTCGGAATATATTACTGTAAAAATTCATGACATAACAAAAGCGGGAGAAATAGCAAGCGGATTGGCAGAATTGGAAGTTTTCGAGATGAATGGGCCAAACTATTCTATTGAGAATGAAGAAAACTTAAAGGCGCAAGCGCGCAAGCTTGCTATTGCCGATGCGAAAAGCAAAGCCAAAATTCTTGCGCGAGATCTTGGTTTGCATTTGGGCAAAGTGACAAGTTTTATGGATAATAATACATCTTCCGGCTATCCCGCAATGTATGAAAAATCATCATTTGATATGGGGATGGGTGGTTCAGATATAGCTATTCCCGCGCCTTCTCTACCGTCTGGGGAAAATAAGATTATTTCAAACGTGACTATTACCTATGATTTGAGGTAATAATGAATTGCGTCTTGATTTGACTATTTTAGACGAAAAGAGTATATTAAAAAAGCCCTTGAACGGGGCTTTTTTATAAGGAAAAAATATTGTAAAATGTAGACAACATGAAAATCACCGAATATTTCAAAGAAACAAAAGCGGAGTTAAAACACGTAAATTGGCCGGGAAGACGTCAGACCTTTTATTACACCTTGATTGTTGTTGCGCTTTCTGTTTTAGTGGCTTACTTTTTGGGTATTTTTGATTTTATTTTTTCGAGAGGCTTGGAAAAAATAATTGCTTACTAAATTTACTTGTCCCGTACTAAATTTTTGATTAAGTAAAAATTAGAAAGAAAAATAAATAAAATAAGGTCGCGTAGATTAAAGTTATAAATTATAAATAAAATTTTAGTACTGGGATGTCAAAACAAGAAACACAAGGAGTCAGAAATTGGTATGCAATTCACACCTATGCCGGATATGAAAACGCTGTCCTTCGTAATTTAAAACAGCGCATAGATTCTTTGGGCATGCACGATAAAATTTTCAATGTTATTGTGCCGATTGAAAAAAAGATAAAAATAAAAGCTGGAAAAAGAGTGGAAGTTGAAGAAAAAATTTACCCCGGCTATGTTTTAGTGGATATGATTGTGACGGATGATTCTTGGTATGTTGTGCGCAATACTCCGCGGGTGACAGGTTTCGTCGGCGCGGGAGTAAATCCGGTTCCTCTCAAAAAAGAAGAAGTGGATTATCTGTTCAAGAAAATGGATGCAACAACCGCTAAACACAATATTGATCTTGCTATTGGCGAGACTGTTAGAATAGTAGACGGCCCATTTAAAGATCTTGAAGGCAAAGTAAATACTGTTGATCAAGAACGCGGAAAAATAAAAGTGCTTGTTTCAATGTTCGGCCGCGAGACTCCGGTGGAATTAGATTTCTTGCAAGTAAAAAAGATTTAAGGTAATCTAAAAATAATATGGCAAAAAAAATAACCAAAAAAATAAAACTTCAGATTCAGGCGGCTAAAGCGACTCCGGCGCCTCCTTTGGGGCCGGCTCTTGGACAGGCGGGCATAAACATCGGCGACTTCGTAACTAAATTTAATGCCGCCACTCAGAAAATGGCGGGAGACAAAGTTTCTGTTATAATCACGGTTTACGAAGACAGAAGCTATGATTTTATCGTTAAAACTCCTCCGGCTTCAGGACTTATTTTAAAAGCCGCGGGTATAGAAAAAGGTTCGGGGAAAAATACGGTTACAAAAGCCGGTAAAATTACAAAAGCGCAAGCTTGGGAAATTGCTGAAAAGAAAATGAAAGACTTGAATGCCAAAGACAAAGAAGGCGCTATTAAAATTATTGCCGGTTCTGCCCGCTCAATGGGGATAGAAGTAATATAAATTACTTCTATGAAGCTTTTGAGATATTTTGCGAGTATGTCGAAGTAAAATATCCAAAAGGTGTACTGTTCCTGTAAGGAATCGAGGTTAAAGACTAAAATAAAATTTCAAAAACAATAAGCCCCCGACCTTAAAAGGTCGGGGGCTTTACTTTTTATACCTTTCGTGGTAGTTTTCTAATAAACATTTGTAAATTGAAACTAAAAAAGAAAGGAAAATATGAAATTTAATGGTTTTATTGGTGAATTTTTTCCAATTTGGAAAAGTGCACAAACTGACTTAGTAAAAGTTGAGAGATGGACTCCGTATCTTAAAGATGGAATTGGTAAGAAAGATATGCGCAGGCAATCAACTTTGCAGCATACTCATTCATTTTCATTATTTGCCGGGACTGCGGCTAAAATGATGGCCCCATACCTTTTTCAACAAAGCTACGGTCATCAATTGGATTTATTATTGCTTGAATATGCGTTTAAATGGCATGATCACGCTGAAGGTTTAAAGGGTAGGGACATTATTACTCCCAACAAAAGAGATGAAGATGATGTTGTGGAATACATTATTTTTATGAAGCACATAAAAAAACTTCCTAAAGTAATTAGAGAAGAATATAAATTATCTTTTCTTCTTCAATTTGCCTTAAACGACAACAAACTTTTTGATCCTGAGGCGCAAGATGTGATAGATTTTATCTTGCTCAATCTTCATGACGAAGCCGTGGTCTTTTCAGCACTTGAAAAATTCGAGTATCTTTTCTATCCAATAGAAATGCAAAAAAAACACAAGTATTTGCTTACTTGGGTTATCAGAAGGCAAATTTCTAGTTACCAAAAATTTGCAAAAATTTTACCGGGGTTTAGGGAGATTCTTTTTACAGAAAGTCTAGAGGAACAGCTTTTAGATTATTTGAAAGAAAATAAAGATACTCCCGCTCAACAGTCTTAAAGAAGGCAACGCTTTATTTTTAAATTTTTAAGCCGGCAACCATGTTGTTGGCTTTTTTGTTTTTGGGAGTATAATTAAGGGATGAAAAAAGAAACAAAACCCCAAAAGAGTATTTCTTGGGATGAATACTTCATTAACATAGCTGAACAAGTGGCTAAAAAATCTAAAGATCCATCCACAAAAACGGCTTGTGTAATTGTTGATAATAAAAATAGGCCTATTTCCTTCGGTTATAATGGTTTTATTGGCGGTTGTGATGAGACGAAAATGTCCAACGAAAGACCAATCAAATATCATTTGGTTATTCACGGTGAAATGAATGCCATTTTATTCGCCAAAAGGGATTTAGAAAATTGTACTTTATATAATCTTTACGCCCCTTGCGAAAATTGTTTGAAACACATTATCCAAGCTGGTATCAAAAAAATTATTTATAAAAATCCTATTGTAGAAAGCAAGGCAAATGACAACGAAAAATCTATGACGAATTCTGTTACTAATGAAGCGATTACCAGACTTTTATTAGCAGTACCCGATGTTGATTGTCATAATATAAATGGTAAGAGTTATCTGGAAGAAATGTGGGGAGATAATATACCAAAATTTTTATGAATAAAATTATTTTAGCTATCGTAGGATTAGTTGGAGCCGGGAAAACTGAAATTACTGAATATGTAATGAAAAAAACTGGCTGGCCCAAGGTTTATTTCGGTGATGCTACTTTTGATGAGATGAAAAAAGAAGGACTTGAAATAAACGAAGTTAATGAGCGCAAAACAAGAGAGGGAATCAGAGCAAAATTTGGAATGGGTGGGTACGCTATCCTGAATATTCCGAGGGTCAAGGGATTTTTTAAAAATTCCAGCGTGGTAGTTGAAAGCCTTTACAGCTGGGAAGAATATTTGGAGATGAAGAAAGAATTCGGGGATGTTTTTAAGGTTTTAGCGGTCTTTGCTTCCCCAGATATACGCGCAGAAAGAATGGCCAATCGTTCTTATCGTCCGCTTACTAAAGAAGAATTTTTTTCTCGTGATTATGCACAAATAGAAAATTCACATCAAGCAGGTCCTGTTGCCCGTGCTGATTTTATGGTTTTAAACGAAGGAACTTTGGAGGAACTACACAAACAAATAGATGAAATTATTTCTAAACTCTCCTAATATATTCCACAAATTCTAAATCGTATTTATTCAAATCATCCTTCGGATATTTTTCGCTTTTTATTTTTCGCCATTTATTTTTGTCTATTTCCGGGAAAAATATTTCAGCGTCTGAAAACTCCGCATCCACATGAGTTAAGTAAAGCTTATCAGCTTTATCTATAAATAATTTATAAATCATTCCTCCGCCGATGACAAAAACTTCCTCATCTTTTTGATTTAGGAGTTGAGCTCCTAAATCATCGAGTGAGTGAAAAATTTCAACTCCTTCCATTTTAAAATTTTTGTCTTGAGTTAATACAATGTTTCGGCGATTGGAAAGCGGGCGGCCGATAGATTCAAAAGTTTTCTGTCCCATGATTACTGTATGGCCTTTTGTCGTTTCTCTGAAATGCTTCATATCTGCAGGCAAAGACCAAAGAAGGTCGTTCTTTTTTCCGATTTCATTATTTTTTGCAATGGCTGAGATTATTGAAATCATAATTTTTTCTATTCTAATATTCTATAGAATTATAGAATGCTTTTAAACTGCAATTTCAAACGGAATTCTGTCATAACTTTGATAATTTAAAAGTTTCGTATCTTCCGCTTTCCAATCAAAAATTGTTTTCCAGTTTTCTGTTTCTATAGTCGGCAAGGGATATTTATTTGGGTCTCGAGATAATTGTTCTTTGGCTCCATCCACATGATTTTCATAAATATGGACATCTGCTAAAAATCCAACCAATTTTCCTTCTTTTAATCCCGCTTCTTTAGCCAGCAGGTGAAGCAATAAGCCATAACTAGCGATATTGAAAGGAAGTCCGAGCATTGTATCAACCGAACGCTGATTCCAAAGAAGATTTAATTTATCGTTTATTACGGTAATTTGAAAAGCGTAGTGACAAGGGGGCAGTGCCATTTCATCAAACTGTTGAGGATTCCAAGCGCTGACTATCATTCGGCGGTCTCTTGGATTTGTTTTCAAAGTTTCTATAACTTTTTTTAATTGGTCAATTCCTTTTCTTGAATAATCGGAATCAAAACTTTTATAAGGAGCATTAAAGTGTCGCCACTGAAAACCATAAATCGGTCCCAAATCTCTTTCTTCCAGCATTTTCTTTTTTGATTCTTCGTCGTGGCCGTATGGAGCTTTTTGCGGTTTAGCCCATTCATCCCAAATATGATTATTCTTGTCCTGTAGCCATTTTTTATCGGTTATCCCATTTATAAAAAATTCTAACTCTGTCGCGACTAATTTAAAAGGAGTTTTCTTTGTTGTGAGCAAAGGGAAACCCTTTGACATATCATGCTCAAAAATCGCTCCTGCTATGGTATAGGCTTTTATACCAGTTCTAGTTTCTTCTAGTTTTCCCTCATTTATTATTTTTTGAACAATATCCAAATAAGCTTTCATAAATTTTATTATAACCTAAAAACTAAAAAACTGCCTCTAGGCAGTTTTTACTTAACTAATCCAGCTTTTTTGAGAGTTATATAAGCACCGTTTTTCTTTATTGTTTTCATTCCTCTGGTTGAAATTTCAACATTTACTGTTTTATTGAGTTCAGGCACAAAAATTCTCTTTTTTTGAAGATTTGGGTACTTTCTTTTTTTACCGGTCGGGTTGAATTTTGTGGCGCGAGTTCTGTTCGAATATCCGCCTCCGACAATTGAACCTTTTTTTGTTATCGCGCATGTTTTTGCCATAAATTAATGAATGAAATGAATATAATTTATGCGCATCCGCCTTTGGCGGACACACCTTAATTTTTATTACATTTAAAGTATGTTATCATAGAATTCGTATGGACGCAACCAATGCAGTTTTCTATATAGCTATACTTATAATGTCAGTTGTAATTCATGAAGTTTCGCATGGTTTTATGGCGGAACGTTTTGGAGACAAAACTGCTCGAATGGCCGGCCGATTAACTTTGAATCCTTTAAAGCATTTAGATTTATTCGGTTCAATAATTTTACCAGCATTGCTTTATTTTTCTTCCGGTTTTGTTTTCGGTTGGGCGAAACCTGTGCCTTACAATCCCAATAATTTAAGCAATAGAAAATGGGGAACCATAGCCGTGGCTTCGGCTGGAGTCTTGGCTAATCTTTGTTTGGCCGTTTTATTTGGAATTATTTTGCGTTTGACTATAAATGCCAATGTGCCGTCCGGTTTTTTCTTTATAATTTCTTCAATCGTTGTGGTAAATTTAGCCCTGGCGGTTTTCAACCTTGTGCCGATTCCTCCTCTTGATGGTTCCGCAATACTTTTTAATATTTTACCAAGATCCATGCGCGCATTAGTTGAATTGTTGGAAAGATATTCAATTATTTTCTTTATTGTTTTTATCGTCTTTTTTTCTAATTATTTGTTTCCAGTATTAGCTTTCTTGTATCACATTGTTACCGGCCTTTCCCTTTAAGTATTTTTTTTATATAATACAATTATGAAAAACTACATTAAACACATTTTTAAAAAACACTTAAGCGCTGTTTTATCCATTGGTTTTTTAATCGTGTTTGCGACTACTTTTCATATGTTAGCTGATGCTCCAGTAGGCGGTTATGATCCCGGAGAAACTTTGAATCCTGATTGTCTGCCAGGCGCCGACGATTGCGTTGTTACTACTCCTTATCTCACAACAGACGCAACTACCGGAGCAATTGCTTTAGGATATGGCGCAATAGCCGCCACAAATGAATTTACTTTGCCTGTCACAATCACAAATTGGAAATTCCAAGGCGATAGTTATGCTTTACCTACAGCTTTTGGAGCGGCTGGCTCGGTTCTTACTGATGCTGCTGGAGATGGTATTCTTTCTTGGGCAGCGGCTGGCGGTGGGACATCTGTTGTGCAAGAAATAGAAGTTGATTTAACCGCTGCTCAAATCAAAACGGCATTTACGGTTCCCATTAATACTGGAATTTCTGTAGGCGCAGGGGAAGTGATAGAAGTTATTAGCGCAAGCATGAAGTATACATTTAACACAACACCTTTTGATAATGCACTTTCTTTTAGTTTAATAATAGATGGTATGATAAATGCACAAACTGTTTGTACCGACGTTGGACTTGGTGGTGCAGTGGCTGATTATTTTTTGAAATGCATTGATGTAGCGTATGATACATCATCTAGTCAACTAGTTGATGGCGCAGATTTATCTGTTCAGGGTAGTGCTGATTCGGCTGCTGGAGACGGGACTGCCGAGATTTATATAGCTTATAGGATAATAACTTTGTAGTGTTTTTATAATGTAAAATAATGTAAAATAATACAAAAGTGAATCCGGTAGTAGAAAATGGCATTAAAAGTAAAATAAATATAATTAACATTATGACAAGAAATATTTTTATCAGCATTAATAAAAAAAGTGGCCTGCTCTTTTGGAGCAATGCCATTTCTCACTATGAAAGTGAAAAAAGATAAATTTTTTAGAATAATATTTTTCATACTGCCGATCCTGGTTTTTTCTTTTTTTACATTTTATGCGCAGGCTGGGACCGGAACGATTGACGGGACTTATGATACTGCGGAATTTGTTATGTCGGATGGTTTAGGCGGAACGGTTTTTAATCCAGATGGTGGCACGATTAAATTCCAATGTGATACTAATTGCACTGGGAATAATTGGGGAATTACAATAACAGATACCAGTATTTCCGGCTATGCTTGGGGAGACGAAGTAGGTTGGATAAAATTTAAATGCACTGAAAATTGTACTGGTAATGATTGGGGAGTTGATGTTGAAGTTGCCACTGTTACGACTGGAATACTTTCCGGTTACGCTTGGGGACAGAATACAGGCTGGATAAATTTTGATCCGTCAAAAGGCGGAGTTACAATTACAACCACAATAGATGAATCGGAATTCAGCGGTTATGCCTGGGCGCAGAATTACGGATGGATTAAATTTGATTGTTCCGCCGCTGGAATACTTGCCGGACAATGCGTAAAAACTAATTGGCAACCGACTCTGGGAGGCGGCGGTGGGGATGGTGGATCAACAACATGCTCATTACCAAACACCCTAGTTAATGGCATCTGTACACCGCCATCAACAACATGCTCATTACCAAACACCCTAGTTAATGGTGTCTGCACACCACCGACAACACCAACTTTCTGCCAATTAAATCCCACCGATCCATCTTGTGTGACGCCACCTTTTTGTCAAACACATCCAACTGACCCGTCTTGCGTAACGCCACCATTACCATGTGAACAAACAGGCACTTGTCCACCACCGCCCCCACCTCC
>Ga0265296_1000181_pt1 | contig 120255 bp, 97 predicted proteins | sample MunlanPumphouse1_FD_189073 | JGI IMG/M metagenome (GOLD analysis project Ga0265296, IMG submission 189073) | Groundwater microbial communities from a municipal landfill in Southern Ontario, Canada - Pumphouse #1 | ecosystem: Environmental > Aquatic > Deep subsurface > Groundwater | place...
TGGCTCCAGTGATACCTGTAATTCCTTGAATCCCGGTTTGACCAGTAATTCCAGTAATTCCCAGAACCCCAGTTTGGCCAGTAATTCCGGTTATACCCGTGATTCCCGTCTCTCCTACTCCAGTTGGGCCAGTATTACCAGTTATACCAGTAATACCGGTAATCCCTTTAATTCCAGTCTCTCCAGTGATACCGGTTATTCCCTGAATCCCGGTTTGACCGGTTATACCAGTAATACCTGTTATTCCAGTTATACCAGTTGGGCCAGTATTACCAGTTATACCAGTAATACCGGTAATCCCTAAAACACCTGTTTGACCGGTTATACCGGTAATACCTTGAAGACCGGTTTGACCAGTAATGCCGGTTATGCCGGTGATCCCGGTAATTCCTTGTATTCCAGTTGGTCCAGTGGCTCCAGTGATACCTGTAATTCCTTGAATCCCGGTTTGACCAGTAATTCCAGTAATTCCCAGAACCCCAGTTTGGCCAGTAATTCCGGTTATACCCGTGATTCCCGTCTCTCCTACTCCAGTTGGACCAGTATTACCAGTTATACCAGTAATACCGGTAATCCCTAAAACACCTGTTTGACCGGTTATACCAGTAATACCTAAAATCCCAGTTTGACCGGTTATACCCGTAATCCCTGTTATTCCAGTTATACCAGTGGGACCAGTAGCTCCTGTGATACCAGTAATACCCTGAACCCCAGTTTGACCAGTAATCCCGGTGATTCCCGTGATCCCGGTTATTCCTTGAAGTCCCGTAGGTCCGGTGGCACCAGTGATTCCCGTAATTCCCGTTATGCCAGTTTGTCCCGTGTGCCCAGTTATTCCTGTTATACCTGTGATTCCCAAAACACCTGTTTGACCCGTGATGCCGGTAATACCTAAAACGCCAGTTTCTCCCTTAATGCCAGTTTCACCGGTAATGCCAGTGATACCCTGAAGTCCGGTTGGCCCAGTGGCCCCGGTGATGCCGGTTATACCTGTAATGCCAAGAACACCGGTTTGACCAGTGTGTCCAGTAATCCCGGTTATACCGGTGATACCCGTGATCCCGGTTTGACCCGTATGACCTGTTATACCGGTTATACCCGTAATGCCAGTTATTCCCTGAATACCCGTTGGTCCAGTGGCACCAGTGATACCTGTTATTCCGGTTATTCCCGTAATTCCTAAAACACCGGTCTCACCCGTGATGCCGGTTATCCCAGTCTGTCCTGTCTGACCAGTTATTCCTGTTATACCGGTAATCCCGGTTTGCCCGGTTTGCCCGGTTTGCCCGGTTTGTCCGGTGATGCCGGTAATGCCAGTTTGACCGGTTATGCCCATGACCCCAGTAATCCCGGTTATCCCTTGAAGACCGGTGGGTCCGGTTATTCCAGTAACACCCGTGATCCCGGTGACTCCTTGAACACCAGTTTGGCCCGTAATGCCAGTGATACCGGTTATCCCGGTTATACCTTGAAGACCTGTGGGACCAGTGGCACCAGTTATACCAGTAATACCTTGTATCCCAAACTCACCTGTCACGCCCGTTATACCAGTGACGCCTGTAACCCCACTTCCTGTTGGTCCAGTTGCTCCGGTTACTCCGGTAATTCCCGTTGTACCCGTAACTCCAGTTATCCCAGTAATTCCAAAACCTGAAGGACCTGTAGCCCCGGTTATTCCGGTAACACCGTTAATTCCGGTTACTCCTGTAATGCCAGTGACTCCCGTTATTCCCCCTCCAGTTGGCCCGGTCGGACCAGTTACTCCCGTTTCACCTGTGACACCGGTTACGCCCGTAACTCCAGAAACACCTGCACCAGTAACACCCGTGACACCCGTGACACCCGTTACCCCGTTTGTTCCGTTAGAACCAATAACCCCATTTGTTCCGCTAACCCCCGAGGGACCAGTCGCACCAGTTTGGCCAGTTATCCCAAAAGGTCCTTGCAAACCAGTTTCACCAGCAACCCCTGTGACTCCGTCTACCCCAACCTTTCCTTGACCAACGGTTACAGGAGCTTGTTCTTCTTCCGGTAGAATAATCCCTTTTACGCTTTCTGGTTGAACAACTCGAAGTAGTTTAACCGAACTAGCGGCAAAAGGTTTTAAAACTGTAGACCCTACTGAAACTAAAATCTGGCTCCTAACTGAATCAATCTCGTTAGCCTGGGCTGCTAAAACAAGATTTTTTGATTGGCTATCTAAGTTATCGGTTTGAGAATTTTGAAAATCATTACTAACTCTAAATCGGAAAAAGTTTGCTGTCTCTCTCGGTCGATGCCAAAAAAAGATTGAAATTATTATAAAAGTTAGTAATAAAACAAAAAAAGCGATTTGACCAACGGTAAAAAATATTTTAAGAGAAGAATATATTTTTTGGAGATCTTTAAGGATTTCTTTTTGGTTAGAAAATAAAATTTTGCTCTCAATTTTTTCCCCCTCTTTATCTCCAGCCTTTTCCTCTTCGGGCAAAAAAGGCCCAAGAATTTTTTGCTGAAGTGCTTCTTGTCTCAAAAAGTACTCCGAATGAAGAAATTTCTCTAACGATTGACGGGAATATAATCTTTCACCGTTACCGTTTCTTTGTGGTTTAATTAAACCTTTCTTCTCCAACCTTCTCAACGTACTTTGAGAAACGTCTAGCTTTTCGGCTGCTTCGGAAATCGTCGAAGGTTGAGAGAATTTAACTTTTTCTAATTCTTCAAGCGCGTAATGGCGAGTCTTACCGCTAAGTCTTTCAGAATGAAGAATTCCCTTTTTATCCCAACGTCTGATGGTGTCCAATGAGACCCCAAGAATTTTGGCGGCTTGGCCAATTGAAACAAATTTTTCTTTGGGCAGGCTATCAGGCATTTATTGCATAGGCATTGGTTAAGCTATGTCCTATGTTATAAGTAATTATTATATCTACTATAATAGATGTCAATACCTAATTTAATCTTATCTTATACTTATCATGCTTATAAATATTATGCCTCATCAAAGATCTTATTTTAAAATGATCATTTATTGACATCTTTAAAAATTAGTGATAGATTATTTTTATAAACGATAAGATTAGCAAATTTATTAATCTTGTCAATTGAAAAGTGTTGAGGGTTTCTTAACTTTTTTGTATGCTAAAAGTCTCTTATAACCTTTCTCCTGATCTAAATAAGTCTTTAGAGAGATTTGAAAATATTAGAAAAGATATTCTCTCCATCCCGTTACCCCCATCTGAAGAATTAAGATTAAAGCGAGAAGCGCTTATCAATCGAGTTTATCTATCACTATCTCTAGAGGGAAAGCCAATCGCCAAAACTAACATTGTCAAAATCTTAACTAACGATTTTAAAAAGAAATTTTCTAAAGAAGAATTAGAAATTATCCGCTATAAGAAAACTTTTGACTATCTTTATTGGAATTGGCTAGCTTCCTCTGAAAAAATCACCCCGAAAGTCATTATTATTCTGCACGAGTTTTTTACGTACGGGGCAGTAAATATCCGTAAGACTGATCTTGAACAAATGCTTAGCTACCTCCAACAAGGCCAAGAAAATCCTCTCGTAGAAGCAGGAGTTGCCTACTTTCTACTTCTTTCTTTCTCTCCCAATAATCCCGATAACCAACGCCTGGCCCGTCTTTTTACCTATTTACTGCTTTATAAATACGGCTACGATATCCGCGGGTTGTTAATCTTCGAAGACTATTGGCTTTCTGACCTTCCAGACTATAAACAAAACGTTGAACGCGCTTTAAGTACCGGTAACTTAACACTCTGGCTTGAATATTTCACAAAAGGGATAAATACCAACTTAGAAAAAATATCATCTCGTTTAAAAACTACTTCAAAAATCGGCTTCCTTCCTAAAAGTTTCGGTCAATTAAGTCAAAGGCAACGAGAAATACTTAGCTATCTTGATCGGCCTGAAGTTAATATCACCAATAAACAAGTTCAAAAAATGTTTAAAATTTCCCAAATTACCGCCTCGCGAGAATTGGCGAAATTGGTCTTTCTAGCCCTGATTTTTTCCCACGGAAAAGGCCGCTCCGTTTACTACACCAAGGGATAATTTAATTTTTAAGACGGCAGCATCTTTCTTTTTGGTTATCTTTCTAGTAAAATTGCGTTTATTCTGATTTTGAAAGGAGGCCAAATTGGCAAAAAAGGGAGAAAGATTTTTTATTGCGTTTGTTTGTTCGGTTTGTAAAAACCAAAATTATATCTCTGAGAAAAATAAAACCAACACGCCGGACAAGCTAGAACTCAAGAAATATTGCCACTATTGCAAGAAACGTACTATTCATAAAGAAACAACCAAGTTAAAATAACAAAAGGTCTAGCGTAGTCCCGTATAATCGCTCTTTGGCTGCGTGGACGGCACAGTCAAACGTGCCAGTCGCGTTTGACGCGACGTAGACCACGAGACAAAGTAAGATTTGTACGGGAGAAATTAACGTTCAAAAAATTCTGTCGTAAGTGTAAGCAAGTAACTGAGCATAAAGAAAGTACTAAACTGAAATAGGTCTTTAGTAATTTATGAACATGGAAGCTTCTGTAACTAGTTCTGCTTCGTAAAAAAAGCACAGGAAAGTCATATCAGATGATATCAAAAGACTAGTTAAAGTAAATCACAGTATCTATTTTCACCTATGGACCGGCAAAGAATTAAAAGAATTATTTAATTCCCTAAAAGAAAAGCAAAGGCTATCTTTTAAGACTAAGAAATTTACCTTCAACAAAAAGGAGTACCTAGTTGTTTTGGAAAAAGTTGTATAATCTTTGTTATGCGCTTTACCGAACAACGTAAACTTCTTCAAAACCGCCAATTTTTATACCTCTGGCTGGAACAGGTTTTCACCCAATTTTCCTATAATCTTTTAAATTTTTCTTTGATTGTCTCTGTCTTTAAATTAACCAAATCCAATTTTTCCGTTTCTCTTTTATTACTTTGTATTTATATTCCTTCAATTATTAACGCGCCTATCGCCGGAATCGTTTCCGATCATTTTCATCGCAAAAAAGTAATGATAACTGCTAACTTGATTTGGGCAACTTTAGTCTTGGGTTTCTTAATCGCTCGCCATAATTTTTTACTCATTCTACCTTTAACTATTCTTATCCAAATTACCGATGAATTTTTCCAGAATGCCAACGGCGCCACCATACCTAGCGTGGTTGAGGAAAAATACCTAATGATCGCCAACACTTTTTTTTCCTTTACCAGTTACATTTGTATGATTTTGGGCTCGATTTTGGTCGGGTTGTTAATTAGGTTGTTTTCACCGGACGCCCCCTTTATCTTAGCCGCTGCTTTAGTCTATCTGGGAACCTATTTTGTCTCCAAACTTCAATTTGAACAAAAGATGATCAAGATGCACAAAAACAGGGAGATTTATAAGCATGTAATCGTGGAAATCAAAAAGGGTTGGGATTACATCAGAAGCAGTAAAATAATGTCTTTATTGGTGACTTTTATCGTCACCTTAAACGGTCTTTTATCGTTGTTGCTAACGATTTCCCCGGGTTTTGTGGAAACAGTTTTGGGAATTGAAGCGGCAGATGCCAGTTTTATCTTTGTTCTCCCCTTGGCCATCGGCCTAATTTGCGCCGGGTTAGTCATTAATCGCTTTGGCCAAAAAATGCGCAAAATTGAATTTATCCAGAAAGGGATGATTTTAATTGGTTTTTGTTTACTTTTTTTGGCGATTATCACTAAATCGGCCAAGGTCGCCGGCTTTACCACCAAAAAAACGACCAATTTTGAGGCGAAATTAGGCATTTCTTTACCGCTAACCTTTGTCGTAGCTCTTTTAGGCTTTGGCGGCGCGTTAGTTTTTGTTCCCGCCAGCACTCTTTTTCAAGAAACAATTCCTGAACAACTACGCGGTCGCGTCCTAAGCACTAATACTCTTTTAACTTACATTTTTAGTGCTATTTTGATTTTCTTCTCCGGCTTTTTAGCCGATCATATCGGCTTTTTTCCCTTCTTAGCTTTATTGTCCGGCGCCGGCATCTTTTTTGGCTTTTTTTCCCGCAAAATCTTAGTGGAAAATAAAATTCTAGAAAGGTAAACCCAGCCTTGCAAGCTGCCTTGCAAGCTCTCACCTTGCGAGGCTAATCCTCTAAAATAATCTTTTGGATAACTGCATAATCATCCTGTTCAAGAACAAAATTTTTGTACGATAAGGCGGGGTTGGTTTTAGAAAAGTAATCTAAAACCTCATGAGATTCTACCCAATCGGTTTTTCTGAGTCCCATATATTCAGAAAAAGAGCAAGGTTGTTTTTCTTTCCAGCCTTGCAAGCTCTCACCTTGCGAGGCTAGGGCTTGTTGATGGATATATTTTGATAAATAAAGAAATTGAATTTCGTTCACTACTGAAACCGCTTTATAAACTGCCTGGAATAATGATCCGACCCGTTTATATTTACGATTAAAATACATTGTGTATCTCGTGCACAATGATTGCATAAATTTATCAATAGATAACGCGTCTTTTTGTTTAATAAAAAAGTGAAAATGATTTGGCATGAGACAGTAAGCAAGTAAGGTAACTTCCCCGTAAAAGTTATTCATACGAAGCGATTTGAGTATTTTGTCTTTTTCTTGGTAAGATGTATTAGGGTCTGAAAGTTTTTGACTTAGCGCTAGTTCATCTTTAGGTGTTAGGTATTCTTTGAGATAAGATAAAAAAACGCTATAATCCTGTTCATCTTGAAAGATCAATCTCTTCTCTACCCCCCGGTTATAGACATGATAATGTCCGTTTTCAATATATTGCTTAATTGCATTTCGGGCAGCCATATTTTTATAGTATCAAAAAATATTTAGCCTTGCAAGCTCGCCTTGCAAGCTCTCACCTTGCGAGGCTATGCGAAGCTAACGGACTATTTTTTGTTCTTTGCCTTTGAAGTCCCTGAAGCTATCTAACTTAAATTCCCAAAAATTCAAGGGTACGGGAATTTTGCCGTTGCCGTTAGGCGTATCAATAACATAAGTCGGATTGGCTAAACCGGTTAATCTTTTCCTTAATTCAGTGGTAATCTCCACTTCCCTTTCCGGCTCTACCCAAAAATGTTTCGTTCCGGCTACCGGATCACATCTGAATAAATAGTATGGTTTAACGCCGATTTCTACCAATTTGGAAAATAATTCTTCTAAAATTTCTACCCTATCGTTAACCCCTTTTAAAAAGACGCTTTGGGAAAAGAGAATCGCTCCTGACTGGCGCAACTTTTTCACTGCCGCGATCGTCTCTTCAGTAATTTCCGCCGGATGTTCAAAGTGAATCATCAAATAAAGTGGCTGCTCGACCTTTTTTAGGGCGTCCAGAAGGTCGTTAGTCACCAAACTCGGTTCTGAGACCGGCACCCGGGTACCGATACGAATAATTTTGACTTGCGGCAAGTTAGAGAATTCCCGGAGCGCCCTTTTTAGGGTCTCGGGAACCATCAAAGGATCACCGCCGCTAAAAATCACTTCCTTAATTTCCGGGTGTTTTTTAAAATATCCAACCATGTTTTCTAAATCTTTATCAGAAATTTTTCCTTTTTCAATTTCCGAAACCGTCCGTTGGCGGGTGCAAAAACGGCAATAGGAAGCACAGGACATCGTCAACAAAATCAAGGCCCGATTGCCATATTTATGAACCAAACCTTTAACCGGCATAGATCTATCTTCAATTAAAGGGTCCACAAAACCTAGATGGCTCTCGGGAGACGACGGTGGTTTGTCTTCATCGGCGGGAATATCATCGTCAGAAGAAGCAATAAATTGTCTTTTGATCTCCGGATGTTTTTCCGCCAGTTTTTGCAAATGAGTTGAGATTCTTTGTGCAAGCATATAAAAAGCTATTATGAGGTATTAAAAATGGCTGTCAATAGGCTCTTTTAGCTTCAAAATTAGGTAAAATTTGAGCCTCTTTTTACTAAGTCAGGTACAAACTATTCTTTCCGGTCAAAGCAAAATCACAACTCAATTTTTAGTGATTTTTCTAATAAACAACTTCCGATGAAGCCTGATAGGGCCATATTTTCTGTAGCGAGGATTTTTGGCCTACTTCTTCATTAACTTATCCCGGTGAACCTTAGCCGAAACTCTTGACTTTATACAAGGTGTTTGTATAATCAGATTCAAATGCAACTTTCTTCAACCTCACAAAAAATTTTAACTATCTTCTTTACAAATCCGGAACAAAAATTGTATGTAAATGAGCTTATTAGAAAAACCTGTTTGTACCCCAATTCGATCCAGCAATCTCTTCAGTCACTTATAAAGCAGAAGATCCTTCATTCCTTTCGATCCGGTCGGCACAAGTTCTATGCGCTAAATAACTCGTATAGATTTCTGCCAGAAGTCAAACGGATTATTATGGGAAAAACTGAGGCCGAGTTTGTTAATGAAGAAAATAAGTATAACTGGGTAAAGATTCTTAATAGAGAGACCTCTTATTCATTCACGGCTGCCCTTTGTGTATCTAACATAGAAAATCTAAAAGAAGTTTATGGCCTATCTGTGCTTAATTTTTGGCACAACAGCATTACTTTTGGTGTTTATTATCTTAGGAATGACTTAGCTTTTCTGGGTGAAGCAATTTCCAAAAAGATTGAGGCAGATCTTGATTTTGCTAAAAAAGATGTTGTTTTGTGTCGTAAGGTTTGTGACCAATTGGTTCAAGTGGCCAAAAAAATTCCCTTGAAGGATTTAGCCCACAAAAATAACGACGAGATTGCTAGGTTATTAGACAATTTTTACGATTACTATTTGGCAGTATTTCCTTTCGTTACTTCGCCTCATGGCATCGAAAATTATTTTGAAAGAAAAATTAGGGAAGAGGTTCAAAATGAGGAAGATCTAAAAACATTACTTTCACCGGCTTCAACATACGACGAAGAAAGAGACAAGGCGCTAAAGATTGCTCTTCATGCAAAAAATAATGGCTTCGACAAAGAATTTTATAAATTGCTTGATAATCATTGCGAAAACTATTGTTGGCTTTCGTTGTGGAGTATTTACGCAGAACCCTTAATAAGAGAGTATTTTGAAAGTGAGATAAAGAATATTTTAGAAAAGGTTAAGGATCCCGAAAAAGAGCTAAAAAGATTAGAAACCGAAGACGTGAGAAATAAAAAAAAGCTTCAAGACACATTTATAAAAATCAAAGCGCCGCGTTTATTAAAAGAGCTAGTTGGTCTGTTACAGGAATACATATCGCTTCGCTTATACCGAAAAAATGCAATTTGCCAGGCCCATTACTATCATTTACCGCTTTTTTATGAATCTGCTCGGCGCTTGAAATTGAGTCCGGAGGAAGCGAAATTGCTATCTTACAGAGAGATAATAGATGGTTTGTTAAATAAGATTAGTCAAGAGAGATTACACAGTATCGCTAAAGATAGACAAAAAGGGTGGGCTATTTTGGTTTGGCAGGGAAAAACCAGAACTATCACCGGAACTAAAAATATTATCGAAATCATGGAGCTTTATCGGATTATCGCTCAAACATCAGCGATGCAAAGAGTTATTAAAGGGTCTGTAGCGTGTAGAGGTAGAGCTACTGGTAAAGTTAAAATTATTAAAAAATTGTCCGAATTATCGAAAGTTCAAAAAGGCGATGTTTTAGTTACCAAAATGACGACCCCCGATTACGTAATGGCCATGCATAAAGCCGCCGCCATCGTTACTGACGAGGGAGGAATCACCTGTCACGCGGCGATTGTCTCCAGAGAATTTAATATTCCTTGCATCGTAGGAACCAGGAATGCGACGCAAATTCTATCTGACAACGACTTAGTGGAGGTCGATGCGATGGAAGGAGTAGTTAGAGTTGTTGAATCAATTGAAGTCCCCGAAGACATTAAAGTAATTTCAGGAAAAACAATTTATAAAGGCAAGGTTCGAGGTCTTGCGAGGATTATTCTTGATGCCGCAGATTTTAATAAAGTAAAATCAGGAGACATTTTAATTGCTCCTCAAACTACGCCAGAATATCTTTCCTCTCTGTATCGTGTCAAAGGTTTTATTGTCGATGAAGAATCACTCACTTCTCACTCCGTTCTTTATGGCAAAGCCCTTAGATTGCCTTCTATCATGGGAACAGAATTTGCGAGAAATGTCATTCAAGACGGAGAAAAAATTGAACTGGACGCAACTAATGGCCTTGTCAAAAGGCTAACAAAATAACTTCCGGACAAAAAGCTTTCGGTGGAGCTTGGTTAAACCATATCTTTTTATCGCTTTAATATGCTTTTTTGTACCATAACCTTTATTTTGCTCCCAGCCATATTTCTTATATCTAGGTTTCTTAGCCAATTTCTCCATTAAATTATCTCGGTAAACTTTGGCAATAATTGAAGCGGCGGCAATAGAAATACACTTCCTATCCCCGCCGAAAATGTTTTTTTGGTATTTTAAACCAATTCCAGAAATATATTTAACATGGAAGCCATCCACGATAACGAACGTCTTTCCACTTTTAGACTTTAAGACTTTCTGACTTTGCAACTTTTTTATTGCTTTTCTCATTGCCTTCTCCGTCGCTTTCACTATCCCTACCCTATTTATGGTGGCCACCGATTCACTGGCGATCACATAACATTGGCAGCACTCTTTTATCTCTGCTGCTAATTTTGATCTTGATTTTGGGGTTAATCTCTTCGAATCATCAATTTTTAAACTTAATATCTTTCTTAAGTTCTTTTGATAATTTTGCACTTTGCACTTTAAACTTTGCACTTGAGGAGCTGGTGCAAATACTACCGCACCAGCGACGATCGGCCCCGCCAAACATCCCCTCCCCACTTCATCAACTCCAATTACCACTTTATATCCTTTTTTCCATAAGCGTTTCTCCAGGGAAAAAGTAGGCAGAATTTTAGGCATTTGGTTGAGGATAAATATCTTGAGAATTTTCTAAGACCTGCGTAAGTCTCTCAATCAACGGTACCAATAGCGTCTCCGCTTCTTGGAATCTTCCCTGGTCGATTAATCTTTGAGCTTTAGGTAATTCTTTGGCAACACTGACCGCCGCGTGTCGATAGGGCCTTACTCTAACTAACTTAAGCAAATGGATTTGTGTTTTGAGAAACCCGATTCGCTCCCCTTGAGACCTTTCTCCTATCTTTTTTCCCAATTCGCCGGCAATTTGCACCAGCATTCCCCGATCTATATTTCTTTGCTCCCTCAATTTTTCAACAATTTCTTTATATCTCCTAGCAACTAAAACTGCTTCTTCCCAGCGACTTTTAGCTGCTGCAACCCAATTGTGTAAGGTCTCCACCTCCGCCAAGGTACACTCCTTCTTAGGTTCTACTAAAAAAGGGGGTGTAATTTCACAGGCTTCTAAAAGTCCCACCGTTCTTTGACGAGCATCAGTCAAGTCTTTTAATTCTTCTTCACTAACGGTCATTCTTTTTTCTTTACTTCCTTGTAAACGCAAATAAAGATCTCTAACCTTATCTAAAGATTCATTAATTGCTTTGAAATCCGTTACTAAACGAGAGTTTTTCCTTCTAATCTGCTCGGCTTTCCTAATGGCCGCCTCAACCAAGCCATTTTCCTCGTCAACTCTTTTAAAGGAGAGTTCTGAAAATTGCCTTGCTGGAAACACCGTTGCCCCTTTACTCAAGCCATCCTCTTGTTCAGTAATCAAGCCGTATTTCTGGGGGACTTGGACATAACTTCTTGAATCCAGAGTTGGAAAGTGAACAGCTCCTTGTCTGTCTACTAAAGCAAAGGATTTGCGAACCCTTTGATGACGAGTAACCTTAGCGGCCTCACTAAGTTTCATTATAGTGACAGGTAAATTATGTAGATCCTCTTCCTTAATCCTTTCTCGACCGGAGATTCTGTCATTTACGCTAATCACAGCCCTACTCCCAGGAGGGAGCCTCGGTACTCTGGGTGGTTTTACTTCTGGCAAGGGTAGTTTTAATCCACTTTTTGGTATTCCGAGACTAACTTGATCTTTTTGTGGTTTACCAAGAAAATCTTTAGGTGTTACCGGCGGAAGACCTTGCTCCTGTTTTGCTGTCATCTGAGGATATTATACCAGCCCAAGTAAAGCCCTAATTTAAATTCAATTTAGCCTCGCAAGTCTTCGACACTGAGGGCTCAGACCGAAGGGGCGAGGCCTTGCGAGGCTAGGAGCATCAAACTAGATCGACTAAGAACTGGCGGAATTTTTTGCCAAATTCTTTGTCCTTTAATCCAAATTCCACCACTGTTTTTAGATATTCCAACTTATTACCGGTGTCAAAATAACGATAATTTCTTATTTCCACCGCATAAAACGGTTCTTTTTTAAGTAAAAGTTTTATCGCGTCGTTATAGTACAATTCTTTGTTGTCTATCAATTGTTTTCTGGCCTCAAGAATCGCCTCAACAATTGAAGGCTGAAAGATAAAAGGTGAGATCGTAGCTAAATCAGAAGGGGCTTTCTCTTTCCCGGGTTTTTCAATCACCTCTTCGATCTTAATTACTCCTGGGGAGATTTTTTCCCCAGCGACAAAACCATATCTTTTATAATCTTCATCTTTAGTGGCCCTGATGGTGGTCATAAAAGAACCGCCATAGTTTTCATAGGCGGTCAAAATCTGTCTTAAAACCGGTGGCTCGGCCAAGACAAACTCATCCGCCCACATATAGATAAAAGGTTCGTCTTTTATATATTTTGCCGCTAAAAAAATCGGTGTCCCGTTGCCGTAAGGATCTTTATTGGTTTGGTAAACGTAATGAAGCTTGGCCAAAGATTCTAAATCTTTAATAATTTTTAGTTCTTTCTCTTTACCTGCCTTAATCAACTGGGTTTCCAGGGGTTTATTTGGCTGAAAATGATTGAAAATTGGTTTATCTTTAGAATCCGGGGAAATTACTATATAGATCTCTTTAATCCCCGCTTCTGCCAATTGCTCGACCGCAATTTGGACAACCGGCTTGTCCACTATCGGCAACATCCCTTTAGTCATGGCTTTTGTCCAAGGTAAAAACCGGGTACCAAAACCAGCGGCGGGAATCACGGCTTTTGTTATTTTTTGTGGTTTAGATTGAGCGTTTATCATAGTTTGAACTTAGCTCGCCCCGTAAAATTCGCAGTTCAACGCGTGAACGAATAGTTCCAAAAAGCGGAGAACTAAGAATCTACGGGGACCAGCCGCGGGGATTACGGCTTTAGTGATTTTTTTGACCATACAAGTAGAAAAATCATTGAGCAATTTCGGAAATTCCGCAATCGCCTCCAGCTAAAATTCCGCCCCAATCAACAACCGTAAAACCAGAACGTTGCGGTTTTTGCCGGAAAGACCAAATCCCCAAGTTATTTAGGAAATACTCTAAATTCATCCCCTTTGAGTAAATTATCTTACCAGAGACTATTGTTTCATTTACAGCTTCATAAGGCCTAAAATAGAACCTAACTCTTAAGAAACTGTCGGGATTTGACGAAAATTCTATTTTTTCAACCCGGTCGATTTCTTCTTTGGGTAATAAGCCGATCAACCACTTTTTATCTCCTTGAAGCTTGGGTAACCAATATTTTAAAAAGTCGGTTGCCTCTTTTTGATTTAGACCTAAAAGCGGCAAGGCCTGGCCAAAAAATTCCGGCAAATCCTTGCCTTCGACCAAAAACTTTTCTTGGGGCACTTTTACTTTTTCAATCTCCGCTTCATAATAAAGATAAGGATATTTTGTGCCATTTAATTCTCTAACCGTACCATCAGGATAGGCCACCACTTGCCAGCCATCTTTATGATCAGGAATTGATTGGGTGATCTTTCCCTGTGGTTTAACAATGACTGATAATTCTGTGGGCTTCTCGGGATAAAAATATAAAGCCGGCTTACAGGAGGGCGTCCACCATTCATATTGAGCGGTCCCCCGTGGCGGCCTAATTGGGAAAAAAGAACCCAATTGCAAAGTCCTGCCGGTCCCGGCAGTATATTGATCCATGGTTATGTATTTATAATACTTATCGCCAGCCTGGCCGGTCCCTAAAACCAAAGTGCCATATCCGTCAGCAGAAATCCAAACATTAACTTCGGTATTTTGATATTTTCCCAGTAGTTCTCCCCAATCTGCCGGCAAAGAAGTAAGTTCTTGACCAACAAGGTAATAATCCTTAAGATCACTTCTTCTAACCGGTTCCGGCGTAATATCGGTATAAGGAGCAATTATCGGCGGAAAATTAAAGGTTTGGCCGGCCAAGACTTTGCCCTCAGTGCTTACTCCCAATGTCCCACCACGGCCATCTAACCAACCTTGGCAATTTCTTATCCATGCCGGCAACCCATCTTCCGTAGGTTCGCTGGGTCTCGCAAAAGCCTCCTTGTTTATATAAACATCAAAAGTCCACCAATAACCGGGAGCGGACTTATTTGAATCTCCACCGTTTTGCTGGCAGGTGTCTTTATCAGAACCGGGAGCCAGCAAAACAAAGACAATATCGAGAGTCAAAGGGTCTAAGCAATTTGATCCTGCGTTTGGTCCCCCATAACAATGCCCCCTGGCCAAATAAACATCCCTTGGCGGATCCGGAGAAATAAAACCCGGAAGCGTTCTCGTGGTGCCGATTTTGATCATCTCTCCTCCCAATCTATCAGTACCATTTTCAGGGTTGTTCCACATCTTAACGCAAGAAATCCCCGCATCTCTCTTTACCAAGACAAAATCCTTGTTCCCCCGATCCTCATATAAACTTCTCAAATATCCTTCGTCAGTTCTTATCGTAACCCCAACTCGTTTATCAGTTTCCACATCATAAGTGCAATCTTTCACCGGCTCTCCCGAACCAGGCTGACCCGTAGGTGTAATTTGAAAAGCCTCATTGTCCCAACTCGCGGGTGACGAAAAATAATCACAGCCGCCAAGAAGAAAAATAATGATCACCGCAATAAGAATTACTTTTTTCATTCACCAACCTTTGTTTAAAACAATTTCAGTATAATGATAAATTTTATCTCAAGTCAATCTTGCTCTTCGACTCAACTTACTTTAGGGCCGATATATTCCTCTTGCCTCAGATTTTTGCTTGTGTTAAAATTTGCCGGATGACAATGTCACCAATTAAATTTTTAGGTGAGGTTAAGACCGAGCTTAAACAGGTAACTTGGCCGACTAAAAGTGAGGTTATTCGTTTAACCACGGCCGTGATTACCATCTCTTTGATCGTAGGAATTTATATTGGTGCTTTAGACTTAATTTTTACTAAATTAGTCGAATTAGCCATAAAAAGATGAGTAAAAAAGGTAAGCAGGAGCAAGCCGAGAAACAAGCGGCCAAGGCCAGGGCTGAGGAAGAAACAATTGCCAAACCCGCCAAGAAACCATTTGAAAATCATTTGGTCATTACCAAATCAATTAACCCTTTGGCGGCCTGGTATGTAATTCATACTTATTCCGGTCATGAAGGCAGAGTTATGTCCGCTCTACGGCAAAGAGTAACCGCTATGAAATTAGAAGAAAAAATCTTAGAAGTGTTAATTCCCACCCAAGAGCGGATCCAAATTCGCGCCGGCAAGAAACAACAAGTGACGGAAAAGATTTTTCCCGGCTATGTTTTAGTAAAAATGGTTTTAGATGATAATTCCTGGTTGGCGGTAAGAACGACACAGGGTGTCACCGGCTTTGTCGGTATCGGCAACAAGCCAACGCCAATTGCCAATAACGAAGTTGATGCCATCGAGAAATTTATGTCCATGGAGGCGCCAAAATTCCGGGCTAAATTTACCATGAGTGAAGCGGTCAGGATTGTCGACGGACCTTTCGCAGAATTTCTTGGCTCAGTTGAATCAATTGATGAAGAAAAAGGAAAAGTAAAAGTCTTAGTGTCAATATTCGGGAGGGAAACACCGGTGGAGCTTGATTTTCTCCAAATAAAAAAGTTATAAATCAATTTTTAATGATAAATTTTCAATTTTAAATTAATGTATAATGCTCAAATGACTAAAACTTTTAACATTAAAAATTTAAGAATTATTTAGAAATTAAAAATTAGAAATTAAAAAATTAAAAAAACATGGCTACAAAAAAAATCAAAACAATAATTAAATTAAATTTACCCGCTGGCGAAGCGACGCCAGCTCCTCCGGTCGGCCCGGCCTTAGGCCAACACGGTTTGCCAATCATGGATTTCATTAGGGCTTACAACGAGAGAACCGCCCCTTTAAAGGGCAACATTATTCCAGCCGTAATTACCGTTTATGTAGACCGGACTTTTTCTTTTATCACTAAGTTACCGCCGGTTTCGGCCATGATCAAAAAAACTTTAGGTTTGCAAGCGGCGGCTCATAAAACCGGAACGGAAGTAGTTGGCACTCTCACCGCCAGTCAAGTAGAAAAAATCGCCCAAGATAAAATGAAAGATTTAAATACCGAAGATTTAGAAGCGGCTAAAAGAATCATTATGGGAACGGCCAGGAGTATGGGAGTGAAGGTAGAATAAATCTCAAATACCAAGCACCAAATTACAAAAAAATTCAAATGATCAAAACCTTAAATCCAAAAAGTTTAAAATTTAAATATTTGAATTTAGAGATTGTTTGAAATTTGGAATTTGTGATTTGTAATTTTTAAAAGGAAACTATGGGTAAAAAGAAAGTTTCCACAGAACAAGAAAAAGGTAAAAAAACAGCCAAGGTAGCTGGGCTCAAGGGTGGTCAAAGAGTTAAAGATATGTCCTCTACGGCCATTATTATCGAGGAACCGATTCTGACGGAGGTCGCAGAAGGGGCAGAGGGGACAAAAGCACCAAAGGTAACAAAAACACCGAAAGTTAGGGGCAAAAAATATCAAGAGGCAAAACAAATGATTGATAAAAATAAAGTCTATTCAATTTCCGAAGCCCTTAAATTGGCCAAAAAATCTTCTTACTCCAAATTTGGCGGGTCTATTGAGGCCCATTTTAACGTTACAAAAAAGGGCCTTAGCGGAGAGATCCAACTCCCCTATTTGAAAGGGAAAGAAAAGAAAGTCGCGATTTTTAACGAGGAAGTTTTAGGCAAAATCAAGGACAATAAAATTGATTTTGAAGTTTTATTGGCCACCCCGGCAGATATGGCTAAATTGGTGCCTTTTGCCAAGATCTTAGGTCCTAAAGGCTTAATGCCCAATCCTAAAAACGGGACGATCATGGCAAATCCCTTAGTCGCTAAGGAAAAATTTTCTAAACCCATGTTCCAATTTAAAACTGAAGAGAGTTTTCCCTTAATTCATACGATTATCGGTAAATTTGACCAGAAAGAGGAAGAGTTAGTTGCCAATTTCAAGGCCTTAGTGGCCGCCATCGGCCCAACTAATATCCAAAGAGTTCATCTAAAGGCCAGTATGGGGCCATCAGTAAAGGTGACGCTTTAAATAATTGAACAGTTACCACCGCAAGATAATTCCCTTATCCAAAGATTAGTCACTCGGCAAGCCACTTCAGGGAATGCAGAAAGACCAATTTCAAAAGTAGACCAAGCAGGTAATGCTTTAATTGGTTGCTGGGCAAGATCATGGTTAATAAACGCCGTTATTGAGGCAATTGAAGAAAAAGCGCCACAATTGTCAGATCGAAAAGAAGAACTTAAAAGAAGGCTTGCTCAAAACAATCAGGTTCTGACGACTCAAGCCTTACAAAGATACCAAGAAATAAGAAGACGTAATTTATGGGGAAAGCTCACCCACCAAAACGGAAGAATACCCCCCCAACAACAAGACCTGAGAGTCTCACAGGAAGTCATTAATCCCCTTTTAACAATTGCTCAAAAAACTGAAGGTTGTGAAGGCCAATGTGTTTTAGGTAAGCTGCTTTTAAAGGCAGCTGAGCCGGCAGGAAACGAAGATGTTACTCGGCTTTTTAAAAAATATGGACTTGACCCTAAGGAACTGGTCTCTTCCGTCACAAAAGCAGTTGAAGAATTAAAAAAGACCCTAACCGTCCCATCTTCTCAATCTCTCTCTTCATAAAATTGTTTTCTCATAAGACAAACAGGGATCGGCAATAAATTGAAGACATCAAGTGTTTCGACTTCTAAGTTTACCCCGAGCTCTTGCACTAAGCACTTCGATAAACTCAGCGTAAACGAAGCCGAAGTGTATCGAGAGGCCCAGCATAAATCCGGCGGAGAAAGCATAATTTCCTAAAAAGAGTCTTACCGGTCAATGCCATGATAAAACAATGTAAAAGTACCAAATGTCCTTGCCCTGCAACATAGTCCTTGACAGATTTAAAGGAAACCTTTTATATATAAGAAAAGGCTTATAAAGAAAAGGCTTTTAAAGGAAAGCCTTATAAAATGATTTTTAAAAAACTTTTTTTTCTTCTCGGGGTAACTATCCTTTCTCTTTCTCAATTCCCCGCATCAGTTATGGCCGAGAGTAAATTGGTAGGCATTACCGCGCTGGAGCAATTGGATAAATTACCTTATTTAAAGACCGGTGTCCGGGCCAAACAAGTTTCCAGTTATGACCGAGCCGGTGGCAATGAGGACGGTTTTAACGGTTACTACTCTTCCTTGTATCGCGACAGTACCGGCCATGTCATTTTTGATGAGATCGGGGCAGGCACAGTTTATTTGATTTGGTTCACTGCCCACCGTCAGGAACTTAAAGACATGGGCAATATCCGGTTTTATTTTGATAACGAGACTACTCCAAGAATCGATATGCGGGTAGTTGATTTTTTCAGCGGTATCAGGGAACCCTTTTTATTTCCTCTGGCAGGCAATGATAACATCATTAACAATCTCAATTCGATCGGCGGTCTTTATTCCTATATTCCCCTCCCTTTTGCGAAGGGCTTAAAAATTTCTATTTCCGGTGCTACTCCACGGTTTTACCATATTACCTACCACCTTTATGATGACAACCAAGGCGTAGTTAGCTTTACCGGTAGAGAAAATTACACTCAAATAAAGCAAATTTGGGCTAATACGGGAAAAGACCCAAAATTAACTACCGGTAATCTAACACTTAAGGGAAGTAAAACCTTGGCTTTGGGACAAACCGAGACCTTAGCGGAAATTGTCGGGGAAGGCGTCATCCAAAGCATAAAAATCAAACCCAGTTCCTTTTCTGCCACCGCTCTAAATCTGACCAAACTAAAAATTAAATGGGACAACCGGCCGGATTTCGGAGTTGATGTCGGTTTAGGGCCATTTTTTGGATCCAGCTTCGGACAACTTAACTACAATTCAATTATGTTAGGGGTGAGTGATTCAAATTATTATTATTCCTATTTTCCGATGCCTTTTTGGAGCCATGCGGAAATCCGGGTAGAAAACAAAAGCGGGAGCGCGATTAAGTTAGATTACGAAATACAATATCAAAAAACCAGGTACCCTGATGATTCCGGTTATTTCTACGCTCAATATAATCAGGCCACTCCCACCGATACGAACGATTATCCGGTCTTAACAACAACCGGCAAAGGACATTTTGTCGGTATGAGCGCCTCAATGAAAGCGGATTCTCTTTTATTTCTTGAAGGTGACGAAAGAGTCTATCTGGACAATAATCCCTCCCCGGCTTTGTCCGGAACTGGCACGGAGGATTATTTTAATTCAGGCTGGTATTTCAAAAACGGGCCTTTCAGCCTTGCCTCTCATGGTAATCCCAAAAGAGGTTATTCAGACATAGTTGCTTATCGCCTTCACTTGGGTGATTCACTCCCTTTTACCCAGGCAATCAAGTTTGGTTTGGAACATGGGCCGACCAACAGTTATAACGCTAACTATTACACTGTTGCCTATTATTACAAAAAGGACGAACCAAGTCTCATAAAAACCGACGAGTTGGATGTTAAAAATACCAACTCGGAGACCGCGCATCAGTATTCGATAACCGGTCAAACCGGATCTGAAATCAATATTTTTTCTTATGAGGACGGCAATGTCGTCTCCGACGGCGGCCGGTCATTTTCAGGTTCTTCCCAGTTTGTGGTATCTATCAAACCAGACAATCAGGGGATCAGGCTAACCAGAAGGACAGATTTTAAGACCACTAACCAAAAAGCTAAAGTTTATGCGGACGGAGTTTTGGTCGGTACTTGGTATAGCGCCGGGGCCAATCCCCATCTTCGTTGGCGCAATGAGGATTTTGAAATTCCCTCTCTTTACACCCAAGGCAAGAAGAATATAACCATTAAAATTCAGTCGCTTTCCGATTGGAACGAATATTATTACTGGGTTTCCAGTCATGTCTCCGGCCAGCCAGCAATACCGACCCCCACGCGTGCTCCTCTTTTGGGCGACTTTGATGCCGATAATCATATAACTATCGCTGATTACCTAATTTTGGTCGCTAACTATGGAACCGCCAATACAATCTACGATCTTAATAAATCGGGCCTTGTGGACAGCGAAGATTTTCAAATTCTAATGATAAACTATGGAAAATAACCGTAAACAAATTTTTCTGAATTTTCTTTTAATTTCCGCTTTCTTTCTGGCATCGGTAATCGCGGTGATTGCTTTTCCAAACCAGAAAAACTTTTACGGCTCAGCCAGTGCCGAGGTATATGGAAGCGAACCGGCCTTATTCTTTTCTCCTTCTTCATTTAACGTTCGGCCGGGAGATGAATTTACGGTAGAAATTAACCTTATTACGGCCGGTAAGTTAATCGGCGGAGCGGCAATTCAAGTTCTTTTTGACAGCAATGCTTTTCAGGTGAAAGAATTAATCCCCGGCAAGTCAATCATCCAAACACCGCCGATGTTGCCGGCCATTTTAAGACAAGAAATTGATAACCAAGTTGGCAAGGTCTATCTTGATGCGGCCGTCAACTACAATAACCCGGAATATTATTCTGGACGGGGAATTTTTGCGAAAATCAGATTCGCAGTAAAAAATTCCGCCTCCCCCGGTTCAAAAATTATTTCCCTTCTTTTTAACCCTAACCAACCTCAATTAGTAGGCGATACTGACATCATTGGCAACGGAGACTTATTAGGTAAGGATATCCTGAAACAAACCGGTCCGTTAACTGTAGTCGTTGCCGCATTGCCAACCCCCACCCTTCCCCCTCCAACGCCTACACCTCCGGCCGTAACTTGCCTTAATCGGGGAGGAACCTGTTGTCTTGGCGGCTATGGAGGTTGTACCGGCGGTTCTGATTCGCGCTTGATCAACCCTTGGGTTGATCCGACTTCCGGAAACTGCAATCCCGGCGGTGACCGCACAATTTGGTGTTGTTTAAAGGAAAAATGCGTCTCCCCTGCTTCACCGGTAGCTCCTACTAAAACTCCCACCGTTAACCCTCCAAAACCAACGGCAACAGTCACACCCTTACCCCAAACACCGACAGCGATCCCGACAGTTTCCGGCACAAGTGAAAGCTGTTTGACCGTCTGCGGTGAAAACATTGCTTATGACCAAATCGATAAAAAGGGAGTTAAATCTAATTTACCAACAACTTTGTCCTTTACCAATAACCGAAACGGCCGCTTAAAAGAAATTGAAGTCGTCATCGGTAACTATGGCGGAGGCTGGCGCCAAGCCATTTGCCAAATACAAAACTTCAGTGTAGAAAAAGCCACCGAACTTTTTCTTAATGAATCTCCATTGAAAATAAATTTTGCCGATCTATCGGTTGATAAACGGCCTTTGCTTAAAGCAGGCCAAACTTACAAACTTTATTGCAAAGAGGCGGATCAATATTCATCTTTGTATTGGCAAGGTGATAGTCAAGGGCGGGCAGCCAAAATCGTTCTTTCCTCCTGTTGTCAGTAAAAAACATTACTTGTTTAAACCCAATTAAACCGAACTTTTGTCGAGTTTATATGTCCCAAAGCGGTAAATCCAAATAATGATGGACTTGACAAAACTTCTTTAGATAGGCTACAATCCCTTTTGTCCAAAGACAGTAAGTCCCTGAGCAAAGTCGAAGGGTTAAATCTGAAACTCGATTGCACGCAAAGGATTACAATCCTGAGCGAGTGTAACGAGTCGAAGGACTTACCGAGGAAGAATCAAATATTTGATATTGTATATTAGATATTAGAGCCTCGGAAAACCGAGGTTTTTTTATTATATTCGCAAAATAGATTCGCACTATTTTAATTAGCATAAAATTCGCATCCAAGTGAAGAAGCAGGAAAAAATTTTAGAAGTTGATAACTTAACCCAAAAAATCAAAGACGCCAAAAGCGTGGTTTTAATTGACTATAAAGGTCTAAAAGCCAACCAAACCGTAACCTTAAGATCACAGATAAAAAAAATGGGCGATGAGATCAGGGTGGTTAAAAATTCCCTACTGGTAAGGGCCTTAAGCAACGCTAAATTACTCCCGGAAGCCAAAGGTAAAGATGAAGTCTTAACCTTAAAAGGTCCCACCTTGGCTTTGTTTGCTAATGTTGATGAGTTTGCCTCCTTAAAATCACTGGTTGTTTATGGCAAGGCGAACGAGCTACTCCCATTAAAAATAGGTTTTATTGGCGGGCAAATAATTACTAAAGAAGATTTACTTAGATATGCCTTATTGCCCACTAAAGACCAATTAAGAGCAAAACTTGTGGGACTATTAGCCCAACCACCCCAAAGACTGGTTTATAGTTTGAATTATAATATTAACAAACTAGTGGTTTTATTAAACCAAATTAAAAAGGCAAATTGAAGTGAGAAGTGAGAAATGAGAAGCTGGAAATGAAGTGAGAAGTGAGAAATCAAGGAATCCCACCTCCCACCTCAAGCTCTAGCTTCCCACTTCAAGTTTCTCACTTCCAAACCAAAGGGGGTGAACCAAGATGGCAAAAGTTGAAGATTTAATTAAAGAAATTGGGACGCTGAGCGTCCTAGAATTGGCGGATTTAGTCAAAGCCTTAGAAGAAAAGTTTGGCGTTTCTGCTGCTCCGGTCGCTATGGCAGCTCCGGCGGCTGGTTCAGCTCCGGCCACTCCGGCCGAAGAGCAAACAACCTTTAATGTAGTTTTAGCCAATGCCGGTACTAATAAAATCAGCGTCATTAAAGTTGTCCGGGAAATCAACCAGAATTTAGGCCTTAAAGAAGCTAAAGATTTAGTTGAAGCCGCTCCAAAAGAGCTTTTATCCGGCGTCAATAAATCCACTGCCGAAGAAGCGAAGAAAAAATTAGAAACCGCAGGTGCAACCGTAGAGTTAAAATAAACTTTTCTAATTTTTTCTGAAGTCCTCCAAAAATTGCCCTTTGTGCCGTGTTCGAATAAGCGAAGCTTGTCTTTAAGCTTAGCTTAAACATAGAAGAGAAAGGCACAAAGTAAGATTGGGAGGGCAAAGAAAAAATTGGAAGCCACAGAGGCAACGGTAGAATTGAAGTAAATATTTTTATTTCGATATTTCTAAACCAGGGCATAACCTAGATTACGAAAAGTTGTAATTTTAAACTGACTTTTGTATGCTACCAGTTTTTTCCGTAAAGCATGAATAACCACTGCCAATAACCCGTCCGGATTCTTAATTTCTGAAGCGCTTGTTTCCAACAAGATTTCTGTTAACTCTTCGGAGCAGATAGGAGTACCTGCCCCTTTTGCCAGTTTTATAAGTACCTTCGCTTCAATCGAGCTGAATCTTGGGACGATAAAAGTACGGTCTTTGCCAACAACGCCCTTCTCCATCAAACCTCTAACTTCTTCTGCCGGCCAAGCCGGAACAAACCGGAAATCATAAAGCCCGGGAAGGGGAATTAAATCGCCTGCCTTACCTTCAGATAAAATCAAACAAGAGTGGCCCCAGACAGAAGCTAAACTTTGTTCGGGTCTTGTTTTCGTTAGAAGTTTTCTTGCACTGGAAAGACAACTAGCTAAATTGTCCTTTCATAAATAATCAAGTTGAAGCCCCTAAATCATAGGGCTGTAAAATTGTTCTCTCAATTGTCATTTTGTTCTCAGTACCAAACTATATCATACATATAACTAGTATAGCCAATAGTTAATACCCTACAAACGAAGTTTGAGTCATATTTTTTCCTGATGTTGAAATATGGCTATTGACAACATTTAATTTACTCTGATATCTTTAATAATAGAGTGAAAGAGTAAAAGTAATTTATATATTATTTAGCTGACAGGAGCAAAAACATGTTAGACAAAAAATTAAACCTTGAGTCCCTCCCCGATTTATTAACTGTCCGCGAAGTGGCAGAAGTTTTGCGCGTTTCTCCTCTAACGATTAAACGCTGGGGGAAAAGAGGTAAACTTCCCGCCATCAGGATTAACTCACGCGGTGACCGAAGATACCGTAAAGAGGCGGTCTTATGGTTACTCGGAATACAGCCGAAAGAACAACTCTAATACAAGTAAAAGACAGGGACAGAGCAAGAGTACTTCAGAAATTACTAATTTCTAATTCCTAATTTCTAATGAATGTCAAATTACAAATTGACAAAAATTTGAAAATTGGACATTTAGCATTTAAAATCTCATAATTTTATTAGATATTAGAAATTTGGCATTAGGTATTTATGAATTCTATCTCAGTTATCATCACTTCCGCCCATGAACCACAAACTGTCGGCAGGGCTTTAAAAGCCATTTTAGACCAAGATTTTCCGGACATTATAGAAATTCTGGTGGTCGCACCCGACAAGGAGACCTTTGAGGCGGCTAAACAAGTCGCCAAGGACCATCCTAAGGTCAAATTGCTTCAAGATTCAGGTATGGGCAAGCCAACAGCTTTAAATTCGGCTTTCAAAAAAGTTTTAGGAGAAATTTTAGTTTTAACTGACGGTGATGTCTATTTAGCTCCCGGATCCTTAAGGCTCCTTCTGGATCCATTTAAAGACTCCCAGGTCGGCGGCACCTGCGGCCGGCCGGTTTCCACCAACCCGAAAGACAATATGTTTGGCTTTTGGTCCCATTTTTTAACTGACTCCGCCCACCAAATTCGTTTAGATCGCTTTCAAAAAGGTCAATTTATCGAGTTGTCCGGTTATTTACTGGCTATCAGAAAAAACTTAATAAAACCACTCCCCGCTTCTGTCCTGGCCGATGATTCCTATTTGTCCCATTTAGTCGCCAAAGCCGGCTTCCAAACTTTTTATACCCCGGAAGCAAAAGTTTTTGTCAAATACCCTACCACCTTAACCGATTGGTTTAAACAAAAAAGACGCTCCAGTTTTGAATACTGGCAAAAAGATTATTCCTCGGGAGAGGTGATGCGTTCCCCTTTTAAAGAAGCAGTTGCCGGATTAAAACTGGCCCTGGTTTATCCCAAAAATATTAAAGAAGTTGTCTGGCTCAAATTTCTTTTTCTTGCAAGAATTTCTCTTTGGCTGCAAATCTTTTTTACTAAAATAAACCCCTTTTCCTCTAAAAAACTTTGGCAAACGGTTAAGTCCACCAAATGAATTTCTCGTGGCTAATTAGCAAATAAAGCAAGTAAGTGCCAAAAATACCACCCATTAATACTTTTACCTAAAAATAGCCATATTTTAAAGGTGTCCTTGACTATTTAGGATCATCTTAGTCTAAAAAATATTTACTTAAGGCTAAATCTGATTAAATTTTCAACCATTTTTGTTCACTCTATAAGATATCTTTAAAAAGACCAGAATAATGACATATTTTACCTGATCTATTTTGATGTTGTCTCCTGCTGCAATGAACTATAAGATTTCTGTGTTTTCATTATTACTAATAATTTTATAAACAATTGAACACATTATTTCCGAATCAAAATTAGCCTAGAATTAACAACAAATCTTTACAATTATTACTTACACTAATATAAGATGTCAAGGAATCAAAGAAAATGAAAGTTTAAAATTACGAATTTAAAATTATTATCTTATCTCGAAGTAATTGACCTTCTATATAGGTCTTGTGACCTATCGGAAAATTATTGATCTCCGATATAGGTCTAGTAACCTATCGCGAGGTTATCGACCTCCGTCTAATAACCTAGCGAGAGGTTATTGATCTTCTGTAGAGGTCGATATTTTCTAAAGCAATCCCCGTCCCTTTAACTACCGAAAGAAGCGGCTCCTCAACTACATGACAAGGAACCCCCAATTCTTCCGTCATCAACCGGTCTAAATTACGTAATAAACTCGTTCCCCCGGAAAGGACAATTCCTTTGTCGACAATATCTGAAGCTAATTCCGGCGGAGTCTCTTCTAAAACTGATTTAACATTATTAATGATTTGGTTTAAAACCGGCCTTATTGCCGTCACCACTTCAGAAGAAGTAACCGTTACCAATTTAGGTAAACCTAAAACCGAATCCCGGCCTTTAACCTCCAAGATTTCCTCTTTACCTAAGGGTAGAGCAGAACCAATTTTTATCTTAATTTCCTCGGCGGTCTGCTCTCCAATAATTATGTTGTGTTTCTTACGTAGGCTAACCGTAATCGCTTCATCAATCTTATTGCCAGCCATACGAATACTCTTATGAATAACCACTTCACCCAAAGAGATCACCGCCGCCTCACAAACACCACCGCCCATATCAACGATCATGTTACCTGAAGGCGAGGTAATAAGAATTTTAGCCCCGATCGCCGCCGCTAAAGCTTCGTCAATTAGATAAGCCACCCGGGCACCCGCTGACAAGGTCGCGTCCAAGACCGCTCTTCTTTCCACTTGAGTCACTCCCCCGGGAACACAGATCATCACTTCTGGCTTAAAAAACCAGGCTCGACCACAAACTCTTTGGATAAAAAAATGCATTAGCGCTTCCGTAGCTTGATAATCAGCAATGACACCGTCACGTAAAGGTCGGATCGCCTCAATATTGCCCGGCGTTTTCCCCAACATACTTTTTGCCTCATTGCCCACCGCAATTAAGCGGCCATCATTTACCGCCACGGCTAAAACTGTCGGCTCGTTAATGACAATCCCTTTACCAGCCAACCAAACTAAACTATTAGCTGTTCCAAGATCAATACCCAGTCTCTTACCAAGCATTGCCCTCCTTAATTAGCTCGCCCGCCAAAAATTGCAGCACGAGGCGTGAACGAACAGTTCTGAAAAGCTGAGTGCTAAAATTCGGCGGGCCAGCCAGCCAAACTAAAGAATTAGCCGTTCCTAAGTCAATCCCAAGTCTTTTTCCTAGCATTTAAACCTCCTTAACCAGCTCGCCCGCCTAAGATCGCAGCATGAGCCGTGAACGAACAGTTCTCTAAAGGCGAATGCTAAGATCAGGAGGGCCAGCCAAACTAAACTATTAGCAGTTCCAAGATCAATTCCCAAACGTTTTCCCAACATAGTTAGAGTATAACAAAAATAAATCATAATTAAATCCAAGTTTTGAGGTAGGAAGTTTGAGATTGGAAGTTAAAATTTGCTATAATCAGCTTGTGAGTAAATTTCGCATCCCGTTTTTCCTTTTAGTCCTTATCTTTATCCCATTTTTCACTTTTTTAGCCATTCAATGGGCTAAGGGCTATTCTTTTAATCTGGCCAATAAAAAATTCGAGTCCAGAGGGATTTTGGTCGCTAATTCTACCCCTGACGGCGCCCAAGTCTATATCAATGGGATATTTGAAACCGGCACCAATAATTCTTTACCCTTGCTCCCTGGCAGTTACTCCGTGGAGATTAAAAAAGATGGTTTTTCCTCTTGGAAGAAAGAGTTAAAAATCGAAAAAGAATTGGTTACCCAAACCAACACCTATTTGTTCCCCGCTGTTCCTGATCTAAGACCGATCACTTATACCGGTGCTCTCAATCCGGTTTTATCACCAGACGGCAGTAAAATCGCCTATTCCTCCCCGGCCACGGAATCAGCCAGATCTGGAGTTTGGGTCGCCGATTTAGTGGAATTCCTTGGCTTTGGCCGGGGCACCAAACAAATAATCAGAACCACCAATAAGGGCCGTAATTTTAACTCGGCTCAATTTTATTGGTCGCCCGATTCCCGTCAATTAATCGTCTCTATGGAAAAAGAGAATTTTTTGGTTGATCCAAACCAACTTACTCTGGAGATTAATTTGATTGACATCACTCCAAATTTAAAATCAATCAAGGCCGGCTGGGACGAAGACGAAAAAAGAATAACCGAAGCTAAATTAAGACGTTTACCTAAAACTCTACCGGAAATTCTTTTCGCTTCCGCGGATAATCTTACTTTTAGCCCGGATGGTGAAAAATTTTTTTATGAAGCCACCGCCTCTGCCAAGATTCCTGCCAAGCTGATCCCTCCCTTACCCGCTTCTTCTACCCAAAAAGAAGAAAGAGAAATTAAGCCAGGCAAAATTTATCTTTATGACCTTAAGGAGGATAGAAATTTCCTTATCGGCGACAAATCAATTTTAGATATCGCCCCTAAAGCCAAACCGGCAAAGGGAAAAATTACCCCGACACCAACCTTTAGTCAATCCCGCCTACCCTTGCTCTCTTGGTTCCCCACTTCCCGTCACCTTCTTTGGTTGGAAAAAGAAAAAATCTCTTTAATTGAATATGATGGCGCCAACAAGACAATAGTTTTTAATGGATCTTTTGAAAATTCTTATGTCTTCCCAGCTCCCGGAGCTAATAAAATCATCCTTTTAACTTCTTTTGGTCAAGAAGCCAATCTGCCAGCTAATTTATACTCAATTAATTTAAGATAATTCAGCTTTTAATTATTAGCTTTTAGCTTCTAGTTTTTTAAGGTGTTGGGCTAAGTCCTGAGCACTTCGGCGACACTCAGTGTAAACTCGCCGAAGGAGTCACCTTTGGAGGAATTGACCAATCCTTAATCTTAGTCACTTCGGTAATCTTATTTAATTTATTATCCCAAAGGCCGGAAACCCTGACTCGATGACCAACTTGTAAATCGGCAAAAGTAATGGTTTCCTGTTTTCGATTAATGATTTTGGTCTCACCGCCTAGGTAAACAGTCTGGTCTCCCCGGTTGGCCGAAGTTAAAACAAAAGAATTGTCTCCTTTTGACTTAACTGTTCCCCAAAAAGTGCCTTTTCTTTTTTGAATGGAAAGATTTCTAATTACTCTGGCTTCCAAAATCGTTTTTGCCTCATCCGTCCATTTTCCCCTGACCGATAAAATATCACCGACAGAAAATTCAGCCAGGTCTGCTTTTCCGCCAAATTTCCTGAGCAAATTTGTTTTCTCCGTCACTTTTACCGTATACATTTTGTCATCTTTCGATACCTTTAAGTCAGCTGGAACTGTCGTTCCGGAAATGGCTTTTAATTCCACTCGGTTAAAACCAAAAGGCAGCAGCCAACTTAACTGGTCCTTAAGTTCTTCTACCCGTTCTTTGACCTGTTCTTTGATTTCCTGGCGAATTTGTTTAGGAGCTCCCGGAGAAGGTGTTCCGGTTAAACCTAATTGCTCTCTCACTTCTTCTCTAATCTCCTGCTGCAGTCGAGTTTGACTCGACCAGGGCCAATTAAATTTTGCCTCTGCCTGACGAGGTGAAATCAACGATAAAGTAATTAAGACTAAGGATGTTCCTAAAAATTTTCTTAATTTGCTCATTAATTTGTTCATACCCTTAATACCGAAAATCTCCCAAAAAAGTTTCAAATCTGCTAAAATACTCCTAGATGGCCGAAGAATTTATAAATCCACTCACAACAATTAAGGACAAGGTTGCAACTAGAATTTTTAAATTGGGACCTCCTGATTATTCCGTAGTTAGGAGTCCAGAATACCAACATACTGTTCCCACAATAGAAGGTCTCTACGGCCAAACTTATCTTTGGCATGGAACTGGACGATATCAATATCGAGATGGTGAAATTATTGATGTTCTTGCTAAAATTGTTAATACTGGAGGGTTGGTCCCCTCGGAAGACAGCTTTGACCCAATGGGCCCAACTAAATCGGTCTCTACTTCACCAGTAAGAATATATGCCGACTTTATGCCGGGCTTCATTTTGAAGAAGGGAAACAACCAAGTAGTCTTTGTGGAAATACTCGGAATTGGGCCCACTATTTCATCGGAGATTTTGTCATAAAAACAATTAGAGAATATGGATTGCTTTCCAAAATGTTAACCCCTAAAGGAAGGAAGGAAATTAAAGATAGTTCGAATATTCTTCAAAAGTTAGAAAAATGGAGAGCTAAGGTCACTCGAAAGGAAATTCCCGTGATGGATTTATTCTCAACGGGTTCTGATATTCCCGATAACTATCCTGTTTTAAGTTGAACTATCAACTTCTGGTTGCCTCCAAAGGTTTGAACGAAGAGTGGGAACACTAATCACGCCTGCTAATTTTACTCATCTGGAGATTCCTAAAAAGAAAGTGGCTGAAGTAAAAGAATCCCTCGCCAAAAACGGCATAGATATTCCTGTTATACCTTTAGAATATGGGGAAGAATATTGTCGCACCCTTCCTTTCTCTGTCCTGGTAAGCGGAAATCCACTAGCTAAAAAGTAAAAAAGTTTCAATACAAAGCTAAATATTTTTTCTCCTTGACTAGATGCCATATCATATTATAATTATTTCGATGGCAAAAAAGCTGAGTATTAGTTCATTTTTGTTTACTCTTTTTTTATTCCTCTTTCTTCTACCTTCATCTACCGAAGCTGTTCTTGATTTAAGATGCCGAGATCAAAATTACGTTGAAAAGACTTCTACGAGAATCATTTTGGGTCAAGTCCAAAAAATTGAATGTGATGAAAAAAGAGAGAATAAGCTGGTAACCGTTTTAGTAGAAAAAGATATTAAGGGAACTGGAAACATGGCCATAAAAATTCAACAATTTGGCTGCAGCTATGATGGAGTTGAGGTCGAGATTGAAGATCAGCCGGCACTAAAAATGGACCAAAGAGGAAAATTCTATTTAATGCCGACCGACAAGACAGATATTTATTGGTTGGTTTGTGGCCGGGTAGATTCTTTCGACTCCCAACTTTCGATCTATCCAAGTCAAAACCCAAGACCAACAACTATTGTTACACCAACCAGTTCCGGTACTGCCACTTTTGGTTTCAGCCGACTTCGTTCAATATTCGGAGAATTTATTCGCAAAATTCAAATTCGTATTAATTCGTATTTTACTTCTCGTAACTAACCGTAATTTCTTTTTCAACGTAGCCCTCTTCATTCCCGGCGGTGACTAAAATCGGGTTTTCGCCTTCTTCTAAACTAATGGTGGTAGAAAAATTGCCATTACTGTCAGTGGTTAATTCTTTTTCATTAACGCTAATATCAACTCCGGCTAATGTCTTTCCTGAGACTACCACTTCATTTTTGTTAAATACTGCGCCATCGGCCGGCGAACTGATCACTAAAGATAATGTTTGATTAATGATAATGTTACTTGTGGGGATTGGTCTAATGGTTACTCCCCCTTCTTCCACCAAGCTATTCTTTTTGGAAAACTCTGCTTTTTCTAACGCTGTTTCAAATATCCCTTCTTTATTTCTCCTTCCACCAATAACTAATCCCCCTAAAACTATGGCGACAATTCCTAACCCCACCAACAATGGCAACACCAAGCTCCCTCTATTGTTATTTAATTTGAAATTTATCATGTCACCTCCCAATTATTTGATCTTTGTGCCTAATAACCCAGATTGGCACTATTAATAAAAGAGTGATAACTATCACAAATAAGCCCTCTGTCACGGGAAATCCTTCTAAAAACGATTGCCATTCCAAAAAAGACGGATCTTCTTTAATCATTAGCCAAAACCCCGAAGTATCTAAAATCTCCGCCGCTTCCAGCATTTTTAACACCCCTAACACCCCTAACATCACCAACACCCCTATCAACACCCAAGAAATTTTCTTTTCCCTCCATCTTTTTATTTCTTTTTTGACTATTTTAGCCACTGTCATCTTCACTACTGGTTCCAACGGCTTTTCTTCAGGCATTCCTTTTACTATTTTTCTTAAATCCTTCATATTTTTCTCACCTCTCACCTCAAAATCAAGCCTCACACTTCTATCTTCTCAGTTCAGATAACAAATTAAATAATAAAAACTATTACATCTTATTCTATCAATCATTATCATAAAAGCTCGCTTAGCGTTTTTTCCAACCTTTCCTTTCCCCTCTTAATGTGAGTTTTTATGGTATTTAAAGGCAAACCCATAACTTCAGCGATTTGATCATAAGACAAATCCTCCCAAAAGTAAAAGTAAAGTGCCAACCGGTATTTTTCCGGCAATTTTAATAGTTCGCTTCTCACCCGCTTGTCTATTTCTTTCTTCTCAAAATTTTTTTGAACATCGGCTTTCTTGTCCTCGATCTCTACCTCCACTTCTTCTCCTTCTTCATTTTTCCTTCTCAGGGCAGATAGATGATAGCTTTTAGCTGTTAGTTTTTTGACACAATCAAGACATGAGTTAGAAGCGACTTTAAACGCCCAAAAACGAAAATTCTTCTCGGTTTTAAAGGTTGGTAAATATCGATAAATTCTTAGAAAGATTTCCGAAGCTAAATCGTCAGCGTCAAAATGATTACCTGTATAACGGTAAGCTAAATTATAAAGACTCCTTTCGTATCTTTTAAACAGTTCCCCCAAAGCCTCAAAATCTCGTTTTAAAATCCTTTGAACCAATTCCTCATCTGAAAAATTTTCCATTAAATCTACTTAAGATACTGATTTTGGTGGTAATAAAGTTTCATTATCAAATATGCCATGATCTCATTTTCAATTTTTCCGGTTAAAACCATCTGCCAGGCTTTCTCAATCAAAGTCGGAATAGTCGCAATATCTTCACCATCTTCCTTATCAAGCGGATCAGGCTCAAGCTCAGTCGCCAAGTAAGCATAAATTTGCCAATCTAATGATTGACCCATGTCAGTTTTATGAAATAACCTGAGATTTTTCGCCCGATAGCCTGTTTCCTCTCTTAGCTCTCTCTGGGCCGCTTCTTCCGGTTTTTCTCCGGGATCTACCCGGCCGCCAGGCAAGCGCCACATATAGCGGTTAAATTTTAAACGGTACTCTTTTTAAAAACCGTCTTATATTTTCCAATTTTTACCCGCTTCTTATTCATTCAGTGCCGCTGGAAGGAGTCGAACCTTCAATCGTCCCCTTAGGACGGGGCTGCTCTAAGTCCATTAAGCTACAGCGGCTACACTATCCGTTGCTTGCCCTTCCGTAGTCCGGCTCAGCCGGACGAAGGAGGGAGCTATAGGGGCTAACTGAAATTATTATATCGCAAACAAATAATTTTAGCTTTACCCTGAGCGAGCGAAGCGAGTCTAAGGGCATCAAAAAACCCACCTTTAGAGTGGGTATTTTGATATTTAGGGAAAGCGGTAAATTCATTCAGGGGCGGGAGGGGGACATTTTAGTACACGTACGGAACGTCCCCTACAGGCAATAGTCTGCCTTTCTCTCCCCCTCCCGCAAGAACGACCCGAAGGAAATTGCCCCGTGGGCTTATCTCCTCCGAGCGCTAGGTGGCTCAGCCGGCGCGTTAGACGTGCCAGGGACCAGGCCCTAAGCTGCCTCGCGCGGCTACCACACTCTCATTCCCTTTTGCCCTCCTCAGGAGAAATCAATTTTAGCTGTGTTGCAAATTCTCCTGTGAGAACCGTTTCAGCTTGGAAAAAGCTGACTGACGGCTCGGTGTGTGTCAGCAAGCGACCAGGCCGAAACGACGATCACCGCATCTGATCAGATACTTCTGCGAAGTCATACGCACGTTCACAATCTTTCCTCCTTGTCCTTTGGACATTCTGCCTCGCGCCCACGCAATCAGTCTGGGCATGGGTTTTTGCCCTTTGGTGTCGGCTTGCCAGCACAATCTGACCCCATCAGAGTCTATGCCCCACTCAAGCCACCCGAACTGTTCTCACCGGACTGATCGCACACCACGATCGAACCCATACCACCAAACACGTTCATATTCTTGTCTCCTCTGTCCATGACAGATACGCCACAACGACGACACAACGAACCGATTCCCTCCCCTTGCACGAAAAATTCACCACCTCCTTTCCGAGAGCGACCAAGGCTGAAGACAAACCCATTATCTTCAAGCTCCGTCGCCCCCAAAAGAAGTTATTCTACCGCTTTCCCTTTTAAAAAAGCCCAATTCTTAATTTTATCTTCCTCCGCTAATGGAAAAAGCAAAACTAATAATTGAATTTAATTAAAAAATACCATTACAAGAAAACTTTGTCAAGAGCCATAGGGTCTCCAGTAATAAATATTTTAGCCTTCCACATCTAGTCTCACATCGGGAGTATCAAGTTAAAAATTTTCTACAGGGTCAAAAATCAACAAAAAACCCACCTTTAGGGTGGGTATTTTGATAAAAACAGAGTAGACAATTAACAATGGCGAGAGAAGAAGGGCCCGGGCAAGGATAGGGGTTAGACGCACATCTAACCTAGGGCACTTCACTTCTTCTCTCACCTCCTGGAGGAGGACGGACAGCTTCAGGCCTGGGGTTCGGCAAACACGAACACGGACACGAACAGGAACCGAACACGGACACGAACAGGAACCCCTGAACCAAACCCACCGGCGGGCGATGCCCTAGCTGTCCCGATCCGATCCGAACCCGAACCGAACCTACCCTTTTTCCTGCTCTCCTACTCAGATACCACACGAACCAAACCCGCTGACAGGAAAAGGGCTACTCAGCAAGCGCGAAGACACATAGATTGTCTCCTCCCTTCTGACTCACTGAGCACTGCCAACCTCAACGGGCACCTCCACAACGAGGCACCAGGTCATGAAATAGCGTTTTGAGTCCTTTAAAAACGACTCGCACGCATTGACCCCAACCAAGATTTGAGAGATCTCTTTTCGATTCTCTCTTAAGATAACGAACCGAAGCTAGGGAAAAGCATTTCCCCACCTTCCGGCCGTTATCCTAATAACTGTCTACTCTGTTAAGGTGCTAAACTTTTAGTCTTCTTTAACTCCCCGCCTATGGGAAGCCAGAAAACCAATCGTTAAATCTAATTAATGATTAACATATAAAAAAAAGATTGTCAAGAATCTCTCTTAATCTCTTTATTCCAAAAGAATTCCCCTAAGGGAAAATATCCTAATCTCTTAGTATCTTAATATCTTCGTATCAAAATGGCACTTTTCCTAAATTAATATATGTTCCAATCGCATTACCGAGAGTGTAAGAAACAAAAACCGGCCGGTTATTTTGAAGATACAGCTATTTTAAGGTAAAATACCCAAACATGACGCCTGATAGACCTAAACAAACCCAAGACAGTTTTAGATTAAGAACCAAAACTGACCAGGAAATTATTGAAGGGAGAGCAGCCGGAACCAGATTGTTTCTCCTTCGTGAACTCGAAATTACCAGAAGGCTTTTGGAAACCCGCTCGCCGGATCATTTAGAAGAACTAAAAAAGACAGCCACTGGTGGTAGAAAGCTAGGATGGGAAGACGCAAAATCTCTGGCTACGGGCGAAACCGCCTATTATTTTTTCCGAGATCCCCGATTAGCTTTCTTGGCCGTAAAATTTTGCCCCTATTACCGGCTTAGAAGGACACTTGAACTTACCGGTCTACTCCAAAAACCGGATGGGCCTATTTTAGGAATCGGGACGGCGGAAACTGCCGGAGAATATTTGGCTTTTACCTCCGTTCCTCCAGAATTTGAATTTTCAAGTTTACCCTTAATAAAGGCTCAGGAAAATCGCATTAAAACCCTAGCAGAAACGATAACTGCCGAAAGATATCCCGCAATCCTTCAACATTTTATTTATAGTGCTCTAGGCTCTTCTCCGGTATTACCAAGAATTAGTAATTCGGAATATACCGGAATTGAACCGAATCAACAATTATTAGAAGGAGGGAAGGATACATTGTCTATTTTAGGCTTAAGCTAGAGAGAATTAAACCTTATGCCCCTGACTTTAGGCCACTTTTTAGACTTCTATAAAGAAAGTAAATTTTCTTTGATAACCTGGATGGCGGCTGACCCACAAGTTGTCGCGAAGTCTTTCGACGAGATAGTAAGAGAAACTGCTCCTTCATCATCATCTATCCTTCAAGAAGACGGTAATTACCACGAGGCCGTCAAAATACTCTTAACCACAAGTGAAAGAAACTTTAGGCAACCTGATGTTCAAAAGAGATTAAGAAATGCAATAAGAAATATTAATCAATCTTTATTGGAACTCTCAAGCCACCTTCTGCCAGGAGGACAAATTTTAATCACGGTTGGTCGCGGCAATAGTCAACAAGAGATGTTTGAAAGGATAATCTTCATCAAAGCGGCCGAAGCCGCCCTTAAGAATAACTATATTCCCCAACTTACCAGAGTACCCTTAGGAGGAATCGAATTTGATGACCCGATAGCAACCAGAGGTTTTTCTCTTTTTCCTATTTTTGGTAACCCTCCACCCGATCTTCCACCTTAATCCCGCTTTTTCTTACCCACCCGCTATTAACTTCCAAAACCATATCCACCGTCCGATTCGGACGGTAAAAAGTTTTGGGCGTCTCCCACTCCTCGTTTATGCACTGCCCACTTTCAGCCTTACACACAGCCTTACACATCGGAAGTGCCAAGCTAAATAGGTCTTTAGCTAATTAATGCAACAATTGATTTGACTTTTTAATAATTATTGCTATTATGTCCTTGCTTAAGTATTTTAAGGGCAAAAATTAACCCGGTTATGAGCGCTGAAAGAAAATCATTTTTTGATCCTAATCTGCCCACTCCAGTCGGTTTTAGTTATCTTTCAACTGAAGGTAACTTTCCCGGTGGAATAAATACCCAAGAACTAAGGAATAAGGTTGGCTCTTTGCTTTCTACCGCAAAGCGGGAGATTGGTTTACTTGGAGAACCAAAAAAAAGAGCTGACTATTACCTTGACCTCTGCGTTGTCCAATTAACTTTAGGAGAAAATCCCACTCAGTTAATTGAGGAAACTCTTCAGTTTGCCCCCAAAGACAGAATCGGCGAAGATTCAATTTTATATAGAGCTGGTTTAATCGCCGCCTACGCCGGCAACTATGATTATGCTTTGGCTCTGGCAAAAGAAGCCGGCGGCAGCTATCATTCTTGGCCGCTGCAAAATATAACGGAGGTCGTCCACTCTTCAGGCGGTGATTCTCAACCTTTTTTAGAAGCTTTATCGAGCGCTTTAGAGACCGAAACCGCCTGGTTTGCCAAACATAAGGATCTATCTGGTTTATTAGTTATGAGTTATACCGAAACGGCCGAGCTGATGATAAAAATCGGGAAAGATCCTGAGCCCTTTTTAAGGAAGGCTGAGGATATTTTGGCGGCAAATCCCGACAGTTCCTGGGCTTATGTCAATTTAATTTCCGTCCGGGCGGCCCAAGGCAATATTGCTTTAGCCAAAGAGATGGTTGATAGAATCCGCTGTCCGAAAAATTCCGAAGACGAGAAAAGAAGAAGTCTGGCCATAATTGCCCGCGCCCAAGCAGAGCAGGAAGATTTTGCCGCCAGCCTCCAAACCGCCAAAGAAACCGGTCTGGGCGTCGTCGTTACGGATGTTTTACTTGACAACGCCCGCTATTTGGCCAAAAAAGGAGAAGATCCGACAGAAATTCTTGAACAAACTATTAATTATGCAAGAAATGTTCCAAACGGCGAATTTTTCTTTTTATCATCTTCGCCCACTAAGGAAGGATTGGCCAAAGTTTATGCCGAAGCGGGAAGAATCTTGGCCTTAGCGGGAAAAAATCCGGAGGAAAAATTTCTTAAAGCCGTCCAAACAGCCAAATCCTTAAGCGGCGAGGATTCCCAAATAAGACGCTTGATGGAAATCGCTCCCGTTATCAGGGCTTCAGGAAAGGAAACCTGGGAATTATACCGAAGAGCCTTACTAAAATACGACGAGAGTATACGGCTAAAGGACGACTTAATTCCCCTTTTTGATATTCACAAATCAGCACTTGAATCCGGCTACAGAGATTTTGTGGAAGAAATAATGGCTAGAGTTGAAAAGGTAGGCAGAAGAGAACCAAAATATGTTGAGGGTTATTACCCGCAATTCTTAATTCAAACAGCTTTTAGTTATGCCCAATGGGCAAGACATTCTCAAAGTTAAAAGAGTTTTACCGCTTTATTCCCCACTTTAATCCCTTTTTCCTTTACCCACCCGCTATTAACTTCCAAAACCATATCAATTAGTACCTTACTTTGGTAAAAAGTTTTTGGACTCTCCCATTCCTCATTTAAACATCCTCTTTCAGCCTTACACATCGGGAGTGTCAAGCTGAATTTTGGAGGAGCTTTGGCATCATAAGTAATATCCGCCACTTCCCTATCCCTAATCCATAAAATATCAATATCAAAATACATCCTTCTCATCCAAAAGGGATAAACTCCAGGAGCATCAAAGATAAATAATAACCCACAATCGTCGCACAAAGATTTCCTGTCAGAAAGACCATGATTTCTCTTTTCGGGCGTATCGGCAATTTCAACCTTTAAAATAGTCTGGCCAATCTTAAGATTTTGTTCACCTCGGCGAAGAAATGTTGTTTTCCTGACGGAAAAGAGAAAATAGAAAATGGAAAATAGAAAAATAATTCCCAAAAGAAAAATAATTACCTTTTTCATTAATCTCATTTTACCAGTTTTATGTTAAAATTAGATCATCCGGAGCGTAGTTCACCGGCCCCACAAAAGCTTACTTCGCTTCGAGGCTTACAGCCACGCAAGTGAAGAGCGCTTAGCGGGGTAAATAGAACGCACGGCCTGCCCCGTTAAATTTCGGAGAGTGGCGCAGTGGTAGCGCGGCACGTCAAACGTGCCAGCCGCGTTTGACGCGGCGCACGGTTCGGCCTGCCCGCCAACAGCAACGCCGGAGATTAGCTCAGGGGTAGAGCGCTCGGTTCGGGACCGAGAGGCCCGCGGTTCAAATCCGCGATCTCCGACAAGTAGGCGTTGGCCGGCGGGGACCATGAGGTCAGCAGTTCAAGTCTGCTACCCCCGACTACGAAAGCAAGTCGGGCGGGGACCGTGAGGCACCTGGTTCAATTCCCGGCATTCCGACTAACAAAATCATGACTAGAAAATCCTTATCAGTTTTAATTTATCCCATTCTTTTGGTTATTCTTTTGGATGTTATCTTTACTCTTCTGGGCCAACCGCCTCAATATTGGCAAAGTTACTCCCTGGTAAGAGAAGGCAGTCCTTTAGGCGTCAGTTTCTTACAAGCCAGCCCATTCATATTTGTACTTTTTATGCTTGCTTATACCTGTTTAATAGTTTTTCTTCTTAAAAAATTACCCCGTTTTTGGTCATTAATTTTAGGGCTCACCGTTTATTCCGGTCATCTTTATGGTTCAGGTACTTGGATTTATGTTTTATATTTAAAATCAAGGCTACCTGATTCTCCTTTTGCCCATTGGTATCTTACAATTGGTTATTACATTATTATTAGTTTTATCTCTGTCTTAATTGTCTACAAAAAAATTTCGAAGGCGGATAAAATTGTTTAAGTAATTTAAATGGAAAAAATTGTTGTTACATCCAGTCAAAGATACACTGATATTGATGGCCTGGCTTGTGCTTTGGCCTACAGGGAAATTGAGTCAAACGTCCGAGTAGTCTTACCCGGCCCTCTTAATCAAAGCGTTACTCCCACCATAAAAAGTTGGCCTTTGAATTTTATGACCGAGCTTATACCCGGGGAATACCAATTTATAGTTATGGACATTTCCGATCCGGAATGGATGGCTAATTTCGCCAAGGAGGGCAAAATTATTAAAATTTATGATCACCGCTTTGGTTTTGAAGGATATTGGAAAGACAGATTGGGGGAAAATGCCAAAATTGAACCGGTCGGCGCCTGCGCCACCTTAATTTGGGAAGAATTTAAAAAGAAAGCCAAAGTTCCCGGTAAGACCAGCGCTAATTTACTTTATACCGCCATTATTTCCAACACTTTAAACTTCAAATCATCCGTCACTACTACCAGAGACATTAAAGCAATCAAAGAGCTAAAACCTTTCACTTCCCTACCTTCTGATTGGACGAAAAAATATTATCAGGAAGTTGAAGCCGGAATTTACCAAGATCCCATTGGATCAGTCTTGGGCGATTCTAAGGGTGATGGTCGTTATTTAATTGGTCAAATCGAACTTTGGGACAGCCGGAATTTTATTAACAAGCACCTCAAGGAAATTGAAACCGCAATGGAAAGCTATGGTCGTCAGGATTGGTTTTTTACCTCCCCCAGTATCTCTGAAGGAAAAAATTATCTTCTTTGTAAAAATGAAGCTATCAAAGATAAATTAAAGGGAATTATTGACGCTCAATTCGAGGGAAATTTAGGTACCACCAAAAAACTCTGGTTAAGAAAAGAAATTTTAAAATTGCTAAATAAATAAATTCTGATGAAATTTTTGATGAATCTTTTAATTAGAGGCATGGCTGTTTTCATTACTGCTTACCTTTTGCCGGGAGTAATCGTGGCGAATTTTTGGACGGCAATAATGGTGGCGGTGGTTTTAGGCTTGGTAAATATGGTTATCAAACCAATTTTGATCATCCTAACTCTGCCGATTACCATTCTGACATTGGGAATTTTTGCTCTAATTATTAATGCTTTAATGATTTTGTTGGTCAGCGCCTTAGTTCCCGGTTTTACGGTTAAAAGTTTTGCCTGGGCCTTGCTTTTTAGCCTAGTTCTTTCTTTGGTTTCCTCTTTTCTCCACACTTTGGCTTAAAATTGAAAAGCCAAGAAAATAATCATATAATTACGGCTTAACATGGGATTTAAAGAACAACTATTACAGGATTTTTTTGAGCAAAGGGCGATTAATCTGAAAATTGCCGAAAAGGAAGCAAGAGGACAACAATGGGGAGTTTACGGCCGAGGTATCACTTCTTATGAAAGATCCTTTAACTCCACACTTATTCCGAGCCTGCGCCAATTTGTTCTAGAAAGATCTCAATTTTCTCGCGGTTGTATGGCTCTGGATTTAATGGGACCAGGACAAGTTCTTAGAGAATTAACCGAATCAGGGTTACAATCTGGTATCGCTCAAACTTTATCTGACACAAGAACACCAGAACAAGGAAAATGGGACGAAGAGCACGGCATCACTCTAGTTACCGGAGATCTTCTTGTTGGTTTAACTTGGAAAAAAATAAGAGGATCTTTGCAAGAGACAAGAAAGACTTTCCCCTACTTCGACCTGATCGTTTGCCGACCACTACATGGTTTAAAGTTCATAACGGAGAGAGTTGATAGGCACTTCAGTCTTTTAAACAGAGCTTATCGGTTATTAAACCCGAACGGCGGCGCCCTGCTTACCCAGATGACTGACGGGGATTTAATAGAAATCTCTTACCTGAGCTGGGTAGAGAGATTAAATCGGCTACGAGGGCTCACGGCGGAAGTTTCTGTGCCAGATTTTCCAGATCCAAAGGCAATTCTAACTCCCTCTCTAACCATCGTTAGACTGAAAGGCTCGCCAAAAGAATTATCAGCTAAGTTTTAAAATTTAGTTAAGTTGACTTCACTTGATTTCCTTTGTCCATCAATTACAATAGCCATTAAAAGAAGTTTATTCGTGTAAATTCGCATTAATTAAAGCGGTCTGAATCAAATAAAAACTTACAAAGTATATGGCAACCGAAATTAAAATTCACGAAGCTCAAGCCCAAATTTTAAAAACTTTGTTGTTCAAAACCGAGGCGAGGTTTCGTGATTTAAATACCACCAAGTTGACAACCGACCACTTTACTTTTCATCTTAAGCAATTAATTGAAGCAAACATTGTCGAAAAAACTCAAAAAGGCACCTATAAATTAACTCCAAAAGGCAAGGAATTTGCCAACCGTTTTGATACTGAGAAAGTCGCTTTGGAAAGACAGGCAAAATTTACAATTTTAGTGTTGGCCGTTAAAAAGGAAAATGGAGTAATAAAGTATGTCTCCCAACAGCGTCTAAAACAACCCTTTTACGGTTACCGCCAATTTGTTTCCGGTAAGATCAGGTGGGGCGAACGGGTATTGGAAACGGCCGCCCGGGAATTAAAAGAAGAAACCGGGCTTGAAGGAAAATTAGAATTTGTTGGTATTGAGCATAAAATGGATTATGACTTTAGTGAAAGAGTGCTTGAGGATAAATTTTTTTATATTGTCAAAGCCACTCAAACCAGAGGTAAATTGATTGAAAATTTCGAGGGCGGAAGAAATTCCTGGTTGACGGAAAAAGAAATTTTGGCTGATCCTAAATTATTTGAAGACATCCCCAAAATTCTTAAGAATTTAAAGAGAAACCGCTTCTTTTTCATTGAGGATAAATATAAATATTCCCCAGAGCAATACTAACCTCTTTTAATTTCCAATTCTAAACAATAAAATTTGAGAATGGAGGAATTAAAAAAACTTCAAGAACAAGTCAAAAAGTGCAAAATCTGTAAAATTCCTTCTTATTCTTATCCCCTTTTCCAAGGGGCCTCAAAAGCAAAAATTATGGTCATAAGTCAATCGCCTTCCAAAAAAGTTTTGGAGTACGGTCAAAAATGGCGCGATAATTTTTCCGGGAAAACTCTTCGGAGTTGGTTTGGGATACCGGATGAAGTTTTTTACAACCCCGACTTAATTTATCTGACTTCTATTGGTAAATGTTATCCCGGCAAAGATAAAAAAGGTTTTGACAAATTTCCCGATCTTATTTGTGCTGAAAAATGGCTCAAAAAGGAAATTAAACTGGTTAAGCCCAAGCTTATTATTATTGTCGGTAATTTTTCTTTCCAATGGTTTTTCCCGGGCGAAAGATTTCTTAAAAATGTCAACGGAGAAATTAAAAAGTGGCACGGTATCAATGTTTATTGTCTTCCCCATCCCTCCGGGGCCAACGTCGCCACCAGAAAGAGATTGGATATGAAAAAAATAATCGGAAATTTAAGAAAAAACATTTCAATCGAAATTAACTTCGCTTAGCCTCGCAAGGTGAGAGCTTGCAAGGCTGGAAAAAAAGTTTTACTACACCAACAAACAATATTAAAATTCATTTTTTAACTTCTGTAGGAAGAAGATTGCAATAATTAATTTTCTCTGTTAATATCCTCTAAACTGCCTTCTAAAATGTCAAAAGCAGAAATCAATCCTACCTCATTTGAACCTCCTTACAATCCTGAAGACGTTATTCATTTTACTGATGATAAATCACCTTTACCTGGAGGTTATACTATCTATCCCGACAACGATCTCCTTTTGGGAGCAATAATCAATAATTTCTTATTAAGAGGATCTCCCAGACAGGCTAGGGTTATTGTCTATGAAGACGGCCCGATTACCGCCGGAGTTTGGACACCTGATCAAGCTGAAGCGGTTTGTAGAAGACTTGCTTTGGGAGCTGACGGGAACTTGAGAGACCCAAAAGAAACTCTTGGCCAAAAAGCTTATGCAACGGCAGCGGAATTGACAGAAATACTCTCCCCCATCATCATTCCCGTTCTTGGAATGATTATTAGAGAAGAAGAATAAGTTTTATTATCTTGCTTCTTTTGATATTTAACACTTGACTTTTGATTTATGGTATAATACCCTCAATTGGTCTCCTAGAATTACCAAGTTTCACCGTCTCGGGGTTTATCCTAGAGCACTGGAAAACTTCGGCCCTAGGATCCCTGAGAGGAGGTGAAAAAATAAATGGCATTTCAAGATCAAACCTTAAAATGTAAAGACTGTGGTAAAGACTTTGTCTGGACCGCTTCTGAACAAGATTTCTATCAGCAAAAAGGGTTTCAAAATCAACCTCAACGATGTCCTGATTGCCGCACTAAAAGAAAAGCGGAAGTTAGAACTAATCGAACGATGTATAAGACCAAATGTGCTGATTGCGGCAAGGACTGCGAAGTTCCTTTTGAACCAAAAGGTGACCGCCCAGTCTATTGCAACGAATGTTACCCAAAACACCGAGCAACGGCGTAACATTTTTTCATTAAGTTGAAACAAAGCCCCCTGAGTTTAGCCAAAGGGGGTTTTTGGTGATGTATAATTAATTTATGGAAATCAAAACATTCATTTTGGGCGAACTTCAAACAAATTGTTATATCGTTATCGATCAAAATACTAATCATTGTCTCATTATTGACCCGGCGGATGACGCCAATTTTATTTCTGAGCAAATTTTGAGACTTAAATTGAAACCGACAGCCATCATTGCCACTCACGGCCACTTTGACCATATACTCGCCTCCTACGAACTCCAGCTGGCCTTTTCCTTGCCCGCCGTAGCCCCGCCTTTGGCGAGGGCGAAGGAGGGTCCCCGCCTTCCTTTTTACATCCACCCAAAAGATTTCTTCCTGGTCAAGAACCTCCAAAAAAATGCTTCTTTTTGGACCAAAAGAAAAATCATTGAAAGCCCTCCGAATAATATTGTCATTCTGAGCCCTAGCGAAGAATCTACTTTAGCTTCGCAAGGCCTCCCCTTGCGAAGCTGGCAGGCACGGGTGATTGAAACACCGGGGCATACGCCCGGAAGTGTTTGTTTATATTTTCCAAAGGAGAAAGTTTTATTTACCGGTGATACTCTCTTCGCTGACGGCGTCGGCAGAACCGATTTATCCTATTCTTCTCCATCAGATTTGCAAAACTCCTTAAAAAAACTTTCTAAACTTCCCCCGGAAACCAAAATCTACCCGGGACATGGAGACGAATCAACACTTCATGCCGAAAAAACATCTTTACATTATTTCTCAAATTTGTTAGTTTAAACTTATGGTTTTAGGAACAAAAAAATTATTGGAGCTGGTTAAAAAATTTAAATTAGTGGAAAATCTTTCCGAAAGAGAACTTACTAATCCTGAAGGCGCCGGTTTTGATTTAAGATTAGGCAAAGTCCACCGGGTCTTTGGAGACACTTTTTTGGGAATTGAGGAAAGAAAAACCGTCGAAGCGAAAACCGTCATGGAATATAACCCTCAAAAGAGCCAGGTATATACGATAAAACCGGATGAGCAGATTCTTGTTACCACCTTGGAAAAGCTAAACTTACCCGAAAACATCACCGCTAATTTTCTTTTGAGAGGCACTTTGTTAAGAAGCGGGATTATTGTTTCCGGCGGCAACTCTGCCCCAGGCTATCACGGGGAGATTACCTTTTCGCTTTTTAATTGCGGCAAATGCCCCGTCAAAATCGAATTGGGTGCCAGAATTGTTCATATGCAGTTTTATGAAATAAAAGGTGAAGCTAGTAATTATCGTGGCCAATGGCAGGGCGGAAGAGTCACTGCGACGGAAAAAGAAAAACAGGTTTGATTTAAGTATCGTTAAATCTTCGGCAGCTTAATGTTTTTATAACTCTAAAACATCTGCAATTTGTTTAATCATTGCCAAAGCAACTGGATAAGCCAAAAGAGTATAAGAAGGAATTCCGCTATCATCTTTAACCTCCAAGGGTTTTTGTGAGACTTTAACTTTTCCTCCTCCCAGATGTTCTAAAACATATTCCGGCGTAATCTCGTAATCATCAATCATGACCAGAGCGTCTTTTACGGGAACGGAATTCCTTAAAAGTACCTTGGGAATCCCGCAAAGGCTAAAAGCTTGTTCAATTAACTTGCTGTCAGCATCTAACCGACCTCTGATCGCATCTATTCCCAGTTCATCTCCTTCTTTAGAAACCATTCTTGCCTTATTACAATCCGGATTATCACATAAAAGATAAAATTTACCTTCTTTCTCATCAAAAACTGCTTCTTTAGTCATTAATACTTTGGGGTTTCTTGGCGCACCACATTTAGGACAAACAACCCGGCTTCTCATTCTTAAATCAATCACCGATTCAGGAATTTGGATTAAAACAAACATATCCGGGTCATCACGAAAACCGATCAAGTCCCGGAAAAATAATGAATAAGAAACTTGATCCAATGTCCGCGGTAAACCGTCGATAAATAAAGCTTTTTTGGGCATTTTACTAATTTCCCTTTTAAGTAAGGCCAAAATATATTCTGTCGGTAAAAGCGGTTTATCGGTCCCCCGATTCTTTTGGGAATCCATAATTGCTTCTAAAGAATGATAGCCACGGTAATTTTTTTTCAGAAATTCAATAAGCTCACTCTTCTTTTTTGGGTCCGCCATTTCTTCGTCAACTCCCCTAACCACATCGCCTACGGAAATATGACCGGCTTTATCTTTACTAAAAATATCAATAAATAATTTGGAATAAGTGCCTTTGCCCGCGTTTTTTTTGCCTAGAAGATAAGCCACAAAAGTCCCGGTTTCTAAATATTTCTTAATTTTCTTAATTTCCTCTCCGGCTTTGTATTCGAAGTATTGGGAAACCTGGGCCGGATCAGTTAAATCAAACGTTTTAGTTTTACCGAGGATCTTCGTTTTAAAAACAGGAAACGGTTGCATTATTTTCCTAGCTTAGCACAAAATTTTTTAATAAGCCAGAATAATTTTTAAGTTTTTGTCCTTGAAAATAATGGTTCTTAGAAGTAAAAATAAATTGACAGCAATTAAGGATTATTGATACTAATACCTTCGGCCGGTAAAGGATTAACTTCTGTACAATTGCCCACCGTTCTTGTTCCACTACAGTTCAATAACCACATTGACCAGTCTCCATCGGTAAAAGAAAAAGCGGGCTTCAAAATAATTTCTGTTTCCGAAATTCTTTCGATTTCATTCTCGTGTTCATAATAATAACTTTTTTCTTCAAAATCCCAATCCCCCCAGTTTCCTTTATAAAAATAAACCAATGACCAGGTTCTCCGACCACATTGTTCAATATGGGGAAAACTACCCCTTATAACAAAGCCAACCTTTCCATTAATATAGTCAGGCTCAATCCCGTCAATTCTCCAAAGAGAAACAAAACTGTTACAATCCGCCGGTTCCAAAGATAAATCCGGTGTCGGGGTTGGAATAAAAGATTCTATTGGCGTTGGAGCAAGGCACAGACACTGAGGAATAATCCCTCCTCCCACACAAACCTTTCCCTGATTTTCTCCTGTACAACTTCCCGCGCATCCTCCCCAACGGTCTAGGTGGCACTCAGCCGGCAAACAATTAAAATTATCATCATATGGTCCTAAATTAGGATTTGAATCATCGCAATCTTTTTCCGGCCGACAAAGGCCTGAACAAGTAGCAGGCTTAGTTCCAGAGATGCCCCAATTGCAATAAGTATCGTAATCCTTATCAACACAGGCAATTTGTTGATCCGAAATTTCCGATATTATCGGCGGATAAACAATTCTTGGTTCAAGATAATAGAAAAAATTATTAGCGAGCGAAGAAGATATTTTCCCAAAACCACTCTCTCCCCAACCCTCACCCCAACTGTTTTTAAATATCCAAAAGGTCTTCCCTATTAAAGAATTTCCAGGACTAATTATTGGCGGAGTAGTGTGAGGACTGCCCCCGCCTTCATAAACAGCATCCCCCTCTTTTATCAAACCATAACCGACGATATGCATGCAATGTGTACCTCTAAACAAATCTGCCACAACCGCTCCCCTGCTGATCAAACTTTTTTTAAGCTCGTTTTCTCTTGACGGGCCTATCACTGTAACAAAAATTCGTTCTGAGTTTCCCTCAACTTTGATCTTCTGACTTGGATTTGAACATTGATCCGAACAAAGAGCTGGGGTTAATTCACAACTATTCCAATCGCAACCATCATTATCAACCGCCCGGTAAGAAAAACATCCTTCATCAACGACTCTGTTTGCCCGAAAATAATTAAAGGTATCTCGCGAACTGGCAACGATCCCGCGATTGAAGTTACAAGTATAATTACCGCATGAGGTAATAAACTGTTCAGACAGGTCAAGATTCAAAGGCTGATTGAAATAAAGATTAGTCAAAAGTTCAATTGCCGAGGTGGCACAAAAAATACTGCAGTTACCGCAATAACCTTGATTCTTTACTGAAGTCAACCAATTTTCTCCGTGAACATTGCGCCAATCAAAGAATTCGGGCGGACCGGGAGGAGTAGGAGTCGCCGTTCCGGCTAAAGCAAACGCTTCACTAACCGCAACCGGCATCTCGGGCGCATTAGTTTCAATTTCAAAAATTCCTCCCCGGTAATATTCAAAACCCTGGAGGTTGGGCAACTCATCGGTACTAAACAAGCCTTTTTTCTCCTCATAACTTAAACCCGAAACCGAAGTTTTCCCGGCCACCCAGATTTGACCCTTTTCTTTAATTCTCCTGTTAATTTTTTCAATTTTTATCTCTTCCTGATTGGTTTTGTATTCTTCCGACAATTTCAGGGTTGATTCCAAAAGGCTTGCTCCCGAAACTTCGCGCTTAGGAAAAGCTAAATTATTAATGGTTATAGAAGCATTATTAATTTCCACCCTTAAGTATTTAATATCGATAGCGCTTAAGTTGCAGGTCTCTTCGCAATGGTTACTGATTACTCCTTCTTCCGGGCTTAATTTTGAGTAAGCTTCAAACAGAAGATACTCTTTTTCCAGACCGTCTCCGATAATTACCCGAATCAATCCGTCTTTGGCCATCAATTGATAACTGCCATTAAGGCCAACGGAAACCACTTTTGACTGATATGCCAAGGGAATTTTTTGACTTTCCTCAAAAACCTGATCAATAACCAGTGCTTCGGTTTGAGTTCCTTCCGGTAAAGAAAAATATTCTTTGGGATCACGAACAATGATTTGAGGTTCCGGCTGCGTTTCTCTTTGGGAGGCTGGCCAAAAATTTTGAGAAATAAAATTAGAGCCCAAGAAAGCTCGAGCTGAAGTCCAAACACGAGAACTAAGCAAACGTCCTTGAAAGATTAAAAGAAAAATTAAGAATAATAAAAAAAGAACAAAACCATAAGGCAAACAGGGTTTAGAAGAAACTTTCTCCCGAAAATTTTTAAGCCAGGAGGTGATTTTTTTCATTCTTAAAAACAAGAGGTTAAGAACATTGTCACAGGTTTGCTTCCACCTTGTCAATAACTAAAAATGGACTAGTCAATACCCGAATTAGGAGTTTAAGAAAGCTTGTATCCCTCAAAACAAGAATATACATCAACTTTAGAAAAAACTTTTCTTAATAATTCCTACTTGAATATCGAAAAAAAATTGCTAAACTAATTTTACTTCTGCCCTCAAAAGATGGCTACAAGACCAGAATCAGAATTTAGATTTGGTAATTATGATACCAATCTTGCTCCACCAGAAACAAGAGAAATCGCCCAAGGTTTAAAGCCTCCTCTATTTACTGAAAGCGGTTTACTGCTGGCAGGAAATTTAAGCCCCTACCTAATCGGTAGCTCTCCTCTCGGTTTTGTCCATTGGGACTCTCCTAGTGCAATCGAAACTTGGACCCAATCTCCCAACCCCAGAAGTTCTACCACCATAATGTTACCTGACGGAAGATGTGCTTCTTCAGCTTTCTTGGAAAATATGTACGTTCAATTTTCAGAAGGTATCCCAGGAGTTGTCCTTGATCCGGTAAACGAGAAAATTTGGATTGATACTAAAGCTATAAATGAATCTGTTGCTCAAACTGTTTATGAAGATTGGCTCGCAATTTTTCCAGAAGATTCCTCCCAAAGGCTTTCAGGGGCAAGAGCCAAACAAATCTTAGACAAATATGCAATTTCTCCAGGATTCGCCTTTGGCCTTTATCACTTAAGAGATACTCGGGTTGGGCTACAAGCAGCCGCCGTTAAAGGACAGCAAACCGGCTTAATTAGTTGGGGGCTTCAGGTGCAAGATCAAGACGGTAGGCCAATAATTTATAACGAAGAGGTCTTTGATATTGTCGCCCGCGCTTTACTTCTCAAGGCCTTATGGCAACATCAGCAATTAGTTGGAATAAATCCAAATGTAATTATCCATCTGGATGAACCTTATCTAACCCAAATTGGTTCAGCTCACATTGCCATCCCAGACCCACAAGCAACTTTGCATCTCGAATTTGGCGCTATGGCCGATTTAAATCTCGGCGCCCATTGCTGCGGACAAACCCGTTATGAGATGCTTTTGGGAAATCCTAACTTAAAAATTGCCGCCTTGGATCTTACGGGAGAAAATTGGGACGGGTGCTGGGAAACGGCCAGTTTTGCTCACGCATTTGTGACCAGCTCTCCTTACGCTAATGTTAGTGAATTTCTTGGAAGAGGGGGTCATTTAGCCTTGGGAATAGTCCCTTATAATCCCCAAATCGGTGCCGAGCAAGTCAGGGACCATGCTTTACAAATTGTTGACGAGCTCCGAAAGAGAGGGATCGAGGTTCCTCTCGCTCAACTTCTTCTTACCCCTACTTGCGGCGCCGGATCCGAACCGCCAGAGGTGGCTCAGCACGCTTTTACCACTTTAATCACTGTCGCCAAAAGACTTCAAGAAGAACTTAGCCTTTGAAAAATTAAGCGCTTAAAAAAACCCGGTAGGCTTCAAAAGTAGCGTACAGATCAACTTTAGAAGAAATTTCAAAGGGAGAGTGCATGGATAAAAGAGCCGGGCCGGCATCAACTACATCCATATTATACCGAGCCAGGAACATGGCAATTGTTCCGCCGCCGCCCAAATCAACTTTGCCCAGGCCGCCGATTTGCCACAAAACCTGATTTTGATTAAAAATTCTTCTTATTTCCGCTAGGAATTCCGCGGTGGCTTCATTAGTATTCAACTTACCCCTTCGGCCGGTATACTTTTCCAAGGCAATTCCCGCTCCAATCCGGGCGGTATTTTTCGGGTCAAAAACATCTTTATGATCCGGATCAAAAGCAACCGTAACGTCCGCCGAAATTGCCTTAGAAAGCGATAAACAATCGCGCAAAGTGTTTTCGTCATGTTTTCCGGTTTGCAGATAAAGCATCTCGGAAATAAAATCGGGAATAAAGTTTGATAAGGCGCCGGTATTCGATTCGCTCCCCGTTTCTTCTTTGTCCACCAAAACCACGAGATTAGAGTATTGGGGATTTTTTATGGAAAACAAACTCTGTACTGCAGTGTAGGCGCAAATCCGGTCGTCTTGGCCGTATCCGCCAATCATCGAGCGGTCAAAGCCTAAATCCTTGGCCTCGCCGGCCGGCACAATTTCCAAATCCGCACTCACAAAGTCCTCTTCTTTAATCCCATATTTCTTATTAAGCCATTCCAAAATCGCTAACTTTACCGTCTCATCCTTGCCCTCCGAAGCCTTGGCGAAGGAGGGTTTTTTTGTCTCCTTTGTCTCTTTTGTCCCCTTCGCAGGAATACTTCCCACCACAATATTTAATTCCTCACCTTCGATTGCTTCCGAAAGCTTTTTTTCCATTTGTTTTTGCGCCAAATGAGGCAATAGATCAATTATGCTCAAGACCTGGTCTTGAGCCTGATCTCCCAAGGCTATTTCAACTTTCTTACCATTTTCTAAAACAACAACGCCGTAAATCGCCAACGGAATCGCCGGCCATTGGTATTTTTTAATCCCGCCATAATATTGAGTTTTTAAGAAAGCAATTTTTTCCTCTTCATACAAAGGCTGAAGTTTTAAATCAATTCTGGGAGAATCAATATGGGCCAAGACCAATCGGGCACCCTTCTTTAGGGGTTGAACCCCTAATTGCCCCAAAATTATGGCCTTTCCTCGATTAATTCCATATACTTTGGCCCTTTTGGCCCCTTTGGTCCCTCCGACACTTTCCAGCTTCCCATATCCCACTTCTTTCGCTTTCTCCTCCACCCATTCCACCACTTTTCTTTCCGTCTTGCACCCGCTTATAAACTTCCTATATTCTTCCGCAAACCCAAAAACCTTTTTGATTTTCTCCTCCGGCCATTCCTCGTACCCGAATTTTCTTTTGAAAGATAAATCTGCCATGGGTTAAAAATAACACAGAGACCGGTTGGAAGCAAATCTATTCTGAAGATAAATCCTTGAAGAATACAAATAAGTATTTCAAATAAGTATTACGAGCTAAATTAAGACTCCTCCCGGCGGTGGTTCTGGCAATACCGCCTCGATTGTTTCCCCAACTAATCTTTTTTGTCTTCTATCGTCAATCTTAGGAATAATTACCCTTTTAATAATTTCTTTGACTCCCTTGCGGTGGTTCATCTCCAAGACGATATCAATTACCTCTCTTAATGATACCGGAAAATCCATCGGTTCATTTGCATCTCCAACCTGATAAGCCTGATACATCTCCCGCAGTTTATTAGCCACTCTCAAGACATCGTGAATTCTTCTGATATCTTCTTCTTTTGACGGATCTCCTTGTAAAATTATTTCCGCGCCATTTGTGGCATCATGATTAACTACATAATCCCAACAAAGTTTAAACTCTTGTTGTTTTAATTCCCTCAAAGAATCCATATTGGCCGCGAGCATTTCTGCCTCGTAACTATTCCAAACTGTCCGTCCGCTTTTAATTTCTTCAAAAGGAGGATAATCCAGGTCAACTACCCTAGCCCGTGATTTTACTTCCGGAGAAAGTCGATTAACACCGGCATAGTTTTGGGGGTTCATCGTTCCGACAAAAAGCACCGTCGGGTCAACGATAATTTCCCGCTCTTTGCCTCCTTCGGCTAAATAAATTCTCCGCCGATAATCAAAAAGGGAATTAAGCAATTTGGCAATACCCGGTTTTAGGGCATTAATCTCGTCAAAAAGAATTATCGCCCCTGGTGTTTGTAAGGCTTCAACCAACTTCGACGGTAGCTTATAAGTCCCTTTCTCCGGATCATAATAAAATTCATAAGTTAAATCTTCTTTGCTAGAATTTTCATTACACAGGATCGGAATCACTTCCCGATTTGATAAATTAGCCAACATATCTACCAAGACATTCTTACCCGTTCCCGCTTCTCCCTGAAGAATAAGAATTCCCCGGTGATGAGCAGATTGCAAGTTTAATGCCTCAACAATCTCTTCCAATCTTTGCATATGATATTCCGTGATCCGCCAGTGTTCATCAAACTCAGGAACTTTCCTTTTTATGCTTTTGAAATATTCTTCCGCTCTCCGTCGAAACTCCCCTATCAATTTAATGGTTCTTTCATTGCCCATGTCATTGGCTACCAAAGTCTCATGTTCAGAATCAGGCTTCCAAACTCTTCCCTGGGTATCTTCAAAGACCAGTTGGGCCCATTCAGAAAAACTTCCTTTTCCTAAAGGAACAAGTTTGGGTTGCCAAATTCTTGGAGGTTCTTTATAGATTGAAAAAGTCGCCTTTCCAAAACGCAGTTCACCCGCCTCCCCAATTGCCCCTAAATCCTTCCGGTGTTCTAAATCCTGTTTTCTCGAGCTTAGTAAAACCTCAAGCCTTCTTTCTTCAATCTCCCGTAATTCAGGAGGCAAAGAATATAATCTTGCTCTCCAGGCAGTCACCAGTGGATTCCTGGCAAATCTGCCAACCTCTTTAAGATCATCAATGGCGCCTATTTGATTTCTAATTTCTTCTAAATCTCCTTTCGCTTCTTCAACAACCTGGGCCCAACGTAATCTTTGCTGCTCCTCTAATTCCCGCCCCCTTGCTTCAAGAGCCGTTCTTTGGGTTTCCTTAATTTGACTCAACCGGTCACGCCATTCTCTCCTTGCTTGAGGATCTCTAATATTTGCCAACATTCTTTCAAACTGTTGAGCAGCAGAGGTTGTTCCAAAAGCTCCCAACTCCTGAAGAGAACCGGATTCGCGTATAAGAGTATCAATATTGGGTAAGGCCTGTTCAACAGTTGTTAATAATTCAGTTTGATATTGTTTAATTAATGACTCCTTTTTAGTTTGAATTCCCTCGATCATCTTTTCTATCTCGCGCCTCGTGTTAACATCTAAAATTTCAACTCTCTGCCTTAATTGTAAAAGCCTGGCAAATTGCTCATCCAGGCCAATGGTATCACCAACGCTCTCAACCGAATCCAGCTGTTGTAAAAAATTATTAAGACCACCCCTTAAAGTAACTGTCTGTATAGAACTTAGTTTTTCCTTAGCCTGGCTGACAAATTCATCAACAACCAAACCATACTCCCTGTAAGCGGGATCAGATTTTAAGACCTGCAGTTTGTCTAACACAGCTTCAAGCGCTTCGGGTTCGGTGGCAGCGGTAATTACTCCGGTTACCTGTCCGGAAAGTGTTTTTCTTAAGGTCGCTGCCACTTTTTCTTCGGAAATTCCCTCGGATTTTGTTCCTTGAACCTCTTCAATCTTCAAGTCGGCAAATCTTTCCTGCATTTTTTGAAGTTCATCTTCTCTTTTTTGTCTGGCGGCTTCGGTTCCTCCGGCAGGAATGGCTTGAAAATTGGTTTGAATTTCCCGAATTTTTCCGCCTGCTTCAGCATAAATAATATCTCCTTGATCATCGACCATTACCGGACCACTAACTCCCGGAAAACTGCGGATTTCGTCTCCGGTTTCTTTTTCCAACACCACCAATTTGTCCTCTTTTTGTCTAACAATCAATAAATTTCCATTGGGATCAAAATCAAGCTCTTGGGGATCATCAACCTTAAAACGGGATTCAACAATTGGTGTACTTGACCTTGTCGGAACGCCCTTTAAATCTAATCTGTAAATTTTCCCGGTATTAATAAAATACAAAGAATCCGGATCAATAGGATCAACTTTAGGTTCAGTTCCAGAGTAATTGGCTAAAACTTTTCCACTCTCATCAGTAATGGAAAACATCATTCCTTCTTTTCTAAGATGTAGATTCCCTGACAAAGAAGTTTCTGGATCCGACAAGCTCTTTAATTCTGTATTTGAAATTTGCTTAATGGAATTCTTTCCATTTGGAGAAACCATAAAATCGAAAGAAGCGTCTCCGACGGTGGCAATAAATCTCTCTTTTCCATCTCCGCCTTTTCCTACTGATAAACTCCACTGCCCCAATTGGACAAAAAATGGTTCCTTTTTTTTTAGCTCAGATTTAGAGAAATTATTGGTTACTGATCGTATCTCACCTGATTTTTGTATCGCTTGAAGCCACTTGGATTTAAGTTTTAAAGATATTTCCTCGGAATATCCCATGAGTCTAAAGACACCTTCTACTGGTTGAATTGTAGCTCCAGTTGGATCGTCTTTTATTTGGACATATTCACTCGTTGAATTTTCAGCCACCCCTTTACTTGACGGATCGAGGTTAGTTTTGCTTTCGGTACCTTTACCATCGTAGAATGAAACTTCAAAATGGTCTTCAAATTGACTTAAAACGCCAACCGTATCTCTAATTTTTTTTATCTCGACTACTTTACCTCCTTTTTCCCCTTTGAATCTTTCCGGCGGTAAAAGCTGGGTTTCGACAATTCGAGCCAGAACACTTCTGTGTGCCCCTTTATCTATAATTCTTTGATCTCCCTGTTCGGGACCTTCTTGTGCCATATTTCTTTAGAAAATTATTATTTCTTTATAAATTAAGGATATCATAAATCTAAGCCGCTATTAAAAAGCTAAGATAAAAATCTTTGAAATTGAATAAAATTAATTCTTAGGATTCTAAAGGCTTCTTCAGGTAAATCTTCAAAACCTTCAGGGTAAGCACAATTGGCTTCGCCAAAATAAAGATTGAGATAATTTTGTATCGTTTGCCGCTCAGAAGGATTTTCGGAAAGACCAAGAGCCTTAAAAGTTAATCTGCCCTTATGTTCTTCGATATAATTATGAAGTGTATCTCCCACCAATCCGGCATTAGCCCCGCCGTCGGTAATAACGAAAATCAGGCCGTGAGAATCGGATAGTCTTCTTCTTTCTTCATTCATTCCTGCAATTGTTAATTCCAATCCGGCGTGGAGATTGGTGCTGCCGCCGCTGGCGTCAGTATTATCAATTAATTTGGGTTTTATTTTCTCGCCGGGATTATCAAAATCCTGACGGAAGGTCTTAATCGACTCGGCCCCGTCGCCAAATGCTCCCATCATAAAAGGTATCCCCATCTCCCGACAGACTTTCGCGAAAAAAATCATTGTTTTTCGTGCCTCCTCGATTTTTTTACCGTTCATCGTTCCGCTATTATCGACCAAAAGACCAATAAATAACCTTGCTTCACCAGTTGGTTTTTCAACCTGCCTTAAATGAAACCTTTCATCTCCTAAAGGGGCTTTTTTTATTAATGCCCTGCGATCAAATTTTGATCCGCTAAAATAATTACCTTCATATACCGGTTCTTTTCTTCTCGGAATAATCTTTTTAACCGCTTCTTTAAATCTTCTTATTTGAGCGGACATTGCGTCCTCAAGTGACTGGTAAAGTAAGAATTTCTCCTTCTGGTCTTCTTCAAAGCCGGCTTTTTTCATTTCTTCTTTCTGCCGACGCTCTTCCTGTTGTTGTTTCAAAATTGTCTCTCTTTTTCGCCTTTCTTCTTCTTGTCTTTCCTGTTCCGCTTTTTCCTCGGATTCAACTTCTTGTAAAACTTGTTGGTAATCCGATTCTGTTTGCTTTTGAATTTTCTCGTCAGATATTTGAGGCGAAACCTCATATTCACCGGTTCTTTCGTTTTTTTCTATTTTTAAGACTTTAGATAAGGTTTCTTCTAAAGCTTTTTTTTGAGCTTCATCAACTGACTCTCTCGCTTTTCTGGCTAAACTTTGGCGTTGTTCTGGCGACATACCCTCAATTGCCTTTCTTATCTCTTGAATTTGCTCTTCACTAAATTCGGTAAGACCCTCTTTCCCGGTTTCCCTTTCTCTTTTTTCTTTGCCTTCAAGACCAGTTGATTCCTCCTCGCCTTCTCCCGTACCTTCTTGAGAACCGGCCTGGGTTTGGCTAACTCGTCCGTTTGAATCACCTGGTTGTTCTCCTGCTTTTTCTTCCGAATCTTCGGACGGCAGAGGCTCTCCATTACTTTTACCGGCACTTTTCCCCGAACCAGTTTCGAGTTTATCTGATTCTCCCCTAGAGCCACTAGATTGTCCAAGGCCCTTTTCTTCGGCTACTTGACGCCTCTCTTCTTGCTCAATTTCTTTTTTTTCTAGCTGTTTAGCTATCTCCCAAATTTGATTTTGTAAAACTTTTCTCTGTTCAATATCGGTATTTTGAAAAAATTGGTCCAGAAGAGGTTTAGCCGTCTCACAAACTCTCCCCGTTTCAGTTCCTGCCAATTCGGGAATAAATCCACCATTAAGCCAATAGTAAAAAGAATTATAGGCAAACTGCAACATTAAGGGTCTTTCTAATAAAGGGGTCTCTTTTAATCTTTCTTCTAAGGACTCAGCCTGATTCACCCGGATTTGCCTATCGATGGCCGGCGATTCTTCTCCTTCAAGATTATTTATCCGGGGATCCTCAAGACCCTCCCACATTAACCAAAAACTGGTCGATAGATAGCCTTCGTCTTTCGCTCCTCTTTGACCTTCGTACATGGAGCGGAAATCGGTAAACTTTGCATGACCTGCCTCGTGGCGCAAAAGAGTGGTAATTTCTCCCATTTTCATTTCTAGAGCACCTTTTTCGTCGTAAAGAATTTGTTTGGGGACAAACGATTCCAGGGGAAGATCTTCCAGGGTCTCCCTTTCTCCTTTTACATACCTGGCAATTTCCGGTGTAACTTTCGGGTCCAATGAACAGGCCCATAAACCTTTTTTCCCTGAAGGACGCACCTCAAGATCATATCTTCTGGCAAAAACTTTGGCTAAATGCACTACTAACCTGTTTCTTTCTCGGTTTAACTCAGAACTTTTGGGAAGCTCCTTAGAAGTCAAATCAGAAGTTTGAGGAGAGATATCAACTTCGTTTCCCATATAACTATTATATTAAATTCTTTCCCCTTGTAAAATTATTTAAGGAAAATTTTTAAGAATAACTATTCAAAATGGAGAAAAAGGAAGAAAAATTTGCAATTTACAATTTTAAATTTAAAATTTTATATAATTTTTCTTCATCTATTCCCTCTCCCATCGCCACCAAATTAATTTTTTCCGGTTTGAATAAATCTTTGGCTACGGCAACAACTTCTTCCCGACTCACTTTTTGGAATCTTTCCACTAACTGCTCGGGCGCTATCACTTCCTTGTCAAATAAAAATCTTTTGGCATAAAAAGCGGCTTGGTTGCCCGGGTCATCCATTTGGACGGCGGTCCGACCGCTTAAAAAGCTCTTGGCTTTTTTTAATTCCCGGTCAGAAATTCCCTCGCTATTATCTTCTGCAATCTTGGCCATCTCTTTTAAAGTAGCCTTAATTGCTTCATCTAGTCTTTTCCTGTCCACCCCGGCATAAACGGTAAACTCACCGGTATCCTGATAAAAATCAATTGAAGAAAAAACCGCGTAAGCCAGTTTTCTTTTTTCCCTGATTTCCTGAAATAATCTTGAAGAAAAAGAATGACCTAAAATAATGTCCAAAAGCCGAGCGGAATAGACTCTTTCATCGGTCAAAGGAAAACCGCGGATGCCGATGGCAAAATGGGCTTGGGCGGTTTTTTTATCGATCACCCTGGTGACACTTTTTTTCTCAGCGCCGACCAATTCCAAGGGCTCTCTTTCGCCTTGTTTAAGCCCGCCGAAGTATTGTTCTGTCATCTCCTTTATTTTGCCCAGTTTTCCCATGTCCCCACAAATGACCAAAACCGAACTACCGGTCAAATAATTTTTTTGCCAATGAGAGACTAAATCATCGCGGGTCATTTTCGGCAACGCTTTTTTACCCGCCTCCCGGCTACAACCCAAAGGATGATTGGGAAATAAAGTTTCTTGAAGAAAATCGGTGATTTTAATGATTGGCTCGTCTTCCCGCAGGTCCAATTCCTGGAAAATAATTTCTTTTTCTTTTTCCAACTCGTGGCTTTCCAAAAGCGGATGAACCATCATTTGGCTTAAAATGAAAGCCGCCTTGGCAAAGCTTTTCGGCTCGCATTTCAAATAATAATAAGTATATTCCTCGCTGGTTTCGCCGCCGAATTCGCCGCCGATTTCGTCAATGGCCACCGAAATCTCCATCCGGTCAGGCAATTTTTCCGTGCCGTCAAATAACATATGTTCTAAAACATGAGAAATTTCTGCCTTTTCAAGTCCGCCGTCCCTCTCGCCGACCTTGACCATAAAGCCAATCGCCACCGAAGGCACTTGAGGCATATCCATAAAAATCACCGGCAAGTCATTAGCAAGTTTAAATTGATCAACCTTGGTCATGAACGTGATTATACCTCTTTGAACTTCTATTTACTAAAGTGGTTAATGGCTTTCTCTAAAAATAAAAGTGCCTGCGAGGGATCAATGGCCAAAGACATCGCTAGTCCGGCGTCCGGTTCCTTGTCCCTTAATTTTAATCTTTCGGCAATCAGACGGCCAAAAACCTCATCTATGGCGGGCGCCCTTACCCTTAAAAACCATCTTCTATTTTCTCCCGAAAAACTAAGTGAGTACCCCGAAGAATTATCCTTTTCATCAACGGTTAATATTGCAAAACCCGGCCCTTGGGAAAGACCTAAATATTGAAAATCTTTATCCTGAAACTCACCAAAGGGAAAGAGTTTTCTGGAATAATTCATAAAACTTCGGCAGGCTTCTCTACCAATCTCCGGATTAGATAAATTGGGGTTAGACAATATTTGAGAAAAATTGGCAGTCCTGCTTTTCCAAGTTATTAATCTTAAACTAATCGGCAAATCGTCAAGATCGTCAAATAGCCTAATTCCTGTTTCGTCCTCTATTCGTTCTGCCCTTTCCCGGTATTCTTTAAAAATACCCGCTTTAAAATAACCTTGGTTACTGGGTTGTTTTATAAAACCGGCATTAAAATCTTTAAGGTTTTCAGGAGCGAAAGCAACTTGGTCCTGATTCATTAAAACCAGTAAAACTCCAAAAGTGCGCAATTCTTTAAAAGCTGAAGCCACCAAATTAATTGGATATCGTTCCTGTTTTCTTCCGGAAGCAAGTATCTCTTCTTCCCGATTTGGGGAAGCAACGGCTAATAATTCCTCAAAGACAAGCTTATACCTTTTCTTATAGCCTCTGATTACTTGCTGCCAACAAGGCTCCTTTAGAGTCGCCCGACCGGGCTGAGCCAAAAAAGTTAAAACATCGGCGGCCTTTTCCGCCTGAAAGGCTAACTCTTCCTGTGCCCTAAAATCGGGGTCGTCCGGCTGCGGATAAAGAGCTTGAATTCGGTCGTAATATTGAACATAGAGACGATCTTTTCTTGAGAACCCAGCTCTGGCTTGAGGAGAAAAAGATTTATTTTCCAAATCGCTAAAAGGCCTCAAAACTGGCGGAGGAATATTGACGCTTGTGGAAATACTGCGTATCCTATTTTTCAAACCAGTTTGTCGGTCTAGTTCTATCTCATAATGACGGATTTCTCCTTTACCCATTGCCGTCATTATACGCTTTCGTAGTTCGATTTCGCTCACTGTAAACTGGCTATTATCAAAGGCTTTTACAGTTCGACTTCGTCCCTCGACGGAGTTTATCTCGAACAATTCGGTTACACTCACCGTAAACTGTGTCGAGAGGCTCGGGACTTCGCTCACAGTTCGATTTCACTCACTGTAAAGTTTCCATTTCCAAAAACTTTTACTTCCAAAAATCTGGGTGTTTGCCAATTACGGGCAAAATTAGCCGCCCCAACAATATAAAATTTTAGACCGTCCTTTTCAATCAAGGAAGTGTGATGCAGATGACCGGCAAAGATAGCCGAAGGCGAAGCGGTTTTAACTAAATTTAGCAATTCGTCTTTTTGCCTGCTAACATCCTTACTGTCAAATCCCATGATAAATAAAGAGTTAGAATGATAGATTGGCTGGTGCATTAAAATAAAATTAAATTTGGGCGCTACCGCGTCTAACGCGGCTTTTTTAGGCAATAAACTTTGCCTGATAAATTCCCATTGGTCCGCGTCAATCCCCTTTTGTTCGTTGCTATTATCAATCAAGACCAAATTAACGTCGTTAATTAGCAATCTTTGATAAGGTTTGCCAAAAACTTCGATAAAATATTTTAAAGGCTCTTCTTTTAATTTATTAGCAGTATAAACATCGTGATTACCGGGAATTACATGATATTTAAGCCCGCTTTGTTCTAAAACTTCCTTAACCGCCTTTAGTTCCTTTTCTGAGCCAACATGAGTCAAATCGCCCAAGACAACCGCAAATTCGCTGCCGTCATTTATCGAAATCTGTAAAGCTTTATTTAGATTTTCTAAATTACTTTCCGGATCGCCAATCAGAGAAAACTGGAGTAAAAGTTTGGGAGTAGGCGTCGGACTGGGAAGGATGGACGCTGATGGCAACCCTGGTTTGGTCCTAAGATACCAAAAGAAACAAAGACCAACCACTAAAACCAGGGTTAAAATAATTATTATCTTTTTCTTCATAAAATTAGTTGTTTAAAATTCAAACTCCAAGCACCAAATACCAAACAATACTCAATATTTAAGCTCAAAATACCTAAATAAATAATTTATGAATTTTTATTTTTTGGATTTGTTTGTGATTTGAAATTTATAATTTGAAATTTATAATTTATCCCGCTCCGCCACCGCCGCCACCGCCGCCCCCGCCCCCGCCGCCGCCACCGGAAAAACCGCCGCCCCCGCCCACCCCGTGAGCGCCGAAGGAAGAAGAGGAAACGCTCGACATTGCCGAGCCGAAAGAAGTGAAAGAAGACTGAAAATTGGCCATACCGCCGGCTGAATGAACAATATAACCAATACCTGACATTCGCATTTGTTCATCTGTAAATTTCACCGGCAAGGAACTTAAAGCTTTCAAAGAAATCCCTAAAGCCGTGCCGTAAACCAAATACTTTTCCCAAATGACGACTGACTCGATCGGATCATTATCGGTCACCGAATAATCCTTGAGATATCTTTTAAAGGCCAGCCAAGAAGCTAATTCCAAATTGCCCTTGTCAGTTCTTTTTTCCATATAAGTTTTCAAAAAAGCTAAAACCACGATGGCCGAAATTCCTGTTGGCAAGAGCAATGCCATATAAAAAATCATCACAAAAACCCAATAAAATCCCAGGAAAATCGGCAAAAGAAAAAAATCAGCCACGGAAATCCCTACAAAACCTAAAACCACCTTAAGAATGCCGCCGCCGATCTTATGGCCGGCTTCATGGCTTTCTTTTTCAAAATAATAATTTGTTTCTACTAAGGCTTCTTTGACCTTTTTAACAAATCCTTGCCAAAACTCAAAGGCGGAGCTAGAACTAGCCGAGGCTTTCTTAATCTCAGAAAAGCTCACTTGCCCTCTCCGATTGCCTATATCGTCAAAAAGATAATGCAACAAGCTCCTTTCAAAAGGAATAAAATTTTCGTCAGGCTTTCTTTGGTCAATTAAATAATATTCATCTTTCTCTTTTATAAAACCCAAAAAGTTTGATTTTTTCTTCTCGGTCTCTAATTTAATTACCTTACGGGTTATCAAATCTAAAATCGTGGACAGTAACGCGCTCGTGTCCACCTGCAAGTTCCATTTCGTTAGGGCTTGAACCATCGCTGGAGGCATTTCCGAAGGCGGTTCATGGAGCTTCCCGGCTAAATTAACCGGCGGTAAAGGTTTATCCTTGCCGACCTTAAGCCATTTTTTAAGCCAAAAAAGAGTTTGATATAAAAAATAGCCAAAAACCGCCAGATTTAAAACCGAAGCCAAAATCAGAAAGATAACCTGTACCCGGTTAGCCTGTATAGTACGGTTCGCAAATCCTTTTTCCTCTGCCAGAATTTTTTCCAAAGTCAGTTGACCGGTTCTTCCTCCGCTAACCAAATTTTTAGGAAATAAAACTCTTACTTCAAAAAATTTCTTAGCCGGAAGATTATCCGTCCAAAAATATACTGTTTTATTATCGGTTATTTTTACTTGACCATTTAAAGGTCCATGACCATATCCCCATATCTGGTCTGAAGGGGCTTGGGCCGGTAAAAAAATCTGCGCGGTAACACGGTTAGTTCCCTTTTGCCACTCACTATCAACAAGTTGCCAATAAAACTCGGCAATATCTTTTTGCAGATTAACAATGTTGGCAATTTTATACTTTAGAGTAATTGTTTTATCCTCAGAATTAGCCCGATAATACCACTTAACATAGAATTTTTCCGGAGTGATGGTTAAATCGTAAGTGTTTGGCGATCCGGAGGAAGATTGGAGGTATTTTTGGTTACCTTCCCAAATTTCAAAGTTGGATATTTGGTAATTTTCGCAACTGATTTTGGTCGCCTGACAATTAGCTTTTAAACCAAAACCCTTGTCCGCCCAAGTAAAACTGCCATCAAAACTATAAGTCCTTATTTCTTCAAAATCTGCGCTCCCGTCTTTGTTTAATTGGACGGTAAACAAAACGGATTTAATGGTATAGTCTTTGGCGGAAACAGACTGGGGATGAATTATAAATAGTGAATAAAGAATGATAAAAAACAAAAGAACCTTCTTGGCCATTAAATAAATTCTAAACTTTCTCCAAAAAGATAGCAAATTGCCAATTCTCAGCCTTAAAGAAAGGCTTTAGAAAACATTTAAAGGTTATGAAGACGGTAAGTAGATGAACCAGGTGTTCCTTTCTTTGGTCCCAAGAACTCTCTTTTACCTTCTATGCCGAGACCATAAGGTTCCAAGACATCTCTCATCACTCTAAATTTGGTTCTTATTAAATTATCATCTCCGGGAATATATTCTCTACCTAAACCTGATATCAACTTTCTCATTGCTAACTCCTCGCCCCCGGCATTTGCCAAGCAAGCCACCAACCGTCTTCCTTCTCCAACAAGACTTGGTTTTAAACAAAAACCCTCTATGGCCCACAAAGCGTTAAACGCTTCTATAATTCTATCCGAGCTAGGATCAGTGGTGGCTTCAATTTTACCCTTCATAAGCAAAGAGGTGCCGGGAACAGCAATTCTATGCTCTCTATCAGAAGCCGGTGGGCAAAAAACGGAAACATCAATCTCACCCAGGGTGGAAGGAGGAACCTTCCCTCTAAGGCAAACATAACCTACTCCAAAAATCGCCCAAACAGCTTCACCAAAAGGAACTAAACCCCGCTGACGAGCGTAAGAAAGATGGCTCCCAACATCTTTGGGACAAATGGCCACTCCTTGAGTTTCTTCAAACCATTTAACAATTGTCTCCCGAGTACAAGCAATACCCATAGAAGCCCTAAGTAAGGACAGTACCGGATAGGCAGGAGACAAATTTACTCTTTCTCTTTGTCCCGCATTTGGTCTCCAAGACTCAAACTCTCTCATTAGATTCACTATTTTACCAAATCTGTCAAGGGAAAACCTCTTTGCGGCAAGAAAAGAAATCGCGGAACAGCTTCGCAAGGGAACGCCTTACGAAGCTGATAGGCTTGACAAGAAAAATCCTTTTAACTATACTTTAAAAGTGCCGGCGAAAAATTCAATTAAGGAATATTTGGAAAACAGCTATTATCACCTTTACAACCGTGGTGTTGAAAAACGATTAATTTTTCTCGACGATCAAGATTATTCTGTTTTCCTTTCATACGTAAAAGAATATCTCCTACCTAAAAACACCAAGGAATTACAAAGAGTAATTTCCGATTCAAATGCTACATGGAAAGAAAAAGATAAAGCCGTTAAATTATTACGAATGAATAATTTCTTCGGAAAAATCACCTTACTCGCCTACTGCCTGATGCCGAATCATTTCCACTTTTTAATCAAGCAAAAAGATGCCAACACGATCGACAGTTTTATGAACTCTTTTGCTACACGATACACTATGTATTTCAATCTTAAACACAAGAGAGTTGGAACATTATATCAAGACCAATACAAGGCAGTTCTTGTCTCAACCGATGAACAATTACTCCACCTCTCACGCTACATTCACCACCAGAGTTTTATGTCCTTAGCTTCGCAAGGGAACGCCTTACGAAGCTGGCAGGCACGAGAGGGTATGCAACCCTCTTCTTATCCTGAATATCTTGGAAAAAGGAAAACAGAATGGATCAAATCTCGAGAAATTTTAGACTTTTTTTCTAAAAGTAATCCCAAACTTTCTTATAAATCTTTTATGGAATCTTCTGACCAAGACTTATCTCCTATCTCTAAAGTAGTTATTGAAGATTAGATTCATCAACAACTTTCTTACACTTGTATAGCTCTGGTGGTTAAAGGGTTTTACATCCTTTCCAAACCTTCAATTCCCAACAAATTTAAGCCATTTTTAATCACCTGACCAACGCTGGCGGTTAACATCAATCTAAAATCCTCTTCCGGTTCGCCAATAATCCGCCACTTATCATAAAAAAAATTAAACTTTTGGCACAAATCATATAAAAAGTTACAAATTAAATTGGGAGCGTAATTCTGGGCCGCTTCGGCAACGATTTCGGGAAATTTATAAATGGTTCTTAAGATTGCGGCTTCTTCTGGATTCACCTCGGCCGTGCGTCGCCAAAGGCTTTGCCGGCGGCGCGAGGAGTCTCCGCCTTCGCTAACGCTTCGGTGGATCCACCGTCCGAGGTGTTTTCCACTCTTCCATTTTTCCACTCCTCCACTCTTTCTAAGAACGCTTTGAGTTCTTGCATAAGTGTATTCCAAATACGGCCCGCTATCCCCTTCCAGACTGACTGACTTTTCCGGGTCAAAAGTAACGTCCATCTTTGGTCCAACGCGCAAAACCGAATATTTGACGCTGGCAATGGTTAAAACCTCGGCGATTTTTTCCTTTTCCTCTTCGGCGAGCTCTTCTCCACTAATTAACGGCAGTAAAAGTTTTTTAACGTCATCCAGTAAGTCGTCCACCTTAAAAATCACACCCGTCCGGGAAGACATCTTTTTTCCAATCAATTGGACCATGCCCATCGGCAGATGATTAAACCGGCCAACGAGATTTGGATAAAGAAGACCTAAGGCTTTAAAAACAACCTTAAAATATTCTGTTTGTTCGTTGGCCACCACATGGACATTAGAATCGAAGGGAAAAGTCTTATACTGCAAGGGGCCCAAAGCCATATCCTTACCTTCATAAGTCGGATTACCCTCTCCGGTAATAAAAACTCTTTTATGAAGCCCGAATTTTCCCCCGTCAAAAATTATCGCTCCCTCGCTTTTCTCAAAGACTCTACCGACATTTTCCTCGACCACTTTCTTCCCTGGTCCAAAAACTTCGGATTCAAAAAATAAGCGGTCAAATTTGGTATTGAATCTATGATAAAAGGTATCATAATACTCTAAACACCACCGTCTGGTCCGCTCATAAACCGGCAAAACCGAAGCATCTTTTTGATAAAGTTTGCTGTTTAGTTCGTCTATCTCATTTTTATTTGGATCATATTCCGATACCCCTCTGACATATCCCTCCCCCAGCAAATGCGCCTTTTCCGCTAAGGAAAACTTCTCCGCCTCTTCCCAAGTCATTTTTCTTTCCGCCAAAATTTTTTCCGTTCCCCAAATGGACTTAGCCACATGAGGCCCGATATCCCCTTGGTAATTAGCCCGAAAAACTTCGGCGCCACCCGCGCTAAAAATTCTCGCCAAAGCCTCGCCAGTAATAAGAGTTCTCATATGACCGATGTGTAATTCTTTATGAGTATTGGGGTGGGCATATTCCACCATCAGCTTTTTAGCTGCCAAAGCCCCAACTTTCCCAAATTCGTCTTTTTTTTGCAGGGCTTCGACTAGCTCAGCCTTAAGTTTTGCTAAACTTAACCAAACATTGAGAAATCCAGGTGGGGCCGCATCTATTTTTGAAACAAATTCCGGAAGTCCCATCTCTTGCCACTTTTCGGCGATTTTTTTGGCCAAATCCAAAGGAGAGTTAGCTTTTAGCTTTGAGCTTGCTCCATTCTGGGAATCCCTTTGGGATGTAGCTTTTAGTTTGCCAAAGGCAATCATCGCAACGTTGGAAGAATAGTCCCCATTATTTAAATCTGCAGGGTGCTCTAAATTAATTTTCTCCACTGGAAGATTTAAACTTTTTAAAACCTTTTCTAATTCCTTTTTTAATTCTTCTTTAAACATAATTTTTCTTTCGCAACTTTAAATTTCATCTTTTCTAAATTTTATATCTTTACGTCTCGTGTTTCAATTTGGAACTTACACTGCCACTCTTATCACTCCGCTTGGGAAAGAATAGCCTGAAGCATTAACCTTCCAGCTTTCCCCACCGAACATTTCCTGAAAGATTCCTTCACCCTGAGCAAGATGATAAAGTCTATGTAAAGTATTTAATGTCTTAGGCACTAGTTTCCCCTCATCTACAATGTAAGCATTGACTCTCTCTGCTCCAAGGAAAGGCTGGATCGCCCAGGCAGCTGGCTTTTTTTTAGCCGAATCAACAACCTTCTCCCAACCTTTGCCTTTAGCATTAGCTATCGTTTCTGATTCTGAATAATTGCCAGTCAGCAATCCAGATAAAATCTGCCATTCCCATTCTTTCAAATGGCCCCCCCACCAAATATCTTTTCCACCAAAGCTAAATCCAGCTTTGATAACTAACTCTTTTCTATCATGTTCTAGTAAGTAAGTCGAGGCTGGTAACTCGCCGTCTTGAGTATAAACCGTCCCTTTATAACAAATTGCTCCTGGTGGAAATAATCTCTGTAAAACTTTATACATCATTTCCGCTGTTTCCGGATCAGGATGAAGATTCGCTTTGACAAAATTCGCCAAATCCGGTGACCAAGCAAGCAAAAACAAACCAATCTTGCTTCCGGTTAGATAAGACTCCAAAGAATTAACCATTGGCATCCCTTTCTTTAAGGCTTCTAGCAAGGGAGCAAATCTTTCTGGATCTCCTAAAATATCTTTGCTTTTAAGACCTTTATAAACGACACCAGTTGGGACTTTTCCGCCTACGGTTTGAACAAGAAGTTGCCCTTGCTCAAAAGATAAATCCTCAGGAGAAGCCAAAACAGCCACTCCTCTCCCCGCAAGAAACGTATTTAAATAATTAACAAAATTAGTATGACCACTTCTTAAATAAGGGTCGGACTCCGGCAATGTCAAACAGGCGATATTGGGAACACCGTCTTTAAGATTACCCAATAATTCATTGGCGAAAGCAGGGCTAAAATTATGGAAAACCAAACCAGCCTTTTTCAAAGCTTCAATTTGATCAACCACTGGAGAAAAGGCAACAATAATTTCTCCTTGGTATCCAGCGATCATGGCTCTATCGGTATTGACATCATTAATCTTTAGCCCTCCTTTCGAACTACTACCATAGTCTCCTACTAAATCAAAACCAAAATAGGCGACCGGTTGGTCACTCCCTTGCGATAGTTCTCTTAACTTATTAAGCTCTTCCGGTGTAATTGACAAAAGTTCTCGGACAAAAGGAATTTCCTGGTACATTTTCGGTAAAACATGATTAAATGCTTGTCTTAAGGCGGCAGTCGCCGCCAACGAAAATTGATCGTAGAAAACTCCGGGAACTAATTCCACCGCAATGCCGGTCCTGCTTATTTCCTGGGGCAACCCTGGCGGTCCATAAGTCAAATTAAGCTCTTTAAACTTTGCTGTTAGCAAGGATGCCAATTCAGCCTGCCTTCCAGGAGAGAGAGCGGCAACTTCCTTATTAACGGCTGTCGAAACCTCTTCTGCTTTAGCTAACTCTCCGTTAAGTTTTGCCAAAACAGAACTATCTGGAGTAAGAAAACCTGAAAGTACTTCTTTATTTACCATCTTTGCCTCCATATTTCCAAAAATTAGTCATAAATTTACCAATTGTTTGTCCTTTATTAACTGCTTGAGAATTATGCTGAATTAAAAGAAAACCATCCCAAGGAGAAACCAAGGAGGTAGTTTTACCCTCTTTAAAAGAAATCAGTTTCCCAAAAACTTCTCCTTTTTTGACTTTTTCCCCAGGCTTCTTAAGCCAAACAAGCAATCCTCCTTCGGGAGCGCAATACTTGATAAAATTTGGCTGCCAAGAAACAAAAGGATGAATAGAAAACTTTTTAGAAATTTTTTTATTGATTACTCCTGCTGCCGCCAGAAAATTAATTAGTTTGTTGACATTTTTCTTGATCGCAATTTCATCAAGGGAACAATCCTGCCCAAGCTCAAAGGTATAAACTTGCTTTTTGACATTGAGCTTCTTTATTCCTTCACCGAAAGCTTTTTGGAGATTAAACCAAGGAACCATCAACGCCTCGTCAAATACGCCCTCAAACTGATCCTCTTTTAAAAGAAAGATGAAAGGCACTTGCAGGAAAATAGCCTTTTTGAGATCTTTTTCGTAACAATAAACGTATTCTGGAGCTTTACCCCAAGAAGTATGGAGATCAAAAACAATGTCCGCACCAAGGCTCAAAGAAAGCAATTTATTAGCCAGTTGATTAGGAAATTCAATATTCCACCCTGCTTCTTTCTTATTTAGAATTTTCTTTAACAGTTTTTGATACTCTTTAGTTATGTTTTTTTCTTGGCAATGCTTCATTTTTTTAACAAATTGTTTAAGGAAGCTGGAATCTTTATTAATTAAGATAGGATAATTTCTGTTCCAATTTTTTCCTGAATTTAGGTCAAAATAGCCAATCTGGTGAGAAAAAATTTGGGTATTAAGCCCAATCGGGTTAGCAGTCGGAACTAAAATGATACTTCCGTTAATATTCTTCTGTTTTTTAAAAAATTTAATTAACTCCCAAACCACAAGACACCCGGCAATTTCCGGACCATGAATATTTGCCTGAATATAGATCTTAGGTCCGTTATTACCCTCAAATTTATATAAATTTAGGTATAAGACATCCCCCGACGGGCAAGAATAAATGGGCATATTTTCTTTTGTAAACTTCATAAATCTCCTTTCTTTGATAATTTTTAATTGGTGCACTCGGGAGGATTCGGACCTCCAACCCTGTTCCGAAGACAGCGGCCCCTCCAAATTTTAGTTTTCGCCTTCTGAGAACTATTCGTTCACGGCTCAAACTGCAATTTTGGCGGGCAGGTCTTTCCGGTTGAGCTACGAGTGCATTCACTTTTGTGCATCTGGCGGGAATCGAACCCGCAACCTTCTCTTTAGAAGAGAGACGCTCGTTCCGTTGAGCTACAGATGCTTAACCAACAAAAAACCGTCCCCTTATGGGACGGTTCAATAATTAACCGTGGTACCACCCAATTTCGAAAAAACACTCGTCCAAAAAAGGGTACGAAAAACCCGCGTTTAAACCTTGACGCAGGAAGTGTTTTCTCCTCGTTTGTAAGCCTACTTTGACGAACCATCCGGCCCATCATTTTTTCGGCTTCGGCTACCCTCCATATTTTGCCATTCGCCTTTTTAGTTCTGTTCGAACACGGCTCATGGCGCAATTATTGGCGGGCCTTCTGCCCTTTCGGGCATTCGGGGGGCTCGTTCACTTAGTCTTTCGGTCTGGCGCTTCCAACCTCCGCCAGTTTCTATAACCTACTTGAACCGAGCTACTATTCCCCTTCAATGCCTATTCAATTGGAAAAGATTATATAAGAAGAAGTTGGCTTTGTCAACCCCTGTTTTAACCCTATAATCTTGACAAATTAAAGATTTTGTGATATGTTTAACGTCCTTTGCGAGAATTGATTTAGGCAGAATTGAGCCAAAAATTGGTTTAAGCAATTAGCACCTTGACCCGCCGAATCTTAGCATTTGCCTTTTCAGTACTGTTCGTACACGGCTTATGCTGCGATTTGTGGCGGGTTTCGGCACTCAGCCTCTGAATCGGAGGCCTCGCACCTTGACAACCGACAACCGGACAGGAGGTTCCCTCTTTTAGATGAAGCCGAGCTTCGTCTACAAGAGGTGAGCTTCCTGAGCCACCTAATTTAGACCCAAGGAGGTCAAAATGTTTATCTGGAAAGTTGTAGAAGCGTTGGCGTCGTGCTTAAGAAGTACTCAGAATGGCGAAAGGAGAAATCCGATGAACAGCGCTCGTTTCAACCACCGAATAGCGATTCTGATTTTGACCATCTTTATCGCCTTATCGGTCGTTGGCTGCAACAAGCCAACTCAAGCACTGACCCAAAATGCACCAACCCCAGAAACCTCACCCAGTCTCGTTTCGGAAATCGAACCAACCGCAACTCCAACTCGGATTGTGCCAGAATCAACATTGATCCCTTCACCAACCGTCGTACCTAGCCCAACTTTGTCCTGGGATGCGAGAGGTGAAGCAAAGTGTCAAGAGTGGTCGAAACCGAACGCTTGGATTACGATTGACGAATATACAATTAACGAGGACATGAGGGGTATAATCAAAGGAAGAGCAACCCTCATCCAGCTCAACAACGGAGAGTGGGAAAAAGCTTCCATTAGCACCACTGACTCCTGGCTGGAGTATTCAATCAGTGCATGGAAAACCCGCTGCTGTTCCGACGAGGTTGTATTACTCGTCGATAAGGCTGTCATTAACCCTGAAAGACAAACCGAAGGAGTGTCAGAGTTTGGGTTCTCCATCGAAATTCCTCCAGGAAACCCTATTGCAATCTTCCTGGGGGCCTTTTTTGAAAAGGAAGTAGAAATCAAGGGAGGTCCCGAAAGGGACAACTACCTCTGCTGGACCGCCTTCAGGGATTGCTCTGTCAGATTCCATAAGGCTGAAGCTGGGCAAACCTTGAGCCTTCTGGCAAAAGTCTACCAAGTCACACCCCAACAGATAATCAGTTGGAATGACTCGGCTTATCCCAGTATTGAGACAGGCGTGATTCAGCCCGGCTGGACTTTACTGGTTGGTGACTGTGAGCAACACCATAATGTCAAGTGGGAGTTGCTCAACTGAGAGAATCACCTTCAAGGAGGGGTAAAGAGATGTCCAACTAACATCAATCTCACTCAAGTAGTGCCACTCTGTAGCGTTGAGCCCTTAGGCTATAACTATCGCACAAAAGAGCCCAATTGCAGAGATGAGTGGTTCCCTCAAGAAGGTTCCCTAATGACAATGTTCGCACTGCCAAGGGCAGTCTTTCGCGGGGAGGCGCGCAAAACAGAAAACCGTGCAGATCGCCGGTCTTCTTGCTCACGCCTCCATGTGGCTTTAAAGGGATAGATTTATCCCCTAACGGTTGTCGGTTGCTTAAAATAATTACTAATTATTAATTAAAAGTTATCTTTATTTCTCCCTCCAAATCCGTTCTCCTGACTTTTATTCCCATGTCTTCCATTTTTTTTATTAATTCTGTATTCGGGTGGCCATAGGAATTTTTGCCAACGGAAATTATGGCTTCCTTAGGCTTAATTACTTCTAAAAAATCATCCCGTAAAGCGGTCTTTGAGCCGTGGTGCGGCACCTTTAATATATCAATCATATTCAAACCAGAATTACTTAGCAAAATCTCATCTTGGATGCCAGCATCCGCATCACCCGGTAAAAGGATCTTTTTACCGCCATAATTTAATAAAAAGACTAAAGAAAATTCATTCAAATCGGCAGTAGTCGAAATTCCTAAGACTGCTTTTCCCGAAGTATCATCCGGGATAAAATCCGTGCCTAATTTTTGGGCTAACCATTCCTTTTGCGGCCATAATGAGGTCAATTCAATACCAGCCAAATTAAATTTTTCGCCGGTAAAGGGATTAACAACTTCTATTTTGGGGTTTTGTTTAATTTTTTCCAAAAATTTCGTATAACCACTGCTTTCATTCCCTTCCACTCCAGCCAGATAGTAGCTCACGTTGTATCTATCTATAACAAACGATAACCCGTTTAAATGGTCTGCTTGGGGATGGGTCAAGGCGACTATTTCTATAGTTCTGTCCCAAAAAGGCATATTGTTTGAAAGACAATCCAAGACCTTTTTGTCCGGCCCGCCGTCAATCAAGATCTGGTTTGTTCCTTTTTGTATTAGTATTGCATCGCCTTGACCAACATTACAAAAGATTAAATGGAGCTTTCGGTCAGGAAGGGAAATAACGGTTAACCAAATAAAGCTAGTTAACAAGGCCAAAACCCCTAATCCGTGTTTTAATTTTAATTTAGAGAGAAAGAGTTGAAACATACTTCTACGAATCTATGCGAATCCAAATGCTGCGAATTTATTGTACGAATATTCGCAGAATACATTCGCATTATTTAAATTAGCATTTATTCGTATTTCTTCGAATCCACCATCCCAACACCAAATAATAAAACAAGGCTAACCCTATTCCCCACTTGGGCATCCAAACTTGGGAAAATTTAATTCCGGAAAACAAGTTTATTATCGCCGTAAAATAGGCCAAAAATGGATATATCAGGTAAGCTAGCAGTTGGGCAATTGGTCTGATAGAGAGACTGAAAAAGGCCGACAATAAGCCGATCCCCAGAATATAAGGCGTCGTCCACAAAACTAATAAATTTATTAAGGGCGAAAGTAAGTTGTATTCCCCAAAATACGACATTATTAAGGGCAAGGTCGCAACTTGGCAAGCTAAAGTTGAGGAAAATATTTTTATAAAAGTGTTTTTTGACTTATTGAACAAAGGCTCAAGGTAAACAAGGCCTAACATGGACATAAAAGAAAGTTGAAAAGCAAGGTTAGTTATCAGTGCCGGATCAAACAAAACCATAACATACCCGGTCAATAATAAAATTCGCTTATTATCGGCCGGCCGGCCAAATTCCTGCGCAATATAAAACAAACTGGCCATAATCGAAGCACGCACAATCGGCGCCGCAAAACCAGTTAATAAGGCATAAAACCATATCATAATAGTTAAGGGAAGCAAAGCAATTTTCCTTTTGAAGAAAATAATTAAAATCGGAAAAAGAAAACCGGCCAATAAGGAAATGTTCATCCCTGAAGCGACTACGATATGGACTGTACCTGTTTGTATCAGTTGCTGGTACAGGCTTGTTGGAAGAGATTTTTTACTCCCTAAAACAATACCCGATAATAAACCCGCCTCTTTATTGGGCAGAAAGGAAAGCAAATTTGCTTCAAGCTTTTGCTGAAGAGGGGTAAAGAAATTCAGCCCTCCTACGTTCCTCGTTTCCACTCGGAGCTTCGGAAGGGTAAACCCAAGACGGAAGAGGAATAAGACTAACAAGGCCAATAGGACACGAGATTGTTTTTTCATTCTCTATGGTTTAACTAACGCAAACCCCCTCCTAATCTCACCTCTCGCCTTAGTAGATTTCTACTGCGGCTCGAGGAGCGATTTTCGGAGGGCAAGAAAGTTTGCTAATACACAATTGAATTAACAATTAATATACAGTTAATATACAGTCACCAAGTCTTTGATCTTCTCCCATACATTGCTTTTGACAATTTTTTTATAATTGAAAATTTAAAAAACGATAGTTTTTTTATAATCGAAGATTTAAAAAAAATTGATCATTCATTGAAAATTGTAAATTGATAATTTAGTAAACCGTCACTAAATCTTTAATCGCTTCCCAAACATTACTTTTGACAATTTTTTTATAAAGCAAGTCTTCCGGTTTCTGGAAAGGTCTGCCGGAAATTATTTTTTTGGCGGTGGCTTCTCCGATTCCCCAAAGAGTATCAAGTTCGGGAATAGTCGCGGTATTTAGATTTATTTTAGAGAGATTTAGGGGAATTGAGGAATTTGCGGGATTAAGAGAAGAAAGTTCGCCGACCTTAGGGATATATATCTTAGCCCCATCTGCTAATTTCTGGGCTAAATTAATATTTTTCGCTACCCAATCGCGGTCTGCCCCTGCCGCCAAGCCGCCAGCCATCACCAACAAATCATTAATCCGGCTTCCCGAAACTAATTCATAGACATCGGGCTTAATAACCGCCCCGCTTAAATCAACGACAATCTTAGCGGGCGAAATTTGCTCCGCGTCGGACGTAATTTCTAAGGTTGGTTCTTCGAAAAATAAAGTTCTAACCGTTAAAACCCCAATCCCGATAAGGGTAAGGCCAAAAAGAGAAAAAATTAGCGGGAATTTATATTTTTGCAAAAAAGAATCCAGGTTAAAACCCTGATTATCCACTTTTTCAGTATAACAAAAAATGATCGTCTCTTGATTCATAATTCATAATTCTATATTCTTAACTTAATGCCCAGAGAATTTTTTATTCATTCACTTTACCTGCTTTCGGCGGTCTTTTTGACTTGGTTTTGGACTTCAAATCCCCAACTTTCGTTGTATAACCTTCAGCTGGTAGCCGCTTTCGTCATTTTTTATTTCCTTTCCCATTTTTTAAGTAAATCCGCCCCCGCCACTTCTGCCATTGACGCCGTCATTTTTACCGCCGTGATTCTTTTACTGGTTCATTCTACCGGTGACTTAACTTCACCGCTTTTCTTTTTGATCTATTTCTTACTTTTTGCCGTTTCTTTGCTTTTTGAACCGCAAATCACCTTAACCTTAACCGGAGCCTTGGTTATTTTCTTTCTCCGTCCCCCGCTCACGCCCGTGATGGGAATTCAACTTTTTTCGATAATTTTAATCCTACCTTTGGCCATTTTTGTGGGCAGGCAATATTTAAAAGTTTTGGAAGCCAAAGAAGAAATCAAGATCCTCCAAAAACATGGCCAACAATTACAAAAACACCTGACAAGAGAGGAAACTCACTCCCTGCTTTGGTTAACCTTAAACTTTAAAAACGGACTTTTCAAAATTGCTTACCTTTCGGCTGACCTTTTGTCCGGACTAGGCAAGCTCACCTACCAGCAAAAAGAATCGTTGGAAAAAATTAACATGACGGCCAAAGAACTTTTGGAAACCGGAAACGAACTTAAAGATAAGTTGGACAAGGAAACGGATTAAATACAAATCCATACGAATAAGCGAAGCTTGATGTATAACTACAATGAAAATTCTGCGAATTTATTGTGCGAATATTTCTAAAATTTTTATTTGCATATTGATTTATTGGCTCATTGGCTTCCTGATGTTCTCATTTGTTTATTCTCCAATTTGTGCCAAAATGGCTTCGGAAAATTTTGAAATCCAAATGCCTAATTTAAATTATGCCTCAGGGACAGGTCTAAGCTCGACCGGCTACAAACTAGGCTTTACCGGCGGCGAGTTAGGCGTCGGACCTTATTCTTCTACCGGCTATCGGGTTAATGCCGGTTTTTGGTATATTAAATCGATTATTCCTTTCGGTTTTTCGGTTACCCCCTTGGCTATCGACTTCGGCACGTTAACGGCGAGTTCCCCAATCACCAAAACCATTACCCTAACGGTTTCTGCAGGCGGAGCGGGCGGCTACCAGGTCACAGCCCAGGAGAATAAACCCCTGACTTCGGGAGCCGGCAGCACCATTCCGGATACGACCTGTGATGACGGCAGCTGTACTGAAAGTCTAGCCGCCACTTGGTCAAAAAGCAGCACTTATGGTTTTGGTTACACTTTGACCGGCAACGATGTCCCTTTACCTTTCCCCTCCGTCGGACCAGCCGGAAACAAATATAAACAATTTGCCAACCTTACCTTAAATGAAGTTCTTGAACCAGTCATGAGCTCTAGGGTTGTCGGTAAAAACCGTTCGGCGACAATGACCACCAAGATTAATGTCGCCGGGACCCAACCGGCCGGCTCATACCAGAATATTATTACTTTTATAGCAACACCGACGTATTAATAACTTATCAATTTATAATGTACAATTTAAAATTTACAATTAAAAAATTTAGGAAAGTTTTGTTATTAATCGTTTTTGTCAATTTTACATTTTACATTTTACATTCGTCTACGCTGGCGCAGACGTACTCCCTGGCCATCTGGCCGCCTCTGACGGAAATTCTTATTAAACCGGGTAAGACCATCACCCAACCTTATAAATTAATTAATAACGGTGATGACCTAATCTTGATTGCTCGCATTTTGCCTTTTGAACCCAAAGATGAATTTGGCAACATAAATTTGCTGCAACTCCCCGGCTTATTAAATCCCTTATCCTTTTCTTTGGAAAGTACCGGTATTTCCTTAGGCAAACCATTCGTGATCAAAAGCGGAGAAACAAAAGAGATCAATTTAAAAATTAGTGTTCCTTCTAAAGCTCCGGAAAAAGACTTTTTCGTTTGCTTGGTTTTTGAAACCACGCCTGAAGGCAGAATTGGCGTCTCGGAAACCCAGGCCGCGGCTAAGATTGCCAGCAACATCTTGATTACTACCTCGCTCACCGGCGTCCCGGTCAAAAAGGGCCGCATCGTGGAATTCTCCGGTCCTAAGGTTGTTGACTCTTTCGATATTGTTCCTTTTACCTTAAAGATTGAAAATCTTGGCCAGTCATTTTTTAAACCTTTCGGAAAAATAACCATCGAAGGTCTTTTTAATCAACAAGGTGAGGTCAAAATTTTAGAGAAAAATATCCTACCTCAATTTACCCGCGATTTACAGGTATCTCCATGGAAGGAAAAATTTATTTTAGGCCCTTTTAAAGCCAGGGTCGAATTTACGATCGATCCGCCAGCCGGCGGAGAAACAAGCGGCGATAAAATCTCCCAGGAAATTACTTTTCTGGCTCTTCCCTACAAGGCCATCTTGGCACTTATAATTATTCTTTTAGTTCTCACGACTATCAGTGACTTGCCTAAAAAGAAGTTGTCTAAAAAAAGTTAAGGCTTTAACTAAAATTTACTTGGGATTATTCCTGGGCGTCCAATTTTACGCCCTGTCTTGGTTATTTCCTGCCCCTCTTGAAGCAGGGACCTTAATGAACACCAAAGATCTTCTCTCTAACTCCCGTCTTTCTTTTTCGGCTCAAGTAAGTGGTAGTCATCCCGCGGGCAGCAGTCAAATTACCCTTAATAATTTTGGTCCAGATACTAACACTAATCATCTTTTTCCTGGTGATGTGGTTAAAATCGGTGCCAACACTCAAGGTATTAACCTAAAAACCGTGGCGGCTGTTTTAGATACTGCCCATTTTACACTAGACTCAGCCTTGGAAACCGGTATTAACAGTGGCGATTCGATAATTGCCACCCAATCTGCTCTCCATACGGTTAGCTTTACCACCGCCACCGCGGTGAGTAATGGCGTGATAAGAGTTTTAATCCCTGCGGCCGCCGTTAACAATAATGACGGCAGACCGGATACCAGTGGCTTTGACCTCGGTGGCTTGACAGGTAAGAATATTACTTGTCCAACCGGCAGTGTTGATCATTGGGAGACACCAACCGCTTCCGCCTCCGGCACAAACCGCTGCCTTTCAGGTTTTTCCTGCTTTGAATGCCGTTTTTCCGGTACCTTACCTGAAAACTCAGTTAAAAATTTTATCGTTGGTGACACTAATAAAAAATTAATAAACCCGGCCCCGTCGACCAAACATCTCCAAGGAACAGCCGATATTTACACCACTATCCTTTATCTTTACAGCTATAGCCCCGCCTCCGGTTTGATTTTAGTAGACTCCACCCGGGTTAAAACCGCCGTGATCGAATCAGTCCAGGTTTCCACCAACATCGAATCAACTTTAACCTTTTCTGTCGAAGGAATCAGCGCCAACCAAATAAAATGCGGCCTATCCACCTCGGTTACCACGACAACCGATGCCATTCCTTTTGGGGCCATAAACGCCGCCGCTTTCAAACAGGGAGGGCAGCTACTCACTATTTCCACTAATGCTCCTCACGGCTACTCGGTCACCATAGAAGAAGACAGCCAAATGGGCTTAGACGGCGGTATAATCACTAAAATCCCCGACACCGCCTGCGACGACGGAAACTGTACCCATGAAGTCAAAGCTAATTGGAACGCCGCGGTCGCCACGACAACCGGCGCTTACGGATTAGGGTACTCTTTGGAAAATGTTTCCGGAGCCGACGCCGCTTTTACCTATCATGACTGGCAAACTTTTCTGGCCAAGCAAATTCCCTGCACCAGTAAAGCTGAGACTTGTGGCACTCAAGACACTAGCCAAGTAATTATGTTTAACAAGGGTCCTGTTTCCGGCAAGTCTGTAAATGTTTGTTACCGGCTTAACGTTGCCGCCTCGCAGATGGCGGGAATCTATTGGAACAAAGTGAGGTATGTGGCGACGCCAATTTTCTAAAATATTACAAATAAGCAAAGCTTGATTTCTCGCAAGCTCGAAAATAAACAAATAAGCGAATGAATAAATAAGCAAATAAGCAAATGTCAAATAAGCAAATAAAAATTTTCTCTTTGTTCATTGGTTCATTGGGTTATTTATTTCCTAGTGTCCTCATTGGTTTCCTAATGTTCTCATTTGTTTATTCCGTTAAAGTTCGAGCCCAAGAAGTTGGGCGAACTTTAACCGTCGTTCCTCCTACCCAGGATCTTAAAGCTAAACCGGGAGAACAAATTCAAACTAACATTAAGATCAGAAATGAAGGTGACGAAACAATTTATGTTAAAGGAGGAGTTAAAGACTTTATCGTTACTGACGATAAAGGCACCCCAATGATAGTGGAGGAAGAAGTTTCCGGTCGCTGGAGCTTGTCTTCCTGGTTAGTTTTATCCCCGACCGAAGAAACTATCCCTCCCCACTCTTCAAAGTCTTTTGATTTGGCCATCATTATTCCTCAAGACGCTTTAGCCGGAGGCCACTACGCTTCAGTCTACTTTACGCCGGTGGTAGACGAGTTAAAAAACCAGTCGGGATCCGGAATAGAAACCAGGATTGTCTCACTAATTAATTTGGTCGTTCTCGGATCTACCGCCGAACAGGCATATATCAAAAAATTTTGGGCGCCGGCTTTTTCCGAATACGGACCCATAAAAATTACCAGCCAAATTGAAAACCAAGGCAACGCCCACATTGTCCCCCGAGGAAAAATTGAGATCCTTGATTTGTGGGGACGGGTTTTAGAAACTTACTCTCTTGAGGAAAGAAAAATTTTTCCTTTTGCTTTTCGTTCTTTTGAAAATTTTTTTGGGAAAAAGTGGCTCTTCGGCCGGTATAAAGCGACACTAACGGTAGCGTATGGTCAGACCGGCCAAGTTTTAACCGCCAGTCTGTTATTTTGGGTTCTCCCTTGGCGAATAATTTTAGCGGTTGCTTTGGCTCTAATTATTTTTATTCTTGGAGCTTATTGGCTTAAAAAAGAAAAGAAACGAAAAGAAATTAATGAATTGTATTTACACCAGCCACCTAACCAGTTAAAATGAATTTAGTTATGTCACTAAAAAAACTCTTACTTTTTTCTTGTCCCGTTTTTAGCCTCTTTTTTTTATCCTCATTAAAAACGGCTTTCGCCCCGGAAAGTAATTTTGGGTCGGTTAAAGGCGCTAATTCCGTCAGTTTTACAACTCAGGTTTCTGCCACTGTCGGCGAAAATTATCTCACCATTACCGGCTATACTTCACCCCAAGCCAAAGTAATTCTCTCTTCTTCCGCGGGCAACCTGTACCGGCAAACCTTCGCCGATAATACCGGTTATTTTGTTTTTCAGGCAGTTCTCTTTCCTCAAAATGTCGGCGAACTCTCTTTGATAAGTCAAGATACCAATGGTTTTTCTTCCACCCCTTTGTTTTTACCCGCTCCGCCGCCAAGCCAAGACGTAATCCTCCAAGGGCTCTTGATGCCGCCTACCATCGGACTTTCTACGGGAGAGAATAGTTATGATCAACCCTCCGCCGTGGCGGGAAAAACTTTCCCTAAATCTCCGGTCTTGATTTATCTTTACGCTGATCCAGAACAATCTTTTTGGTCAACGATTAATACTTTTGGGACTAACTTTTGGAATTTAATTGTTCACCAGGCATTTGCTAAATCAGCCCCAAGATTAGAGATTGAAAGCGATGAAAATGGCGATTTTGAGGTAAATTTACCCTCGGTAGAACCGGCGATGCAAAAGATTTTTGTGGCCAGTCTTTTCGACAAAAACTACTCTCCAAAAAGTTTTACTCTAACATTCGCAACTCTTTCTATTTGGGGTAAAATCGGTCTCTTTTTCCGCTCTTTGTGGGAAAAAGTTTTAGATTTCTTCCGTTCGATTGCCCAAGACCCGACAAAAATCATTTGGTTAGAGATACCCTTGCTGGCCATCCTTTTTCTGAACCTGACCTTCCGCTGGGCCGTCGAAAAAGTCTCTCAGCGCAACGGGGAAGAAGAAAGAACCACGATTATTCAGGAGAATCTTTAAAAAGATTACTGGAAATTGACGGTTACCGTTTGAGGAAAAGCGTTACTTTCAGTTAAAGCCGTAATAATGTATTGACCGGCGGCACCCGAGGTAATATCAAAGACGGCTTGACCGAGACTATCAGTTTCCGCTTGGACTTCAGACACGTTTAACCCGAAGGCACTGGAAAGGCTAATCCTCTTTCCCAAAACTCCCCGCCCCTTATCGTCCAATAAAAATACTGTTACGCGGATTTTTTCCGAGACAGACCTTGCTGTCAAAGGAGAAGCAAAGACATAAGAATTTTGGAGGCTGTATTGTTGGTTGGCCGCCCGGCCTAAAAGAAAAGTTTTTGAACGGGTGATAAAAAGAACCAAGACTAAAACCGTTACTAAAGCGACAACCAGAAGCGTGAGGAGAAATTTTTTACCCTTCATCCTAACTTCAGACTATAATAAAAGAAAAATGTTGTCAAGGGGTGAACTACCTTGTGTTCACCCCGCTGACCCAGCGAAAATCGCAGCACGACTCGTGAACGAATAGTTCCCAAAGAGGAGTGCTAAGATTAGTAGGGTCAAGGGGTGCGCAAAGAGAAAATAATTCTTTTTAACCCCCGATATATAATGGGAATTTGGCTTAAAGAAAAAAGGCTGGGGATTTTTTTTATAAGATATTGCGGGCGGAAGAAAAAATCCCGGTACGCTTTTTTGTACATCTCCTCCACTTCCGCGGGCTTGGCCATATCAGGAACGGTATAAAGCATTTTTCCGGAAGTGTTATAAAAATCCTGCCATTTATTAATAAATATTTGGCCCCCGGCTTTATTAATCATCCCCCACATTTTTGTTCCCGGATAAGGCGCGGCAATATTTAAAATTATCCGGTCAAAAGGCAGACTTTTGGCAAAATCAATCGTTCTTTGCATTGATTCCCGAGTGTCCCCAAGTAAACCTAAGATAAAAAATCCAGTGACCGGAATTCCCACCGAATTGGTTAACCTGACTGCCTTTTTTATTTGTTCAAGAGTCTCCGATTTAGGAATCATCTTTAAAATTTCCGGATCACCGGACTCGATTCCATAAGCGATATAATCGGCTCCTGCCGCTTTCATCTTTAAAAGCAGTCTCTTGGTCACTTTATCCGCCCTTATGCCGTTGGAAAAACGCAAATAAAGCTTATAATTTCCCTTTATAATCAAATCCATAATTTTTTCCGCTCTTTTAATATCAAAATTAAAAGTATCATCATAAAAATCGATTTCTTTAATCCCATATTCTTTAACCAAAAAATCAATTTCTTTCATCACGTTTTGAGGTGTTCGGGGACGATATCGATAACCGAAAATATTTTTGTTGCAAAAGTAGCAATTAAAAGGACATCCCCGGCTGGTCAAAATTTGTGCCCAGGGATAATAACGCGTGCCCGCAGAAAGATAAGGCTTATCCGTTCCCCCTCTCTCAATTAGATGTCTGGCCGGCAAAGGTAAATCATTTGGATTTAGCGCCTGGCGTAACGGATTGCTAAAAACTCTTCTTCCTTGGCGATAACAAATTCCTTTTATTCCGGACAATTTTTTTCCGCAAACAATTTCCAACAATGTTTCCTCCCCTTCCCCAATGACAGAAATATCATAGCCGGACTTTAAAATCTCCTTAGGAAGAGCGGAAGCATGAGGACCGCCGGCAATTTTAACCATCTCTTTTGGGAGCTTTTTTACCACCTCTTCGCACCAATCAGCCGCCGGTGTTAAGATACTAAAGCCAACATATTGAGGACGCTTTTTCTTTATCAACAACGCTAGTTGAGTGCTAGTAAGATTTTCAACATTGGCATCAATTATTTCCACCGGTATTTTTGCCTTTTCTAAAACTGCTGCCAGATATAGAAGCCCTAAGGGCGGATTCGCCGTCCAAATCTCGGCATCTTTTTTAAGGTTATAGTTTGGCTGAATTAAAATAACTTTTGCCGCCATTTGATTGACAGTATACCTTCTCCCGTCAAAAATATCTCTCTTTTTTTGTGATAGAATACAGGCTAATGAAAGTCTTACTTTTAAACCCTCCGTTTAAACCTAATTTTATCCGATCGGCACGCAGCACTTGGCCGTCAATTTCCGGCAGTAATTGGTACCCAATCTTTCTTGCCTACGCCACGGGGTGGTTGGCAAAAAATGGTCACCAGGTAAAATTGGTCGACGCTTTAATCGAGAATTTTTCTTTTCCCCAAGTCATTACTTTAGCTAAGGAGTTTAAGCCCCAACTAACGGTGATGTATATTTCCGAACAAAGCTTGAAAAGTGACGCAACCTTGGGCTTGAAAATCAAAAAGGCCACCGACAGCCAATTAATTTTAGTTGGTCCGTGGTGCAGTACTTCTCCAGAAAAAATTCTTAAGGATAATTCCTTTGTTGACGGAATTATCCCCCACGAGTTGGAAAAAGTCTTGCTGGATTTAGCCAATAAAAAGAAAAAAAACATGATCAAGGGTTTAGTTTTCCGTAAAGACGGGCAAATCATCACTAATCCGCCGGCGGATTTTTTAACCCCCAAAGAATTAGACCAATTCCCTTTTGTCACCGAAATCTATAAAAAACATCTACCTATTGAAAAATATTACCAGGCCAGTTTACTTCACCCTTTTGTGGATTTATTTACCGGCCGGGGCTGTCCTTGGGGAAAATGCACCTTTTGTCTTTGGCCAAACACTATCCATAAAGGCGCCGCTTACCGCACCTGCAACCCGGAAAATGTCCTTGAGGAACTAAAATTTATTAAAAAAAATTTACCCCAAGTGAAGGAGGTCTTTTTTCAGGATGATACCCTACCAGCTTGGCGGGCCAAGCAGCTTTCCCAACTGATTATAAAAAATAATTTAAAAATCACCTGGTCCTGCTACAGCCGGGCTGATGTCGATTTAGAAACCCTAAATCTAATGAAAAAAGCCGGCTGTCGGTATTTGCATGTCGGCTACGAAAGTGCCGATGAAAAAATTCTAAAAAATATGTGTAAGGGAACGACACCGGCGATGATGAAAAAGTTTACCGAAAACACCAAAAAGGCCGGGCTTAAAGTTCACGGCGATTTCATTTTGGGATTACCTGGCGAAACGGAAGCGACCATTAAAAAAACCATTGCCTGGGCTAAAAGCTTGGGCATTGAAGGCTACCAATTTTTTATTCCCCAACCCCAGGAAGGCACTCCCCTTTTTACTTTATTAAAGAAAAAAGGTTACTTAAACAAAAAGGAGGAAGTCAACTATCCTAATCTCAAATATGACCAACTTTGCTCCTGGCGTTTTAAGGCAATGAGAGAAATATATTTCTCCCCGACTTATATTTTTAACACGCTTAAAAACATCAATTCCTTAGATGAGCTAATTAGATTGATAAGAACAGGGGCATATGTTGTTCCAACCATACTGAAAAAATGAATCAACCGGTTGTATCCATCATTATTCCCACCTTAAATGAAGAAAAAAATCTGCCCAGGGTATTAGAGTCAATCAAAAAAGTTGCTTACCAGCCCCGGAAAATTGAGCTTATTGTCGTTGACGGTGGCTCAAAGGATAAAACTCAGGAAATTGCCAAAAGATTCGGGGCCAAAATATACCGTAATCAATTAAAAATCAGGGGCGCCGGTTGCAAAATCGGCGTGGAAAAGGCCAAAGGAGAATTGATTGCCTTCACCGACGCGGATTGTGTTGTCCCAGTTAATTGGTTAAAGGATCTGCTCTCCCCTCTTAGTAACCACAAAGTAGCTGGTGTTGGCGGCCCGAATATTACCCCCAAAGATGATACTCAATTTGCCAAGGCTGTTGGCGAAGTAATTAATTTGTTAACCAAACCCGGCTCCCGCTACGGTTTTTCCGCCAACAAAATTACTGAAACCTACCATAATCCCGGCTGCAACGTCCTTTATAGAAAAGAGCCAATTTTAAAAGTTGGTAATTTTAGTCCTAAATTATTAACTTGCGAGGATGAGGAACTGGACTTCCGATTATTAGAAAACGGTTATAAACTGCTTTTTACTCCAAAGGTGATAGTTGATCATTACCGCCGGCCGACTTATAAAAAAATCTTTATTCAAGCTTATCGGTTTGCCATTGGCCGAGCCCAAGCAATTAAATTACATCCCCAAATGGCCCGCTGGTTCCATTTTATCCCTTCTTTGATCTTAATTTCTTTCATTGGCATCATTCCCAGCTTAATTTTGTTTTTATTGGCCTCAATTTATTTATCTTTAACTAAAAAACAGGTTCCTTTTTATGTCTACTGGAAAATATTTTTAACTTGGTTTTTTGGCTGGGGCTTGGGATTTTTAAGCTGTATTTTATTCCATTTTCGTTGAAATTTGAATAAACCTACCGAGGGTTATCCAATAAAAACGCAGGTCATCTCGAGAGCGAATTAGTTTAATCCTTCTAAAAAAGCGACCCGGATTTAATTCTCTCTTAATCCGAAAAAGAAGAAATTTTCTAAAAGAAGTCGTAATTATTTTGTTTATCTGTGAATTTGACAATTGGGAGCATCTGGCTTTGGAAACATAAAACCTTAAATCATCCGGATCAACTTTTTTGTTTCCTATCACCTCCTCAAAAACTTTTGATCCCGGCAGCGGCAAAGCGGTAAAAAAACTGAGACTATCCAGATCAGCCGCGATGGCGTATTCCAGCGATTTATAAGCAGTCTTCATTGTTTCACCCGGTAAACCGACGACAAAATTACCATGAGTCCAGATACCGTTTTGGTGGCAAGCTTCAACTAGTTTTTTGGTAGCCTCGAGAGGAACTATTTTACCAATTCTTTTTTGCATCTGTGGATCTCCGTGTTCGATCCCGAATTGAACCACGTAACAACCGCTTTCGGCCATCAATTTAATTAATTCCGAATTAATTGTTAACACGGCCATTCCTCCAGAAGGATTCCAAACAATTTTTTCCTTTTTTAAAGCCAGACATAATTTTGTAAACAAATCTCTATTTACGGAAATGTTATTGTCTAAAAATTGAATCTCTTGAACTCGATATAATTTTTTCAAGGCTCTTATCTCGGAAATTACATTGCTTACACTACGAGAACGCCATTGCGAACCCCAAATTTTTCTATTAGTGCAAAAGCTGCAGGCATTTGGACACCCGCGGCTGGCGATCATCGTCGCTACCCGCTCCTTTTTAATAAATACTCCCGAGGAATGGTAATGAAAATATTCCTCCATTGGTAGTAAGTGCCAGGCAGGAAAAGGAAGCAAACTTAGATCTTTAATAAAAGGTCGCGGAGAGTTAATTTTAATCGTCCCCTTTTGCGTCTTGTAAACTAAACCTAAAATATGACTAAACTCTTTTTTAGACAATTTTCGCAACAACTCCTTCATTGTTAACTCCCCTTCCCCCACAACCACAAAGTCAATATTGGGATCTTTAATAAATTGTTCCGAACGGACAGAGGCATTAGAACCGCCGACCACTACCTTAGTTTGAGGTAAAAATTTTTTTATCTTTCCGGCTAACTTTATCGTTTCCTCCTCAGTTGGCGAAACCAAATTGGAAATGCCGACAATGTCTGGCGAAAACTGTAATAGAAATTCAACTATAAAATTCTCTCCTGGAGAATAGCGAGAAATTATTTTCTTGCCTTTCTTTATTTTTAAAGGGTTTTTCCAGGAAAGCGCCGGCAGATCAAGAATTTTTACTTGATGTTTGTCTTTTTCTAAAACAGCGGCAATATAAGCCAAACCCAAAGGCGCGATAATATTAATCACCTCACCGGATTGAAGTTCTAAGGCTGGATTAATTAATAAAACCTTCATTGCCTACTATCTAGTCGATCTCTTAATATCAAGAATTGACAAGAAAAAGGAGGAAAAAACTATTTGAATTCCCAAAACTAACAAGGTCATCGATAAGATCGCTGGTTTAATTGCCCATAAATAACCAAAACCTTCTCTTACCCAGTTAATAAAATATATCAATCCTATTAGTAAGCCAACAAAGGATGTCAAGAATCCCAAAATAATTCCCTTTTCTAATTTAAAATAGCGTAAGGTAGTGGTAATAATCGAGCCGCCTTTTTCTAAACCAATAACATAAGAAAAAACCTTGGCATAAATTCCTAACATTATTATCTGATAACCCAGAAGTGTCATTAAGCTCGCCAGTATCATAGAATGAACATCAAGTCCGTGACCAAAAAGCCAAACCTCTCCGGCAAAGATAAGCAATTCTCCTACTAGACCGAGACTTAACATCAAACCACCAGGAAACAAAAAAAGCCAAGTGGGAGCAAATAAAAGCATAAAGCGTAAATGACGCCAGGCATCGCGGAACCGGGAAAGTTTAGTTGGAACCAATCTTGATGAATAACTAATCGGCACCTCGGTAATTTTTAAACCTTCCTGAGATGCCCGAACTAACATTTCTGAAGCAAATTCCATTCCTAAAGTCTTTAGCCTAAGTTTTTCGAAGGCCTGACGGGTAAAAGCCCTCATCCCTGATTGACTATCCGAAATTTTTATCTGGAAAAAAAGCCGTAAGAAAAAATTTAAAAAGGGTGTCCCAAAATAACGATTTAAAAAAGGCATCGCGTCTTTTTTAATCCGGCCTTTAAGCCTTGAACTAACGACTAAATCAAACCCGTTATTTAAAGGTTTAACTAATTTGGGAATATTGCCAAAATCATAAGTCCCATCGCTATCACCTATCACTAACCAATCTCCTTTAGCCGCTTTGATCCCCGCCAAATAAACGCTGCCATAGCCCTTCCGGTTCTCGATTACTACCGTGGCTCCAGCTTTCTTAGCCAATTTAACTGAATTGTCGGTCGAACCGTTATCTCCAACAATTATCTCCCCAGAGATTTTATTTTTTTTAAGAGTTTCCTTGGCTCTTTTGATACAGAAACCCACGGTTCTTTCCTCATTGAGGCAGGGCATCACCACGGAGACAAAATGTCTGGATTCATTCATTGGCGCTATTTTAGTCGATAAGCCTTATCTTGGCAACATAGCCACAAAAATTAAAAATGAAAAATCAAAAATCAAAATGACAAAGAAAATTTTAAAAAGAACGCTTAAGTTAAACCTGCGGTAAAACTTTTAAAATATCTTTAACAACTTGTCTCGGGTTTTTAGCTAAGATGGTTTTCATGCCTAATTTTTCTGCCGGAAATAAATTAACTTCATTATCATCAATAAAAAGACATTCTGTGTATTTAACTTTCAACTTTTGAACCGTTAATTTGTATATTTCAGGATCCGGTTTTCTTAAACCAACGCTGTTAGATAAAACCACAACATCAAAATCGTCATAGCCATGCCGCTCCCGAATCAATCTTTCCTGAGTCTCCATATTGGTCGACAAAACCGCGGTTTTGATTCCTTTTTGCTTCAATTTTCTTACAAGATCAAAAATCTCCGAATAAAAAACCAGCGCTTTTAAAAACGGCTCAACAAAAATTTTATCCGCATTTTTGGGAACCGGTTTTTTAAAAGCTTCAGAAATTAAAGGCCAAAATTTCTTTTCCGGTAGACCCAAATCAAGCTGGCGGAAAAACGGGGGCAAAATCTTTTGAAACTCCGCCAAAGAAACACCAAAAGCGTCGGCAAAAATCTGTTCGTACTCTAAATCAGGTAGGATTTTTATAACTACGCCGCCGTAATCAAAAATTACCGCTTTAATCATTCTTGTATATCAAAGTATATTTTAAGTTAAACTAGTGCATTATATTTAAGTAGGCAAAGGCTCTTCTTAAGATATATTTTAACTGATTCAAGGTTTTAATTTCTTTAAGCATTGCCCATAAAACTGCTGGTCGCAGATAAAATTGCAGATAGGCTTTTTGTTGCAAGCTTTTCAACTCCTCCTTAGTAACAGATTTGGGCGCATATGGTGTCTCCGCCTGAAATATTTGGCTAAAGTCAAACTCACCCTCAATTTCTCCTGTCTCAACAAGCTGCCTATATGCTTCCGTTCCCGGCAAGGGTAAAAAATTATAAAAGGCGGCCCTGGTTAAGCCTAAACTTTGGGAAAATTTAATTGTTCTTTCCATTTCTTTCCTGGTTTCCCCGGGATAACCCAGGATAAAAAAACCGTTAACCGCTAAACCGGATTTTTTGATCATTTTTATTTGCTTGGTAATTTTTTCGACCGTCAAGCTTTTCTTCATCAATTTTAAAATCCGGTTCGAACCTGATTCGATACCTACGGAAACATAATAACAACCGGCCGCTTTCATCATCTGTAAAATCCCCAAATCCAAAGTATCCATCCGAATCCCGTTAGGACAACACCAGGAAATCCGCAGGCTGATATTAAGTAACTTTTGGCAAAATTCTTTGACATAACGGCGATTAAGGGTAAAGTTATCGTCCAAAAAGTGAATTTCTTTGACGCCATAATCCCGATTAAGGAGTTTAATCTCAGCTAAAACATGATCAACACTTCGGGAGCGAATTTTTAAGCCGGTCACAGTCCGTCCGGCACAAAAAGTACATTGGTAAGGACAACCGCGGGTGGCCATAATCGGGGCCACGGGCAGGTTTTTAAAAAAAACACCTTGTGGCGCATTAGGATATTCATTTGGTTTAAGCAAATCCCAAGCCGGAAAACCCAAACTATCCAAATCCTCCGGAAAAACTTGTCGGTTAATCTTAATCGCTCTGCCTTGACGCCAAATCAAACCGGGAATTTTCGCCAAATTAATTTTTTTACCGGCCAATTTCCCGACCAGCCTCGGTAAACCAATCTCACTCTCCCCTTTAAAGGCATAGTCAAGTCTTGGAAAATCTTTAAGCATCTGTTCGGGAAAACCAGAGGGATGCGGTCCGCCAGCGACCGTAACCATTTTGGGTTTAATTTTTTTGACAATTTTCAAACTTTCTGCCAAAGAATTTAAATCGTGAGAGAAAACCTGAAAGCCAATTAAATCCGGTTTAATTTCTTTTACTTTAACCGCAAAACCGGCAAGATCCAGCCCTTCTTTAACACAATCCAAGATTAAGACATCTTTCATTCCTTGCCGGCGCAAAGCGGTGGCTAAATATCCCAGCCCAATGGGCGGCACAACGTTTAGGACTAATCCCTTGGGTGTCACGGGTTTAACCAGCAATATCTTCATAATTTTTTGATGGTTCTTTTGATTCTAAGCAACTGCCTTATTGTTAAAGGCACATATTTAAAGGAGACGTTCGATTTTCCCGCTTTTCTGGGAAAATGAGGTACGCCAACTTCTAATATTTTATAGCGAAAATGTCTTGCCTTGGCTAAAATTTCCGTATTTACAAAAAAGTGATTGTCTTCGATCTTGATTTTTTTGAAGATATCTTTTTTGAAGATCTTAAACGCACAGTCGATATCTTTAACGTCCAAGTCAAAAAGAACATCCGCTAAGATATTATACAAACGCGAAAGAATTCTTCGGCTTAAAGGGTCTTTGCGATTGAGCCGATAGCCAATTACTAAATCAATAACCCCTGTTTTGGCGATTGGCCACATTACGTCTAAAGCTTTAAGGTCAAATTGACGGTCCGCATCAGTAAAAAAAACATAAGGGTAAATACCGGCGGAAAAGCCATCGTTTAAAGACCGGCCGTAGCCAATATTTTGAGGGTGGGTAATCATTCTTATCCGGCGGTGGTGTTTTATGAAGTCAGACACTATCTTCCCGGTATCATCCTTGGAGCCATCATCAACAACAATTATCTCCCACGGATCTTTCAATGTCTTAAGGTAACTTAATGCATCATTTAAAACACTCCAGATGTTGGCTTCTTCATTATAGGCGGGAAGAATTACTGAGATCCCTGTTTTTTGCTTAATCATTTACGTCCTAGGCAAATAATAGATAAACCGGCAGGTAGATTAGTTTGATTAATAACTGATTTTTCGACATTTGTCAAAAAAATCAACATTTGGTTTAACCAATCAGGCAACTTTACAAAATCGGAAGGGTAACTTTTTACTCTTGAATTTGACTTGAAGAAACGAACTAAAATTGCCGGTAAAAGGGCAAACAAGTTAAAATAACTTATCTTTTCTACTCTAAACCCGGCTTGGCGCAAAAGACTTTCTAGATCTCGGCCTAAATATCTGCGCTCGTGACCGGAAACTTTATCCCAACGGCCCATTAATCGCGGGTAAGCCGGTACCGTTATCACTAAAACTCCCCCGGGCCTTAAGACGCGATAAAACTCTTTTAGGGGAAACCGATCGTTTTTAAGATGTTCTAAGACGTCTAAACATAAAATTGTGTTGAAGGACTTGTCCGAATACGGTAATTTTTGTAACAAGTCTCCTTTGTTTAAATTTTTAAAACCTCTCTTCCGGCAAAAATTTAAAGCCAGAGGGTCGTTATCTAACCCCCAAACTTCACCACTAACCGATAATTCCTTCATTATCATTCCCGTACCACAGCCTACATCTAAGATTTTCAATTCTTTTTTTTCTCTATTGGTATATTTCTTAAGTAATACCTTAACTAATCCCCTTTTCCCCACATGCCACCAGTAATAACTTTCCTGGTCAAACATTTCTTCATACAAATCCCGGCGCATAGGAATATTTTAACACCTTATGACAATCGGAAAATATTCTTGATCAATTACCGAAGCTTTATCGTGGTTTGAAATTGTAGATTCTAAAAATACCAATCCTTTTCTGGGGATTAATTTCTTCGAAAATATAATTTTTGTTAAGAAAATCACTGAATTCTGGCGGCAAATCTTCGGTATATACAAGGATTGTTCCACTTTTAACTTTATCAAGATTTGGAGTTAGATATTTTTCTATATAATTAGGTATTAGGATCGTCAGCGCACTAGGATTAAGAGGTAATGTGGTTTTAATTTGCTCGGTAGTAATAATTAGTGTGTCATAAAATTTACTAAGTATCAGTACGTTTTCGGAAGTTAAACCATAAGTTTTCTTAATTATTTGGTAATCATCTAACAATGTCTTTACGTTTGCGTAATGGGGGTCTTCCTTTCCTGGTAAAATATTCAGAACATTCCAGGTGCAAATAATCATAAACGTTGTCAAAAACAGCGTTCCGGGTAAAAAGATCTTTGACCAAAAACTTCTGTTTTTGCGAAAGTATTGAAAAACTATCGCCAGCTCTAGTAAAATAAAGGGGAAAATATTATTCAATGTTATTGGTAGAGAGGTGGAGACAAAATAACTAAATATGGCCATATTGTAAATAGCTAAAAAAGATAAAGGTATTAGTAACTTGTTTTTTGATAAATCCCACTCTTGAAAAAAGACAAAACACAACCCGACGATCAAAGTTAAAACCGCCAAGTAATAATTACCAAATATAGGAGCCTGCATATTAAGCCAGTTGTTCATTGGGGTGTTTTTATATAAAGAGACAAACTGGAAGTAGTCAGAAAAATTGGGAAACGCTCTGTGGTATCCATACTCCTTAAGGATAATCCAGAAAAATATTCCCGCGGTAAACATGGCAAAAGGAATCAGACTAGTTATCAATGAAGTTAGTATTTTTGAGGGTTTCTTCCCCTGGATAATCGTCTTAATCAACGAAATAAACAGAAATGCAGGAACAACATAAATGGCGACTTCTGGCGACCAGAAAATTGTCATTGCCGCTAATAAGGAAGTAACCCAAAAATTAATTTTCTGCGGTAAATATAATAAGGCTAAAATCATTAGCAAGCTAATTCCGTGTCTAATCGGACCGGACGATGGTGGTAAGGCTCCCGATTCAAATCGAGTATTAATGAGAGTCGTTACAAGACTAAACAGTCCGGTAAATAAATTGTCTTTAAATATTTTTTTGTAGGCAAAATAAAACCCGAGATAATACAGAAAAAATAACGTGGTGTTAAGTAAGTGAAAATTTTCAAAATTAATCCCAAAAGGTTTCAAAACCAAACTTATAAAATGAATGGGCAGATATCCATAGAGCGATGGAATATCGCTTAGCAAGCTTTTCCCCAAGTTCAAATCATATGCTGGACCAATAAAAAAGGAGTAATGCCAGTAATCTATAAATCTTCTAGTTGAATTAAAAGCAACAAAGATAACAATTAAAAGAACAGCAACAGACATTACTTTATTGAAAGACGACGATATTTTTACCCGACTTATTCTAAAAAATATCAGACTCAGGCTTAAGATAAGCCAGGATATTAATACAAGCATATATTCCTGAATTTTAAACTGGTCAAAATATTCAAAGAAATATCCCTCTACGCAGAATAACAAGACACTGTTAACTAAAAGAGATTGGATAAGGCTTTCAGAACTTTTTTTGTAAAAAAGGAGGCTGGCAATTACTCCTACAAGGATTAATGACAGGTAGCCGTAATTGATTACGTGGGAATAGAAAGTCAAGAATAATATTTGGGTGACAAACAAGATTAAACCTGTCTTCGGGCTGAGCTTGATAATTTTGTTAAAGTAAGAATTATTGGTAATCTTTTTAAATAAACCCAATATCGCGACTAACAGGAAAATAACAATCGAGCTGATCTCATATATTAGCCATTCACTCTCTTCTGTGTGTCCAAGAAACCGCCCGGTTATAATGGCAAGGATGACAATAACCACATAAGAAACAAGTAAGGTGAAGATAATCTTCTCCTGCCCTATCGCCTTTGTCTCCTCTGCCCCTGGGGCAGATTGTTCTTCTGAAGGAAACAGCTTTGTCTTCATTTCTGTTTTATTTTATTGGCTGAGATTGGATGATTTACTTTCTCCAGAAAAAATTTCTCTTGGAAGATATCGTCCATAAGAAAAATTATATCAGTATTTGTCGAAAATTCTATAATTCATCCTATTGGGGATAAAAAGACAAAGAAACTCCTTGGTAAAAATATTTGACTCCTTGAACAAAAATATCAGTTTTAGTGTAAACAAAACTAACCCTAGGGGCTAGTTGATCGTTAGAATGTGATCTCTGCGAGGGAACATATGCTTACGAATAAGATAAAGCCAAATTTTTTCAGGGAGAAAGGCTTTAATTTTCTGCTTCAAATTATTTTTTAAACCAGGAACGCCTGAAATTTTACCTTTCTCCATAAGATTTATCCCAAATTCTGCGACATCTTTTGGGCTTGCATATCCTGAATATGATTTTCTTACCTTAAAATCCATTTTAGAAGCTTTCCAGAAACTTGTTGACGTCGGTCCTGGAAGCAAGCACGAAACAGTAACATTACAATCACTCAGTTCAGTTGCTAATGACTTAGAAAACTTAATTACAAAAGCCTTTGTTCCAGAATAAGTAGAACAAAAGGGAATAGGAGAGTCTCCGGCTGTTGAGGCAACATTAAGGATGCGGCCAAAATTTCTTTCCACCATTCCTTTCAAATAAAAATGAGAAAGCTTCGCTAATGCTAAAGTGTTCACTAAAATCATTTCTTTCTCCCTTTTCCACGGAAGCTGATGAAAATAGCCATAAGAAGCAAATCCGGCATTGTTTATAAGGATATCTATATTGGGAAATGTCTTACACAATTGATTAATGTCTTTTTCACTCGAAAGATCACAGACGAAATATTGTACATCAACTTTATCTGTTTTCCCTATCTCCAAAGCCGTTTTTTTTAGCTTTTCTTTATTTTTAGCAACTAAAATAACTTTGTAACCACGACGGGCAATAATTCTCGCCATTTCTTTTCCTATTCCGGAAGATGCCCCGGTTATTAAAACTTTTTTGGGAAGATAAGTTTTTTCTTCTTTTGTCATTTTTCTTGACTAAATTTGGGGACTAAATTCATGAAATCTTTAAGCCAAAAATACTGTTTTTCCGTGTCAAAGTCAAAGATTTCGCCCTTTTTATGCAAACGAGGGCAATCTTTAATGACTTTATCAATTTCTACTCTGACTTTCTTGCATCCTTCTTGTTCAATATTCTTAGCCGTCATTATAATGCCTTCTGGTCTCGGACACTGTACCTCAACAAATTGATCTCTTTTTACCCATTCAAAATATCCAGAATTTATTAATGTTATGTAATAAGGAAGAATAGAATAAAACGCTAAGGGGCAAAGGTTACTGGACATTGTATCCTTGGGGAAAAAATATTTTTCGCAATTTAATTTATCTTTTCCTACTACATAAGAGACGCCTTCTGGATCCGGACAGTGAAAGGATGTCTTTTCCCCAGACATCAATAAAGGATAACTGGTGTAAAAGCTGGCAGGACACAACTCATCTCTCTTCCAAATATTGAATAAAAATGATTGACCTTTAACTAATTTCAAGGGGCAGTTACTTGATTGCGTTATTTTAAGAATAATTCTTTTGTCAGGAAATTCTTTAACGATTCCTAGTTTTTGTAAGAAATTAAGAATAATCTTTTTAAAAATCCTTATCGGGAGGATAAGCGTATATTTTGCTTCAAGAGTTAATTTAACCAACTTTTCTGGACAAACGAGGTCAAAAATTTGCTTTCCATTAAATTTCGCATTATAAAGTAGGGCTAACGAGAAGGAATAGGCTTGGGCGTACAAATGGGGACAAAAATTTTTCGGAAACATTTTTTCAGAAGAAAATTCCTGCCCTTGTTTTTTGTGATAGCGACAATTTCTTTTAAAGGGCGCAGTTTTTAAGAAAAATTCGTTGAAATTTAGACTACAAATTCTTCTCTCCTTCATGCTTTCAAATTTAAAACGCTTTTAACTCCATAAAATACGGATTTAATATTTAAGCCTAAAAGTAAATGCAAATCGGCCATTCCCATACACCGACAAGAGACACAATCTCTTTCTTTTAAATAATCCCAAGCTTTCATAAATCCGACTTTTTTTAAATCTAAACCCTTATCCCATGTTCCATTACAAGCGTAAATTTTACCATCAGCATCATAAAAACATTGTAAATCGCCGGAAACGCAGTTAACGTAGGAATTTTTAGAAAATCGAAAGGCTTGATTCTTCGGAATCGTACTTTTTCCCTCATTTGGCCAGTTAATCATATACTCAATTGCCTGATCGGAATGAATAATTGGGTATCCCTTTTTCATATAATCAAGATATTTAGTATAAAATTTTTTATGCTCTTTAAAGCTAAGAATATGATCTGTGTCTTTTTTACTTTTTAAAACATCACAGAAAGAGAAACTAACACCCATCCTTTTATAAAGTTCGGCAACATTGTCTAATGTTTTGGCGGTTCTTCTTGTCAAAATCGAGTGTATTCTGACATTAACTCCTGCTTCTTTTAAAAGCTTAACTACATTTATTGCCTTCTTATAGCTTCCTTCCCCGCGATAGTAATCATTTGATTTTTCATCACCATCGATACTGACAGCCATAGCATCAAGTTTTTTTAGGATACTGATATTCTTCTCGCTAATTAATATGCCATTTGTGTTTAATTCACAAAACATACCTTTTTTCTTTGCATAGTCAATGATTTCACCTAAACCTTTCTGGAGTATTGGCTCTCCTCCCAAAAACCAAAGCCAACGCGTTCCATAAGAGTAAAGTTCGTCGATTGTTTTAAACCATTGATTTTTATTTATCTCCTTTATTTGCTTGTAGTTTGAATAATTTACGTAACAATAACTGCACTTCAAATTGCAACGAGTTGTTAGTTGCAAGGCAACTTTCACAGGAACCCTTTTTTTAAAAATGTTTGCTTGAAGGAGGGCAAAAAAAACATTGGAGCCTCTTTTTATCGATCCCAAATTCATTATTGGAAATTTTACTATTTTCATCATATATATTCAACGATGAACTAAAATTTATAACTTTCGCAAGATTGATGAAATATTTTCAATGGAGCAAAATGAAAAATGGGAATTCCAAAATATCCTTGTTCCTTACTGAAACTAACGGGGCATAAAAAAGTATATCGTCTAGCGAATTGGTGATTAAAGATTCCTTTTATTTCTTCTTTTTCCTTCATTCCAACTGTCATATAATAGGTTCGAACATGATCCCATAGGAGATCCTTAAAAAAACCTTAAACAAGTCGACAAAACAACTAATAATTTGTTTCCAATTGGCAACTATTAGGGACCCAATATCGCCACTAATAAAAAAACAATCGAGTCATATTAGCCACTCGCTCTGTTCCGTATGTCCAAGAAGCTTTGCAGTTATCAAGGCAAGGATGACAATGACCACATAAGAAACAAGCAAAGAAAAAATAATTTTATCCTGCTCAATTGTCTTTGTCTCATTTGTTTCCAAATCTGTTTTCATTAGTTAATTACTTTGGCTTTGTCGTGGCCGGAAATTGTAGACTCTAAAAATACCTACTCTCTTCTCGGGATTGATTTCATCGAAAATATAATTTCTGTTAAGAAAATCACTGAATTCTGGCGGAAAATCTTCAGTATAAACAATTTTTGTACCACTTCTAATTTTATCAAGATTTGGGGCTAGATATTTTTCTATATAATTAGGTATTAGAATAATACACGCGCTAGGGTTTAGAGGCCAAATTGTTTTAATTTGGTTGGCAGCAATTATCAATGTGTCATAAAATTTACTAAGTATCAGTACGTTTTCGGAAGTCAAATCATAAGTTTTTTTAAGTATTTGGTAATCTGCCAATGCCATCTTCTGTGAATTTAAAACCATCTCATAATCCTCTCTCGGCACAATACCCAGAATGTTCCATGTACAAATAATCATAAATATGGTCATAAACAATGTTCCAGGCAAAAAGATCCGTGACCAAAAATGTTTGTTTTTGCGAAAGTATTGAAAAACTATCGCCAGCTCCAGCAAAATAAAGCAGCTGATATTGTTCAATGTTATTGGTATTGATAAGGGGACAAAATAACTGAATATGGCTACGTTATAAATAGCTAAAAAAGATAAGGGCGTCAGTAACTTGTTTTTTTGTACATCCCACTCCCGAAAAAATACCAAACACAATCCGACAATCATTATCAGCACTGCCAAATAGTAATTTCCAAATAGAGGTACTAAAAATCTCACCTGGTAGTTTTTATATAAAGAGATAAACTGGAAGTAGTCAGAAAAATTAGGAAACGTTCCATGGTATCCATACTCCTTTAGGACAATCAAGAAAAATATACCCGCGGTAAATATGGCAAAAGGAATCAGACTAGTTATCAATGAGGCTAGTATTTTTGTGGGTTTCTTACCCTGGCTAATCGCATTAATCAAGAAGGTGAACAAAAATGCGGGAACAACATAGATGGCGACTTCCGGCGACCAGAAAATCGTAATTGCCGCTAACAAAGACATAACCCAAAAATTAATTTTTTGCGGTAAGTATAATAAGGCTAAAATAACCAGTAAACCGATCCCAAATCTAATCGGACCGGACGATGGCGGTAAGCCTCTCACTTCTGAGACATAAAACCGCATATTAATAAGAGTTGTTACCAGACTGAACAGGCAGGTAAACAAGTTATCCCTAAAGATTTTTTTGTAGGCAAAATAAAACCCGAGATAATACAGGAAAAATAACGCGGTGTTAAACAAATGAAAGTTTTCGAAATTAATTCCAAAAGGAGCCAAAATTAATTTTATAAAATGAACTGACAAATATCCATACATCGAAGGAATGTCATTTAACAAACTTTTTCCAAGGCTCAATTCATATACGGGTCCAAGAACAAAAGAATAATGCCAGTGATCTATAATTTTTCTGGTCGAATTAAAAGCGACAAAAACTACAAGCAAAAAAACTACAATAGAAGTTATTTTGTTGTGGGCCTTCGATATCTTTATCCCCCTTCGCAGAAAATCCCGATCGTAAGATCGGGAATGAATGCGAATAGTTTCTGCTTCGGAGGGATTCCACTCCCGACGAAGCATGGGGAAGAAACCCCGACCGTAAGGTCGTGGGAGTTTCATTTTACTTAAGGCAAAGATTATCAGACTCAGCAGGATCCAAACTATCAAGACAAATAAATATTCCAGAATTTTAAAACGGTTAAAATATTCAAAATATTCAAAGAAGTATCCCTCCACACAGAATAACAAGACACTGTTAATTAAAAGAGACCGGATTAAGTTTTCCGAATTCTTTTTGTAAAAATAATGGCTGGCGATTACTCCTGCAAGTATCAACGCCAGATAACCGTAATTGATTACGTGGAAAAAGAAAGTCAAGAATAATATTTGGGTTACAAACAAGATTAAACCTATCGTTGGGCTAAGTTTTACGATTTGGTTAAAGTAAGAATTATTGGTAATTTTCTTAAATCGGCCCAATATCGCTACTAATACAAAAATAACAATCGAACTAATCTCATATATCAGCCACTCGCTCTCTTCTGTATGTCCAAGAAACTTTGCTGTTATCAAAGCAAGGGTGACAATAACCACATAAGAAACAAGTAAAGAAAAAATAATCTTATCCTGCATCCCCGTCGTTGTCTCATCTGTCACTGAAACAGATTGTTCTTCTGAAAGAAACAGCTTTTTCTTCAAATCTGTTTTCATTTATGTTAATTTTACCATCATTCTTCTGAAACCAATAAAATTAGAGTACTTTATAAATGACAATCTTGGAATTGGAAAAAATAAGCTCCACCGGTAAATCTTCAGAGATAAAGTAGGGGTCATGCAAATACTTTTTGTCCATATTACCAAGATCAAAAACAGTAAAGATAAGATAATTTATTTTTTCCTGACGGAGGAAATTAATTTTCTGCTGATTCGACATAGCATTAGTAAAGAAATCATTACAATTTTTGGACTTACGAGGAAAATCGATAGTGTGCAAAAGATTAGATGCGTAAACCCTGGCCTGAGTATAAATAGGCAAAATCATACGCAAACCAGAAACTGTAGTCATCAGAACCAAGGGATTTTTAAAAGGTTGGTCCTCTAAAAATTTAAATCCGTCGATGATTTCATTAGGTAAATAATCATTATACTCTTCCAGAAAACTAATTCTGTCATGTGACCTTATTTTCAAGACAGTATAAATTGAAGGCAGAGAAAAACAAATTATCAGAATTGTTACCAGCCAGATTACCACTTTCCTTTTCCAAGACTTCGTCTTTAGTTTGTCCAAAGCCAAAAAAATCACTGTCGCCATAAACAAATAGGCATCAGGAAAAAGAAAACGAGAATTATGGGCTTTAAATAAAATAGATAAACGGGTAAAGAATAAGGCATAAGATAAAACTGAGGCCAAAATGCCCATAATTATTGAAGGGTGGATAAGCGTTTTAATAGCGTTTCTAAAAACGATTAAAAGAGAAGGAATTGCTAAGACAAAAACAAGACCGGAAGAAAGAAAAAAAAGTTTGAGGGACGGCCATTGCATATCTCCTGTTTCCGCAATACCAACCTCATCATTATAAATTGCGGCAATATTCTGTTGGAAATAAAGCCCGAATAAAAATAGTATCAGAGCTAAACCCAAAAACGATATCCCGTAAAACAAAATTCCTTTAGGCTTAAAAAAACGGTAGAAAAAAAAGCTATATATCAATGTAACCCCAAAAGCCGGCAAAATAAACGTCGGCGGAATGGGAGTGGTCGACATCACCAATAAAAGGAGAAAAGCAATCACCAGCCATGAGAGGAACGAACGAAAGACATATCTCTTCTCTTTTAACTTTAACAATTCAAAAAAATAGAAAGAGGCAATAAGAAAAATCATCACTCCTAAACCAGACAGCAAGTGATGAGGTATCGTACTGATTCTTGAAAAAAAATCTGCCTGGTAATACCAAGTTACTCGCATAATTTCAATTCGAAACGGATTCTGCCCAATTAGAGAAAAGGGGCTGGCAAGAATATAGACAATTAAAACGGGAAAAACCAAATAGCTTTTCCCGATTGCCTTAAAAACCAGCTTAAGAAAAATATAGGCACAAAAAACGATCGCTGTCGATAATAAAAACACACTAATCCAATAACCAGCCGGGGCGGAAAGAGAAAATAAACGGGACAAGTGACCGATCAACAAATATGGCCAATGAATGACCCAATAAACAACGGTTCCCTCTTGAGTATACAGATTTAAAACTTGCCAATAGCCCCTTAATCCTTCTTCGACAAAAACCAGATAATAAAAGTAATCAGGAAGATGGAAATTACCAGTGCCTAAATATTGAGTCCCCGGAGGCGTTTTTAGAAAATTAATAACAACATTGTAGACATTGCCGAAGCCGACAAGAATTGCCAAAAGTAAAGCTATGAGATCAGGAATTCTTTTTTTCATGTCTAAAAGTGATTTAATATTAACATTTCCACCAAAAAAAATGCTAAGATAGTTCTGATGAAAAAGCTTAATTTGATCTTAAAAAGCGAGGAATTGTGGGTTATTATTCTTTCTTTGATCCTTTTGTGTTTTTCCTATGGTCCACTGGTCTACAACTACTTCGCTCCCCCACCCACCGGAAGAGTCTTTTTGGGTAGTTACGGCTATCCGCCCGATTTTTGGGGTAAAATGATTTCTTTCCAGGAGGGACGCTTGGGTCATTGGCAATTCACTCATAAAATTACCACCACAATTCCGACCCCTTCCTCAATTATTCCATTCGAATATTTACTCCTTGGACAACTAAGCCGTTATTTTCCAATTGACTCAGTAATTTTTTTTCATCTTTGCCGTTTACTTCTTTCGCTTATTTTTTTAATTGTCATTTACCAACTAATCAGCTATGTATTTAACAAGAAAATTCATCGCTTAGTTGCTTATACCCTAGCTTTATTCAGCACCGGCATGGGTAGCCAAGGTGCGGACTTTTTAGAGCTCTGGTCCCCGCTTGGTGCTTTTCAGCGCAGTGCTTATTATCCCCACTACCTGTTCTCTTTTATTTTTTTACTTCTGACTATCATCTTCTTAAACCAAGCACTGGAGGAAAAAAAATCAAGGAAACTTTTTTGGGCTTGTCTTTTTGGTTTTCTAGCTAGCCTTATCCACGCATCTAACACTGTCAGCCTATATCTCAGTCTAGCTTTCTATTGCCTTTTAGAAATTTATTTGATTCGACAACAAAAAATCGGTTTTAGAAAATGGAGTTATAAGATTATCTATTTAGGAATATTTTTCCTCGTAAGTGTTTTGCCGATCATTTATATCTACTTTACCACTCAATCATACCCTTGGACATTATTGATGAGGGGAGATGCTAAATTTGATTTAGGCAAACTTCGGCCTAAGACCATGTTAATTTACGGCATCGGTCCGACAATGTTCCTAAGTTTCTATGGCAGTTGGTTAATTTTAAAAAAGAGGGCTAATTTTTCTTGGATATTGGCACCTTGGTCAATTACCTATATCATTGGATATTGTTTGACCGGTAAATTTTTTTCTTTCAACTCCCAACGTTTTCTACAAACTCCCTTTTTCGTTATTTTGGCGATTCTTTCCACCTTGGCTCTCGATGAACTAAGTTCAAAAATTGTAAAGAAAAGAAAAATTGCTCAAGAAAAAATATTTCTTGCTTTGACTTTGATTATCTTACTAATCAGCTTCTCTGCGGTCAAAAGAAGTTTGACCATTAATTTGGATAATTTCCGCTGGGCAGGTGATTACACTTATTACACTTCTCCGGAAAATCTCGCCGCCATCCGCTGGTTAGGAAAAAATACGAAAGAAGAAGATATTGTTCTCGCCGATAAGGTTAACGGTGAACTGATCGCGGCCCTAGCTGGGAATTTCCCTTATATCAACCTCGAAATAACTAATTTTACCGATGAGCATCTTTACCAGCTTGAAAAAAACGTTCGTGATTTTTACCGGCAAAGAGACCCAAAATGGGCTAAAAAATTTTTGATTGACAATAATATCAGCTACGTTTTTTGGGCAGAGGAAGAAAAAAGACTATCTTTGTTAGATACTTTGAATTATCCGTTTTTAGAAAAGGTTTTCGAAAACTCAAAAGTAAGTATTTACAAAGTAATTTCTAATTTCTAATGAAATCTAAATGATTAATTTAAAAAACCGGAAATTAAAAATTAAGAGTTTGTCTCCCTTGTTGCTGACCATTATCGCGACACTGATTTTAATTATTTATATTTTAAAATTCGTTAGCCTTCCTCAAATCGTCTATTCTGATGAAGGCGACTATATCTGGACCGGACATGTCATCACTCGGGCAATCAGACAAGGAAACTGGCAACTTTTTTGGCAACTGACCTATCCCCAATTCCACTATCCTTTTTTCCAATCCTGGTATCTTGGTTTTGCCACTCTCCCCTTCGAATATACAACCGAAAGCAGCCGCTTAGCAAGCTTAATTTTGCTTTTACCGACAATTATTTTAGTTTGGTTCCTGGCCAGAAAATTGAACCGGAACATTATATCACCGCTAGTTACCTGCGGACTGATTTTAACTTCTCCCTTAACCCTTTATTATTTTTCTAATGTCATGAAGGAGGGCCTGGCGACGTTTTTAACATTACTAACTTTTTTCGTCTATTTCCAAGCACGGGAGAAAAAAAACCCTGTCCTTTTCTTAATGGTCAGCACTCTTACTCTTGCTCTGACTCTAACTAAATATAATTATGGTGCTTTAGTCTTATTAACCTTAGGAGTGGAAAGTATAGTTTGGCTTTTAAAAAACACCGGTTACCGAAAAAAGGATTTTTGGTTTAATAACATATTGTTATATTTACCTTTCTTAATCGGCTTTGCCGTCTGGATTTTTTATCCCATTAACCGCTTCGGCTACCTTTTCCCTTTCCCTCAGAGTAAAGATATCTATAATCTTGATCAGTCAACCTTGCTTGGTCATCTTTTATACTATCCCCTCGAACTAGCTTTCAGTTATACCTTTTCTTGGGTGGCATTTGTATTATTGGCTTTCGGCTTTATTTGGGCCTTAAAAAGCTGGCGGAATTATCAAATCAGGGTGCTGGCGGGATATTTTATAATTAATTTTTTTCTGGCCGAACAACATGTTATCAATAACCAAGCCCGCTATATTTTTACCAGCGTTCCGGCTTTCTTTCTTACCGCCACTTTTGGCCTAATCCAAAGTTTGCCAATAATCAAAAAAAATATCAAGAAAGTTTACAGAAATCCCCTCATTTTGGGCTTAACTATTCCTTTCGCCACTATAGGAATAATTATTTTAATCAAGGATTTTTTAATCTTTCCTAAAATTATCACCGGAACCGGTTCTCACAATATTCAGTCTCCGGCTTTTTATGAGCAAGACTATAAAGACATTTCCGGTTTCGATTTTAACCGTTCTCGTTGGCCAAAAATCCCGCCACCGTCAAAAACAGAAAAAATTTCGGATGTGATAACTTTTGTTTTGGAAAATGTTGATCTGACTAAAAAAATCTTCCTGGTTGGGGGTATTGACGAGCTTAACCGTGGGATTTTTGACTTTTATCTGGAAAAGGCCAAAGAGAAAAATATTCGCCAGTCTTATCCTAATTATTTTGAATATTTAGTTGTTCTTCAAGTTAAAGAAGGCAGTCGCTTTGATACTCTTAACTACCGCTATTTTGCCAAACTAAGGGGAATCGACTCGGCAGCAGCAGCCAAACAAACTTTGGCGGATAAAAGCTTCGCTCAAGTTAAAGAAAAATATTTCCCCTACCTAGGATTGACCGTCACAATTTTGACCAGATAATTCAACATTGATTATTTAGCCTCGCAAGGTGAGAGCTTGCAAGGCTGGGGCAATTATTTCTTCTCCTGGTACTCTTGGTCAGCATTGACCTGCCAAAGATCATTTTTAGCGCCGAAGAGATTTTCCACCGCCAGCATTGCCGTTAACATCGAATGATCCATATTGTTGTATTTGTGCATACCGTTACGACCGATCAAGGTCAAATTTTTAAAAGCCGACAAATATTTTTTGACCGTCGAGAGATATCTTTGGTAATTTTGGTCATAAACCGGATAAACTTTTAGTTCTCTGACAACCCGGGCATCAACCACCTGTTCAATTTTGGCAAAACCTAATTTATGAGCCTCCCCTTTAGCTAGTCCGATTAACTCCCAATCTTTCATCTGCCATAAAGGATCGCCTTCGGAAACCACATATTCCATCCCTAAAACAGTTTTGTTTTTGTCACCCACCATTGCCAAGCTCCAATTATTAACATTTTGTACCCGAACATTCATAAATCCCGGATCTTGAATATAAATCCATTGATCCGGGAAAATATTTTTGGCCTTAATAATTAGGGCTACGAGGATATAATCCCGATATTTTAATTCATTGGCTGCCTTCAAGATTCCTGCCGGCGGGGGCGGCTCCAAAGCGTTGATTAAATCCTTCATGGGCATAGAAGAAATCAACTGGTCCAGCTTAAATTGCCGGCCGTCCTGAGTCGCGACCGAAACAACCTTATTGCCAACATGATTAATCTTTAACACTTTGGAATTGAGGAGAATCTCCCCTTCTCCTTCTTTTATCTTTTGGGCAAAAGCCTCCCACATCTGCCCCGGACCAAATTTGGGATAGTGAAATCTTTTAATTAAACTTTTAATTTCTGCTTTTTTGGGAAAAAAGGCGTCTTTAACCGCGTTATATAAAGAAAGCTTCCCCACCCTAGCCTTGCCCCAGTCAGGCGCCATTTGGTGAGGCGGAATCCCCCAAAGTCTGGTTGAATATATCCGAAAGAATTTATCATACAGATATTGGCCGAAACTGTTGATATAAACATCTTCCAAGGTTTTCTCGGGTTTAATGGGATTTGATTTTGCCTTCAGGTGACTTAGGAAGGCTGTCGCTGCCTTAAACGGACCTAAATTTGCCAGAGCATTCAGGGGCTCAAGAGGATAGTTGTAAAACTTATCCTGATAAAAAATTCGCGAAATCCGATTCTTCTCCGTAAAATCTTTGGGCATGATTTTTTTCCATAAGTTAGCCACCTCCTGATTCTTGGTAAAAAACCGGTGGCCGCCAATATCAAAACGGTACTTTTTGTAACTTACTGTTTTAGAGATGCCTCCAACCTGTTTACCCTGCTCTAAAATCGTAACCGGCTTTCCTTTTTCCACCAGTGACAAACCCGCGGTTAAGCCCGCGGGCCCGGCACCCACAATTAAATACTTTGCCATAATTTCTAATTTCTAATTACTAATTTCTAACCAAATCCTAAATTTCTAATTTTTAAATTAAGAATTAAGAATTTTAAAATCCGCAAATCTCTTTAAAACATACTTCATTTGACTTGGTTTGATTAATTTTATCATATTTAGAAGCCTTTTCGGATTAAAGAAAAACTCGCGGAAAGCCCGGCTCTGCGCCGAAGACAAAGTAGCCAGATCAACTGTTGGCCTGCCCGCAACGCCTGCGCCGTCTTGCGCTGGCAGGCGGGTCGGCAACCAGGAAACTTCATGGAAGGAATCCAGATGCCAGTTAACTTTTTTGCCAAATTTAAGTTCATCCCATAAAGCCGAACCGGGAATGACGTCCAACATTAAAAATTGAGCTTTATCTAAAGGTAAATTTTTGGCAAAATCAATGGTTTCCTTAATTGTTTCTTTAGTTTCTCCGGGTAAGCCAAAAATGAAAAAGCCTTGGGTCATTAAGCCCGCTTGGTGAGCTAAATTAACCGCCTTTCTGGTCACCTCCAAATTGCTGTGTTTGGCGACGTTATTTAAAATCTCCTGATTCCCAGACTCAATCCCGAAAGCGACAAAATAACACCCGGCTTTCTTCATTAACCTTAAGAGTTTCAAATCAACTTTGTCCGCTCTTATACCATTAGGGGTGGCCCAGGCGACTTTGATTTTCTGTTGCAAAATCAGTTGGCAAATCTTTTCCGCATGTTCTCTTTTCAGGGTAAAATTATCGTCTTCAATATGGATTTCTTTGACACCAAAGTTATTAATCAAATATTTTATTTCTGCTACCACTTCCGCAGGCCTGCGAAAGCGAATCGTCCTTTGCCAAAGTTTGGGGGAAGCACAAAATTTACATTCATACGGACAACCGCGAGTCGTCATTATCGGTGCCACCGGGAAAGCTTTAACCACCCCACCGTGAGGCGCTTTTTGATATGTCCTTGGATCCATTTGCTCCCAGTCAGGAAAGGGTAAAGAAGATAAATCTTTAATAAACGGGCCGCTTCTAATTTTTTTCTTTTTATCAATCTTTCCTGTTTGAATTTCTCTAACTAATTGAGAGAAAATTTCTTCACCTTCCCCCGCCATCACGAAATCAGCCCCAGTTTCTTTGAGGGTCAATTTTGGCAAGCAAGTGGCGTGCGGACCGCCAATAACGACGATTTTGCCCATCTTTTTCAATTTTTTTGCTAAATCAACCGCTTGCAAAAAATAGTAAGATAAAACCGATATGCCAACAATATCTGCTTCTTTGCATTTCTCCGCCAACTGCCGATTGGTCAAATTTAAATTTAATCCATCAATAATTTGACAATCAATTCTCTTACTTTTTAAATAAGAAGAAAGATAACCAATCCCCAAAGGCGGAGTGATTAAGTGAGTTTTGTAATTCGGCCTAGCCAGAATAACTTTCATTCCTGTATTATATTATAACTAATGACTGGCGTGCTTAAAAAAATCGCTTCTTTCTTCCATAATGAAACAAACTTTGTCTTATTGATGATTTTAATCATTACCGGATTAAGTCTTGCTTTTCATTTCTATTGTCTGTTCTTTGTAGCTCCAAAAGAAACCACTTATACTTTTGGTCATAAAAACTTGATCGATTATTATCAATTCCTTTCCTATATGAAGGATGGTGCGGACGGAAAATTCTTAATTACCTTGCGCTATTCGCCTGACGTTTTTATAAGAAAACCGGTCTATCTTTTTTATCCTTTTATTGGCTTCCTTTCTTCTGTTTTTAAACTGCCAAACTTTTTAGGTTACACTATAACTAGGGTTTTCCTAGGCGAAATTAAGCTTTTCCTCATTTATTATTTGATTTCTTTAATCTTTTCAAAATCCAGCGAACGTAAACTGGCTTTTGTTTTGTGTCTTTTTTCGCCACCAATCCTGAAGCTTAAACCTCTGGCCATCTATTCCCAATATCTATTCAGTACTGATCCTCTACAAAGAACCTTTTTTGTTGCCCATGATCTGGTCGCGACAATTGCCATTATGCTTGGAGTAATTTTTCTAAATCACTGGCTAAATTTTAATAAGACCAAAACCATAATCTTTTCCGCCCTGATGTTTTTCCTTGCCGCCATCGCTAACCCGGCAATGCTCTCGCTTTTTTATCTTTTTTTGGGATTAGGAGTAGGCTTAACCTGGCTTAATTCACAAATTGAAAAAAAGAGACTCTTGATAGGATCTTTCCTAGCCATTTTTCCCGGACTTTTAGCGATAATTTATTACCTTTATCTGTTTACCACTGTTTTACCTTTTAGTTGGCTTTATAGCGGAGCCGGCCGAACTAATGTCATTATGAGTTATCGAGATTTTTTTAAGGCTTGGGGGGTTCCTGCATTCTTGTTTTTCTTGGCGATACCCTCTTTTTGGAAAAAGAAAAATTTATTAGGAAATTTTATTCTTGCCTGGGCCATCACCCCCTTTTTTGTCCGACCACTTTTGGGAAAAATTATTCCTCTGCCAGAAGAAAGACTTTTTGAAACTTCACTCTTTATTCCCCTTTCGATTATGGCCAGCGTTTCCTATTTCTGGTTATTAAGCCGGATTAAAAACCTTATCTTAAAAAATTACTTTAAAGTCGTATCCTCGTTGTCATTTATTCTTTTAGTGGGAATTTCTTTTTGGCTATCTCTCAAATTGCATATTTCTTTTTTTAGGCCCGAATTTTTCAATCTTTTTGTTCCTAATTCCTTATTGGAATCATTTCACTGGCTTGATGAAAACACAGCCGACGAATCAACGGTTGCCGGTGGTCTTTATACCAGCAACATGTTGCCGGCTTTCTCCCATAACCGAGTCTTATTCGGTGGCGGTGATCTAACTTATCAGACTCCCAAAAGAGCAGAAGAAACACGAAAGATTTTCAACGAAGATCCGGCGACCCCTGAAGAGGTCGAAGAGATTCTTAAACTCGAAAAAATCAGCTATATTTTATTGAACGGAGAACCAAGAAGCGAAAAAGATACCAACTTGTCTAAAATAAAAAACTTACATTTAGTTTATACTAACGGTGAAGTTTCTATTTTGCAGTTTTTACCCAATAAATCTAGCGCAAAATAAAAAAATGCTGAAGAAAATCCTAGGTTCCGAGACAAACTTTATTCTTTTTTTGACTTTTCTAATTACTGTTTCCGGCTTGTCTTCTCTTTTCTATAACCAATTCCGGGTGGCGCCGCCCAACACTGTATATACCTTTGCCCACAATTACGTTCCCGATTACTACCAGTACCTTTCCTGGATGAAGGATGGCGCCGACGGTAAAATTTTAATTACCTCCCGCTACTCTCCCGACAATTTCACCCGTAAACCAGCCTATCTTTTTTATCCATTACTTGGCTGGATAAGCGGCAAACTGGGCCTACCACTTTTCCTTGGTTATACCATCGCTCGAATCTTTCTCAGTTTATTCAAACTGGGAATTATCTTCTGGCTCATTAGTCAAATTTTTAGCAGGTCGGCGGAGCGCAAACTGGCTTTCTTTTTAGCCCTCTTTCTGCCTCCTTTTTATAAACTTTTTCCTTTTCAGATGCTCAGGCGGGATATCACCAGCCTGGATATTTTACAAAGAACCTTTTTTCTCCCCCACAACCTGGCCACGACTATTTTTATTTTAGCAGGATCTATATGTATCAATATATATATTGGCGCATCAAATAAAAAGGCCCGCGTCTCTAAATTTTTAATTCTGGCCTCAATCTTTTTTTTCTTGGCTTCGGTTACTAATCCCGCCATGCTGGCCATTTTTTATCTTTTCTTGGGCGTGGCTTTACTCATTACTTTTTTACAAAAACCCAGTCGGAAACTTATCACCGGTTCTCTTGTCGCCTTTTCCCCCGGCTTTTTGGCAATAATTTTTTATCAGCATCTTTTTAGCCATTTTTTGCCTTTTTCCTGGCTTTTTAACCAACAAAAGAATGTCATTTTAATGACAAATTTAAAAGATTATTTTCTCAACTGCGGTCCGGTAATCTTTTTTTTCCCTTTTGCCGTCTTGCCTTTTTTAAAAATTAAAAAATTCTTGGCTAATTTTGTTCTTTCCTGGGGAATTATTCCCTTTTTAATTTTCCCTCTTTTGGGGAAAGTCCTTCCTTTTTCCCAAGAAAGGTTTTTTGAAATCTCTCACTTCATTCCCCTGGCCATTCTTGCCTCGGCCGGTTTTTATTCCCTAACCAACTTAATTAAAAAGGAAAAAATGAAAATTGTTACCCAAAGGGGACTGGTGGCCGTCTTGGTTATCTTTGTCCTACCTTACCTTTGGTTTTCTTTACGTTCACAAATAGACTTATTCGCTAAACCTTATTACTTTAATATTTTTATTCCCAAATCAACTTTAGAAGCTTTTTCCTGGCTCGATAAAAATACCCCGGATGAGTCAGTCGTCGCTGCCGGTTTTTACACCAGCAATATGTTACCCACTTTCAGCCATAATAAAGTAGTTTTTGGTCACGAATTTGTGACTTATAAAGCGCCCGAAAGAAAAGCTGACACAGAAACGATTTTAGGCCAGGACACGCCGCCGCCACAAATCCTTGAACTGCTTAGAAAAAACCAGATACGATACCTCCTTGTTAACCTAGAAAGACCATTGTCCTCCACCAATTTATCTGCTTTACCAAATTTAAAACTAGTCTACAATCATGAAGAAAATAAAATTTTTAGGTTTGAGGAAAGTAAAATTCGCTAAACTAATAGTTTTAACATCATTTATCTGGTACCAACAAGCGAAAATACCCCCTTGACATTTCTTTTCTAAAGATTTTAAATTACTAATACGGAGACGGAGACAAAATGACAGAACAAAAACCGGATTTCAAAAAAATAATTTTAGGAATTGTCATCGGCAGTCTAGGTCTCGCCGCAATTATTAATGGTGGCTACCGCTATTCTCAAAAAAATTCAAAGATAGCTTTACCGATAAGCTCTGATTATTCCGGGCAAAACCCGCCAACGGCGCCTTTGATCTTCACCGCTACCGCCGAGACTCCTTGGACAGAAGTTAAAGGTCTTTTCTACCCATACTTGCTTTCTGCCCCTGAAACTCTGACCTTGGAAAGATTTAGTGACCCTATTGATGGCTTAGGTATCAGCTGGGGCAATTTGGATCCCAAACTTAATTTACTTTTAAATGTCGAGGAAGTTAAGAAAAATGCTCCTAAATATGTCGGTAAACCAAAAGAGTACGTCCAAAATTGGTGGAAATTTTTTTCCGGGCTTTCTGGAGTCAAATCAGTGGATCGTTTTATTAATGCCAAGGGTCTGGTCGGCTATAAGGCAACCTATTTGACGCCAAAGAATGAAATTCCTAACATCAATGTTTTTTTTGAAATTGATCAAGATCCTAACATTATGATTCACCTAGCCAACGGCATTTTAGACCAGGAAATCTTTAATCGAATCGTCGATGGTTTCGATTACGCCCCTACCCCGACAACTGCCCCCACAACTAATCCCTAAGTCTATTGAACAATATAACAAAGATAAGTTAAAATATTCCTATGACGCGGAAACTTCTTTTCCTTCTTTTTTTAGGTCTCATAATCAGAATGGTTTTTATCCCGATCTTAGGTTTTGAAGGGGACGTCATTTTTTGGAAATCTTGGAGTCTGGCAGCTTATGACAAAGGCATTGTTTGGCTGGCTAATAATACCACTTATAATTATCCGGCCGGTTTTACCCTTATTCTCTGGTTCCTCGCAAGAATTTACCGTGTTTTTGCAGATCCGCATAACTTTCAACAATATTGGCTCGTGGGAAATTATCTAAGCCTGTTCTTAATCAAATTACCCTCCATTATCGCCGACCTGATTACAGCTTTTATAATTTATAAGCTATTTAAGCAGGAAAACAAGGCCCTTGACTTACCAATAAGCGATCGCCTTGCCCAAAAACTGGCTTATCCTTTGGCCGCTTTGTACCTTTTCCACCCGGTAGTTCTTTACGACGGCGTCTGGTGGGGACAGGTAGACTCACTCGGCACCGTCTTTATCCTTCTTTGTTTTTATTTATTAGTTAAAAGGCGGCCTCTTTGGGCCAGTGTTACCATTGCCGTAGGGATATTACTAAAAATGCAAAACGTCATTTTTCTGCCGCTAATTTTTCTTTACCTTTGGTTGGCTTTTTCGTGGAAGCAAATGGTCAAAGCGGGTGCAGTCGCTTTCGGAACTTATATTTTGATTACCCTTCCCTTTTCCCTAACCGGTCATCTAAGCCGGAGCCTTACCTTAATCACGAGCAATTTTGATTGGTTTCCCCTTCTTTCTCTAAACGCCTATAACTTATGGTGGCTAGTCAGTTTAGGCCGGGGTTTTTCTACCAGCGACAAGATTCTCACTTTCGGTCTAACCTCCGCCAAAACTTTTGGCTTAATTTTGTTTTCTGCCTTTTATTGGCTTTCTGCCTGTTTAGTTATTAACAAACCTAAACCAAAAAATTTACTTTATGCTTTTGCTCTCGTCAGCGCGGCCTTTTTTCTTTTGCCTACCCAAAGCCACGAGCGTTACCTTTTTTATACCCTCGTCTTAACAATAACTTTACTGCCGTACTTCGGAAAAAAAGACCAAATTTCCTGGCCCGTTTGGATAATTTTTGCGCTCTTTTCTTTCGCTTCTTTGATTAACTTAAATAATGTTATCGTCTATTTTTACCCTCAAAACGGCCTGCCTTTAGGCGAACTTTTTTTCAAACCGGTGGTAGGAATACTTATTTGTTTTCTCAACTTGTTCCTTTTTTGGCTTTTGATTAAATTCGTAACCCGATCTTTGCCTTTGATCTACTTTCTCGGTCTACCTCTCATCCTTTTAGGAGGCTTATTGACAAGCAACCTAAGCTATTTAACCACTAGTTCGCTTTCTTTAACTAAACTTAAACCATATCTTGCCGGACAAGAATTCGGAACCTTACAAGTAAACCGAAATTTTAACTCCTCGGCCGGTTTTAAAAATTGGGGGTTTCTTTCGGCTAATTATTATTTTTACCGCCAGGGTTTGGCGACTCATGCCAATTCAAACATAGTTTTTGATCTAAACCAGCTTTTTAAACGCTTTGCCACGGATATCGGTATTGATGCCGATGCCGGCCAATCGGCTACTGTTGTCTTTGAAATTTATGGTGATGGCAAACTTCTCTACCGCTCAAATACCGTTAAAAAATTTGACCTGCCCACCCGGGCCGAGGTTTCCGTTGAGGGAGTCAGAAACCTCGCTTTAGTGGTTAATGACGCCGGCGACGGGACCAAAGACGACCACGCGGATTGGCTGGAACCCACTCTATATAAATGAGATGACAAAAGAAAAACTAAAAAATTTGCTGCCCTTCTCCCTGGTCCTTTTAGCTATGGCTTTTAATTTCTATACGTTATTTCCCGAGCTTTCGGTTAAGGCCGATCCGAATGATAATATTTACCAATTTGCCTTGGTCTACCGCATGAATGAGGTTTTTGAAAAGGTTTTGCAAGGACAGGCTTCGCCCTTGGCCATTATCGACCATTGGGTTCCCTATTGGGCTTCCGGTTATCCCTTGCCTTATTATTATCAGCATCTTCCCCATCTTTTTATTGTTTTGGTTTATCGGGCGTTGCTTAAAACCGTCTCTTTATATGCAGTTTTTAATTGGGTTAAGTTTTTACTTTGGGTTTTCTGGCCACTTTCCCTGTATTGGGGTAGTCGTAAGCTAAATCTTTCTCCTTTAGCCGCCGCTTTAGCCGCTTTTTGGGGAAGCCAAATTATGACTGACGGTCTTTATGGCGCTGACGTCTCTTCTTTCGCCTGGCGCGGCTACGGCCTTACCACCCAACTTTTTGCCTTGTTTTTTGCCCCATTAGCCTTGGGGCAAATCTATCACGTCTTAGCTAACTACAGAGGCCCAGAACCACGAAAAAAAAGAGCAAGGGACATTATCGTCGCCGTTCTTTTACTGGCCGCCACCTTTGCCTCCCACATGGCCATTGGCTACATCGTATCGCTCTCAGCGCTTTTTATCCCCCTCTCCTTATTAAACATCAGCAACTTAAGCCTTAATGAACTTCTTAGAAATTGGAAATTAGAAATTAAAAATTTATTGAGACACTATTTTCCTCTCTTCCTAATCCTAGCTTTTACCTTTTTACTTCTCTCGTATTGGTTGGTGCCGATGCTTATGGGTAATGTTTATCATAATATTTCTTTTTGGGATCCGCCGGTCAAATGGAACTCTTATGGCGCCACTAACGTCATAAGTCAACTTTTGGACGGCCAACTTTTTGATTTTGGTCGGCCGCCCATCTTAACCCTTTTAACCGTTATCGGTTTTATTGGCAGTCTATATTATTTTAATAAACAGCACCGCTTTTTGGCCCTCGCTTTCCCTTTTTGGCTACTACTTTTCTTTGGTCGGACCACCTGGGGTCAATTAATTGATCTTTTGCCCATGATGAAAGAAATGCATTTACAAAGACTAATTAATGGGCTTCACTTAGTCGCAATTCCCTTGATCGGAATTGCTGCGGAAATTATGCGGAAAAAATTAAGATGGCCGGTTTTATCGGTCGGAATACTAATAATCGCCAGCTTTTTTATTTACCGCACTAATTACCGCTACATAAAGTTAAATTCCGATTGGCTTAAAACCGCCAATCTGCTTTACAAACAAAATGAAAATGATTTTCAGCTTCTTGTAAACAAACTTAGACTCCTGCCACCCGGCAGAATTTATGCCGGTCGGCCAGGAAATTGGGGCCGAGAGTTTAAAATTGGCGTTACGCAAATGTATTTAGCGCTATCAACTGCCGGTTTCGACCTTAACGGCTTTTTACCAGAAAGTTGGTCGCTTAACACCGACCTGGAAACATTTTTTAACGAATACCGTCTCGATAACTACCAAGTCTATAACATCCGCTATCTAATTACGCCGAAGAATTTTGAACTGCCTAAGTTCGCTAAGATTGTCGACACTTTCGGTCCCTTTATTCTTTCTTCGGTAGAAACCAGCGGCTATTTTGATTTAGGAACATCAAATTTATTTGTTAAGGCTAAAAAAGAAAATCTTCTCAACTTTCAACACCTTTGGTTTACTTCTGATCTTCCCAGTAAAAAAGAATTTCCTACGCTTGACCTGACAAGCATCTCTCCTCCCATTACCTACAATACCCAGATAAAATTGATTGACACCAATCTGTTTGAGAGTGAGAACCAGCTAAAAACACTTTATTCCCTCGCCTATCCTTTAGCGCCTCAACCAAAGCTTCTGGGCAAGATTATAGAGGAGAAAGTTACTGACAAACTATATCAAACAACTGTCGAAGTAGATGAAAGTTGCTCACAGTGCCTGGTTATTTTCAAAATGAGCTATCATCCTAATTGGCTGGCTGAACTGGACGAGCAAGGTGTGACCAAATTTATGGTTACGCCTAGCTTTATGGCGATAAAAGTTACTCCCGGGATTCATAAAGTAAGTTTCCGTTACCAACCTTCATTAACTAAATTGCCTCTATTGGCGATCGGTGTCTTTATTCTGCCTCTCTATTTGCTTCTGTCTCTTTAGTAGACCTTATACAATAAGTCCTACGTTTATCCAAAAAAATACCTAAATAGACCCTATTCCTTGCTAAAAAGTCTATGTAAACAATATCTAGCAAGTAAATTAAAGAACTGCCAAATACCTAATAAAAATTACTTTCTTTTAAATTTAATTTCTTTTATTAATAAACTCATTGATAAACTCTTAGTAAAAATTTAATTAAACTAAATAGTATTTAAACAAGTTTTTTATTTAAAAAAATTTATGAGAAAGAAATGAAAACAAGTTCTATTAAAAAAATAAAAATCTTTAAAAAAAAGCAATTTATCAAAAATTTATTCGATTTTTCCATAAAAATCAAATTGATATTAAATGATACTGAAAGTTAGGAGAAAGGTTGTAGAAATATTTGTATTGAAAGATTGTGAAAACACTATATTGCAAGTTTTTTCAAAATGTTTTATGTTATTTTTTCATTTCAATAACAATTTTTTAGCCGTAAATTTCAAAAACTGTTTTTAATTTCTAATAATCTAAATACCCCTTGACATCACTTTCTAATCCCTTTTATAGTAGTATAAGTATGTATAATTCGTATAATCTTGAAGCTTGTATATATACTTGCGGAAAATGAACGTATCTTCCGTTTTAACTTCATTCAAAAGTTACCTCCGATCCAAAAACTTAAGTTCCGTATCCGCCAAAAATTATGTTTCTGATTTAAATTATTTCATTGGTTGGTTAGTCCTTTATTTTAAATCTCACAAGACTGAGTTTCCTGAAGAGTTTGATGAATTAATTTTCAGCCAGATTACACCCCAAACTGTTGCCGAATATAAAAAATTTTTATTGCTCAATAAAATTCCTACTACCACAATAAATCGCCGTCTTTCTACTCTTCGAAAATTTGCTTATTTTTGCCTTGCCCAACGTTGGATCGATAAAGATTTTAGCTTAGAACTAAATAATCTACCCAAGAGCCTCAATAAACAAAATTTGTTAAACTCTCCCCTAATAAATTTACAACTTGTTATTGATCGGTATCGTATATATTTAGAAGTAGAAAGTAATAGTAAAGTAACTGTTAAAAATTACCTTGTCGATACTAAAAATTTTCTTTATTGGCTAACCCAAGTTACCTCTGATCGAAATAAATCCGTGCTTGAAAAAGTTAGCCCCCTTATCTTGGCCGAATACCAAGATCGTCTTTTAAGGGTGGCTAAACTTTCGCCACGCTCAATTAATCGAAAGCTTTCTTCATTACGCAAGTTTTTTGCATTTGCCAGAAACCAAGGCTATTTAGCAAAAAATCCCTTCGACCGCCAAGCAATTGAAACCCACAAAACGCAGCTGAAAATAGGTTTTTTCCGTTTTAACAAGCCAATTATACGTTTAGGACTTCCCAAAAGCTTTTTCGCTCCAACCGATCTTAGTCAAACCAGCTGGCCTTGGTATAAAAAATTACTCTTCCGTCTGCGCTACTCTCGACCTCGATGGTATTCTACGTACAATCAAAATCCGCTCGCTAATTATTTTCATTGGGCAATTTTGATAATTTTTTGCGCCGGCATCGGTTTTGGGTTATACCAACAATTTACCCAACAACCAGAACTCAAACCAAAACTTGCGGCTCCACCTGTTTCCCCTCCTCTTTACCTTTCCTTTCAGGGCCGTTTAACCGACCCCGCAGGAAATCCCATTACCAGTAAAACCTGGTTTACTTTTGCCATTTATAACGAGAATGTGGCTACTGGTTCTGCCCGCGTTTGGAATGAAACAAAAACTATCACACCAGATACTGACGGTATCTTTGACACTTTTTTGGGAAACACTAGCGCGATTAATCCGGTGATTTTTAAAGATAACACTAACTTATGGTTAGGAGTTACGGTCGAAACAAATCCTGAAATGATCCCCAGAGAACAAATCGCCACCGTCGGTTATGCTTTTAATGCAAAATACCTCCAAGGATATGCTCCGGCTTCTTCCAGTAGTGCTGATCTTACAGCCACGATGGGAGCAGAAGCAAATACCATCCCTGTTATTAATAGCTATGGAAACTTGGTTATTGCGGCTTCTTCGCCAGCTATTCGTTCTACCTCGGGCACTTTTCGTTTAGATGGGCAAACTTTGTATTTGAGTACTAACCCGGCAACTAACGGGAACGTTAATATCACTCCTGGTGGTTCCGGAACGATTAATCTTTTCAGCGAAAATGCCACCAACAGCGCCGTTAGTGCTACCTCCTCTGCTCTCCTTACCGGGAATTTATATTATGGCGGCGTCGCCAATACTAACTCCAGCTATAAACTCATGCAATTACAAAGTGGATCAACTTTACTTGATCGATTTGTGGTTGACGCTTTGGGAAACACTTACCTTGGCGGCAATTTACAATCGGTTGGCTCAGCAACTATCTCCGGCTCGCTTAACTTAGCCGGCGGAAATTTTGCGGTAAATAGTTCTGGCACTGTCACCTCTGGAATATGGAACGGAACTATTGTTGAAACGCAATATGGAGGCACCGGTCAAAATTGGTCAAGCGTGGCTCAGGGTTCAGTTCCTTACTTCTCCGGCTCTGGCACAATGAACACTCTTCCACCAGGAACCGCCGGCTATGTTTTAACCACGCAAGGAGATAGCACTAATCCAGCTTGGACTGTCGGAGGCGCTTATTGGCAGAGAACTTCCGGAAGTCTTGCACCAACGAATATTACTGATTCACTTAACTTAGGAGCAACAGCCACTTCTTCTGCTCTTGTTCACCTAGCCGGAACGGCGGGAGAAAACTCTTTTATTAATACCGGCAATTTTGGAATAGGCACAAGCAATCCTCTCGTAAAATTAGATATCCGTGGCGATGCCACTACTTCAGGAACCTTAAGCTTAGGACCAATCGCCGCTGCAGCTGCCGGAACTTGTGATGCTGCAGCTGCCGGAAAATTATATTTTGATGGTGATAATGGAAAACTTTATTCTTGTAATGGAGCTGCTTGGGAACAACTAATTGGAGCGTCAGGCGTCACAGGTATTACGGGGATAACAGGTGTTACTGGTATTACAGGAATAACAGGTATTACTGGTATTACAGGCCAAACAGGGATCACTGGTATTACGGGGATTACGGGTATCACGGGGGTAACTGGGCCCACGGGAACACAAGGTATTACAGGCATTACAGGTATAACAGGCATTACGGGGGTTACAGGAGTGACTGGAGTAACCGGAATTACCGGCATTACGGGTATAACCGGGATAACTGGGGCCACCGGGCCAACTGGAGTACAAGGAATAACTGGGATTACCGGAGTAACCGGTATTACGGGTGAAACAGGACTCTGGGGGATAACGGGTATTACTGGGATTTCTGGTAATGCTGGCACCATTGGTTTCACTGGAGTAACCGGAATTACCGGTATTACGGGTGAAACAGGACTCTGGGGGATAACGGGTATTACTGGGATTTCTGGTAATGCTGGCACCATTGGTTTCACTGGAGTAACCGGAATTACCGGTATTACGGGAATAACCGGCGCGACCGGGCCAACTGGGGTTCAGGGCATAACGGGGATCACGGGAATAACAGGCATAACGGGGATCACGGGAATAACAGGCATAACGGGTGAAACCGGCGTTCAAGGAGTTACAGGAATTACTGGGGTTTCAGGTAACGCTGGAACCATTGGTTTTACTGGAGTAACCGGGATTACCGGTACTACGGGAATAACCGGAATCACAGGCGCCACCGGACCCACTGGAATTCAAGGAATAACCGGCATCACTGGTATCACTGGAATCACAGGCATTACGGGTCATACAGGTCATACAGGGATCACGGGGATAACTGGAATCACAGGAGCCACTGGTAACCAAGGAGCTTTAGGAATTACCGGGATAACCGGGACTACAGGTATAACGGGTATAACGGGTATCACCGGTATCACCGGCATCACCGGTCATACCGGCCAAACCGGGATTACGGGGATAACCGGGATCACGGGGGCTACCGGACCAACTGGGGTACAAGGTATAACTGGCATAACAGGCATAACCGGAATTACGGGTCATACTGGGATCACGGGTGAAACTGGGATTACGGGGATAACAGGAGTCACTGGTGATCAAGGGGCTTTAGGAATTACCGGGATCACCGGCCACACAGGTCAAACCGGCATTACGGGCATTACCGGCATTACAGGTATAACCGGTCACACGGGTCAAACCGGGATTACGGGCATAACTGGGATAACTGGACACACCGGGCAAACCGGCATTACGGGTATTACCGGCATTACAGGCATTACCGGCATTACTGGGACCACCGGGCCAACCGGTATACAAGGCATAACTGGCATAACAGGAATAACAGGCATTACCGGCCACACTGGCCACACCGGGATTACGGGGATAACGGGTATCACTGGGATCACGGGCGCAACCGGGCCAACCGGAGTACAAGGTATAACTGGCATAACAGGCATAACTGGGATCACTGGTGAAACTGGCCAAACTGGTGTCACGGGTATAACCGGTGAAACCGGAGCTACTGGGCCAACTGGAATCGGCATTACGGGAATAACCGGCATTACGGGTCACACCGGACAGACCGGGATCACCGGCATAACCGGGATCACGGGCCACACCGGGCAAACAGGGATTACGGGCATTACCGGCATTACCGGCCATACGGGTCAGACCGGAATAACTGGGATTACAGGTCACACCGGCCAAACAGGAATAACCGGCATCACCGGTATTACAGGCGCCACCGGGCCAACCGGGATACAAGGAATCACCGGAATAACCGGCATCACCGGGATTACGGGTCACACCGGGATTACGGGTATTACGGGTCATACGGGCCAAACCGGCATTACCGGGATAACGGGTATCACCGGGGCCACCGGACCAACCGGTATACAAGGCATTACCGGGATAACGGGGATAACCGGAATTACGGGTCACACCGGTCAGACCGGGATTACCGGTATAACAGGAATAACTGGTCATACCGGCCAAACCGGCATTACCGGGATCACCGGTATCACCGGCGCCACCGGGCCAACCGGTATTCATGGCATAACCGGGATAACGGGGATAACCGGCATCACCGGGATGACGGGTAACACTGGCCAGACCGGCATCACCGGGATAACGGGTATAACCGGGGCCACCGGACCCACGGGTATTCAAGGCATTACCGGCATTACCGGCATCACCGGACAAACCGGGCAAACCGGGATTACCGGTATAACAGGAATAACTGGTCAGACAGGACAGACTGGGATAACCGGC